>ENA-UEYF01000162-UEYF01000162.1-human-gut-metagenome-genome-assembly--contig:-NODE-162-length-66868-cov-10.026680_pt1 | contig 66868 bp, 53 predicted proteins | sample MGYA00242902_ERZ507920 | MGnify/ENA primary metagenome ERZ507920 (study PRJEB26167, sample SAMN06115402) | human gut metagenome | host: Homo sapiens | place: China:Jiangxi | collected 2016-07-05...
ACTTCCATGTAAAGCGCTATTAGAACGCTATTAAAACGCTATTAAAACGCTATACGGAATAGCGTTTTATTAGGATTTTAATAGTATAGTAAAAGTTTTTTATCTACTTTTACTCCGGAATTAATAAGGTATTAATTCTTAAATGTTTATTGATATGGAGAATACATTGTCGATTCCTGTTGCTCTCTTGGCACAGGGGCCTTTGCGGATAGACGGAGTTACGTATTATCGCCACGGTAATAAAGTTCGAGCCTGTAAATCTCAACGGGGGCCGAGAAAAGTGAGACGGGAAGGGGAGGAAGAATCCTCAAATCGCTTCACTGAGGTTCGGAAGATGTGGCGAATTTATCGTCGTGCTATCGGGGACTTACCGATATGGAGGGTTATGGCCAAAGAAACGGGGGTTAATAAAAGTGATTCTCTGTTTCATTCTCAAAACGGGGGATGTTTTCGACCGGGAATGGGAGTTTGGGCTTTCCCGACCTTCTGTTTTTCAGTAGGAACATTGGATGCCCCCGTGATTACTGGTGCAGTGCGTGAGGGATGGTCCGTGACGTTAAATTGGGAAAATGATATTGATCGTCCGAAAGCGGGAAATTCAGACCGGGTGTACGTGGGCTATTTTTACGACACGGAACCTCGTGCCCCGCAAATGTTGTCTTGCTGGGGAGCTTGCCGGGGAGATGGCACGGTGACTGTCGATATTCCATCCGCAGGGCAGCCTGACGGGACACGTTTACATCTTTATTTGTTCTTTGGTAACGAGATGTCGAACCGGTTTTCCCCGAGCGGATACGTGGAGGTTTAAATTGCTCAGATATATAGTGAAGTGAGCCCTGAAAGTTAGATAAGAAACTTTGAGGGCTTATTTTATCCCCCTATTTTATTCTAAATTTCGAGTTTGGAAAAATTGGATTATCCATCGTCTTTGCGGAGAGTTTCCAGTATCTCCATTGTGTATAGAGGAAATCGGAGATTAGGGGGATAGAAGTTTGCTTGTTATTTGTTGAGTGTAGCCATTTTTTTATGTGTGTGATAATCTTATCGTGTTGATTATGATAGTATTGCTGGCATTTCATTTGTCGTTACATGGTAAAAATTACAAAAATTAAAAATAAAAGCTTTTAAATCTGGCTAACATTTGTTTTTTTATATATTTTTGCGACGATTTTGGTGTCACACCCTGTTTCAGGCGTGTGGTGAAAAGGGAATCAGGTGCGAATCCTGAACAGACCCGCTGCTGTAAGCTCCGCCAAAGTCCATGAACACGACTCACATCCACTGTTTCGACACGAAATGGGAAGGGCGTTCAAGGACGGAGCAAGTCAGAAGACCTGCCAAAGTCACGAATCTAAAGCTTTCTGGGACTAGAGCTTGGATGAGGTAATTATATTCACTATTGTTAATGATAGGCGAGTACTGACTGTATCTGTTTTGGATACAGCGGTTTTGTCGTTTTTAGCTACAGCTTGAAACGGAAATAGCAATATTGGAAAATTGTTTAAATATATGATTATGAAAAAAGATGTTCAATTGAAGTTTGCGTTATTGCTGATGCTTTTTGTCGCGAGTTTTGCGGCTTGCGATGATGATGACGAAAAGATCGATGCGGGTAGTCCTGATTTCACGTTCAATTCTGAAACAGGGGAGTACAACGTGAGGATCGGGAAAGAGGTGGCTCTTTGCGCTCGTGTGAAAGATGCTGTGAATCCGGTGTATACCTGGAAACGGGAGGGGAAAATCGTGGCGGACGATACGGTGTATTATTTCAAGGGAGAGATTTTGGGTGAGAGTTTCGTGAATTTTCGCTTGGATGCAGACAATGGTAGCGTGGAAAAACAGGTGAAAGTGACGGTCGTTGATCGTTTAGCCCCGCAAATTAAGCTGGAATCAGCCGCAGTGGCTTATTGCGGGATCAAGAAAGAGTTTGCTGCGGAAACGGACTACACGGATGAGACAACCACGTTTGAGTGGAGTTATGGAGGGCAGGTCGTGTCGCATGATTCGATCATGTCGTTTGAAGAGGAGGATATAAACGTGTACACTCTTGCCTTGAAGGTGACGAACGCGGATGGAGTTGATGTGAAGAATATCAACGTGTCAGTTATTCCCGAGGAGAAACCACTTTTGTTTTTCGACAACGCTCGCTACGTGTTGCCTTCCATGTTAGACAAGGCGATCACGATGACTTGTCCGATCGGTAAAAATGTGGTGTTGGCTCCTATAAAATTTGCTATTAGTGATCAGGCTGTTTACGAGTGGAAAGTTGACGGGGCGGTACAGAGCGGGCAAACTTCCGTTTGTTTTGATTTTAAGCCTTCCGTGGAGGGGAAAACGTACGAAATCGATGTGACAGCGACAGATAACGGCAAGACGGCTTCCGCGAAAGTTTACGTGGAATGTACCCCGAAAGAGGGAACGTATTTTCGGGATGTGACTCCAAAGAGTAGCTATATTTCCAATTATTGTTATGAATTTATTCCCGCACCCGGGCAATTTATTAATTTCCCGGAAGGTAAGACGGCGGAAGATGCCCGGATGACAATACAGAAAACGTTAGACAACGGAGGAGGTGAAGGGGGGTATCTTGCATCTTTGGGTGCGTGGGGAGGATATTTTATTTTGAAATTTGACCATAGCGTGGAGAATGGTGGTGACGGGGAACCTGATTTTGATATGACGGGTAATCCTTTAGGCAAGTACTGGTGTGAGTGTGGTGTCGTGTGGGTGAGCCAGGACGAGAATGGTGACGGGGTGCCTAATGATACTTGGTACGAGTTGAAAGGTAGCGAGACGGGTAAGCCGGGAATCACGCAACGGTATGCGTTAAAATACTATCGCCCGACGGCAACCAAGCAGGATGTGTTGTCCATAGATAATGACGGGAATCTATCTTTCCTGAGAAGGAACGCTTATCACCCGAACTCGGGTTACTTCCCTTGGTTTATGGAAGAGGAGTATTATATTTTGACGGGAACTTGTCTCGGTAATCAGTTCTTGACGGAAGGAATTGAAACGAACTGGGGATTTGACTGGGGATACGTGGATAATATTAATGATCCTGTGGGATTCCGCATAGACAACGCCATCCAGCAGGATGGGACCCCGGCTAAATTGAAGTATATCGACTTCGTGAAAGTACACACGGCACAGATGGGACAAGGTGCGGCTGTCGGAGAGGTTTCAACGGAATCTTCTGCCGCGATCGATTTGCGTTTAAAAGCGAAAAAATAGTATCTAAAAATTATAGGTTATGAATAAAAATATACTTTGGGGAGTTCTTCTTTTCACCTTGGCTTTTATTGCCGGCTGTGAAGATGATGATGATCCTTTTGTCGGGAGTGATAATTTCATCACGTCTTTTATTTTGCAATCGGGAGAGACGTCTTACGTGGCCTCGTTCCGGGGGGATACCATACTGATGGAGACTCCCGAGAATGTTGCCTTGGGCGAGGTTACCCCGAATATCGTGTGCAGTGAGAATAGTACGATAAAACCGGAACCCTCCGCGATAACCAATTGGGAGGAGCAGATTTATTTCGTGGTAACCTCGCATAGCGGGGAGGAACGGAAATATATTTATATACCGGAAAAGAAGGGAATAGCATTTGAAGGGGTTGTCGTTTTGAACACGCAGGAAGAGGTGGATGCTTTCGGGGCCAAGGGCGTGAGCCATCTTGATGGTTCTTTGGTCATTGGCCGGCAGGGAGGGACGGACACCATTCGTTCTTTGGCCGCTTTAGTTTCTTTGAAGAGTGTGACTAATGACGTGACGATTAATCGTTTGTTTGCGGGATATGAATTGACCGGGCTGGATAATTTGGAAGAGGTTGGTGGAAAATTGTATGTAAATTCTGCGGATAGCCTGTGGGGGGTGACGTTCAACAAGTTGACACGTGTCGGGGGAGATTTGAACATTACCAGTAATGCGGTCAGCGAGATTCTTTGTCCTCGCTTGGAGACCGTGGGGGGAGCCGTGACATTGGCAGCATCTTTTGTAACATTGGATTTCTCTTCTTTGAGGCAAATAAGCGGGGATTTGAATTTGAACGGGAAATCGGGAATGACAGGTATCGTGTTCCAGAGATTGGAACAAGTGGGCGGCACGATTGCGACGGGCATGACTTCTCTCAAGAAACTGGAATTTCCGGTGTTGCGGCACTGTGATAAATTAACCGTGGGTAGGGGAGCTTTATTATTGCTTTATATGCCGCAACTAGAGGAGGTTGCCACGGAATTGTCGATTGCGTCTAATCCCTTGTACGAGGTTTCCTTTCCCGTGTTGACTCATGCCGGGGTTATTACGTTGGATTGTTCTCAGGTAAACCAGTTTAATGCTCCTCTTTTGAAAAACGTGGACGGTAATCTTAGTCTTACGCTTGCCGGGTTGAATCCTGAACAGTTGGGAGAATTGGAGCGTGTCGGGGGAACTTTGGCGTTGAATTTCGTTAGTGAAGACTTTAAATTTCCGGCTAAATTGGAGAATCTGGGAACTTTAGTAATTTCTTCTGGGATCAAAAGATTGGATGTGCGAGGAATTGAGATTGACGAGATTCAATTTAACGGTACCGGTTTGGAGAACACGACCGTAGTCGGGAATGACGTTTTTAACGGGAATTTTAATCTACAAAATCTTGGCGGGTATTTCCCGAAATTAGAGGGCTTTAAAGAAATTAACGCTCTCACGATCGGTTATCTGGGAATGAGTGGCGATGCGGTTGAAATAGCGAGTGTGCGTAAGGTTAACGGGAATTTTTCTTATTGGGCAAATTCAAACGTAACGGGAATATCATTCCCCGATTTGGAAGAAGTTAGCGGAAATTTTGAACTTTATTCCAATATTAAAGAGTTTCATTTCCCAAAATTGAAAACGGTCGGGGGAAGTGCCATGATGTCTATTAATAATTACGATGATGAGACGTTCCCCTTGTTGGAGTCTGTGGGAGGCGATATGACGTTCCAGACCGGTTATGTTAGCTGGAATAATTTTTATGGGCCGGACAAGATTCTTTATCCGTCGTTGCGAATCGTGGGTGGGGTGTTGGATATACGTCCTAGGACTCCGGACCCTTGGTCGTCAGATCCTTCGGAGTTGAATAATACATTGACGAATTTGGATTTCCTTTCAGAAGTTGAAAGTATTGGAGGATTCCGGATCGAGAATCACGAGGCTTTGGTTTCTTACGAGGGGTTGAAGAAAGCTATCTCAACTTGTCCCTCGTCGAAATGGGCAGTGGAGAATAATGGATATAACCCGACTTACGAGCAATTGACGAAAGAACAACAATGGACCAAGCCGGAATAATTCATGAATAAAAATAAAGGATATGAAAATAAATAATTTAATATATGTGTTGTTGTTCGCCCTCGTATGTTTTATTACCGGTTGCGAGGATGATGACAGTTTGTTCTCGGGAGATGAGAATTATATTACTTCCTTCCGCCTGATAGAAGGAGAACATGTTTATGCCGGTTGTATCGTTGGTGATTCATTGGTTCTTTCCATTCCTGAAAGCGTGTCGCTTGAAAATGTTGAAGTGGAATTTACAGCGAGCGAGAATGCCACTTTGGATCCTGATCCTTCCACGATTTCGAATTGGGAAGAGAATAGGACATTTACAGTGATCTCTTACAATCGGTCTCAACGTATATATAAATATATGGTTGTGCGAACTCTTGTAGCACAAGCGGGGGATGTTGTGTTAACGACACCTGAGGAGGTTGAGGATTTTGCTTCTCGTGGAATTAACAAAATAGAAGGAAACTTGGTGATCGGTAAGTTCACCGGTACGGTGAAAGAGGATACTTTGACTTCAATCGCTTCCCTTTCATCGTTGAAAGAAGTTACCGGGAAGGTTACCATTAATCCCACTTACGGGGGAGTTTCTCTCGATGGTTTACAAAATCTGGAGAAGGTGGGAGAATTCATGATGGTTACCCGTTCCACCCAGTACGGAAATGCCGGAATACAAAATTTGAGAGAGATTGATTTGTCACATTTGAAAAAGGTTGGTTCCGATCTTATCATTTCTGCCGATACGCTTTATTCTTTGAATTTAAGCGCATTGGAAAGCGTTGGCAATAATTTGCAATTCGAGGTATGGGATGTTAAGAATATGGATTTCGGTGCATTGAAAATTGTTGCCGGTAATTTGTCTTTCCCCGGGAGACATTATTATGGCGGAGGTAATACTTATCTTCCTGAACAAGTAGAATTTCCGCATTTGGAGACGATTGGAAATCAATTGGAATTGAAAAATCCCCATCGAATTAAGGAATTGCTCTTCCCTGCTTTAATTTCGGCCACTACTGTAAGTTTGGAACAAACCGATGTCTTGGAAAAAATAGATTTTAGTCAATTGAGAGAGGTCGTGGAGACGTTGACGTTACAATGGACCCATCGGGTGAAAGAATATGATTTTTCACAACTTCAGTCGGTAGGTGGTTTGCGGGTATATTATATTGCAGATTTGGAAAAGATTAATTTGCACCGGTTGAGCCGTGTAGGAACAGGGGGATTTACTATTGATGTGTGTAATAAATTGAACGATTTGGATCTTGCAGCCTTGACCGAGGTGCAGGGAAATTTCGTGCTAGCGGCCCCTGCGGATCTGAATGCGTTGAAAGAGGTTGGTGGAAATTTTACCTTTTCTGCGAATGCGGAAAGTTTTGACGGGTTGAATAGTTTGACTTCGGTAGGTGGGAATTTCGCTTTGAGCGGAACGGCGAAAGAGATGAACGGTTTCAAGGCTTTGACAACCATCAAGGGATCAATGACATTGAATAATATGAACAATGTAACGTGTGTGAATGGATTTGATGTTCTGACGTCGATAGGTTCCGGTTTATCTATATCAAACATGGGAAAAGTGGAGAAAATTCTTTTCTTGGCTAATTTGCAGGGAGCGCAGTTCGCACAATGTTCGTTTTCTCAACTCCCGGCATTACAAGGATTGGATGTTTCGGGTTTTTCTACTTCTAAATTGACGATTAATGACGTCGGGGCTGATTTTGTTTTGCGGGGAAACTCGGAACTCAATGGAGAAGTTACGTTGAGTTCCAGTCGCGGTATTCGTTTTGATGGTATTGAGAAAGTGCAAACACTTTCTGTTACGGGCTTTACCCAAAAGGATCCTGCCGTATTTAATTTTGCGGGATTGAAACAAGTTGATAAATTGACGGTTAATTTGGGGTATGTAACGGAGAATGCCGCTGCCTTGTGTTTCCCTGATTTGGAAGAGGTGACGGGGTTGTTGACTTTGTCGGAAGGTTCTAATGGTAGTTTTAAACAAATAGAACCCGTTCAACTTCCGGTTTTGCGAAAGGTTGGGGCATTAACTTACACGGGTGTCATTCCGGTATTAGAGTTACCCGCATTGGAAAGCGTGGAAGGCGAATTCCGTGTTAGCACGAGTTATCAGAATGGTCCGGTTCGGATGTTGGAGGAGATTTGCGTACCTAATTTGAAAAAAGTGGGAGGGCTTGTATTGACGACAAGCGCCTATAATACAAATAGTTATAATAATTTGATTACGGATTTGAGTTGTTTTAGTGCATTGGAGAGTGCAGGTTATGTTAATATTCAGAAACAGGCCGCTTTAGTTTCTTTCGAGGGCTTGAAAAAAGTAATCAATAAACTTGAAGGAGAGGATTCTTGGACGGTATCTGAGAATGCTTATAACCCGACGTTTGAGCAGGTGAAGGCGGGAGAACTAGTGAAACAGGAGTAGATTAAGTCTTTAGAGAGAGAGAAGTTTGGCGTTGTGCCGGACTCCTCTCTTTTGTTTTATCCTGAAGTGAAGATGAGTCATTGGACCGAATGTTTATAAAATACATGTTTCTTGAATTAATGATTGTATCTAAGCTGGTTGCGGGCAAAGGTAATGCCGGAATGATCGGGTTTGTTATCGTTTAATGGCAGAGTAAATGAAATTAATCGTTTTTGGTGTAATTTTATGGTGTTCCTTGTTTGGGAATTATTCGTGGGCGCAAAAAGTGGACACGACAAAGGTGTACAATATTGATGAGGTTGTTGTTTCCGCCAAGCGGGTTCAGAAGGAGGTGATTCCGGTTCAAACGATGGAAGGTCCGGTGTTACAAAGGTTAACAGTACATTCCGTTGCGGATGCTTTACGTTATTTTTCGGGGGTGCAGATCAAGGATTACGGGGGAATCGGGGGCTTGAAGACCGTGAATATCCGGGCGATGGGGACCAAACACGTGGGGGTGTTTTATGATGGTATCGAGTTGGGAAACGCACAGAACGGGACCGTGGATCTGGGACGTTTTTCTCTGGATAACATGGAGGCGATTTCTTTGTATAACGGGCAACGGAGTGCCATATTCCAGTCTGCCAAAGATTTTGGCTCGGCTGGGTCTATTTACATGACAAGCCGTACACCTAGATTTACAGACGGGAAGAAATATAACGCGAAGGTTACTTTTAAAACGGGATCTTTCGGGGTGGCGAATCCATCGGTGTTGTTTGAACATCGGTTGGGGAAACACGTGAGCGGGGCTTTTAGTTCGGAGTATATGTACACGACGGGAAAATATAAGTTCAGTTACAAAAAAAAGAATGGTTACGATACGACTGAGGTTCGTAAGAACGGGGATGTTAGTGCTTTGCGGGTGGAGTATGGTGTGTTTGGCCGGATGAATGACGGGGAGTGGAAGGCCAAGGCATATTTTTATGATTCCGAAAGAGGTTATCCCGGAGCATCGGTACGAGAAGAGCCGGGAAAGTTCAAGCATCAGGATCGTCAATGGGATTCTAATTTTTTCCTTCAAGGTTCTTTTTTGAGGCATTTTAGTGGTTATAGTTTACAGATGAACGCGAAGTATGCCTACGATTATTTGCATTATCTTTCCGATCCCCGGTTGGACGTGAGTACGATGTACGTGAATAATCATTTCCGGCAACACGAGATTTATGTTTCGTCAGCCAATATGTTTGCCATTTTGCCTTTTTGGAACGTGGATGTGTCCGTGGATTTTCAGTGGAATAAGCTGAATGCGGATTTGGTGGATTTTGTTTACCCGACCCGTTACACGACGTTAGGGGCCGTGGCGACGGCCTTGCATTTTGACCGTTTTAAATTTCAGGCAAGCGTGTTGGGGACTTTCGTGCATGAGCGGACGAAGGTGGCGAATGGGGCAGCGGATGATATGCAGGAATATACTCCTACCGTCGTGATGGCGTGGCAGCCGTTCCGGGTGGCGGATTTTAACGTGAGAGCTTTTTATAAGCGTGTGTTCCGAATGCCGACGTTGAATGATTTGTATTATACTTTTATTGGGAATATTAATCTGGAACCGGAGTACACGAATCAATATAACGTGGGAGCGACTTATAATCGCAACTTTGATAAAGGGGTGTTGCAGGGGCTGGACGTACAGGTGGACGCCTACTATAACGAGGTGTCGGATAAGATTATTGCCATGCCGACTTCCAATCAGTTTCGCTGGACGATGGTGAATCTGGGAGAGGTGGAAATTCGAGGGGTTGATGTGGCCGTGCAGAGTAACTGGAGGTTCTGTCAACATTGGTTGTTGGATGCCCGGGTGAATTACACGTACCAGAAAGCCCAGGATTTTACAAAGAAAGAGAGTACGTATTACGGGGACCAGATTCCGTATATCCCTTGGCATAGCGGTTCGTTGATTCTGAACGGGACGTACAAGAGCTGGTTTTTGAATTATAGTTTTATATACACGGGGAAGCGTTACGAGGCGAGCGCAAATATCCCGGAGAATAGGGCTAAAGAGTGGTATACGAGTGATTTCTCGTTATCCAAGAATTTCTCGTGGCGAAAGACTGCAATTCGACTGACGGCGGAGGTGAATAATATTTTTAACCAGCAGTACGAGGTGGTACAGTGTTACCCGATGCCGGGGACGAACGTGAAGTTTATTATCAACATAGAAATTTAGATAAAGATCGAATGATGTATTGTGAAAATCGAATGAAATTAGGTATGTTAATGTTCCTCGCGTTGGGAATGTTATTGTTTTTTTCTTGCCGGAATGATGATGATGAAATTATTCCGTCCGTAATAACGAAGGTTACCCCGAGCGATTCGGTGCCGGGGCCTGTAAAAGGTTTTTTCCTGTTGAACGAGGGGAATATGGGAAGTAATAAGGCCACGTTGGATTATTTTGATTATGCTTCCGGAGAGTATCATAAGAATATATTCGCAGAGCGGAACCCGAGCGTGGTAAAGGAGCTGGGAGACGTGGGGAATGATATTCAGATTTACGGGAATAAGTTGTATGCGGTGATTAATTGTTCTCACTTGCTCGAGGTGATGGATGTGAACACGGCTAAGGAAATTACGAAAATCACGGTAACGAATTGTCGTTATATTGTTTTTCATGAGGGATTCGCTTATGTCAGTTCGTATGCCGGACCGGTACAGATAGATCCGAATGCCCGTTTGGGTGAGGTGGTGAAGATTGACACGGCCACGCTGAAAGTCGTGGGGAGTTGTACCGTGGGGTACCAACCGGAAGAGATGGTGATTGTCGGGAATAAGTTGTATGTTGCAAACTCTGGAGGATATCGTGTGCCTAACTACGATAATACGGTGTCCGTGATTGACTTGGAAACGTTTAAGGAAACGAAGAAAATCACGGTGGCGATTAATCTACATCGTATGCGTGTTGACCAAAATGGACTGATTTACGTGACTTCCCGCGGGGATTATTATAACGTACATTCAAATACTTACGTGATAAATGCGAAGAATGATCTCGTGGAAGGATCTTTGAATTTTCCGGCGAGCGAACTTTATTTGTGTGGCGATTCGCTTTATTCTTACAGCACGGAGTATAGTAAGATTACGAGTAAGTGGACGGTCAATTACACGATTTATGACACGAAGGCGAAACGTATTGTCTCTCGGAATTTTATCAAGGACGGAACCGAGAAGTCTATCGTGACTCCTTACGCTTTGGCGGTGAACCCGGAGACAGGCGAGATATTTGTGGGCGATGCCGGGGATTATGTTACCCCGGGGAGGTTGTACTGTTTCGGGCCTGACGGGAAGAAGAAATGGGATGTGCAAACGGGAGATATTCCTGCTCACATTGTGTTTACGACAAGACCTTTACAGGAGAAAGACGGGGAGAAGGAATAAGTGCTCGATTTTGTTAAGATTCAAACAGGGGTGAATGCTAAAAGTGGAATTATCGGAGAGGTTTCAACGGAGGTATTTTCTGTAACTGATAAAAATGTAAATAATTAGAAGGGTTCGTTGCTTTCAGGTTTGAGGTTGTCTCTATGACGGGGACAACCTCATTCTATTTATATTTCTTGTGTTTTTATATGGTTAGGATGCACATAGAGGTTTATTTTTAATTCCGTTGTTATTTCGGCGAGCCACAATGTTCGGGATAGCTACTCCTAGTGAAATACAGAGAATGATGAGGGCTGAATCGACTCCGTTAGAGAAAGCATTGGTAACTTCTCCGATTACCCCATGAAGTTCGATAAAGCCTAATAACGAGCGATACATTAATACTCCCGGAATCATGGGAATGACAGAGGGAATGGTTAGCACGTGGTTGGGAACATGGAACCAATGTGTGGCTTTTACGGCAATAAGGCTGACAGTGAAACTCCCCATGAATGAACCGATAACCGGTCCGTAGCCCAGTTCTAAGTTTACGAAATTGCGCGTGCATACCGCAATAATTCCACCTGTGGCAACGATCCACAACAGGCGTTTGGGTACGTTGAATATCATTGAAAAACCCATTGCCGCAATGGCTGCCGCAAAGGCATACACGAGATAGGAATCGTGGGAAACGATGCTTAATTCATTGATTTTTTGATTTATGTTGAGATCGTTCACGATTAATATTCGCATGGCAAACGCAATGCCGAAAGTCATGGCTCCGATCATCATGATCGTGTTGGCTGCGCGGGTGATGCCGACGAGCAGGTGATTGTCGATCATATCATCCACAAAATTAATCAGCGGAACGCCGGGAACAATGAATAAGGCACAAGCCAATAGCGGATGATAAGGGGTAGAGGATAGGCCGGAGAAAGAGGAGGCGTATGCCAAGCAAGTGGAGACAAATGCTGCAATACCGATACTCGTGTAAACATTGATACCGGTCTTGACGCAGTATGCCCGAGTTCGGAAACCTATGAAAGCACAAATGGAGGCGAACAGGAAAGCGATCCAGTCGGAGCCGAATAGTTTGCAAAATCCTCCACAGGCAAATCCGGCACCGATAGCTACTAGGTAAGGAGTGTAATTTCGGGGGGTATGAATGATCTTTTCCAATTCTTTTTCATAGTCGTCTAAAGAATAGTTTTCTTCTGTAGCTTTGAATGATAACTTACTGATTTGTGAGATCATGGTCATGTTGATGGCGTGATTTTCACATTTTTGAAACTTGGAAAATGAATGTTGTTCATCACTTACGTTAACCATGATCATGGTCCAACGGATGTCAATATGCAATTTCTCTTCCGGAATGTTCATAAAAGCGGCAACACGTTTCATGTTTCGTTCAATACGATTGGTGTCTGCTGCACTTTCCATTAATAGTTTACCTGTGCGGAGTAAAAGATCCAGTTTACGCCGTAAAAGAAGTACATCCCATACTTCTGGATTTATTTCGTCGGTGGTATGATAAGTATTGATGTTTAAATTCTCCATATTGGGGTACGAGCTTTCGAATAATATCTAATGTGTTAGCGGTTTAAATGTTTTATCCTAAAGCGAGAATGAGTAATTGAGCTGAAAGTACCCGGAGGAACATGGCCAGCGGGTAGACCGTGGCGTAGCCTACTGCCGGGGCATCACACGAGGTTTGTTCGTTGGAATAGGCGAGGGCGGGTGGGTTGGTGTTGGCTCCCGATAGAATACCGATCAGCGTGTAGTAATTTAGCTTGCAACCGTAGCGTCCGATCAGTCCTGTCACGAGTAATGGGAAGATGGTGATGATAGCCCCGTAGCCGATCCAAACGTAGCCACCCTCGTTCACGATGGTTTCGATGAATCCTTTTCCGGCTCCCAGTCCCACGCAGGCAAGGAAGAGAGCAATGCCGATTTCCCGGACCATCAGGTTCGCGCTCATGGTGGTGTAGGTGATTAATTTATAGTGCGGGCCGAAACGACTGATGAGGATGGACACGATGAGTGGGCCGCCTGCTAGCCCCAGTTTTAGCGGTTGTGGGATGCCGGGGAGCATGAAAGGAATACTTCCTAGCACGCATCCCAAGGCGATACCAATGAATATGGGGATGAGGTTGGGATGATTCAGACGTTTCAACGAGTTGCCGAGTACTTTTTCTGCGTGACTTACCGCCAGTTCACTTCCGACTACCGTGACACGGTCACCCATTTGCAGTTGCAGGTTCGGGGCCGCCACGAGATCCACGCCAGAACGATTTATCCGGGTAATACTAGCTCCGAAGTTCCGGCGGATTCGGAGTTGCGATAACGTTTTCCCGTTTAATTCGGGTTTTGTGATGAGGATACGACGGGAGACGAGGTTCGTGTCTTCGTTTTCCCACTTCATGTCGATTTGTTTACCAAAAAACACAGTGATGGCTTCTATATCTTTCGGGTTGGAGATCACGAGTATTTGATCCCCGATGTGAAGTATGGTTTCCGAGTTAACCAGTTCCTGTTTTTCACCTTGATGGCGTATACGAGAGATGACGAATTTGCGGTTTACAAGAGGCTGGATGTCCTTGATGGCTTTGTTGTCGATTGCCTTATTGACGATTTCCAGTGAGACGGGACGTACGGTTAATTCTTGTAAATGTCCCAGTCCTTTTTCCGCTTCAGTTTCTTCCGTGGTCGTGTTGATTTTCAGGATATATTTCAAACTCTGTAGTGCCAGAATTGTACCAATTACCCCTAACGGGTAAGCCACTGCGTAGCCCATCGCAATTTCCGGAGCATCAATACCGTTCAGGTCACTGTTAGCCTGCTGTGCGGCTCCTAGGCCGGGAGTGTTGGTGACAGCCCCGGAAAGGATGCCCACCATAGTCGTGATGGAGGTGTCTGTCACGAGGTAGAGGACAATAGCAACCACAACGCTCAGTGAAACGGAAGTTATGGCCAGCATGTTCAGCGTGAATCCGCCTTTTTTGAATGCGGAGAAAAAGCCGGGACCTACTTGAAGACCGATGGAATAAACGAATAGGATTAGCCCGAATTCTTTCAGGAAATGAAGTAGATGCTCGTTCAGGCTTAAATTGAAATGCCCGAAAACGATTCCAACGAAAAGAATCCACGTGACGCCAAGTGAGATTCCGGCAATTTTTATCTTGCCCAGCATGATGCCGAAAGCGATTACTAACGATAAGATAAGCACGGAGTGCGCAACTCCACCGCCCCAGAGATCGGGGCTTCCCTCGAAAAGATCTTTTAATAGTTCCATAAATAAATTGGCAGCGTTGGATTACGAAAGCAATACACCTGCACTAAATTATAATTGTATGTTTGTTTTTCGTACTGTTTCTCTAATCCCTCGAGTAAAAACAGCCTTTAATGAATGGCAGGTCTTCTGACTGGCTCCCGTCCCGATTCCTTCCCGATTTCTTATAAATCAGTGGAAAAAGTATGTACCAAGACGTTGAATGGAGTTTTACAGCAGCGAGGACTGTCCGGGATTCTCACCCGATTCCCTTTTCATCCGGTTTGATGTTTCGATCATCCGGAACCAATTCGGTGCAAAGGTAATGGATTTATTGAAAATTTTGTTTCATTTTCCCAATATTTCGAATGGCTTTCGAGTTTTCATCAGTGAAGGAAGGGGCCTTTCGGATCAAGGTGACTGCTTTTAATAGACTTGGTACTGCATCCGATAGTTTGGACATTCAGGTGATGGATGGGTTCAAAATATCGGATATTACGAACTGGACTGGGAGTGGTGAGAATCAATCGATGTTGGCCATACAATGGATTACCGGAGAAGTGGAGAATTGGTCAAATCCTGAAGATCGTGATGTTTTCTTTCGTGCTTGGGGATATAGATGGGAAAAAGCAAATCCCCCTACGGGACATGATATGATCGTGGATATTGCTAAAAAAGATCCGCGTTTGTTTATTATCGTGGCATCTGATGGTAATCTTGGAATGACAATAAGGGGTTTCGGTTACGATATTGATGGTGATGGAATTGAAATTCAAAGTGAAGATCTTGAATATGGGGATAGAACGTTGAAAGGAATACATTTGACAGAGGCAGATTTCAAGGATGGTATTTATGAACAGAAAGAGGCTGATGTCAATATGGATGGTTTTAACGTAATTTCAGGAGGAGATTATTGGATTGGTGGATGGTATGTAGTTTATCCTTCTTATTGGCTAGGGAGTGGAGAGGCTGTATTAGAATCGAAAGAATATGAATATTCTGGTCTTTATGCAGGTAATCGCTTGCTGGAAAATGAGGAATGGCATACTTGGACATTCTCTCCGATTAATAATGCAGAGAAAAATATATTACCAATACCTCGTTTGTTAAAGGCTGCGCCAAACAATTAGTAAAGGTATTTTGTTGATACAAATGGGGAAAACAATTTTTCGTTTTCCCCATTTTATATTAGACTAATAACTATTTCTCGTATTCTTTCTTGTTCTCCAAGAGTTTTGAGGAGATCTTGTTAATGTTCGAAGCTCCTGATGAGTGCAGGGAGAGGATGATCGGATCGCCGGAGTATGTAGCTTTTGCGGCACCGGAGGTGTGTAGACTGATTTTTTCTTTGACTTGAAAATGAACTTTTGCAGCTCCCGATACTTCTGCTTTCAGTTCGTTTATCGGAAAGTCTTCCAGATTTGCTTTTGAGGCTCCCGATACTTCCATTTTGCAGTGTATGGTGTTACCTTTAAGGGAGAGGTTTGATGCCCCGCTAATGTCGAAGGTTGATTCGGGACTGGTCATTTGTCCTTTGAGGTTTGAGGCACCACTTAGTTCTATGTCAAGTTTTTCTTTTGCTAGGAAGTCTCCACCTACAAGCATTTTGCTGGCTCCGGAGAGGTCCACCTTTAGCTTGGCTGTCGTGAAATCCCCGATTGTTTCCAATTTACAGACTCCGGTTAACTCCACGTTGTCAAGACTGGTAACGGTAACTTCTGCCGTGAAATGGTCGTCGTCATGATTTCTTTTATTTTTAGTGGTAATTTTTCCTTCGATATAGATTTGTAATTTTCCATCGGAATCCAGTTTCAGAACGAGTTGTTTTTCGAGTCGGGCAGGAATGTTTACGGTGACTCCGGTGGTGCTACCTTGTTTCGTTGTGATACTGAAGATTCCGTGAGCCTTGATTCCGGTGATTTTTTGTCCCTGGAATCGGGAAACGGTGATTTGCTCTTGTGCGAAAGCTCCGACTATCGAGAGGCAGAGAACGAAAATGACAAACGATATTTTTTTCATAATAATCTGTTTTTATGATGGGACGCTTAAAGGTAATGAAAAGTTACAGGTATGGGTGTTATTTTCTAAAAAAAGGGAGAATGAGGAGAAGCATGGAAAGAACTTTTCTGATGATAAATTGAATCAAACCAATTATATTTTATACATTTGTTCCCATTAAAGTTCTTTACAACACGTAATCAGACTGCTCAGGTGCCTCGTTTTGACGAGGAGAATAGGGAACCGTGTGAGAATCACGGACTGTCGCGCAACTGTAATCACCAGAAGGGTTTTGCCACTAATGTCCACTGTCCAGGGGATGGGAAGGACGGCAAAATGGTGAAAGTCAGGATACCTGCCTTTGCGGATTGACAATGCTTTCGCGGAATGAAGCTAAGGTCAGACTTATCAACCCGGTTGAGATACTTGGGGCGTATTTTCTTATTTCTTTCCTTTATTTCGTGTGGAGCTAAATAGTGTATAAACTAATTTAGTATGAGAAAATCGTTTGAAAAATTTCTGGAAAGACAAGATGCTTTAGCCCGGCAATACGGTAAGGAGTATGAGGACAAACAACACAACCGGGGAAAACTTACCGCTCGGGAACGGATTACATTTCTTTTCGATGAGGGGACATTTGAAGAGGTGGATGCTTACTCACCTTCTGCGGCGACTTCTTTTGGTAAAGCAGTACGTTCATACGGGGATGGGGTGATTGCCGGATTCGGCACGGTGAACGGGCGTCAGGTTTTTGCTTATTCGCAAGATTTTAACGTGCAGGGTGGTTCGTTGGGTTCCGTGCATGCGGCCAAGATTATAAAAGTACAGGATATGGCTCTGAAAACGGGATCGCCTGTCGTGGGATTGATTGATTCGGGAGGAGCCCGGATTCAAGAGGGGGTGGCTAGTTTGGCCGGGTATGCGGGAATATTCCGACGGAATGTACTCTCTTCCGGGGTAATCCCTCAGATTTCAGTTATCATGGGGCCGGCTGCCGGAGGGGCTGTTTATTCTCCAGCCTTGACTGATTTTATTTTTATGACAGCAGCAACCAGTTATATGTTCGTGACCGGACCTAACGTGGTGAAACAGGTACTGAATGAAACAATATCTCCTGAAGAACTTGGAGGTGCATCTGTACATGCCGTGAAATCAGGTGTGGCGGATTTTGTTTTTAATGATGATGAAAATACGTTATTGGGGGTAAAGATGTTATTATCTTACCTGCCTTCCAATAATATCGAGAACGCTCCTTTTCTGGTGACGGATGATCCGGTTGACCGGATAGAAGAGAGTTTGCGGGATATTGTTCCTGAAGATCCGGATAAGCCTTATGATGTGAGGGATGTTATCCGTTTGATTACAGATAAAGGAAAATTTTTGGAGATTGCGGAGAGTTACGCTCCCAATATCATTATTGGGTTGGCCCGATTCGGGGGATTCGTGACCGGGATTATTGCGAATCAACCCAAAGTTATGGCGGGTACTTTGGATATGAATTCATCGGTGAAAGCTGCTCGTTTTATTAATTTCTGTGATAGTTTTAATATTCCGGTTGTTACTTTGGAGGACGTACCCGGTTTCCTTCCGGGGGCCGATCAGGAACATGCCGGAATTATCCGGCACGGAGCCAAGCTCCTATATGCTTACACGCGGGCGACGGTTCCCAAGATTACCGTGGTCTTGCGTAAATCATACGGGGGTGCTTATATCGTGATGAACAGTAAGGGAATTGGCGGAGATTATAATTTTGCATGGCCGACAGCCGAGATTGCCGTTATGGGACCGGAAGGGGCTATTGCTATTCTTTATCATAAGGAACTTGCCGCTGCTGATGATCCGGTAGCTTTGAAAAAAGATTTGTTGGCGCAGTATAGGGATGAGGTGGCTAATCCTTATATCGCTAACGAGAAGGGATTTATTGATGAGGTGATAGACCCGGCGGTTACCCGACAAAAGGTTATACGAGTTTTGAAATCTCTGGAAAAGAAATCAGTAAGTCTACCACGACGCAAACATGGAAATATTCCTCTTTAAACGTAAAATGTAAAGTATGATAAAATCAGTTTTAATAGCAAACCGGGGAGAGATTGCCATCCGGATTGCACGTACTGCCAGACGCATGGGAATCGTGACGTACGCCATTCGTACCCGGAAGGAGCCGGAGGCCGTGTATTTATCGTCTGTTGATATTGTTCTTGACTTCCCGGAAACGGATGGGAATGTGCCTGAATTTTTGGATATTGATCGTTTGATTTATTTGGCCCGGGAACATGAGATCGAGTCTCTTCATCCGGGGTATGGTTATTTGTCAGAGAATGCGGAATTGGCGGAACGGTGTCGAGAGAACGGGATTATTTTTATTGGTCCCTCGCCAGAGGTGATTCGTCTGATGAGTGATAAGGTGGCAGCAAAGGAGATTGCAGAACGTAGTGGCGTGCCTATGCTGGGTGCTAGCAAGGGTGCTATCCGGGATGTTGATGATGCTCGGGAGACGGCGGATAGGCTAGGGTATCCGGTTATTATAAAGGCTGTTTCTGGAGGAGGAGGAAGGGGTATGCGTATTGTACGCAAGAAGAGTGAACTGGCTCAATTATACAAGTTAGCTGTGGCAGAGGCTCAAGTAGCTTTTAATGATCCTTCTGTTTTCATTGAAAAATATCTTGAAAGTCCGAAACATATCGAGTTCCAGATTGTTGCCGATAATTATGGGCACGTGGTTTATCTGGGTGAACGTGAGTGTTCCATTCAGCGGAAACATCAAAAATTAATGGAAGAGGCCCCATCTCCGGCTCTTGATGATCGTTTGCGGAAGAAGATGGCCACGGCTGCTGTTGCTTTGGCTAAAGCTGCGAGGTATCAGAATCTGGGAACCGTGGAATTTTTGCTGGATCGTCAAAAGCGTTTTTATTTTATGGAGATGAATACTCGTATTCAGGTGGAACATCCGGTTACCGAGGAGATTACTGGATTTGATCTGGTGGAGTTACAATTTAATATTGCCGCAGGGCGTAAGTTACCGCTCCGTCAGTCTCAAATTCGGCTCACGGGCTGGTCTATCGAATGTCGGATTAATGCGGAGGATGTACAGGCTGGGTTTGCTCCTAGTATAGGTGTTATCCGGCGATTACGTTTGCCGCAGGGAAATCATATCCGTATTGAAACAGGAATTGCTCCCGGCTCGGAAATTACTCCTTTTTTCGATTCAATGGTGGCGAAATTGATCGTTACGGGGGAGACTCGGGAACAGGCTATCGAGCGAATGCTTTCTGCTTTGGAGAGATTCCATGTAAAGGGAATCCGGACGACGATTCCTTTTTGTAAAGCGGTTCTTCATAACGAGACTTACCGTAATGGTGATTTTGATACTTCATTTATAGAGAGTCGATTGAGTTCTCCGGTTTGGCGGGAGCCTCACGAGGAGTTGCTGGGTGCTTTGTTTGCGGTATATACATATACTCACGAGAATACACCGGAGGTCGGTCCCGACACCCGTATTGATCCTTGGGTGCTTAATAAACGAATTAGAAATTTATAATGATCGGATATGGATAACAAGGAAGTAACAAAATATATAGCCCTTAGTGGCAGTAACACGGCATACGAGTTCTCCGTGAAAAATAATTACGAGTTTAGTCTGAAACGGCAAAATATGCGTATTGATTTAGTCGAAGAGGCTGATGGTTTTTTGATCCTGCTGTACAAGGGGATTCGCTATCCGGTGGAAATTGTGTCTCGCAGGCAGAATGAATACGAGATTTTACTTAACGGGGTGGCCTATACGTTTTCGGTGGAAACTCCTTTTTCTTTGAAACGGAAAAGATTGTTGGCAGGTCGGCAGGGTGAAGTCTTCGACATGACTATTAAATCTCCTATGCCGGGAAAAATTTTGGATGTATCGATAGAAGTCGGGCAGGAGATTAATAAGGGAGATACGCTAGTCGTACTTGAGGCAATGAAGATGCAAAATGTTATCATCGCTTCTCAAAAAGGACGAGTTCGTCGGGTATGCGTGGTTGCCGGTCAAACTGTGAGTAAAGACGAGATTCTGGTGGAAATCGGGGCGTAGATACTCTCTTTCGTGAAAAGACCACTTACAAGGGTAAGGTATTCCGGTAAACGGGCATCGTTGCTCCATTGTAATTCGATGTGGAGAGGTTCGGAGACTGTTTTGCCGATGTCGAATCCCACGGATTCAAGCGATGGGCGTATTTCTTGAGGATGGAGACAGGGAAAACCGTTTATCCGGGTACACGAGTTTAGGGGGCATAAGTGGCAGGTCCCTGCATAAAAGGCCCGGCTGTCGGGATATTCATGTTCAAGAGTCAGTAGTTGAGGATCAATGATCTTCCGGGCAGATTCTATGGCTTGGAGGGAAATTGTTTTGTGCTGTTCAAGTGTCGTGCAGGAATTGCGGGTTGCCGTTTCGAATGTTATTTTAGTTCCGATAATGTACGTTTGTTGATAACCGGAGAGGTATTCGTCCGTGTTAAACTCGAAAGGAGGGCAGGCCCAGCAACGGTTATAGCGTTCGCATTGCTGACAGAAAGAAATAAATTTTTCCGGATTGCGATACTCCTGAATGTATTGCGAGGTCGGGAGCGAGACGATATGGTGCGTGAGTTCATACATTTTTTTATCTGGTTTATTAAACGTATTGGGGATACGGGTTATATTCCCAGAGAATTACTTTTTCCGAACGAAGGGAGGCGGGAACGTTTATTAATCTTTGGTTGGAACTTCCTCGAAAGAGCAGACCTTCCTTGCGTTTGGCCGGATCAAATCGTCCGTCGACTAAAACATCTATGTAAGGTAGAATTTGGGAAAGTCGTCTGGAATTAATAATTTCCTCGTAGCGGAAACCCGTGTAGCACCAGATATTTTTGGATGTAATGATTTTCAGTCGTTTGGCCAGTTGTGTGAAACCTTCTACTTGGAATAGCGGATCTCCCCCACTGAACGTTACGTTGGAGAAAGGATTGTTTGTGATTTTCGCTACAATATAATCCAAAGAAACAGGATGGCCGTTTCGTAAGTTCCAGGATTGCGGGTTATGGCAACCCGGGCAATGATGAGTACAACCCGCCGCATAGACGGATACCCGGAATCCGGGTCCGTCGACAACGGTGTCTTCAATAATGTCCAATAATGTAATCGTGTTAGTCATGTCTTACCCGGTCGTTTAGTTCTGCTAGTTTTGCGTGATTCCAGCGGTCAGTGGTACCTACCAGATAACCGGTAATTCTTTGCAATCGGTCAATGTTCGTACTTCCGCATTTCGGACAGGTTTCCAAATGTGCGGAGGCGTTTTCAAAACCGCAGTCCATGCAACGATTCCGGTTGTGGTTCACGGAGCAATACCCCATGTTGTACCGGTCCATCATATCGACAACTGACATAATGGTACTTGGATTATGAGTAGCATCCCCGTCTATTTCGACATAAAAGATGTGGCCGCCTCGGGTCAAGTCGTGATAGGGTGCCTCTACCTCGGCTTTATGGCGGGCACTGCATTTATAATACACGGGTACGTGATTGGAATTCGTGTAATATTCCCGATCCGTGATTCCCGGTAAGATGCCGAAACTTTTCTTGTCTTTTGCAGTAAATTTTCCGGAAAGTCCTTCGGCAGGAGTGGCGAGTACACTGTAATTGTGTTGATATTTATCCGAGTACTCGTTTGCCTTGTCCCTGATATGTGATACGATGCGTAGTCCGAGTTTCTGCGCATCGTCGTCTTCTCCATGATGTTTACCGGTTAGTGCAACTAGACATTCAGCCAAACCGATAAAGCCGATACCGAGAGTTCCTTGGTTAATGACGTTCTCGATGGTGTCGTTCGGCCCCAGTTTTTCACTACCCAACCAGAGAGAAGACATAAGTAACGGGAATTGCTTTACCCGGGCTGTTTTCTGGAATTCGAGACGTCGGTGCAGTTGCAATGCCGTTAAATCGAGAATTTCATCTAGTTTCGAGAAGAATGTTTCCACCCGGGTGGTTTTGTCTTTTATTTCTATACATTCAATGGCAAGTCGTACGATGTTTACCGTGGAGAAAGAAAGGTTACCGCGTCCGATAGAGGTTTTCTCTCCGAAACGATTTTCGAATACGCGGGTACGACATCCCATAGTAGCAGTTTCGTAGCGGAATCGTTCGGGATCATCAGCTCTCCATTGTTCATGCTGGTTGAAAGTAGCGTCCAAATTTATAAAATTCGGGAAAAAACGACGGGCGGAAACCTTACATGCGAACTCGTATAGATCGTAATTCGGGTCTTCCGGAAGGTAGTTTACTCCTTTTTTCTTTTTCCAGATTTGAATCGGGAAAATCGCCGTGGCTTCGTTACCCACTCCTCGATAGGTGGAACGTAATAATTCACGGATGACACAACGTCCTTCGGCAGAAGTGTCTGTTCCGTAGTTAATGGAGCTGAAAACGACTTGATTACCTCCTCGGCTGTGGATGGTATTCATGTTGTGAATAAAAGCTTCCATGGATTGATGTACCCGATTTACCGTGCGGTTGATGGCGTGTTGTAAAATTCGTTGTTCTCCGGTCAAACCTGATAGTTCCCGTGGAATATAGTCTTGGATTTTGATGTGATAGAGATTGTTATAGTTTTCTCCGTTTAATTCTTCCAATACTTTGACTTCTTCTGCAAAACTGGAGCGTACGTAAGGAGCCAGATAAAAGTCGAAAGCGGGAATAGCCTGTCCCCCGTGCATTTCGTTTTGGGCGGTTTCCAGAGAGATACACCCTAGGATGCTGGCAGTTTCGATACGTTTGGCAGGACGTGATTCCCCGTGTCCGGCAAAGAATCCGTTTTTCAAAATTTTATCCAGTGGATGTTGTACACAGGTAAGGCTTTTCGTGGGATAATAGTCTTTGTCGTGAATATGCAAGTAGCCTTGGCGAATGGCGGTTTTCACTTCTTCGGTTAACAGGTAGTCGTCAACAAAAGGTTTGGTAGTTTCACTGGAAAATTTCATCATCATTCCTGCCGGGGTGTCCGCATTCATATTTGCGTTTTCTCGGGTAATGTCGTTGGATTTCGTTTCGATAATTTCCAGAAAAATATCTCTCGTTTTTGCCTTACGTGCAATACTCCGCTGGTTTCGATAAGCGATATATAGTTGTGCCACATCTTTTCTGCGGCTCTTCATGAGTTCTATCTCTACATTGTCTTGTATTTTTTCCACGGTCATTTGTTCTGCCCCGCGGTAAGCGATCCGGTCGGCAATGGTGGATGCCAATTCCATATCCTCGCCCAGTGCCGTGTGGAGCATTGCCCGACGAATGGCCGCGATAATTTTTTCTTCATTAAAGCCGACAACCCGGCCATCCCTTTTTACAACTGTCTGAATCATGTTTTTCTTATTCCTTTAGTTTAGTTACAATTACATGAATTTTAATTTTGTTTTGGTTTGAGATGACTTTATGATTGAAAACGGGATGTAAGTATGTTTGAAATACCTGCGTTCCCGGCTTTTTCCTCGAAAGCCTTTGAAACCTCTGGTCTTGGCAGGTCTTCTGACTTGTTCCCGGTCAAGCGCCTTCCCGTTGGAAAACAGTGGCAATGTGATGCTTGAACGATACAGTGAAACTTACAGCAGCGGGACTGTTCAGGATTTTCACCTGATTCCCTTTTAATCCTTGTTGAAGGAACCAAAATCTAGACAAATGTATAAATAATTTTTCTATTGGTGAGAGAAAAAATATCTTTTTTGGAAAACTTTCTTGTTTGATTTTTTCAAAAAGTTTTCCAAAAAGAATTTTTTGATCTAAGATAGTGATGCCAGCAGAGTGTTTAAATTGGATGCGAAAATTTTTACAGACATGGCAAGTAGAATGATGCCAAAGAATTTTCGTAGGATGTAAACGCCGCCTTTCCCGAGAATCCGTTCTACTAAATAGACATTGCGTAGAACAATATAGACGACCGTCATGTTAAGAAGAATGGCAATGATAATACTAAAAACGCTACATTCAGCTTTAAGTGTCAGCGTGGTTGCTAATGCCCCGGCTCCCGCGATAAGCGGAAAGATAACAGGTACGATTGTTGCCGAACCTTCCGGGCCATCATTTCTGAAAATCTCGATACTAAAGGTCATTTCTATGGCGAGTACGAAAAGCACTAATGCCCCGGCAAGGGCAAAAGAGGAAATATCGATGTTGAATAATTTCAATAATCCGTCTCCCGCGAAAAGAAATGCTATAAATATAACGAGAGATATTCCTGCGGCTTTTTCAGCACTGACTTTTTTTCCTGCATCATTCAACCCGATAATAATAGGAGTTGATCCCGTGATGTCGATCACGGCGAAAAGTACCATAAAGGCGGTGAATATTTCTTTTATATTGATACTGAAGTCCATATTCGTATAACATGAAATTTGCGGGTTACAAGTGCTGTACGTATTTATGAAACCAACGTTAAAGAGGTGTACTGTCACTTGTAGTCCCGCAAATTTACGATTATTTTTTATAATTCCCATATTTCGGCATCGGAGGGTACGTGTATCCGTGCGGATAACGGGGCGATGCGTGTGATATTTAATAGGTGTTTATAGGTGAAGTTTTCGGAAATCGAGTTGTTCCCCCAACTTCCGCACCCGAGGGTGTTGGTCACGGGGAGCCCGTTTTGTATGGAACCTCCGGCCGTGGTAGCACACGGGGCATTCACGATCAGGCGTGATACGGAGAGTTCTGTTCCAGCCTTGATGATGTTTGCCTGATTGTTGGAGTGGATTCCGGCCGTGTGTCCGTTTCCTTCCATGAACAGATTTGTTTTGGCGATTTTTATCGCTTCATCAAAGTTGTCATAAGAGAATGCTGCCATGACGGGACACATTTTTTCTTTGCAGATGAGGTCGTCACGTCCTATTCCGTGAGCTTCTACCACGAGGACTCGGGTGTTACCCGGTACGAAGATGCCGGCTTTGCTTGCGATTGTCTGAACGGATTGTCCGACAATATCCCTGTAAATATGCCCATCTTCAAAAAGTGCATTAACTACTTTGTCTCGATCTTCTTCGGACACGATGTATGCCCCGTGACGGCGGAAAGCGTCCATGACTTCCTGTTTGTCGTCTTTGTGATAAATGAAACTCTGTTCCCCGGAACAGATGATACCATTGTCAAAGGAGCGACCGGTGATGACTTTTTCTGCCGCTACATCGAAATCAATAAATCGATCTAGGATTACCTGTACGTTACCTGCACCGACACCGAAAGAGGGTTTGCCTGATGAGTAAGCTGATTTTACCATGGGCATTCCTCCCGTGGCAACCACGACATCACAAGCTTCCATAAGTTCGCAGGTCTTTTCGATCGTGGGTTCCTCGATCACCTGAACTAGACCTTCCGGAACTTCAAACGGGGCAATAGCCTCGATAATAAGTTTCACGGCTGCACTAGAACATTGTTTTGCTTTCGGGTGAGGGGCTATGATGATAGCATTCTTTGTTTTTAATGCAAAGATAATTTTAGACATCGGGGTAACTACGGGATTTGTCATCGGAGTAATTCCGGCTACCACGCCAATAGGTTTGGCTATTTCGATAAGATTCGTTCTCTCGTCAATACTTAGGATCCCCATGGATTTTTTCCCTTTCAGGTTGTACCATACTCCCTTGGATTTATTCCTGTTTTTGGCTACTTTGTCTTCGTAAACACCCATTTGGGTTTCATCAATCGTAAGTCGTGCCAGTTCTTCTGCATGGTCAAAAATTGTGCGAGCGGCAACTTTAATGACTTGATCGACTCTTTCTTGGTCGAATCGTTCATCATAAATAACTTGAGCTTTGCGGGCTCTTTCTACCATTTCTTTTATTTCCATGATATTTTTAATATAGGGTTGAATAGATTTCTTTTATTTCTTCTCTTGTTAATTCCACGTGGTTGTTAGCCAGCAGGCGTTGTTGTGTTTGAAGTACGTTGCCGGTGAACCCATCAATTTCTTCGGGTTTCATACCATAGGTGTGGAGTGGTTTTTTGGATAACAATTTACCCAATAGGTAATCGAGTTCTTCATACACGTGTTCCGTGTCGGTTTCCAAGAGGTGTGCGAGTAATGCGTTAACTTCCGTGATGTTCCCGAAAGGTTTTTTCTTGTAATAGAATTTGAATACTTCCGTGAAGAACTGGTAATTAGCTTCCCCGTGGGGTACGTGATAGTTTCCCCCGAGCGGGTAAGATAGTGCGTGTACGGCACCCACTCCGGTGTTTCCGAATGCAATACCGGCATAATTGCTGGCAATCAGCATTTCTTTCAGGCGCTCTAGGCGATATTCCGGTCCTTGTGCGGCAATGTGTTTGAAAACGTCAATGATGCTTTCAATGGCTGCTCGACAGAATATCTGGGTGTAGGGATTTGATTTCGGGGAAACGTATGATTCTACGGCATGGATGAGGGCATCGATGGAACTGCACACGAAAAACTTGTAGGGAAGTCCCTGTACCAGTTCCGGGATTAACACGGCATCATCTGCTAGTAGGGCGTCGTCGGCCAAACCCATTTTCGTGTGGCGGGATTTGATCTCGGCGATCGAAATATTGGTTACTTCGCTACCGGTGCCGCAGGTAGTGGGGAGGATCACCAATTGACGGGCTTTTTCAATGGGTATTTTGCGTTCGAAAGCATCCGTTGCATTAACGATGCCACGCAGAGTAAATAGTTTAGAGATGTCAATGACGGTTCCTCCCCCTACGGCTATCACACGGGTATAATTTTCTAGTTGAATGTCTGCGAGAATATGGTTGATCATCTCGTCGGACGGCTCTCCCATTCCGTATTGTTCTTGCATGATGAAACGACAAGGAAGGTTAAGACCACGCATGTATGGATTGTATAGGAATTCGTTCGTGATGATTAAATCTTCTTTCGTGAGATTGAATTCTTTGGCAAAGTCTGCAAAAGAGTCGAATTCACTTAAACGGGTTTTTAATTTGAATAATTGCATGATTATTTCATTTTATATTGTTTTTAGTGCTAACGGGAAACGACGAAAGAATTCTTCCGTGAGCGATTCTCTGAAATCGGGATGAGCTATCCGGATTAGGTTCTCGGCTCGTTGGCGTAAAGTTTTTCCTTTGAGGTGAGCGATTCCGTACTCCGTGACAATATAATCCACCTCGTTTCGTGAGGTCGTGACGGCTGCTCCTGCTGCTAGATACGGTACTATACGGGAAACCTTCCCCCGGGCTGCCGTGGAAGGCATGGCCAGGATGGATTTACCGCTTTCGGAGAGGGCTGCTCCCCGGATGTAATCGACTTGGCCTCCCGTTCCGCTGAATTGTTTCGGGCCGATGGTTTCGGAACAAACTTGTCCGGAAAGATCGATCTCGATACAAGAGTTGATGGATATTAATTGACGATTCTGGCAAATGATGTAAGGATCGTTTACATAGTCCACGGGAAAGAGGGCTACATCGGGATTGTTATCAACAAAATCGTATAGGCGTTGGCTTCCCATGAGGAAGGTGGCAACCAGTTTCCCCGGATGGAGGGTTTTACATTTTCCGTTGATGACTCCTTTTTGGACCAGATCGATTACCCCGTCAGAGAACATTTCCGTGTGAATACCCAGATCTTTTTTGTCTTGCAGGCATTGCAGGACGGCATCGGGGATAGCTCCTATTCCCAGTTGCAGGGTGGAGCCATCCTCGATGAGTTCTGCACAGTATCGACCGATAGCTTGTTCCGTTTCCCCGATTTTAGGCAAGGGTATTTCAAACAAGGGGTTGGAGGTTTCCACGATATAATCCAGTTCGGAAACGTGTATGTGGTTATCACCTCCGACATGAGGCATCCGGTCGTTTACCTCGGCAATCACCATGCGTGCGGCATGAGCCGCGGGTTTCGTGTAGTCGGAAGAAACTCCGAAACTACAATAACCTTCTTCGTCCGGTGTGCTGAGATGAACGATTGCCACGTCAACAGGTAGAGTTCCGTTGCGGAAAAAGTGTGGTAATTCGTGAAAGAAACAAGGAATGAAGTCTGCACGGTCTTCATTCACGGCTTGTCGGGTGTTTCCTCCCACGAAATTGGTGTTGTGTCGGAAGTGGGATAACATTTCCGGTTGAGTATAAGCTCCATCGCCAAGGCATAGCATATGGTATATTTCCACGTTATGGAAATCGTCTTTGTGTGCCACGAGAGCTTTGGTGATTTCCTGAGGAACACCTGCTGCATGGGCAAATATAACCCGGTCGTTGTTCCGGATGGCCTTGATTGCTTTCTCGGCTGTGGTTAGTTTTTGTGTATAAAGTTCTTTCCAGTTCATCATCTATCTATTTTATTGCGGTTGAGAATCTGACGAGCAAAGTCTAATATACCGGGATCTATTTCGTTCACCAGAATGACTTTCCCGATCTTGTTTCCCATTTGTTCCGAGAGAATGCGTTGTACGGTCTGTTCAATCGTGATTTGTGCGGCAGGGCACCCCTTGCAGTTGCCGAGTAGAGCAACCCGCACGTCTTTCTTGCGGATTTCCCGAATAACAATATCCCCCCCGTGGTCCTGGAGGAGAGGGCGAATGTGTGTTTTTATGATCTCCTCCAGGTGCTTCCACAGAGTCGTGGGGTCTTGATTATTTCCGGTTCTTACTTTCATCGATCCGGGCAATTTGTTTTGCTAGTTCTTTCTTGTTTTCGAGGTTCCCCTGCCGGGCAATCATGATTCGTTGTGCTTGCGGGGAGCCGGCTCCGTGCATGGATTCCGTGCGGTAGCCTACCGCCGCGGTCCCGAGCGTGATGTTCTCGATCAGGCGAAGAATACGCATCCGGTTTTCAGTGTCAGTCCCCGTGGCTCCTTGCAGGTATTTTTTTACATATCCGCCGATATACGGGTCTCTTAAATCCTGGGCTGAAGGCATGGTTACCATTAATCCCCCGGCAATATCTTCCGCGAGTCTGGCAATTTCATACGGGAAACGAGTCACGTTCTGTTTGCAGACATTGGCAAGTAGCAAATTGATCTGGTAGTTGCCCGCCAATGTGGGTTCTCCTTCTGTCGAGCAGGCGATTCCGCACGAGTAAAGGGTTTCGTTGAGGTGCATCATTTCGATGAGCTTGTCCTTGATATGGTTGGCTTTAGGTACTCCATTGTAGTCTGCGGCGAGAGCGGCAGCACCGATAAGTACATCCCCTACACCGACTTTACATCCCCCGTAGGATTGTCTGTGATAACCGGCAAAACGCTCTACCATCATGCCTGCAAATTCGTATTCTTTACACATGAAAATTCGCTCGTTGGGGACGAATACATCGTCAAATATCACAAGAGCTTCATGTCCACCGAATTGTGAATTTCCCAAGTCGAGATCCGCATCTTTTTCCATTTTGCGGGTATCGCAGGACTGGCGTCCGTAGATCATGAGTACGCCTTCCGCATCAGAAGGTATGGCAAATGAAACAGCGTAGTCTTTATCGGATTCTTTCATGGCCACGGTTGGCATAATCAAGTGTTCGTGGGAATTGACTGCCCCGGTTTGGTGAGCTTTGGCCCCGCGAACGATAATCCCATCTGGGCGCACCTCCTTGATGCGAAGATATAGGTCAGGATCTTCTTGTTGTGATGGAGAAAGCCCCCGGTCTCCTTTCGGATCGGTCATTGCCCCGTCGACAGTGAGATCGTTGTCTTGTACATATTTCAAGTACTCTGTGAAACGTTTGTGGTATTCCGTTCCATGAGCTTGGTCAATTTCGTAAGTGGTGGAGTAAATGGCGTTGAAGGCGTCCATTCCAACGCAGCGTTGGAAACAGGCCCCGGTTTTCTGTCCGACTAAACGTTGCATCTTTACCTTGTTGATCAAGTCTTCGGTGCTTTGATGCAGATGGCAGAAACGATTAACTGTTTTTCCGGTAAGATTGGATTTTGCCGTCATGAGCGTCTTGTACTCATCTTTTTCTGCCAATTCATAAGTCATGGCCACTGAATTCATGGACGGGCGGATCATCGGGTGATCTACGGGGTTGCTGATTAGTTCTCCCATGAAATAGACCTTCAGGTTTAGTTTCCTGAGACTCTCAATGTACTGTTCTTTTGTCATCATGATCTTTGATGTTTTATTAGTTGTAATATTTTGAATAAAGAAAAATTGCAGTAAATAAAAGCCGTTTGCTGTCTGTTACAGGGGAGAATTTGAAGGGAAGAAAGTGAGAAGGGAAAGGATACAGAGGATCGAGGCGTATGTTTGCCGTTGAAGGGGTAACATTCGCTGTCTCTCGTTGCCATCATAGAGAAACATTTTCTTTTTCTCGTTGAAAAAGAATTAATTACGTCAGTATAAATATACTCACGCTGTAATGCTCCTTTGTTCATAATGTTCCATCCCGGGGGACGTCAACACAATTTTATTTTTATGAATAACTTCGCACATCTCCTTTACCCCAAATCCCCAGAGTAACGGATTTATATTTTGTCAGGCAGGTCTTCTGACTTGTTCCGGAATTCGCGGCCTTCCCTTTTCTTGTTGAAAAAGTGACCATTAGAATGCGAAAACCTTTTTAAGAACTTACAGCTGAGGGCACAGTCCCGGATTTCCACCGGATTCCCTATTCAATCTTTTCCCTTGCAGGGGGAAGAGATCACCATGACGTCACAAAGGTATATAAATATAATTGTATTCCTACTTTTTTTCTGTAATTTTTTAATGGATGTAAAAAAGCTTAGTCCGTTAACTTGTTAATGAGGTCTTGATGGAGACGTGTAGAAATTCGAGAGAATAGGTAATAATGATTCAATAGTGTAAAGTCTCAAAGAAGAAATTTTCTATATAAGAAAAGTGACCGGAATTTGCTCCGGTCACGATTATGATGTTTAATAATGTTTATTTTCCTCGAATAGCCGTGATTCCGGGCAACTCTTTCCCCTCGATGTATTCGAGTAGGGCACCACCTCCGGTGGATACGTAGCTAACTTTGTCGGCTAAACCGAATTGGTTGATGGCGGCAACCGAGTCTCCTCCCCCGATTAAAGAGAATGCACCATTTGCAGTGGCTTTTACAATGGCATCAGCGATAGCTTTGGTTCCCACTGCGAATTTCGGCATTTCAAATACACCCACGGGACCATTCCAAAGGATGGTTTTGGATTGCTCGATGACCTTGGTGAAGGAGGCAATACTTTCCGGGCCTACATCCAATCCTTCCCATCCATCGGGAATTTCCATGGAAGGAACGATTTGGGTGTTGGCGTTATTGTCGAAAGCGTCGGCAGCGACAGTGTCGGTTGCCAATACAAGATTTACACCTTTTTCTTTGGCTAGTTTCATGATTTCAAGAGCCAGGTCGAGTTTATCTTCCTCGCAGATAGAATTGCCGACATGACCGCCCAGTGCTTTTTTGAACGTGTAAGTCATTCCTCCCCCTAGGATGAGGTTATCTACCTTATCCATGAGGTTCATAATAATGTCGATTTTGGATGAAACTTTGGAGCCTCCCATGATGGCCGTGAACGGGCGGGTGGGGTTGTGCATTACTTTATCCACGCTTTCCAACTCTCCTTGCATGACGTAGCCGAATAGTTTGTCATTCGGGAAAAATTTAGCTATGACTGCAGTGGATGCGTGAGCTCGGTGGGCTGTTCCGAAGGCGTCGTTGATCCAAACGTCGGCTAAAGAAGCCAGTTTTTGAGCGAAGTTCTCGTCTCCTTTTTCTTCTTCTTTGTAGAATCGAAGGTTTTCCAACAGAAGAACTTCTCCCGGTTTCAGGTCTGCTGCAGCTTTTATTGCGCTTTCCCCGATGCAATTATCGGCAAACTTCACGGGTACTCCCAACAGTTCTTCCAAGTGTTTCTGGATATGTTTTAATGAAAATTTGTCTTCCGGTCCATTTTTCGGGCGTCCGAGGTGAGACATCAATATTACGGAACCTCCTCCCGCCAACACTTTCTTGATCGTGGGAATGGCTGCCCGCATACGGGTGTCGTCCGTGATCTCGAACTTTTCATTTAAAGGTACGTTGAAGTCTACGCGGATAAGCGCCTTCTTGTTTTTAAAGTTGTAATTATCAATTGTCTGCATAGCAATTGTTATTTTAATGAGTAAATTACTTAATTAAAAGATAAAGGTAAGGATAAAATTATTTAAACCAAAAAATATGCAGGAAGGAATTTAGTGGATGTACAGGATGAAAAAATGTGGGTGAAAATTTGTATCACTCACGGAAAATTTGGATTTTTACCTTCAATAAAAATGTGCATGGTAGTGAATAGACTATTAGCTTGGTGAGAGAAGACAAAATTAGCAAGAATGAGACGAGTTGTAATCATAATATGCATGGGGATAACAATTTTGTTTTTGTTGTCTTCTTGTCGGAAAAATGAAAAAGCGAAAACGGCAGAATTGTGCAGGGAGTTGGAAAACTCTGTGATGTTATCGCCTGCGTTTGATTCTTTGGTAAAGATGTCTATGGGGTTGCCTAATTTTTTTCGTTCGAAAGTATTGTTGGTCGCGGGACGTTGTTATTCCACTAAGGTGGAGCAGATGCAACAGGCTCGGATTTACTTACGGGAGGCCTACCGGATTGCCCCGCGGGACGTGAAGAATCTTGTGGCGCTGGAATTAACCCGGCTTTACGGCTCTTTGATTTTGCGGGATAGCTGTGTGGAAGAGGCCATTCGTTTTATAAGCCGGGTGCCTTCCAAGGTGGTGTTTACCCGGGAGGAAGAGGCTAAATTCTATTACTTGGGAGCTTGTTTTTTTAAATCGATCGATATAGACCGGGCTTTTAGAGCCGTGGATCAGGCATTGTCGTTGTATCGAGGACTTTCGGATACGGAGGGGGAGATCGAGGCTTATCGCTTGAAAGCAACTTTATATGGGGTTTTGCAGGAATATGAAGAACAATATGCTTGTTACGAGGAGGCCTATCGCCTTTTGCGACGATCAAGATTCCGGGATAAGGTGAAACCTTTTTACGAGCAGATGGCGGCAAGCCTGAAAAAGTTAGGAAGGCATGAGGAGGCGTTACTCTGGTATGAAGAGGTTTTAAAGGAATTGCCGGATTCAAGTAGGCTTGGACGTTACGGGATTCAGGTAGCCGAGGCTTATTCTGGATTGGGGTATCACGAAAAGGCACGGGAAATATTGAGGGGCGGGTTGATGAATGAAAAACGAGGTGGAATGCGCAACGTGTTGCTTACTCGTGTTGCCGAATCTTTTATCCAGGAGGGACTTCGAGACTCGGCTTTGATAGCATTAAAAAGTGCGATTGACTTTTACGAGATATATGCTCGTGAAAATCAATTGAAGGTTCCCGGTGTGATGTTCATGAATTATTTAAGGTATGGGCGTTGTTTGTGGGAGATGGGGGAAAAGGATGAGGCTGTTGCGTATCTGGAAGGTATTAGTTATAAAAAAGCAGAATCCCCGGAGAGTCAATTGGTTCAGGCTCAGGTGTTGGAATTGTTGAGCGAATATCACGAGGATATGGAAAACCGGCAGGCGTTTTGTGGCGTCTTGCATCGACGGGATTCGGTTTTGGAGTTGTACGATTCCTTTTATGATAACGGGCGTTATCGTCAGGTGTTGAAAAAATACAAGAATCAAAAATTTCTGCGGGAGATTGAAGAGATGAACCGGAAACAGGAGTCTGCCAACTGGTGGTTGGTGCTGGCATTGCTTGTGACCGTGGGATTGATCGTTTCGGCCTTGGTATATACCTGGGTTTCGTGGGGAAAAGAAAGAGAGTATAATAAGAGAAAATAGTATTTATGGATAAGCACGAGATATTTATGCGGAAAGCGTTGGAAGAAGCCCGCTTGGCTGAAGAAGAAGGAGAAATTCCGGTAGGGGCAGTAGTCGTTTGTAAAGGTCGGGTAATCGCCCGGGCTCATAATCAAACCGAGCGTTTGAATGATGTGACGGCGCATGCGGAGATGCTTGCCATCACATCTGCGACTTCTTTATTGGGAGGAAAATATTTAAATGATTGTACCCTGTATGTCACGTTAGAACCGTGCGTCATGTGTGGCGGTGCGCTTGCTTGGGCCCAATTGGGAGAATTGGTGTACGGGGCTGCCGATCCGCATCGGGGGTATGCCCGGCTTTCCCCGTCTGTGTTGCACCCGAAGACAAACGTGGTTACCGGAGTTTTAGAGAATGAATGTGGAGAATTGGTAAAAAATTTCTTTGCCAAAAAAAGATAATTAATTTATTCTCCATTTTCCATTTTCCGTTTTCAATTGTTTTGTTGTACATTTACGAATTGAATAGATTGTTATTAATAAAGTAGTACATGGGTAATTTTGATATAAGGACCGGGAATGTGCCAGATAATGAGAAAGAACTGGAGAAAGCTTTGCGTCCGTTGAGTTTTAGTGATTTTCGTGGGCAAAAGAAAATTGTGGATAATTTGGAGGTCTTCGTGGAGGCTGCGAAGATGCGAGGTGAATCTTTGGATCACGTTCTGTTGCACGGCCCTCCCGGGTTGGGAAAGACAACGTTGTCGGCTATTATTGCCAACGAGTTGGGAGTCGGGATTAAGATTACTTCCGGTCCGGTGTTGGATAAACCGGGTGATTTAGCGGGGTTGTTAACTAATTTGGAGCCGAATGATGTGTTGTTTATTGACGAGATTCATCGGTTAAGTCCGATCGTGGAAGAGTATCTTTACTCGGCGATGGAGGATTTTAAGATTGATATTATGATAGATAAAGGTCCGGCAGCCCGATCCGTGCAGATCCAATTGAGTCCTTTCACGCTGATCGGGGCAACCACGCGTAGCGGCTTGCTGACAGCCCCGTTGAGAGCGCGTTTTGGAATCAATAGTCATTTGGAGTATTACGATCTCGACGTGTTGACGGGAATCGTGGAGCGTTCGGCAGCTATTTTAAGAACAAAGATCACGAGTCAAGCCTCGAAGGAAATAGCGTCCAGAAGTCGCGGGACGCCACGTATTGCTAATGCCTTGCTGCGTCGGGTACGGGATTTTGCCATGGTGAAGGGAAACGGGGTGGTTGATCTTGAGATCACGACCTTTGCGCTGGAAGCTTTGAATATTGATAAGTTCGGGCTGGATGATATGGATAATAAAATACTGTTGACGATTATTGATAAGTTTAAGGGAGGGCCTGTTGGTTTGACTACGATTGCAACTGCGGTCAGTGAGGACCCGGGAACCTTGGAAGAGGTTTACGAGCCGTTCTTGATTAAGGAAGGTTTTCTGAAAAGAACTCCCCGGGGGCGTGAAGTGACGGGTTTGGCCTACAAGCATCTGCGGAAGAATCGGCGAACGGATGATTGGCAAGCTACGTTGTTTTAGGTGATTTCTGAGGATTGGGGAAACGGAAAGTGTTGGATAAAATGATAAATTCAAAAGTTTTATTAACGTTAAAGATGGGTGAAAGTGGGGGTGGGCCTGTTTAATTTGCGGATTGGATAAAATTTTGAAGAGTATCAATGAGTTGTATTTTTGTTAAATAGTGTCAATCCTGTCAATTGTTAAAATGGATTTGTTAAATTTGCGTGTATGAGAAAGCAACAGATAATCATATTAGGGATTGTGTTTGGTATATCCTTGCTGGGATTGATTATTCTCCAGACCAGTTATTTCCAAACGGCTTACGAGGTGAAGAAGGAGCAATTCTTCTACTCGGCTAACCGAGCTATGGATGATATGGTCGATTATATCCGCAAGCAGGAAGAGGCGGGTAGGCTTTCTGAAAATAGGAATCTGTCTGAGGTTAGAAGTCGAGGAGTGGAGATTGATGCCCCGATTTATATTGACCCGAAACGTCCGATTGCTGTGAAGAATGACCCGTCGGCGGTTGCCAATTCTATGCTTAATTTGATTGATGATGATTCGGAGGTAAAAGATGTCAGTGAATTCGTGGGAAGTAAATTCAAGGAAGATAATTTGGCTACTTCTATCTCCAAGTTGCAACAAGCCATGAAAGAGCGAACCGGGGAAAATTACAGGTTTGTGCCGGAAGGGAAAGAAGATAAACACGTGATCGAGGGGCGGGTTGATTTGAATAATCTATATGGTTTTATCGGTAACACGCTGACAGATGCGGGAATCCGTTCCCGTTTTGAATTCGGTATTAAGGAAAATGGTAAATTTATTCTGACATCCAAGAATTTTTTAAGTCATGTGGCCGATGACGTGACGCTTAGCCGGAAGATATTCCCGGGTGAAAGTTCTTCTGCAATCTTATACTTGAAATTCCCGGATGCTTCGTCCGATACGGCGGGTTCCGTGTGGATGGTTTTGCCCGGGGTGCTGATCACGATTGCTATCGTATTTTGTGCCGTGTTCTGCCTGATCGTTATTGTCCGACAGAAAAAGTTGTCGGTCATCAAGAATGATTTTATTAATAATATGACGCACGAGTTTAAAACTCCGATCGCGACAATTTCTTTGGCATCGCAGATGTTGAAGGACGGGGCGGTGACGAATACCCCGGAGACCATTGACCGGGTGGCCACGATTATCCGGGATGAGAGTAAACGTTTGACTTTCCAGGTGGAACGGGTGTTGCAAACGGCCTTGTTCACGGAAACCCGGATGAAACTAAAGCTAAAAAATATAAATATTAATCAGTTGATTGAAGATTTATTGCCTAAATTTAGCTTACGTGTGGAGGATAAAGGGGGTAAGTTCTCTGCTTATCTTGAGGCAGATCAAGATGAAGTGCTTGCGGATGAGGTGCATGTGACAAACGTGATTTCCAATCTCGTGGATAATGCGATAAAATATTGTGTAAAACCACCGGAAATTACCATTTATACTCGTAATAAAGATAAAGAAATTGTAATAAGTGTCATTGATAATGGCATAGGAATTGCTAAAAAAGATCAGAAGTTGATCTTTGAAAGATTCTATCGTGTGTCCACGGGAAATTTGCATGACGTGAAAGGATTTGGCTTGGGACTATCATATGTGAAGAAAATCGTTGAGGCTCATGGTGGAAGAATAGACGTGGAAAGTTCTCTTGATAAGGGGAGCTGTTTTGACATCATATTACCTTTAACCGTAAAAAAACAAAAAATAAAGAGAACCTTATTTTTCTAAATTCGTATATTTTTACAGAGAATTAAAAAATAGGAATTATTTAAAACAACATAGCTATGGATGAGAAAATTAAAATTTTATTGGCAGAGGATGATACCAACTTGGGTATGCTTCTTAAAGAATATTTGAGAGCTAAAGGTTTTGAGACCGTTTTATGTGAGGATGGAGAGATTGCATATGAAAGGTTTTTGAACGAACCGTTTGACATTTGCATTTTCGACGTGATGATGCCTAAAAAAGATGGTTTTACGCTTGCGAAAGAAGTTAGACAGATCAATAGCGAAATTCCAATTATTTTCTTGACGGCTAAGTCGATGAAAGAGGATGTGTTGGAAGGATTCAAATTGGGAGCCGACGATTATATGAGTAAACCTTTCAGTATGGAAGAGTTGTTGCTGCGTATCGAGGCTGTCTTGAGAAGATCAACCGGGTTGAAGCCGGAAGATGAACAAGAGATCTTCAAAATTGGTAAATTGACATTCAATTCTAAGAAACAGACCTTGTTTGATGGGGAAGAAGAACAAAAATTGACCACGAAAGAGTCTGAGTTACTTCGTCTGTTGTGCTTGAATGTAAACAAAGTATTGGAAAGAAATTACGCTTTGAAGAATATCTGGGCTGATGACAATTATTTTAATGCCAGAAGCATGGATGTTTATATCACGAAGTTGCGTAAACATTTGAAGAAAGACCCGTCAGTGGAAATTATCAATGTTCACGGAAAAGGGTATAAATTGATTCTTTGATTTTGTAATGTGATAAAAATCAAGCGTTCCTATTGTCGGGGACGCTTTTTTTTGTGGTAATAGACTCTGTCTGGGTTGCAACTTTGTTTTCTTTTTTGTACTTTTGTCCCCGCTAAAAGTAAGAATTTCGTTTAATGCAACGTAAAAGGTATACATATTGTCGCTCATGCGTGTGTGTGTTAAGTCTACTAACTTTCTTTCAACGCTGGAAAGGTGAATGGAGAGTGCCTAATCGTTGTATTTAGTTCCTATTAACTTCTATTTTATCATTTTTTTGTAATTCATAAATAATACGTATGAACAAATTATTTCTGTTCATAACGATACTTTATGTGTCGTTATGCTGTAGGGGTGTGTATGCCCAAAATGCGGGGGAAAGGGGTATTACTGTCGAAGAAATGTTTTCTCTTGCCGACCGTAATTCAAAGACGTTGCAGCCGTTTGTAACGATGATGGAGGAAGCCGTACAATCTGTTAAGATGGCTAAAAATTCCCGTTTGCCGGATATAAATGCCTCGATATCACTTTCTTTTTTAGGTGACGGGGTGTTGTTGGATCGTGATTTCAGCAATTCTATGAATGCTCCGATTCCTCATTTCGGGAACAATTTTGCTCTAGAGGTTTCTCAGATAATCTATGCCGGTGGAGTCGTGAATAGTCGGATTGAGATAAATCGATTGCAGGAAAAAATGGCAGCTCTTTCTTTAGAAAGCGAACGTGATAAGTTACGTTTTATGTTGGTGGGCTATTATCTTGATCTTTTTAAACAAAAAAATTTGGCTCGTGTTTACGAACAGAACATTGTATTGACCCGGCAAATTCTGGCGGATATAAAAGCTCGATATACCGAAGGAGTTTCTTTGGAAAACGATATTACACGTTACGAGCTTCAATTATCAAATTTGGAACTTCAGCAAACCCGGATTGGTAATGCGGTGGCGATTCTTAACCGTAATTTAGTGACGATGTTGGGATTGCCCGAGGATACCCGGTTGCGACCCGATACATCTCTTGTGTCACGTTCCATGCCCTTGGAGGGAATGTCGCATTGGAGAGACCAAGCGTTACGTTATGCTTTATCTCTTCGACAGACCTCGTTAGTCGTGGAAATGAATCGGCAGCAGGAACAAGTGACAAAATCGGAGTTACTTCCCCAGATTGCTTTTTTCGCGAACAATCATTTTGATGGTCCGATTACGATAGAGGTTCCCCCGATGGATAAAAACTTTAATTATTGGTATGCGGGAGTAGGTGTGAAGTATAATCTTTCTTCCTTGTATAAATCGAATAAATCCGTAAAACGTAGTAAACTGGAGACCCGACGGGCGATGCAGCAGTATGAGGATATAAAAGAGCAGACCGATTTAGCTGTACGGGCTGATTATATTAGATATGCGGAGGCTCATGAACAATTACACGTGCAAATGAAAAACGTGGAACTTGCTCGTCAGAATTATGCTGTCGTGTATAATCGATATAAAAATGGCGTGGCGTTAATTGCCGATATGTTAGACGCGAGTGTGGCGAAATTGTCCGCGGAGCAACAATTGGTAAATGCATGCGTCAATATTATTTTTCATTACTATAAACTTCTTTATATTTCGGGAACCCTTTAAAAATAATGTCATGAATAGAAAAACGAGAAAAGCGATTTCTAACGCAATTGTTGTTATTGTTGTATTGATTACTTTTATTGGCGTGTGTACTCATTTTTTTCATTTTGGTAAGGTGGAGTATACGGATAATGCTCAAGTCCGTCAACATATTGTTCCCGTGAATAGCCGGGTGCAAGGATTTATAAAAAAGGTATATTTCGACGAGTACCAGCAGGTACGTAAAGGTGATACGCTTGCCGTGATTGAAGATGCGGAATTTGTACTTCGGGTGGCACAGGCGGAAGCGGATTATCAAAATGCCATTACGGGTAAACACGTGATGACGACAGGGGTGAGCACGACTAGGAATAATGTAGCTGTTTCTGTTGCAGGTCTTCAAGAGGCAAAGGTATTGTTGGATAATGCCGAACGGGATTATCTTCGTTATCGGAATCTATTTGCACAGAAAGCCGTGACTCGCCAGCAGTATGATCGTGTGGAAACTACTTACTTGGCAGCTAAAGCCAGGTATGAATTGTTGTCTTGCCAAAAAAAGTCAGCTTCTTTGGTTACGTTGGAACAGTCTCAACGTTTGGGACAAACGGAGGCGGGAATCAAGGTGGCCGAGGCTGCTCTTGCTCTTGCCCGGATTAATCTTTCGTATACGGTAATCGTTGCCCCTTGTGACGGAATCACGGGAAGAAAGAATATTCAAGAGGGGCAACTCGTGCAAGCCGGGCAGACTTTGTTGCATTTAATAAATGAGCAGGATAAATGGATTGTGGCAAATTACAAAGAGACGCAGTTGCGGCATATCATTCCCGGGTGTACGGTGGAAATTGAAGTGGATGCCGTTCCGAATGTTATTTTTAAGGGGAAGGTTTGTTCGGTATCGCAGGCAACGGGGGCTTAGCTTTCTTTGCTGCCGCAAGATAATTCTGCCGGAAATTTTGTGAAAGTGGAACAACGTGTTCCGGTGAAGATCGAGTTCTCCGATGAAAATGATCCTGAGGCTGTTCGACTTTTGCGGGCCGGAATGAATGTTGAATGTACGATATGTTATTAATTTATGCATAATCAAGAGAGATTTTCCATCGGGGCCATGCGTGATTTCATTCCGGAGAAATGGCGGCCATGGATCATGATTTGTATTGCTGTCGTTTTTCAGTTTTCCGGAGGAGTGAATTTAGCGGTAGTCAGCCAGATGAGTGGAGCGTTAGCTTTGAAAATGGAGGATATTATGATGGCGGGATATGCTTCGTTAGTCAGCATGGCACTCTCGTTTGCTATAATGTTCCGTTTGAAATTTCGTTTTACTTCCCGGGTGGCGTTGTTAATTTGCGCGACGATTTGTGTGGGATGCAGCTTGATTTGTGTGAGTACGGGGAATGTGGTTGTTTTGGTGTTAGCAAGTTTCGTGGCGGGTTTCTTTCGTATGTGGGGAACTTTCGAGTGTAATTCTTCAATACAGCTTTGGCTGACGCCCAAACGGGATATGGCTGTTTTTTTTTGCTATATTTTTTTAATGGTAAATGCCTGTATTCAATTTTCGGGACTTACGACAGTGCATGTTGCAACTTGGATTAACTGGGAGTATGTGTATTGGTTCGTGATCGGACTATTACTTGCGGTAATTCTTTTTGTACTGGTGGCTTTTCAGGACAAACGGTTTATGTCTTATTTGCCGTTATATGGAATTGATTGGTTGGGGGCGGTACTGTGGGCTATTTCCGTGTTGGCAATGACGTTTGTCGGTGTTTACGGGGAGCATTATGATTGGTTTGCTTCTCTCTATATCCGAATGGGGAGTTTGATCGCGGTGGCCGCTTTATTGTTCAATATTGCCCGGGCTTTAGTGATACGGCATCCCTATATTGATCTTTCAATATGGACATATCGTCCCGTGTGGTTAACATTTTTATTGTATGTCTTGATTGACTTTTTTTTGGCACCACAGCATGTGTTGGAACACATTTATATGGAGAGGATTTTGGGTTTTGATGCTTTGCATGTGGTATCTATGAATTGGATCGTGTTGTTGGGAATTGTTGCAGGAAGTATCTTTACTTACTATATGTTTGCTTTGCGTCGGTGGGGGTATAGGCGAATGTTGACTTTTGCTTTCTCCTGTATTATTGTTTATTTACTTGTGTTTTATTTTTATCTGGATTATGATCTACCGAAGGAGGCCTTGTATTTGCCTGTTTTTTTCCGGGGAATGGGGTATGTTATCGTGGCGATCTGTTTTTTGACTTCCATATCGGGCAGTGTCCCTTTTAGGATATTTTTTCATGCGGTGACCACGCATACTTTTGTCCGTGCCGTGTTGGGAGGGGTGATTGGAAATGCTGTTTTGGGGCGGATATTAGCTGTTGTGATGAAGAGGAACGCTTTGTTGTTAGGTGCGGAATTGGATGAAGTAAATCCAATAGCGGTGTGTGTCCCGTTGCCTCAACTTTATGGGATGGTGCAACAGCAGGCAATGATGGTTTCGATGAAAGAAATTTTCGGATGGTTGTCGATGTTAGCTTTGTTTTGTCTACTTGTGTTTGTCTTGTGGGAAAGCAGTTGGCGTGTAGGAAATATAATCCATCCGAAATACAGTACTATTCGGCATTTTATGAAACGAGAACTTCGGATAGATCGCTTAATTGCCTCTAAGAGTTTGGTTGTGTCTACGAAATGGTTGTGGGTGTTTTGGGGGATAATTTTTGTTGGAATTATTCTTATAATAGACAATTGTGTTACCTTTGTAAATAGTAAAGTATAATCAAAATTGTTTGAAGAATTCTAATTTGAATAAAATGAAAATAGCGATAGCATGTGACCATGCCGGTTACGAGTATAAGGAACGGTTGGTAAAATATCTTCGGGAAAAAGGTCATGAGGTAAAGGATTTCGGCGCTTATTCTGCCGAGAGTATGGATTATCCGGATACGGCTCATCCGATGGCAGCAGCCGTTGAGTCGGGCGAGTATGAAAAAGGAATTGCTATTTGCGGAAGCGGTAACGGGATTTCTATGACAGCCAACAAGCATCAGGGCATTCGTTGTGCTTTGTGTTGGAATATGGAACTTGCCGCTTTGGCCCGTCAGCATAATGATGCGAACGTGGTGGGATTACCTGCTCGTTTCATCGCTTACGAAGAGGCTCAAAATGTGGTAGATGTTTTCTTGTCAACGGATTTTGAAGGCGGTCGTCACCAGAGAAGGGTAGAGAAGATTTCGGTAAAATAATTTACAATTTTAGATTTACGATTTATGATTGCAAAAACTAGAATCATAAATCGTAAATCTAACATCTAAAATCGTCAGATTCGGCACATATCCACCGGCATTTCCTTCTGTGCGTCAGTCACGGCCAAGGTGGTCATGTAAACAATATCTCTCACGCTGCATCCCATTTGCAAAATGTGTACCGGTTTGTTTAAACCGAGTAGAACGGGACCGATGATTTCGTTGTTTCCTAATTCTTGCAATATGCCCAAGGCAATACTTCCGGAACTGAGATTTGGGAAAATGATTGTATTCACATCTTTGTTTGCCAGAGGGGAGAATGGGAAACGTGCTTGTCGCAATTCGGTGTTGAATGCGATGGATGCGGACATCTCTCCGTCGACTAGAATTTCGGGATATTTACGATGAAGCGTGTCAACAGCCTCTTGTATCTGTGCTGGGCTACCTAAGCGGTATTCCCCGAAATTGGAGTATGAGGTGAGGGCGACAACCGGTTCCACGTTGAATTGTTTTACTGCCTCGTAGGTGAGGACGGTCACGCACTCCAGCGTGTCGGCTGACGGGTGGCTGTTAACCGTCGTGTCGGCTAGGAAATAAGTACCTTTTTTATTGGTCACGATGTGCATCCCCACGGCATATTTGCAACAGGCTCTTAGACCGATGATGTCTTTGGCTGCCCGGAGCACATCGTGATAATTAGAGTGAATGCCGGAGATGAAACCATCTGCTTCTCCCGATTCAACCATCATTAAACCGATGAAATTCGGGTTCTTCATCAATTCTTTGGCTTGTTCTAGGATGATCCCTTTTCTTTGTCTTTTTTCGTAATAAGCTTGGGTGTATTGATCTATTTTGTCGATCTCTTTTGTCGGGTCAAAAATGGTCAGTTCGGGTAACTCTAATTTATATTGTTTTTGAAGAGTTTCGATTTCGGTTTTGTTGCCGATGAGTATGGGATGAGCGATCTTTTCCGAAAGGATTTCCTGTACGGCCATCAAGGTTTTAATGTCGGCTCCTTCCGCAAACACTATCCGTTTGGGATTGGTTTTGGCTTTACGGGTCATTCGGCGCATGAGTCGTTCGTCTTGGCCCATACGTTTTTCCAGTTGATCCCGATAGGCATCCCAGTCCTCGATTTCCGTACGGGCAACTCCCGATTCGATAGCGGCTTTTGCCACGGCGGGGGCGATGCGACTGATCAGACGGGTGTCCAAAGGTTTGGGAATGATGTAATTCCGACCGAAAGCGATGGACGGGTCATTGTATGCCATTTTCACGTTTTCGGGAACGGGTTCTTTCGTCAATTCAGCCAGTGCGTAAGTGGCGGCAAGTTTCATCTCCTCGTTAATACTCCGGGCTTGTACATCCAATGCTCCCCGGAAAATATACGGGAAACCGAGTACGTTATTGATTTGGTTTGGGTAATCCGAGCGTCCCGTGGCAAAAATGATGTCCGGTCGGCTGTGGATCGCTTTTTCATAGCTGATTTCCGGATTCGGGTTGGCGAGGGCGAATACGATCGGGTCTTTGGCCATACTTTGAATCATCTCTTCGTTCAAGATGTCGGCAACAGAAAGGCCTAAAAACATATCCGCACCGACGAGTGCTTCGGTTAGCGTGCGGGCAGAGGTCTCGACGGCAAATTCTTCTTTTTCCGCGTTGAGTCCGGCTCTTCCCGTGTAGATGACTCCTTTGCTGTCGCACATGATCATGTTCTCTTTCTTCACACCCAATGCTTTATAAAGGCGGGCGCAGGAAATGGCTGCGGCTCCGGCACCGTTGACCACGACACGAATGGTATCAATTTTTTTCCCGTTGAGTTCGAGGGCATTTAATAACCCGGCGGCCGAAATAATGGCTGTCCCGTGTTGGTCGTCGTGCATCACGGGAATATCCAGTTCTTTTTTCAGTCGTCGTTCGATTTCGAAACATTCGGGAGCTTTAATGTCTTCCAGGTTTATTCCCCCGAAAGTCGGGGAGATCATTTTAACCGTTTCGATGAATTTATCCACGTCTTTCGTGTCGAGCTCGATATCAAACACGTCGATGTCGGCGAATATTTTAAACAATAATCCTTTTCCTTCCATGACGGGTTTACCGGACAAGGCTCCGATATCTCCTAGCCCGAGTACGGCTGTCCCGTTTGAAATCACGGCTACCAGATTGCTCTTGGCGGTATATTTATAGGCATCAATTTGATTTTTCTGGATTTCCAGACAAGGTTCTGCAACCCCCGGAGAATAGGCCAGTGAAAGATCATATTGTGTACTATGTGGTTTTGTCGGAACGACTTCAATCTTTCCGGGACGTCCCATCGCATGATAATGCAGGGCCTGTTTTTTATCCATGTTGTTCATATTTTTGATCATTTTAAGCGAGTGTAAAGCTATTTAGACTTGATTTAAATAACAAGGTGTAATACGTTAATAAAAAGTTAAAATCTTGATATTGACTCGATTTAAAAGAATTTATAGTTAATTTAGCAAATTATAACATTATGCGTTAGATGATGGGAAAACTTGGAGGCATAGTATTGATCTTGATGTTATTGATGTGGTGTTGTAATACCCGGAAAACAGTCGTGGAATTTAATCTTATCGGGTCTTCGGGGATGCTGCCGGAGCTGGAGGTTAACGGGGAAGAATGGGATATTCAAGTAGATGATTCAGGATATGCCAAATTGATGCTGACAGAGGGCGAACATGGATATGCAACGTTAAAATATGGAAAGGATCGTCTTCCTTTGTTTATTGAAGACGGAATGACATTACGAATATATATTTACGGGGATCATGCTAAAGGGAATATTCGTTTTGAAGGAGACGGCGCTCCCAAGAATCGTTATTTGAACAGTCAGGTCATGAAGAATTTGTCTTTCGATTACGAATTGGATGGTCCGGAGTTTTTAGGTCAGTTGAAAGATTTGATTCAAGAGCAGTTTCATTACTTGGATACCATGGGATTCGATACCGCTTTTACTGAAATGGAACGAAATCGGATCAAGTTTTCTACTTATAAAGCATTGGAAAATTATCCCTTGTATCATGCTTGGAGTACGGGTAACATGGATTATCAGCCGGATACCGCTTATCTTTCCTGTATCAAAAAATTGATCAAGGAAGATGAGAAGTTATTAGTTCTCAAAGAATATCAAGAAGGGATGGCGTCTTTAGTTTCGTTAATCAGTACTTACCATATGAAGGAGTTGGATGCCTACAAGCAAGTGATGGCGCAGTTTGATTACGTGATTCATCACTTGACGAACGAAACATTGGTGGAGTTTCTGATTGATCATTATGCCTATGCTTACTTGCTTGGTGTGGGAATTGACGGGCATATTGATGATGTATTGCGGGTGTATGACTTCTACGTGAAGAATCCGGTATTGCGGAAGCGGTTTCAAGAGGTTTATGATCGTTGTGCGAAAATTGTTCCCGGTAGTCCTGCTTTTGATTTTATGTTTACGGATATTGCCGGGCAAGCTGTCGAATTGGAAGATTTTAGAGGAAAATACCTGTTCATCAACGTGTGGACGACTTGGGGTGTTCCTTGTCGCTATGAAAATCTGGCTTGGGAGAAACTGGAAAAAGAGTTTGAAGATGATAATATTGTGTTCGTGGCCGTTTCTTGTGATAGTGACCGGGCTGTTTGGGAAAAGCGGGTGCGAGAGAATCCCAAGGGAGAGGTGCAATTATACATGGGGAATGATCGTTCTTTCATGGATTTTTACATGATCCGCGGAGTTCCCCGTTTCATTTTGATCGCTCCGGACGGACGTATTATCAACTCGGATATGTTACGACCTTCTGATCCCGAAACGGCTAAGACATTGCGGGCTTACCTGAAAGAAAAATAGTTTTTTATTTAAACCATTGGGTCACATCCTCGTTTTTAAGGATATGGATGATTGTTTTGCCGTCAGCCGTGTAATTGGGATGTCGGCAGGCGAACAGATTGTCAAACAAGTCGCTCATTTCCTGCTTGTCCAATGGGGCATTGTAATCCAGCGATGCCGCCTTCGCGAGAGAGAGGGCTATGCGTTCCCTCATTTTATCCCGGATTGAACCTTCCGTGTTCTTGTAATGTTCAATAAGGCTGATAAGCACTTCTTTTCCGCGGGAAGTGGATAGATCGGACGGGGTGGCGTAGATGGCATAGCAATTCTTTCCGAACTCCCCGAGTTCAAAGCCTAGCATGGCAAGATCGTCCATAATCTCTTTCACGAGTAGGAAATCTTCAGCCGAAAGTTCCAGCGTTTCGGGAAACAGACTTTTTTGTCCGCAGATTTGTTGGTGAGACAAGGTCTCCAGATAACGCTCGTATAGCACTCGTTCGTGTGCTCGTTTCTGATCAATAAACATCAATCCGGAATGGACGGGTGTGACAATAAATCTGCCTTTCATTTGTACGAAAGAGATAATTCCTTCGTGATCTTCTTGTTTTTCTGCCATTTCGGGGATTTCTGTTTGTATTTCTTCTGTTTTATCTTCCAATCCGGCGAAGAGAACATCCCAGTTAGCGGGAACTTGTTCCTTGTGTCTGGGTTCGAAATTGGGACGGGAACTGTTACCACTCGGCTGTTCGAAGTCGGAATCTTCTTTCGAGATCGAGGTGGAATAGTTGAACGGGTTATAATGGGGATTATAACTCACCTTTGGAACCTTCGGGAGAATCGGTGAGTCGGGAACCGTAAAATCAACCTTGTCTTCCGTGTCAAAGTCGATTGTCGGGGTCACGTTGAATTTTCCTAATGCTTCTTTTACACTGGCCAGTATGATTTGAAATATAGCGCTCTCGTCCTGAAATTTGATTTCCGTTTTTGTCGGGTGGATGTTTACATCAATAATAGAGGGATCCACCGTGAAGTACAGGAAATACGAGGGAATCATATCCCCGCTAATCAGTCCGGCATAGGCTTCCATGATTGCTTTGTGGAAAAAGTTATGTTTCATGAATCGGTTGTTCACGAAAAAATACTGTTCCCCGTAAGTTTTCCGGGCATGCTGGGGGATGCACACGAAACCGTTGATGGTGACGATACCCGTTTCACAATTAACGGGGAGTAATTTGGTATTAATCGTTTTCCCGAAAGCGTTTACGATTCGCTGACGTAATCCGGATGCCGGCAGGTTATATATTTCATTTCCGTTGTTGACAAGCGTGAATGCGATGTTTGGGGTGGTGAGGGCTACCCGTAAGAATTCCGTGGTAATATTACGGAGTTCCGTGGTGTCCGATTTCAGGAATTTCCGCCGGGCGGGAATCGTGTAGAACAGGTTTTTAACCAGCATATTTGTTCCCCGGGAACAATTAATATTCTCTTGGTTTTTTAATTCGGAATCGGCCACGAAGAGGTAGGTCCCCAGTTCGTCCTCTTCCCGTTTGGTGCGTAATTCCACTTCTGCCACGGATGCAATCGATGCAAGGGCTTCTCCGCGGAATCCCATCGTACGGATATTGAACAAATCCTGTGCGTTGGATATTTTGGACGTGGCATGACGTTCAAAAGCCATGCGGGAGTCTCTCGGGGACATTCCTTTCCCGTTGTCAATGACTTGGATGAATCCTTTGCCCGCATTTTTCAAGATAACCTGTACTTTTGTTGCCCCGGCATCAATGGCATTTTCCATCAATTCCTTCACCACGGATGCCGGACGTTGTACGACCTCCCCTGCCGCAATCTGGTTCGCTACCGAGTCGGGTAATAATTGAATCACGTCTGCCATACCGAAATCCTTAGAATAATTTCATGATAAGATCAATCTTGTATGTCGCCAGATAAAAGATCCCGATCAGTATGATAATAAGAATCATAAAAAGTCGGGTTGAGTAACCGAGACGCAATCCGGCACGTTCTCCTTTACGTTTGGCATATTCTTTTTGCAATCCGGTTCTGACGTCGGGAATGTATTCATCCCCGTTTTCCGGTAGGCCTAATTCCGCACGGATGCGTTTTTCCCGCTCTTTCCGGGCCTCGGCTTCCGGATCCCAGTAGCGGGGCTTCAAGTTGAAACGGCGATATTCAGGTTGTTTAAATAGTCCCATGATTTCTATTCCTTAACGCGTTAAATCTTTAATTGTTCGTTTTTGTTTGCTTCGATGTCTTGCCAAAACTACGGGCAATCCATTTCGGTACGATAAATGCCCCGATAAACAGGTAAGGGTAATAGCTGATGAGTCTCCATAAAATAGCCATCGCTATGGCAACCCCGGCGCTCGGAAGAAATTCCCCGAGATACTTGGAGAATACGAATTCCGCGAAACCGCTACCACCTGGTGTCGGGCTTACCAGCATCATGATCCACATGACGAGTTGTCGTGCAAAGATAAGAAAATGTTGCGCCCAATCATAACGTCCGAACCAAAAAGCCACGAGAATGGCGTTCACCACCCAGTAACGGGCTGTCCACGAGAAGAAGGTGGCCCCGAATGTTTTTAGCCAGAAGGAGAACGGCATACTTTTTAATTCATGGGAATTCCGGATAATATCGGTTCCCGCTTCATTGGCATCATGACGCCATTTCCGGAGAATACGCCATTTGAATAATTTCATGATCAACCATTTTAACCCTCGCGGATTCATGAATAACCCGTAGCTTAACACGAGCAGGTAGGCAAGTTTCACGCAATATCCAATAACTGCCACGAGAATCAAACCGTCGGCCACGGCTTTCGTGGTATCCGGCATTTCCCATAGAGCCTGGTGGTTGACAAACAGTAGTATGAGTGGGAACATGATGATGAAATACAATTCATCGAGAAAAGAGGTTGCCATGACCATGGCGGAACTTTTCCCGACCCCGATTCCTTCTTTATGCACGAAAAGGATTGCTAGGCTGGTTCCCCCGATAGCGGAGGGAGTTACGGCCGAGGTGAATTCCCAGAGAAATATGACCCGGATGGACTGAATCCAGGTCAGTTTCCCCCCCGATAGTATTTTGATTCGAATGATATACCCTAAATCCCGGATGGCCATGCACAGGACGGCAACGAATAACCAGAATACGGTATTCCATGTAAAGGTGATCATGTCAAATGCTTTGGGATCGAATTCTTTATATAACATGTAAGAGACCACGGCCAACCCGATAATGATGGGGTATATGATTTTATACGGGCTGATTTTTTTTGTCAGTTTCTGGTTCTCTTCTTGGCGCTCCTGTTCCATAAACTCCGGTTTTTATTTGTGGCTAATTTACGAAAAAAAGGACAACGAGTTTAATCCGTTATTCTTTTTTTCGGGAAAGCGTCGTTAATTATGTTATGGTAATTCTTTCACGGTGGAAAAGATGCTCGTGGTAGCGTTTGTTTATAGCCCGGAGAATAAAGTACATATAAGATAATCCCAAGTTGGTTTCGAGAAGGAGGAATTGATACGTTGTAGGCTTGATTCTTAAAAATGTAAATTTAGAAAGAAATAAAATAGGAATAAGATGCTGGCATCCAGTATTTTATTCCTATTCGTGGAGAATATCGGAATCGAACCGACGACCTTTTGAATGCCATTCAAACGCTCTAGCCAACTGAGCTAATTCCCCATTTGTGGTTGCAAATATAGATAAATATTTGAAAATAGAAAATGGTTGGGAATAATTTATATGAAATTTGAAATCTAAAATCGAATATCACTTTGCACCGGATAATGATCGGAATATTTAATGGTATCACGGGTATAAGATACGGTGCCGAGTGTTGGTGTGTGCAGGATGTGGTCAATACGGAACGAGGGGAACTCCCCGATATACGTGTTTCCGAGGCCACGTCCTTTTTCGATGAAACAATCTTTCATCCCTTCGGACAACGTGTGGTAGGCGAAGGAGATCGGGGTATCGTTGAAATCCCCGCAAATGATAACCGGGTAGGGGGATTGTTGCATATGATTTTTTATTATTTGCGCCTGTTTTGCCCGGTTCCGGTTGGCGGTAACCAGACGAGAAGATATAGTCTTGACGCCTTGCGTGGCATTTTGCGTGTTGCCACTGGTGAGTTCCTTGTATATCTGCTGTTCATTTTTGCCTAACCGGTAGGATTCAAGATGTATAGAGTATACCCGGATCGTGTCTTTACCGATGGTAATGTCTCCATAAACGCAGGCGGCCGAATGTCCCTTGTCGAAATTAATCACGCCTTTGTTAACAATCGGATAGCGGGAGATGAACGCAACATCTCGATGGCGGTGATAATACGGGTAGGCAGGGAATTTTTTGAAAGAGGCTTCCCGTTGAGGAAATTCCTGCATACAAACAATATCGTTACCGCTATTGTTAATATAGTCCACGATCTTTGCAGGTGCATCCTTTTCACCTATCCCTAGCATCTGGATATTGTAAGTCATGATGGAAAGGTCGTGGGGGGCATCGGGTACAGTTTGCGGGTTCAATCCATAGTAAGTGGTAATTAACGGGTACCCGGCTGCGATAATCAGTATGGATAGAATAGCTATCTTTTTCCAGCGTGCAATCCAGTAAAGCAGCAGGATAATATTTACAATCAATAAATAATGATAGGTGTAGCCTAGCAGGGATGAAAAATAAAACACGTTAGGGTTAATATAGGGTGCGGTATAGCTCCCAAATAATCCGATCATGGTGATGATCGTGACAATTCTCATGATAATGTCAAATAATCGACCCAATTAATTTTAAATTTAATGATGATTTATAATTTCCCATATTCAATTACTTTTTGATTTGAACAGTATCTCCTTTTCCTCTTTTGTCAAGCTTTCATAACCATGTTTGGAGATTTTGTCCAAGATGCTGTTGATGCGGTCGTCTTTTCGTTTTTTGTACTCGTTATATTCCATGTCATTCATGTCCGAGACTTTCTTTTTGTACTTGACTCTCATGGTCTTCTTCCGGAATGGGCGGCTGTTGCCTAACTTGGTGAAGAAGGATGAAAGTCCTTTAGTCAAATCGAGATTGCGACGGAAAGACAAGGTGAAAAGATAACCGAACAAGGCTCCCCCGAGGTGGGCAATATGCCCTCCCGCATTACCGTTGGGGATACTTAGAAGATCTATGACAGCCGTGAAGATCGCCAGATGAATAAGTTTCACAGGACCGATCAGAAACACATATATCTTGTAGTTCGGATGGTAAGTACACACGGCGAACACAATGGCCATGACGGATGCCGAGGCCCCGATGGCCCACGACTGGTAACGTTCAAACTCGAAAGCGGGAAACAAGGCGTAGGCTGCCATGTAAATGATAGCCCCAGTAATTCCCCCAAGGAGATACACTCCCGTGAGTTTCTGGCTGGAGAACGTGTTTTGAAAGATCGAACCGAACCAGTACAGCCAGAGCATATTGAACAACAAGTGTAGAAACCCGAACTGGGTGAACATATTGGTAATTATCGTCCACGGCGTGTAAAGCAGACGTTCCGGTAGTGCGGGAACACCCACGTAAGGCAACAGGAGTTGTTCAAATCCCCGTTGTCCGGCCAGTACGAAGAATACTTCCAGAATCTTGATGATGAGGAAAACGCCAATGTTGATATAGATCAGGCGGGTAAGTGCCGTTCCTTGTTTGAAGGAGTTCTTTATCCCATTCCAGATTCCACCTGAAAAATTCGATCCATACGCCCTGTTGTACATAACCTATCTTTTTCTAGTAAAACTTTTTGCTGTGTTTTCGCCAGTAAAGAATCAGGAAGAAACCGAAAAGCATACCACCCAAGTGTGCAAAGTGAGCCACGTTGTCACCTACCGAGTTCTGTAAACCGAAGAACAATTCAGCGGCACCGTACAAAAGTACGAAATACTTCGCTTTGATGGGAATCGGAATGAACATCAAGTATAACTCCGTATTCGGGAATAACATTCCGAATGCCAACAATATACCGAAGACAGCCCCAGAAGCCCCGATCGTCGGGGCATTGGCGTAGGCTTGAATTATACCTTGCATGTAATATTCTGCCTGTCCGGCAAACTGAGCACTGGCAGGTGCGGCATTCCAAGCATCGACAAATTGCATGAGTTCCGAAAGTAATCTAGGATTACTTACGTGAGAGCGCACGAATTCTGCAAAGACTCCCGCATCGGGAGTACTTTGGAATGCGTAGAATTGTTCCTGCATATTGTGCAGACCGTACAAGCTTACCAGTGAGTGGAGTGCGGCAGCGCCTAATCCGGTAACAAAATAATAAATAATAAAACGTTTGGTACCCCATACCGATTCCAGTATCCGGCCGAACATGAACACGGCAAACATGTTAAAGAAAAGGTGAGTAAGCTCTTTTTGCGTGAACATGTGCGTGATATACTGGTAGATCTGGAAATACTGGGATTGCGGCAAGTGCATTCCAAGTATATTGACAAGATCAACGTTCGCCCGCTGGCCAATCATGTTAATGGCCAGGAAAACAAGCACGTTGATAATAATGATGATCTTTACAGCCGGGGTGATCCCGGCGAAGGGTCTATAATTGTTCATTGTTCAGCAGGTTTATTATTTTCCTTGTTGTCCGGTTTGTTGTTTTTGTCTTGTTTACGCAACACTTTCGGGCCGTCCGGGCGATTGGCCGGTTTTTCGTTGGAACGATTACCCTGTTGGTTATTATTCCGGTTTTCGGGGCGGTGTTTGGGTCTGTTGCCTTGCCTGTTTTCGTTTCTGTTTTCAGGTTTATTTCCCGTGCCGTTTCCCGGATTTTCCTTGGGTTTGTTCTCGTTATTCGTGTTGTTGTTCTCTTTCTGGTTACTTTTTCGGTTATTACGATTTCTGGAGTGATTTCGTTTGCCTTGATTTTGTTTTTTCTCGTCAAAACGATTTAAACTTTCTTCACCAACCCCGTCCGTGTAGCCGATATTCACTTGTTCCTCTTTTTCGGAATCGATGGCTTTTGCAGGGATTTGTCCCCGTTTGTTCATGGCAATGATCTCTTTTACGCGGGCAACGGATAATTTAATCAGCGTACTGCGTCCTTCTTTGTCGAAAGAGTAGGACATATTGCGACCGAAAATATCTGTTTTTTGGTGATAAAGCATACCTTCGCCCGTGTTCAGCCAGATATTGGTGGACGGGAAATCTTTTTGCTCGTCAATATAAGCATCGACCTCGTAATTCAGACAACATTTCAGCTTACCGCATTGTCCTGCCAGTTTTTGCGGGTTCAAGGAAATGTCCTGATAACGGGCGGCAGAAGTGGAAACGGAAATAAAGTTCGTGATGAACGTGGAACAGCATAATTTACGTCCGCACGACCCGATACCCCCGATCCGTCCCGCTTCTTGACGGGCCCCGATCTGTTTCATCTCGATCCGGATGTGGAATGTTTCTGCCAGAATCTTGATTAGTTTCCGGAAATCCACGCGGTCATTGGCTATGTAGTAGAAAATGGCTTTTGTCTTGTCCCCCTGGTACTCCACGTCCCCGATTTTCATGTCGAGGCCGAGATCGGCTGCGATGATGCGTGAACGGATCATCGTGTCGTGCTCCAAGGCGATGGCCTGTTGCCATTTCTCGATGTCGTGGGGTTTTGCCTTACGGTATATCTTTTTCAAGGGATTACGTTCCAAGTCAACTTTTTTCAGTCTCATCTGTTCCCGCACGAGTTCTCCCGTGAGGGATACGATCCCGATGTCGTGTCCAAGAGCTGCCTCCACGGCCACGATGTCCCCTATATCCAGTTTCAGGTTACTGTTGTTTAAATAAAAACCTTTCCTTGTATTTTTAAACCGAACTTCCACGATTTCAGAAGGAGTGCATCCTTCCGGGGTATCTTTCATCCAGTTATAAACCGTGAGTTTTCCTGCCAGCAGGCGGTGGTCAATCACGGGGACAACCTGTGGTTGTTGCTTTATATTTTTGTTTTCGGAGTTATTCTGTACTTCTTCTTCGTTTATCTCGCTCATATTGTATTAATTGAAAATTGAAAATTGAAAATGATGTGATATTTATTTTGGGGTTTCAATTGTTCAATTTTTAGTTTATATCTTTTAGTTTTTCATGTTTTTCACGGTCTGATATTTTGCATCACCTTGATGCAGAGATCCGTGAAAATTATTTTCCCGTTCCCGTTCCGGATGATGTCGCTATATGCGCGTTCAAATTCATCGAAAAGGGGAATAATATTGCCTTCATGAACGTAGGGAGAGAATCTTGTGGAGAAAGTTTTCTCCCGTTCAGTCATGTATACTATTTTTTCAATACCAAAGTTTCTGACAAAGTTTTCCCGTAACATACGGATACAATGCATCAGAAAACTTTTTTGCTTTTCTCTTCCGAGAGAAGCAAGTTCATTGACAAATTCGTTAACGGGGAGCATTTTCCGTTCCCAGCAGAGACGCATCATCTGCACGAATTTCTCTTGATTGTAAACAGATTCGTCGGTCTCGTTCAGCATACGGAGGGCTCTCAGCCAGCTACCGGATGCCACGTGAGCGACTTGATCGGCCGAGTCCCGGACTAGGTGTTTTTGAAGAACCAGTTGTTCCGCTATGTTTTCTTGGGTCAGAGGGGATACCTTGATCCGTTGGGTCCGCGAGAGAATCGTGGTAATGATTTCCTCTGCGTGTTCGGTGACTAGCAGGAATAACGTGTTTGGATAAGGTTCTTCCAATATCTTTAAAAGTTTGTTGGAACATTCCGTTTTCATCTTTTCGGGTAACCAGATGATCATGACCTTGTAGTCCGATTCGAAGGATTTCAGGTTGAGTTTTCGGAGGATGTTCCCGCTTTCTTCTGTGTATATCAAGGCTTGGGCATTTTCGTCAGCCCCCATGGCTCCCAGCCATTCTTCCATGTCTATGTATGGACTTTTGAGTAGAAGATTGCGCCACTCGTTGATATACTCGTCACTGATCGGTGTTTTTATTTTGGCAGATTTTACTACGGGAAAGACAAAATGTAAATCTGGGTGGATCAGTTTCTGCATCTTCTTACACTCCGGACAGACCCCGCAAGCGTCTTCATGTTTGTCACCTGTGCAGAAAAGGTATTGCGTGAAAGCTAACGCCAGGGCTAGCGATCCCGCTCCCGTATCACCGGAAAAGAGTTGTGCATGACTGATTCTTCCCGTTTGTAGGGAAGTAATCAGTCTTTGCTTTATCTCTTCATGTCCTATGACGTCTTTAAAAAACACCTTATTAATTTTAGATTTAAAGATTTATGATTTTAGATTTCTCGTCCGCAAGCCAACGCTTTTGTAATCGTAAATCGTAATTCATAAATCGTAAATTAATTTGTTTTCAATTGAATGCCCAGTTCCTTGAATTGCTCCGGAGAGATTTCAGAAGGGGAGTCAATCATCACGTCACGCCCGGAGTTGTTCTTCGGGAAGGCAATCACGTCGCGGATAGAATCCAACCCGGCGAACATAGAGGCTAACCGGTCGAAACCGAACGCGATACCACCGTGAGGAGGAGCCCCGAATTTGAATGCTCCCATAAGGAATCCGAACTGAGCCTGTGCGGCCTCGTGCGTGAAACCTAGACAATCGAACATTTTGGATTGCAATGCCGAATCGTGAATACGGATAGAACCACCACCGACTTCCACGCCGTTAATGACCATGTCGTAAGCATTGGCACGTACTTTACCCGGGTCGGTATCCATTAATGGAATATCCTCCGGCTTGGGAGAAGTGAACGGGTGGTGCATCGCGTAGAAACGTTGGGTTTCCTCGTCCCATTCCAGCAAAGGGAAGTCTACTACCCACAACGGTTTGAAGACATCCTTATCCCGTAATCCCAGACGATTACCCATCTCTAAACGTAACTCGCACAATTGGGGGAGGGTTTTGAATTTCGGACCTACTAGAATCAGAATTAGGTCTCCCGGTTCTGCCTTGCAGGTTTCTGCCCATACTTTCAAGTCGCTTTCCGTGTAGAATTTATCAACAGAGGATTTGAATGTTCCGTCCTCGTTGTATTTCACGTAAACCAATCCTTTGGCCCCGATCTGTGAACGTTTCACGAATTCTGTCAACTCGTCCAGTTGTTTACGGGTATATCCGGCACATTTAGGAGCGCAGATGGCCCCGATATATTCTGCATCGTTGAACACGGCAAAATCTTTCCCTTTGGCAACAGCGGTTAAATCCACGATCTTCATCCCGAAACGAAGGTCCGGTTTATCACATCCGTATTGCTCCATGGCATCCATCCAGGTCATTTTTTCCAGTTTGGGAATATCCACACCACGAACTTCTTTGAACAGGTGACTGATCAAGCCTTCGAAAACTTCCAACACGTCTTCTTGTTCCACAAATGACATTTCGCAGTCGATCTGTGTGAATTCGGGTTGACGGTCAGCCCGTAAATCTTCGTCCCGGAAACATTTTACGATCTGGAAATAGCGGTCGAAACCGGAAACCATCAGCAATTGCTTGAAAGTTTGCGGGCTTTGCGGAAGGGCGTAGAATTGGCCTTGGTTCATACGGGAAGGTACCACGAAATCGCGGGCCCCCTCGGGAGTACTCTTGATTAATACCGGGGTCTCTACCTCGATAAAGTTCAAGTTACTCAAATAGTTCCGGGTCAATTGTGCCATGCGGTGGCGTAATTCCAGATTTTTGCGAACACAGGAACGACGTAAATCCAAGTAACGGTATTTCATCCGGATTTCATCCCCCCCGTCGGTTTGATCCTCGATCGTGAAAGGCGGTACTTCCGATTCGCTCAGAACATTCAATTCATTCACTATAATCTCGATGTCGCCTGTCGGTATTTTATTGTTTTTGCTGGCTCTTTCGATCACCGTACCCTTTACCTGGATCACGAATTCACGTCCGAGCTTTGCCACGTTAGCTTTAATTTCTTCGGGAGCCGATTCCTCGACAACCAATTGGGTAATCCCATAACGGTCACGGAGATCCACGAAAGTCATGGCTCCAAGTTTCCGTACTTTTTGTACCCATCCGCTAAGACAAACGCTTTCATTCACGTTTTCCATTCTTAGCTGCCCACAAGTATGTGTTCTATACATAAATTTTCAATTTTAATTCTGGCATAAACATTGTGCGAAAATAGTAAGAATTTGTCAGTTTAAGGCATAAATAATTGAAAATTGAAGTGTGGATACTGAAAATGAAATGATATGTGAAAGATCGATGAAAGTTGAGAGGGAGAAAGTTGTGGATTTTTTCAATATTATTATCCCGATTTTGTGATGAAACGTGGACAATTGTTTATCTTTGAAATCTAAAATGAAGTGATTAATAATTTAACGGTGAATTACATTGATGTGATTATATTGCTACCGTTGGTATACGGGGCTTATAAAGGGTTTAGTCTGGGGTTGATTGTTGAAATGTCAACGTTGTTTGCGTTGGTGTTAGGAGTTTTTATCTCGTTGAGATATGCCGTGAACGTGGAGGGCTTTTTGAAAGATTTCGTGGCTTTGCCGGAGTCGTATGCCTATTATATCGCTTTCGCCGTGACTTTCCTGCTGGTTATTATCGTGATGCATCTGCTTGGAAAATTGTTGACCAAGTTGATTGATATGGTTTCATTGGGACTGTTTAACAAGTTATTCGGGATCGTGTTGGGCGTGTTGAAAGCTACTATCGTGGTATGCGTGGTGCTTTTCATCGTGAATGCGCTGGACGTTCGTTATGATTTTATTTCGGCAAAAACGAAAGGTGATAGCTTGTTGTACAAACCTTTTGTTAACTTTGCAAATGGCGTTTACGAAAGTGTAATAAAATAAAAGCTAAAAACGAAAAGATAAGAGTTGAAGAACTCGTAACTTATTAACTTATAACTCGCAAATGCGAATTAAAAATTAAGAATCGATGAATTTTGTTGAAGAACTAAGATGGAGAGGGATGATCCATAATATCATGCCGGGAACCGAAGAACAATTGGCAAAAGAACAAACGACAGCTTATGTCGGAATTGACCCGACGGCAGATTCGCTACATATAGGTCACCTCGTGTCGGTTATGATGATGAAACATTTACAAATGGCCGGGCATAAACCGATTTTCGTGATTGGTGGAGCAACGGGTATGATCGGAGATCCCAGCGGTAAATCCTTAGAACGGAATTTGTTGGACGAGGATACTATTCAAAAAAACATGGCGGGAATTAAAGCCCAGTTGTCCAAGTTTATTGATTTCAATTCGAACGAGCCGAATGCGGCGATCATGGTAAATAATTATGACTGGATGAAAAACTTCTCTTTTCTCGATTTTATACGGGAAGTGGGAAAACATATCACGGTGAATTACATGATGTCGAAGGATTCCGTGAAAAAACGATTGAGTGCCGATTCGACAAACGGGATGTCGTTCACGGAGTTTACCTATCAATTGGTGCAAGGGTATGATTTTTTGTACTTGCGTCGTAATTATAACTGCCTGTTGCAAATGGGTGGTTCCGATCAATGGGGAAATATCACCACGGGTGGAGAATTGATTCGCCGGAAAGATGGTGGGGAGGCTTATGGTTTGACCTGGCCGTTAATGACCAAGAGTGACGGTAAGAAATTCGGGAAAACAGAGTCGGGTAATGTGTGGTTGGACCCACAGCGGACTTCTCCATACAAGTTCTACCAATTCTGGCTGAACAGCACGGACGAGGATGCAGCCCGGTATATCAAGATTTTCACGATATTACCACCGGCAGAGATTGATGCCTTGATTGCAGAGCATCAAGAAGCTCCGCATTTGAGAAAATTGCAGAAAGTACTGGCAAAGGAAGTGACCTGTTTGATTCACGGGGAAGATGCCTATGATTCAGCTTTGGAGGCCTCCCAAATTCTTTTCGGTAATGCAACATCCGATGCGTTGAAACGTTTGGATGAAGATACGCTATTGTCTGTTTTCGAAGGGGTGCCTCAATTTGACGTTGCACGAACTGATTTAGAGGCTGGAATTCATATTGTGGACTTGATGGCAGAGAAAACTTCCATGATGTCTTCAAAAGGAGAGGCTCGGCGTGCATTGAAGGGAAATGCGATTAGTATAAATAAGGAGAAAGTGCAGGATCAAGAATTAGTAGTTACTCCCGAATATTTGATCGACGGTAAGTTTATCCTTTTGCAAAGCGGGAAAAAGAATTATTTCTTGATTACGGTGAAGTAAGCGAGTTTATAGGATAAATGAATAGAGGCTGCATCCAATGCAGCCTCTATTCATTTATTGTAATTGAAAATTAATAGGAACAGTGAAAGATACTCTCACCGGTTTCTGTCTTTGTTTCCCAGGGGTCCATTTCGGCATGGATTGAATGACACGAATGGCTTCCTTGTCTAGGGAAGGGTCCACGGACCTGGTAACCTTTACGTTTGAAACGCTACCGTCTTTCTCGATGACAAATTGTACAAAAACTTTACCTTGGATGTTGTTTTCCTGTGCGATCATCGGATATTTGATGTGCTTGGAAATCCATTTTTGTACATTGCCTCCCGGGAATTTCGGCATCTCTTCAACTACCGCAAATACTTCAGATTCTCCGGAATATTCATCTCCATACCCGTATTCACCTTCGTACCCGTTACCCGTACCGCTAAAGTCGTAAACTCCGTGATTGGCAACATTGGCTTCCACGTCCATGATGTCCAAGTTGTCATCCAGATTTATTTCTTCATCTACGATCTGTATCAAGTCGGTTAACCGAGGTGCGGGAGGTGGTGGCGGAAGAGCTTGTTGCATCCGTTGTGTAACGGGTATGATTTCTTCGTCCAACTGTTCTTCCGTGTTTATTACTATGAAGCCTTCTTCCATCTTCACGTCGACTTTCCACTCGAAAGCAAGGAATATGCAGGCTAATGCTACGATTAGTCCGATCTCGAAGAAGATTCCTTTTTTGTTTTCGAGGTTTGCCTTTGATGATTTCTTTACTTCCATAATGTTTATTTATGATGGTTAAGCTCATACCTCTAATATACAAAAAATTAGCCAGAAATCAAAATAAACGAATGGTTTTGTCGGAAAATAGGTGAAAGATGTGTAATTATATATATAGTTGATTTTCAGTATAAAAAGGAGCGACATTCGAATGTCGCTCCTGAAGAGGGAAAAGGTCTGATTTCCCTATTTTTTTGTTTTGATTGGTGCCTTATTTTATCTCTTCGTCTATTTCGAAATCTTGGTATAAGAAATCGTTGAACGGGAAACGTGCCGAGTGAATGTCTTTGGCAATCCCGTATATCTTTTCTTTCAATTCCTCGATATTTTCTTTGGATTTAGCCGAGATGTACACGGTTTCTCCTTCCTGTTTGGACATCCACATTTGTTTCAAGTCCTCTAGGCTATAGTTTTTCCGCTCGATGGGAGTGAGATCATCTTCCTCCTTTTTCGTGTACGTGAAGGCGTCTATTTTATTGAATACGGTAATCGTGGGTTTGGAATTATCCATTAACTCTCCCAGTGTTTCGTTCACGACCCGGATTTGATCCTCGAATTGGGGATGGGAGATGTCGACTACATGCAAAATAACATCAGCTTCTCTCACCTCGTCCAGCGTGGATTTGAATGATTCTACCAGGTGGTGGGGAAGTTTACGGATAAAACCGACCGTGTCCGCCAGCAGTAGTGGGACGTTCTTTATGGCTATCTTGCGTACCGTGGTATCCAAAGTTGCGAAAAGCTTGTTCTCGGCGAATACTTCCGATTTACTCAAAAGATTCATGAGCGTGGATTTACCCACGTTCGTGTAGCCCACTAAGGCCACTCGCACGAGTTTCCCGCGGTTTTTCCGTTGCGTGACCATCTGTTTGTCAATCTTGGCCAACTGCTCTTTCAGGCGGGTGATTTTATCCCGGATGATACGTCTGTCGGTCTCGATTTCACTTTCTCCCGGACCGCGAAGTCCGATACCTCCTTTTTGTCTTTCCAAGTGGGTCCACATACCCGTTAGACGAGGAAGTAAGTACTGATATTGTGCCAGTTCAACTTGAGCTTTTGCTTCTGCCGTACGGGCTCTTTTGGCGAAAATATCCAAGATGAGGTTGGTACGATCAAGTACTTTTCTGCCTTTTAGTTCTCTTTCCAGGTTTCTGATTTGTGTCGGACTTAGTTCATCATCAAAAATAATCAAGTTAATATCGTTATCTTCAACGTATGTTTTGATTTCTTCCAATTTTCCTTTGCCGACAAAGGTAGCCGTTACCGGCTTATCCAAGTTTTGCGTGAATATTTTCACAGTTTCCGCTCCTGCCGTTTCTGCTAGGAATGCGAGTTCGTCCAAGTATTCACACATCATGTTGTAGCTGATGTTTTCTGATTGTAGCGCTACACCTACAAGAATGGCTTTTTCTGCTTCTTTTTTCGTGTAAAAATATTCGCTCATAAATAGGAAAAGAAGGGGCTGACGATGATCGACAGCCCCTTGTTATAATTTAACATGTCTTTTTACTGTAACTGGAAGTTGATAGGTACAGTGTAAGATACTCGAACCGGTTTACCTCTCTGTTTTCCAGGTTTCCATTTCGGCATGGCTTTTACCACGCGGATAGCCTCCTTGTCCAAAGATGGGTCAACGGATCTGGCAACTTTCACGTCGCTAACACTACCGTCTTTTTCGATCACGAATTGTACGAAAACTTTACCCTGAATGTTATTCTCTTGTGCGATCATCGGGTATTTTACGTTCTTTGCGATCCATTTTTGTACACTACCTCCGGGGAACTGCGGCATATCTTCTACTACTTGGAAAATATCAGCTTCTCCGTCGCTCTCTTCTTCTCCCCAGCTGTCTCCGTCGTAATCAAAGTTATAATTATTCTTGTTTTCAACGTCAGCTTCAGCGTCGTCGATTTCAAGTTCCTCGTCAATACTTAATTCATCTTCCACGATCTCGATCAAGTCCGTCAATTTCGGGGCTGGAGGAGGTGGTGGTGGTGGTTTCATCATTTGTTGAGTAATAGGAATGATTTCCTCCTCAACCTGCTCTTCTTGGGTAATAACAAACCCTTCTTCTACTTTCGTGTTGGTCTTCCAGTTGAAAGCACTCAGTAGAATCCCTAGAGCTATAACAAAACCGATCTCAAGGAAAATGGTCTTTTTCCCTTCAAGATCTGCTTTAGGTGATTTTTTTACTTCCATGTTATTAGTTTAATATTATAGTTCTGTTTTTCTCACAATTTGCGTGGGTAAAAATAGTCAAATTCATAATAAACCGCAATATTTCTCCCCTTTTTTTTGAAGAAAATGTTAAAATGATCGCTAAACTTCATTAAAATCTTCTTAAAAGTTTGCGTTGTTGTTCATATCATGTTGATTTCATGCTGATGATAGCTTGGGAGGGAAAAGTAAAAAAGGACAACTAATCTAAGGTTGTCCTTTTTCGGGATGTTCGTATTGTATGTAAATCACTGTATGTTTTTCTTATCTTAACTGGAATGTAATCGGGATGGTAAACCGAACTCTTACAGCTTTGTCCCGTTGCATTCCCGGAATCCATTTCGGCATGGCCTTAACCACGCGGATGGCTTCTTGTGACAGATCCGGATCAGCGGAGCGAACCACGTTGATGGAACTGATGCTACCGTCTTTCTCTACCACGAATTCAACAAATACTTTTCCTCCGATGCCTATTTCCGCACATCTTGCCGGGTATCTTAAATTTTCCCTAAGCCACTTGTTCAAGTCTCCGTTAAAACGAGGCATTTTTTCAACTATCATAAACGGAAGGTCTCCCTCTCCGGAATCATCACCCTCATCGTTATACCCGTTTTGCCAGTCGGTAGCTTTACCCGTTAAAGAGCCTTTCGTATTTTCGTTTTCATCAACAACGTCCATTTCATTTTCAAGATCTATCTCGTTTTCCACGATCTCGATGAAATCTAAGGGTTTCACAGAAATCTTGGGAAGTGGTTGGGAAGCTCTTTGTGGTACAAAAACGGGAAGAACTTCCTCTATGTCACTCGTCTCGACAGGAAACGTAATCTCTTTGGCCTCTTCTTGGTAGTATTTTGTCTCAAAGGCAAAAAACACCGTAGCCAAGGCTACAATAAAACCGATCTCGCGGAAAATAAACCGCTTGTTCTCAAGATCGGAACGGGATGTTTTCTTTGCTTCCATGACGTTTATCTTTAAATGTTATTTAAACGTTAATTTGATGTTTCAAAAATAGAAGATAAAAATGATATAAACAAGTTTTTTGCCGAGAAATGTGAATATTTTCTTAAAATTTTTACCCTGTAATTTTAAAATAACGTTAAGATGCCCGTGTTTATTAGGTTTTCTGGATTATTTGTTTTGGAAAGAAAATTAATTGTCTCTAACTTTTTTACCTTTGTGTTATGATTGAAGTATTGTATATACGGGTACCGGAGAAAGTGGAACGAGAAAATTTGTTTATTCACTTACAAGGTTTTGTTTCCGGTGAATGTTATAATGAAGTCTTAGGATATAAAAATAAGGAGGTGGCTCTTCGCCGGTTGCTGGGGGAAACATTGATAAGTTTTGCTTTACGGGAATATTGGGGATTGCCGTTAGGAAGTTACCGGATACTCCGGGGTGAAAAAGGTAAACCATTCATTGTCGGTCGGGAGAATGTGTTTTTTAATCTCTCTCATTCAGGAGAATACGTGGTTTGCGCCGTGTCGGATCGGGAGGTCGGGATTGATATCGAAAAACGGGCTAAAGCACGGATGGAGGTTGCCGGACGCTTTTTTCATGAGCGAGAGGTACGGATGCTAAAGTCCTTGAGCGGAACAGAACAAGATCGGTTATTTTTCAATTACTGGTCGGTGAAAGAGAGTTTTCTGAAATATATAGGTACAGGACTGACTCGCCCGTTGAATAGTTTTATCGTGACGTTCACGGGAGAACGTGTTTCCCTGTACGAGGGGATAAACGGGTTGCCCCTGCATGTGAATGCTTGTCCGGTAGATGCGGGTTATGCCTGTTATGTTTGTAGTGAATACGACGGGTTGCCGGAGATTCGGGAAGTTACTTTTGAAGAGATCATCCGTTGTTAGACAGATGATCTCTTCAAGTGTAATTATTTCTTGATACGAGTTATCAGACTCTGCACGTAGGCTGCGTTATTCGGTTGAAGGTTATTGCTTATTTCTTGCAAGTACGTGCTGGCTTTTTCTTTTTGTTGCTGGTTGGCGATTCGTTCGAAACCGGTGAGTTCACGTAGGACTGACATACGGTTGGCCTCGTCTGGGAGTTCTTTGTTCATGTTTTGGAGAACTTTGAGGATTTCGTCTACCCGGTCTTTTTGTCCCTTGTTAATGATATGAAAGAAGAGCATGCGATATCTCAGTGGAAGGGCACCTTTGTAATGGTCTTTTTCAAATTGTTTCAAGTCTGTCATTCGTTTGTCAAAATCGATACCCATCATTTTGAGTACACGGAATTCTTCCGAGTAAACCGATATGATTTTGTCTTCAACCTCTTGCTGACCGAGGTGTTTACTGAAAGTTGCCCGGTTTTCGACAAGATATCGGAACAGGGGGGTGTCCACGTTGTTTATTTCTGTTTTGATCAAAGTCCAGTTCTCCGGTTCGCATAGTTTGTCCACGCCCAGTTGGATCATAGTTTCACTCATGACGGTTTGCAGGCGTTTTTTGTCGTGAACACGCAAGATTTTGATGTATTCTTTTAAGAATGAACGATCCCGTGCTCCCGCGGAGTATTTCCTATTGGCTTCTGCCAATTCAATGGCATCTTTAACTTTTTGAACGAAGTCTTCTTTGGGACTGGATACGGCTCCTCCATCCAGACGGCAGTATACTGTTCCGTCATGATTGAGTATCAGATAAGTCGGGTATACTCGTATGTCATATTTTTGTGCAATATCAATCCCGTCACCTTCTTCCATATCCTTCATGATACAGATGTAGTTACTGTTAAAATAGTCGCCACATTCTTTTAACGGGAAGATGAATTTTACCATGTACTTGCATGGCCCGCAGGTTTTCGTGTAGCAATCGATGAATAGCTTTTTCCCTGTTGCTTGGGATTTGGCGAGGGCTTCTTTAAAAGTTAAGTCTTCAAAATTTGTTCCTTCTTGGGCGAGACAATAACCTGCAAGGGAAAATAATAAACTAATTAAAAAGATGCGTTTCATAATTATTGTTTTAATGTATTTTGGATTAATGCTTTCATTTCTTTTCCAGGACCGGGGGCGAAGACCGTTACGATTTTTCCCTCTTTGTCTATAATGAAATAACGAGGAACTCCATTTATTTGGTATTCTGTTTCAAAATGAGAATTCGCTGATGGGGCCGAAATAAGATTCAACATTCCTGTCATGTTATTCTCTTTGATGGCTTTTAACCATTTGTCTTGGTCGCTTTTTCGATCAATAGAGATGGTCAGAAATAGGATATCTTTATATTGTTTGAATTCATCTTTTAATTGCATGAATTTGGGCATTTTTTCGATGCAGCTACAGCACCATGTAGCCCAAACGTCCACGATAATCACCTTTCCTCTGAAATCAGCGAATGAATAGTTTTTTCCATTTGTATCTTTCATTGAAGATAATGGTGCCGATTGACCTTTGCTTAAAGGTTCATATTGTGTGTATAGTTTTAATATTTCTTGTTTTAATGGAGAATCTTCTACGTGTGATTCTATGGTAGGGCGTAATTCTGCAATTTCTTCCGGGCATCCATTGGTTTGGAAAAGAAATTTCATTTTTTCTAGATAAGTATCATGTAGTAGTTTATTGTTACTGGAAAAAATATCTTTTAATTTGGTATAGTCGTTGTGGTTGAGAGGTCTTGCGAAGAATTGTGTGGAGATGGAAATCCCGTCTCTTGCGGCATCGAAAGTTTCTCCTTTTTTTAAGGCTTGAATCATATAATAATAATCTGTCCATTGGCCGGGAGAGTTTTGTTGCAGGAATGCGGCTACTGTAGGATCGTTTAACTCAATGGTAGGTATTTGGCGAAGTAAAGATTTTATATCTTCTTTTTCTCCTTTATTTTGTGTGATGTATTCTCCACTTTTTAGAATCATGAAACAATTATTTTGAATG
>ENA-UEYF01000164-UEYF01000164.1-human-gut-metagenome-genome-assembly--contig:-NODE-164-length-66420-cov-7.053645_pt1 | contig 66420 bp, 58 predicted proteins | sample MGYA00242902_ERZ507920 | MGnify/ENA primary metagenome ERZ507920 (study PRJEB26167, sample SAMN06115402) | human gut metagenome | host: Homo sapiens | place: China:Jiangxi | collected 2016-07-05...
CGCTGCGCATTGCGCGCGTCTTGCTGGCCGCTGCCCCAGCAACGACTCCCTGTTTCCGCCACTGGCGGCGGTCGTCGTTGTTGCCCCTACCGAGGGGAGCCTCTGGCGAAACCGTTTACTTTGAGGGGACTGCCAAAGCCTCCCCTATTAGGGGAGGTGGCACGCCGCAGGCGTGACGGAGAGGTTATTATGATGCAGCTTTCTCTGCCGCCTCCACCACATGGCTCACGAGTACGGAAGTCGTCACGGTGCCGACGCCGCCGGGGACGGGGGTGATGGCCTCCACCACCGGCTCTGCCTCGCCAAAGCGGACGTCACCGCAGAGTTTGCCTTCCTCGTTGACATGGATGCCCACATCCACGACGACCTGACCGGCCCGCAGATGCTCTGCGCCGATGAAGCCCATCCTGCCCATGGCCACCACCACAACATCGGCCTCGCGGCAGACATCGGGCAGGTTCTGGGTGCGGGAGTTGCAGAGGGTGACGGTGGCGTTTTCCCGGTCCAGCATCATGGCTGCGGGCTTGCCCACCACGAGGCTGCGGCCCACGACGACGGCCCGCCTGCCGGAGAGGGGAATGTTGTAGAATTTCAGGATCTCAAGACAGGCCTGCGCCGTGCAGGGCGGGTAGCCGACGGCAGTGTTGGTGAAGACACCGGCCAGCGAGCCGTCGGTGATGCCGTCAATGTCCTTTTCGGGCGAGAGTGCGGCGCGGATGGTCCTGTCATCAAATTGTTTGGGCAGGGGGCGGAAGAGCAGACAGCCGTGGATGGCGGCGTCTGCGTTGATGCCGGCAATGACGCGCAGCAGCTCTTCCTGCGAAGCGTCGGCGGGCAGAAGGAACTGCTTCACCTCGACGCCCACTTTTGCACAGCGGGCCATGACGCCTTTCTCGTAGGAGAGATCATCGGGGCGCGCACCCACCCGGACGACGGCCAGCGTGGGGACAACGCCCTTTTCACGCAGTGCGGCGCAGCGGGCGGCATTTGCTTCGTTCATGGCGGCCACGACGGGCGCACCCTTCAAAATGGTAGACATATACGTTCCCTTTCTCTGGATCAGGCCCGCAGGCGGCTTGCTACGGACTGGTAGACTTCGTCGGCCAGCGGCAGATATTCCGCCAGCATCCGGGCCGATCTTTCGTCCAGCGCGGCGGCATGGGCGCGGTCGGTCATGAGCTTTGTGTTGATGGCGACATTCAGCGCCGACGCCTGAAGCGCGGCCTTGCAGAACAGCGCCGCACAGCCTGCGTCTGAGACAGCCAGCACGCTGCCCTTTTCGGCGTAATCGGACGCAAGACGGATGCCCTCACAGCAGGCGTCCATGATGTCCAGCGGTACGGCGCAGGCCCCGTCCAGCGCCTCGGCCAGCACAGCGGCCTTGCGGGCCTGCTGTTCGGGCGTCTCTCTGGGCAGGCCGTAGGCCGCCGCCAGAGGCGTGAATGCGTCGGCGTCAGCCTGCACGAGGGCTTCCAGCCGTTTGCGCAGGGTTTCAGCACGGGCATTCAGCGCCAGGATCTCTTCTTCAACAGCGGCATATTTCTTTTTGCCGGTGGTGAGATCCCCCACCATATTGCCCAGCGCGACGCCTGCCGCGCCCACGAGGGCCGCTGCGCCGCCGCCGCCCGGGGCGGGGGCTTTGCTGGCAAGCCGACTCAGAAAATCCTCACAGCTCAGTTGTGTCAGATCCAAAGTAAAGTCCTCCCTCTGTCACGAATCCGTCCAGTTTTTCGTCATGGGCATCCACTGCCGCTTTATCCACCCGCTGGGCCTCAAAGGCCACGCCGATTTTCACAGCCCGGGTGCAGCGGGGGAGGTAGCGGTCATAATAGCCTTTCCCCATCCCCACCCGGTGGCAGACTGCATCAAAAGCCGTACAGGGGACCAGCACGAGGTCGAGCTGGTCTGGCCGTAAAACCTCCGACCGGCTCAAAATGGGCGTGCGGATGCCGTAGAGCCCCACTTCCCAGCCGTCCGGCCCCGGTACGGCGGCTGTCAGCGAAAAGCCCTCGCCGCAGACGGGGTAGGCCAGCGTTTTACCCTGCAGGGCCGCTTCCACAGCCAGCGTCGAGAGGTCGGCTTCGCCGCCGAAGGCCGCGTAGAGCAGGATGTTTTCTGCCTTTTTGAAGCAGTCCAGAGCCATGATACGGGCGCAGAGAGCGGCGTTGGAACGGGTGCGCTCGGTGTCCGACAACGCCCGGCGGGCCGCAATGCCCGCTTTGCGCTGTGCGGCTTTTTGCTCCGTGATGGTCATGGCAATGGGCTCCTTTCTGCACCCGGTGGGCAAATCTGCACAAAAACCGGAACGGATTTTTGTTATAATAATAAGCGCTGGGCGCAGAAAAAGCAAGGCCTTGGCAGGATGGGTGAAATATCTTCATCCAACCGAAAAGAAACGAATCAAACTGTATCGGCAGCTTTCCCCCTGTACCAGTAAAGCCCCCTGCCCCCGGCGGGAGACTGAAAAAAATACTGCACCTGCAGCCCCGGGCTGCCGCCTCAAAAGCGGCCCCGGGGCTGCATTTTTTGCTTTCAGCCCCTCGGATCCTGTTATTTTGTGGAAAATGCACGGTTGGTGGAATCATATTTTGTAAATGTGACGAAAGTGCAAAAAATCTATTGACAGACCGGTAGGGGGGGGGGGGTATAATTGGCCCACAGGCCGACAGTCGAAAAAATGCTAGCCTGCCTGTATAATTTATCTTTATTTATGGAGGCAAAAATCATGAAAATGGCAAAGAAACTTCTGGCCGTCGTCCTCGCTGGTGTTATGGCAGTGTCCATGCTGACTGGCTGCGCAAGCATCTCTTCTCGTCGGGTCGCTGACGAGCTGGAGGGTATGCTGAAGGCCGCTAACGACAAGGCTACCGTCAAGGCAGTCGATGACGATCTGGCAAACAAGGCAGTCAAGGTTGCTAAGCAGGACGGTAAGGACGCTCTCAAGGCTGATGCCACTCTGAAGGCTGACGTCAAGACTGAGCTGACCAAGAATAACAAGCTCGGCGACTCCTATATCTGGGTTGCTTACTTTGCAACCAAGGACGTGAATAAGACTGTTAAGGCTCAGAACATCGCCAAGGCGCTGATCGGCACTAATGGAAAGATCGACACCACTAAGGCTATCAACAGCAGCGATGTCAAGGTCGGCGATAAGACCAATACTGACATTGAGGCTGGCAATAAGTTCGAGCTGAGCATGAAGCCGTTCACTGTCGGCGACGCCGATTACGTCATGGTCGTTGTCACCTGCAAGGCTGTTGTTAAGGCTGCAGATTGATCGCACCTGAGCTGACACAAGCCCAGCGATAAAACGATATTATCTATTCCTCGAAATAAAAATGGCACAAGGGCCCGGAGTGGAAACACCCCGGGCCCTTGTGTTTTTTGCTGTCTCCCCACACTCTGACACGGTTTGTCCCGGGCGGGTGGTATGCTGTTTTACAGGACAGGCCGACCGGGCCTTGCCCCGGGACATAACGCACCACCCACGGAAAGGAAAGGATACTATGAGGAATTATCGGATGCAGATGCCCGCCCAGTATACATCCATCGGGGACGACGAAAGGGTACTGCTCTGCGGCGGCGAGACCACGGCATGGCAGACGTTTCAGGACATTGGCCGGGTGCTGAACTATGTGGCCCGTATCTTCTCGGCGGGCAGCTCCATCGTCAACAATGTGGTCACCATCGTGAATTATTTCAATAAGCTCGAAGACCTGCTCCCGGTCATCGGGGAAGTATAAATGAAAAGGGCCGGTACTGCTGCAATGCAGCAATACCGGCCCTTACTTTATCAGGAGATCAATAATGCAGCTCGTCGGCGGTCAGTGCCTCGAGCACGGGCAGCATGGCAGCAGCCTCAGCCTTTGCGGCGGGCAGGTCCATGTCGCGGTAGTTGCCGCACTCCACCTCGCTTGCGCCGGGGACATCGCCCTCGAACGCAGCCATGAAGCGGAAGGACTCCACCGTCAGGCTCAGCGCCTCGGCGGGGGTCAGGCCCCGGGTCAGCAGGTAAAAGCCGGTGCGGCAGCCCATGGGGCCGACGTAGATGACGCCGTCCTTATACTCGCTGTTGCGGGCGTAGGTGGCGAAGAGGTGCTCCAGCGTGTGGGCTGCGCCGGTGGAGAGATAATCGCCGTGGTTCGGCTTCTTCATCCGGATGTCCCAGGTCAGAACATCGCCGTCCTGACGGCTCAGGTACATGCCGCGGTCGAGCCTGGTGTGGTCTACGCAGAAACTTGCGATGCGTTCCATACTGCGCCTCCCGGGATCAGGCCTGCAGGCGCTGGACGCTGCCGTGTGCGCAGTCCACAGCGACCATCAGACCGTCGCGGATGTGGGCGGTAGCGCCGACGGCGCCCACGATGGTGGGCTTGAGCAGGGCCTTGCCGGCGATGGCGGCGTGGCTGTTCAGACCGGCTTCCTCGACCACCAGAGCGGCGGCGTCACGGACATAGCTCAGCATCTCGTTGGAGGTGGAGGGGACGACCAGGACCATGCCGGGCTTGAACTTTGCACGGATCTCCTCGATGGTGCGGCAGACGCAGGCCTTGCCGGTGGCGTTGGCCAGAGCAGCGCCCTCGGGGCCGACGCCGACGCCGGTAGCCAGGCAGTTGCCGATCATGTGGATCTTGATCATGTTGGTGGTGCCGGAGACGCCCACGGGGACGCCGGCGGTCACGACAGCCAGCTCACCGTCGTGCAGATAGCCGTGCTCTTTTGCCAGAGCGGTGGACTTCTCGATGAGCTCATCGGTGCTGGAGGCGAGGTCCATCATGAGCGGGGTGATGCCCCAGGAGACGGACAGCTGGCGCTGGACCTGCTCGTCCATGACGCAGGCGATGATGGGCTGAGAGGGGCGGTACTTGCTCAGCAGGCGGGCAGTGTTGCCGGACTCGGACACGGTGACGATGGCAGAAGCGTTGACGTCCTTTGCGGTCAGGCAGGCAGCGTGTGCGGTAGCGTCGCTGACGCTGATCTGGCCGGTGGTATCGGTCAGGCGGTTGTCGCGGTAGTGGACCTCGTTCTCGGTGCGCTCTGCAATGGCGGACATGGTCTTGAGGGCCTCAACAGGGTATGCGCCCGCAGCGGTCTCGCCGGAGAGCATGATAGCGGAAGTGCCGTCATAGATGGCGTTTGCCACGTCGGAGATCTCGGCGCGGGTGGGGCGGGGGTTGACCATCATGCTGTCCAGCATCTGGGTAGCAGTGACGATGGGCTTGCCGAAGGAGAAGGAGCGGTCGATGACGCTCTTCTGGATGCCGGGCAGCTCGGTGAAGTCGATCTCGACGCCCAGGTCGCCGCGGGCGACCATGACGGCGTCGGCAGCGGACAGGATGCTGTCGATGTTATTGACGCCCTCGCGGTTCTCGATCTTGGCGATGATGCGGATGTTGGAGTCGTACTCATTCAGCAGGTTGCGGATGTCGTAGACGTCCTGTGCGGTGCGCACGAAGGAAGCAGCGATGAAGTCGAAGCCCTGCTGGACACCGAAGATGATGTCATCCCGGTCGCGCTGGCTCAGGTAGGGCATGGACAGGTGGACGCCGGGGACATTGACGCCCTTCTTGGTCTTGATCTTGCCGCTGTTGAGCACTTCGCAGACGATGTCGGTGTCCGTGACGCTCTTGATGGCCAGCTTGATGAGGCCGTCGTCCAGCATGATGGTGCCGCCCTCGTGGACGTCCTGGGGCAGGTCCTTGTAGGTGATGGAGCAGATCTCCTTGGTGCCCTCCACCTCGCGGGTGGTCAGGGTGAAGGTCTGACCGGCTTCCAGCATCTCAACGCCGTTCTTGAACTCCTTCAGGCGGATCTCGGGGCCTTTGGTGTCCAGCAGGGCAGCAACGGGCTTGTTCAGCTCAGCGCGGACAGCCTTCAGCATGTCCAGACGGCCCTTGTGCTCCTCGTAGGAGCCGTGGGAAAAGTTGAAGCGGGCCACGTTCATGCCGTTGGCGACCAGCTCGCGCAGGACGCCGTCCTTATCGGTAGAAGGGCCAAGGGTGCAGATGATCTTCGTTTTTCTCATAAATATACCTCTAACAGTCTCTTTTTTCCTCTATGATGGGCGCGCAGGTGCCAGATATGCCCTGCGGCCGCTGGCCGGACATCGGCCCGGTCAGGGGTGTTTGAAAACCTTACCATTCTATATTATAACCGCTTGTGTACAAGAGAGCAAGAAAAAATTCGGCAAAGAAAACCTTAAATTTTCGTGATAGATGCCGGAGCGATAAAACGCTTGCGAAAAGTGCGTCCATCGCCTATAATAGGGCTAAGCAAAAGTCTCACTTCTGCTCCGAAGGGACGCAGGTGAGCGCAAAATGATAGAAACGGAGTGAAAGCGTAATGGAAAAGCGCGTTTTTCTGATCGTTCTGGACAGCTTCGGCATCGGCGCAGAGCCGGACGCTGCCGCCTTTGGCGATGAGGGGACCAACACCCTCGGCGCCATCGCCAGCCACCCCAACTTCAACTGCCCCAACCTGAAAAAGCTCGGACTGTTCAACATCGACGGTGTGACCGCCGGCGAAAAGGATGCCGCCCCCATCGGCTCCTTCGCCCGCCTGCAGGAGCAGAGCATGGGCAAGGATACCACCATCGGCCACTGGGAGATCGCCGGTGTCGTCAGCCCGAAGCCGCTGCCCACCTTCCCGGACGGCTTCCCGGACAGCCTCATCCACGAGTTTGAGGAAAAGACCGGCCACAAGGTCCTCTGCAATAAGCCTTACTCCGGTACGCAGGTGCTGAAGGACTACGGCGAGCAGGCCATGAAGGAGGATGCCCTCATCGTCTACACCAGCGCCGACAGCGTGTTCCAGGTGGCCGCCAACGAGGAGCTTGTGCCGGTGCATGAGCTGTACCGCTACTGCGAGATCGCCCGCGAGATGCTGAAGGGCGAGTACGGCGTGGGCCGCGTCATCGCCCGCCCCTTCCTCGGCCACACCGCTGATACCTTCTACCGCACTACTAACCGCCATGACCTGAGCCTCAAGCCGCCCCGCAAGACCATGCTTGATTTACTCAAGGACGCGGGCAGGGACGTCATCGCCGTGGGCAAAATTTTCGACATCTTCGACGGCGAGGGCGTGACGGAAAAGATCAAGACCACCGGCAACACCAACGGCATCGCCTTTACCAAGGCTTTGCAGACCCGCGACTTCGAGGGTCTGGCCTTCGTGAACCTCGTCGATTTCGATATGCTCTACGGCCACCGCCGCGACGTGGCAGGCTACGCCGCCGCCGCCACCGAGTTCGACAAGTTCCTTGCCGACTTCATCCCCGGGATGCGGGAGGGCGACATCCTGATGGTCACGGCCGACCACGGCTGCGACCCCTCCTACACCAAGACCACCGACCATACCCGCGAGTATGTGCCGTATCTCATCTGCGGCAAGGGCGTCAAGCCGGGCGTTGACCTCGGCACCAAACTCTGCTTCGGCACCATCGCACACACCATCTGCGACTATCTGGGTGTGGATGCCTCCACGCTGGACGGCCAGAGCGTGCTGGGCGACATCTTGGCTTAAAATAAATAAAAATGGCTCGCTGCATTGCAGCGAGCCATTTTTTATTCCGTTATTCATGCGGCGGGGGTCGAAGCGCTGGAAGCGTCGCCGCTGCCGGAGCCGAACAGGGCGTCCAGCACGGTGGAAGCGGCCTGATGCAGGGAGGAAGCCGCCTGCTCCACCTGCTCCTGGGTCGGCATACTGAAGGACGGCGACTCGGTGGAGTCTGCCGGGGCTTCTTCGCTGCCGTCTGCAGGGACCTCGGTGGAAGCGCTGGGCTCACCGGAGGCGTCGCCCTCGGCGGGCTGGCTGTCAGCGGGGGCCTCTTCCGCCGGGGCTTCGCTCTCGGCGGGCTCTTCTGCGATCACGCTGTCGGGAGATTCCTCCGGGATGGATGCACCGGCGTTGGGGTCGGCGGTCGGCGTGAAGACCTCGGTCTTCTCGGGGGTCTGGCTGGTGCTGGTGAGCTTGTCCTCGCCGCCCAGGACTGCAGCGACAAGGGCCTTGGCCTCGTTGACCGAGTTCTCATCCGGCTTCATGACGTAGAGGCTCTGGCCCTTGGCGGAGTAGCACTTGGTGCTCTTCGCGCCCGAGCCGGTGACGGTGTAGCTCTGGATGTCCCAGTTGGCAAGGTCGCCCAGCTGCATCCGGACCAGCGCAGAGATCTGTTCCTGCGAGAGGCTGGTGACGAAGCAGTCGGCGGCGGCGTCCATCAGCTTGGAGAAGCCCATGAGCAGGGCCGGGGACTTGAGCTTGTTGGCCACCGCATCAATGACTTTCATCTGGTTGATGCCGCGCTGGATGTCGCCGGTCTTGAAGGCGTGGCGCTCACGGGCAAAAGCCAGAGCAGACTTGCCGTCCAGATGGTTCCAGCCCTCGGCGAAGGTGGTGGGGTCGTAGTAGCCGGGGCTGCCCACCGAGGTGAAGGCCTGGTCGGAGTAGACGTCCACGCCGCCGATGGCGTCGATGATGTTGATGAAGCCCGCAAAGTTGATGCGGAGGTAGTGCTCCACATTCACGCCGTAGAGGTTGCCCAGCGTGGCCATGCTGGTCTCGACGCCGTAGAGGCCGGCGTGGGTCAGCTTGTCCTTGCTGTCGGTGCCTGCGAGGTCAACATAGTAGTCGCGCGGGGTGTTGATGAGGGCCGCCTGCTTGGTGGTGGGGTTGACCACGGCGAGGATGTTCACGTCGCTGCGGGCCTTTTCGGTCAGGTCACCGCGGTTATCCACGCCGCTGAGGTAGACGACGAAGGGCTCTTTCGTGATCTTGTTCGCCTCTGCACCGGTGAGCAGGCCGGAAGTCATGCTGTCCAGTGCGGTCAGACCCTGCTGCGCCCAGACACAGCCCACGGCCAGCGCGGCGCAGAGCAGGACGGACAGCACCCGGGCCACGACGGCACCGCTGCGGGAGGCGAGGCACTTGCGCACCAGCAGCCAGAGCAGCACCAGAAGCGCGGTGATGATAACGAGGTAGAGCACCGGCAGCATCTGGGTGCGCCAGAGCTGCACCAGCGCGGCAAGGCTCAGGATGGCCTGCAGTACCAGCAAGACCATTCCTCCTTTCGGAAGTTTGTTGTCAGCGGGGACGGGCTCGCTGGGGTGCAGCGGCTCCCACTGTCTGCGGGGCGGCACCGGAGGCTTCGGCGGCTCAGACGGAGGCGTCGGTGTTGGTTTCGGCGGCGCTTTGGGGCGGGGAGGCTCCGGCGAGAAGAAATCGGCGCTGTCTACCTCCACTTCGTCGGGTTCGCTGCGCTTGATGCCCCGGTGGATGTGCCGGGGGCCTTCGTCGTTATTCTGGGGATGGATATGCTCGTTTTCGTCAAACATAGGCGTTCACTCCTTTGGATGTGTATGCCGTCATGTGGTGGGGATGATGCTCAGCACAGCCCGGGCGGGCAGGCAGGTGGCCGTCTGGTCTTCCTCGCTGAGCCAGCCGAAGGACTCGCAGATGTGGTCAGGGCAGGGCGAATCCACAAAGCGGGCCGCGCCGTCCTGGATCTTGATGTGGACGGTGAGATAGCCGGTGTCCACATCGTAATCGGCGTCTTTTTCGAGGGGAAAGGTGAGCCTGGTGTTGCTGTCGCCGTAGATGAGCTCTGCGCAGAGAGGCGCACCGGTCTGGTTTGCTTTCTGCACCAGCAGCAGCACGGCGGCTGCGGCCAGAATGACGGCAGCAAAGACCAGATTTATCAGCAGCTTTTTGTGTTGTTTCATAAAAAATTATCCTTTGAGCGGGATCTGCTCCAGCTCGGCCAGCCAGAGCGCGGCGGCTGCGTCGCTGGGCATCCGCCAGTCGCCCCGGGGCGAGAGGGTGACGCTGCCCACCTTGGGGCCGTCGGGCAGGCAGCTGCGCTTGAACTGCTGGGCGAAGAACCGCCAGTAGAAGTTGCGCAGCCACTTGTAGAGCACTTCGTCCGGGTACTCGGCCCGGCCTGCGAAGGCCGCTTTCGCCAGCCGGAATATCTTCGACGGGCCGAAGCCGAAGCGGAGAACATAATAAAGGTAGAAGTCGTGCAGCTCATAGGGACCCACGAGGTCTTCCGTCTTCTGAGAGATCTCGCCGTCCTTGGCGGGCAGCAGCTCCGGGGAGACGGGGGTGTCGAGGATGTCCAGCAGCACCCGGCGCAGCTCGGCGGAGGCGGCAATGTCGGCCTCATACTGGACGAGGTGGCGCACCAGCGTCTTGGGGACACCGGCGTTGACGCCGTACATGCTCATGTGGTCGCCGTTGTAGGTGGCCCAGCCCAGCGCCAGCTCGGAGAGGTCGCCGGTGCCGACGACGAGGCCGCCGGTGCGGTTGGCGGTGTCCATCAGCTCGAGGGTGCGCACACGAGCCTGTCCGTTCTCAAAGGTGACGTCCAGCACGCTCTCGTCCTGGCCGATGTCCCTGAAGTGGCTGTGGACGGTGTTGGCGATGTCGATCTCGGTAAAGCTGACGGCCAGCTCGTCGCATAAGATCTCTGCATTGCTGCGGGTGCGGTGGGTGGTGCCGAAGCAGGGCATGGTCACGGCCAGCACATCGCTGGTGGGGCGGCCCAGCTGTTTCATGGCGCGGACGGCCACCAGCAGAGCGAGGCAGCTGTCCAGACCGCCCGAGATGCCGATGACCGCCGTCTTGGCGTGGGCGTGCTCGAGGCGCTTGGCGAGGCCGTCGGCCTGCATTTTCAAGATCAGCTCACAGCGCTCGGCCCGGCGGCGCTCGTCGTGGGGGATGAAGGGCGTGGGGTCTACCCAGCGGGAGAGCTTGGTCTCGGTGAGGGCAAGGTCGAAATCGACGGTCAGATACCCCTCGGCGCTGGGCTCGAAGCTGGTGTTGCGCGCCCGCTCCGACTCCATCCGCTGGCAGTCCAGCTCCGTCTCAGCCCAGCCGCCCTCGAAGGGAGATGTCTCGGCGAGGAGGGTGCCGTTCTCGGCGATGAGGTCGTGGCCGGCGAAGACCATGTCCTGGGTGCTCTCGCCGTGGCCGGCAGAAGCGTACAGGTAGCCGCAGAGCAGGCGGGCGGACTGGTTCGACACCAGCGCCCGGCGGTACTCGGCCTTGCCGACCGTCTCATCGCTGGCCGAAAGGTTCGCAATGACGGTGGCACCGGCCAGCGCATGGAAGGTGGAGGGGGGCAGAGCGCTCCACAGGTCTTCGCAGATCTCCACGCCCAGAACGAAGCTGGGCATCTGGCGGCAGCGGAAGAGCAGGGATGTACCGAACGGCACTTCCTGTCCGCAGACCGTCACATTTTCCACCTCGGTGCTGCCCGGGGTGAACTGGCGCTTTTCGTAGAACTCGCCGTAGTTGGGCAGGTAGGTCTTGGGGACAAGGCCCAGCAGACGCCCGCCGCAGAGGACGGCGGCGCAGTTGTACAGCTTGCCCCGCACCAGCAGCGGCAGGCCCACGAGGGCCACGACGTCCAGCTCCCGGCTGGCGTCCAGCACGGTCTGCAGGGCGTCCAGCGCGCCCTGCTGCAACGTGCGCTGCAAGAACAGATCGCCGCAGGTGTAGCCGGTGAGGCAGAACTCGGGGAACACCGCCAGCTTGACGCCGCGGGCGGCAGCGTCCTGTAACTGAGAGACGATTTGGGAAGCGTTATAATTGCAGTCGGCCACCCGCAGTGAGGGCGAGAGGGCGGCTGCTTTCAAAAAACCATCTTTCATCGGAGGATTTCACATCCTGTCTGTTGAATTAAGGCCCCGGCGGAGACGTGCTCTGTGGGGTTTTGTTCAGTATACCACAAACCGGCCCAAACGAAAAGTGACAGTGTGGTTAAAGAAACGAAAAAACGCTGCCTGCACACCGCAGACAGCGCTGAAAACAAAAGATGGAAAACGAGATAGACCGTAAGCCGGGTTCTGTATTAAACGACGATCTGTCTAGACCTGCCATTGCTGACAGGTTCGTGCCGCCTTCGGGACACGCGAGCAGCGCTGTACGTCCCATATAGGCGTTGCTTCCGGTAGGGTTTACAAAGCCGCATAGTCACCCATGCGCTGGTGAGCTCTTACCTCGCCCTTTCATCCTTACCGCATTGCTGCGGCGGTTTCCTTTCTGTTGCACTTTCCCTGAGGTCACCCTCGGCTGCCGTTAGCAGTTACCGTGCTCTGTGAGGCCCGGACTTTCCTCAGAGCGGTCAAAGCCGCCCCGCCGCCGTATGTTCCACTCGTTTTCCGCTCCTCATGATACCATAAAAAAACAAGATTTGCAAGAGAAAGAGAATTTTGCTATACTTATCTTATATGTTGCCCGCGCTGGAGGTGGGAAGATGAAGCTTTATTTCAAAGTCCCGCCCGAGGCGGACGGGATGCTGCTGCGCGGTTTTCTGCGCAGGTGCAGTGTCTCCACCGACCTGTCCCGGGCCGTGAAATTCCGGGGCAGCGGCTTTTTTGCCGACGGCGCCCCCGTCCTGGCCAACCGCCGGGTGGAGGCCGGGCAGGTCATCTCCTTTGAACTGCCGCCGGAGGGGGAGGGCGTTGCGCCGCAGGACGACATCCCGGTGGATGTGGTCTACGAGGACGCTTTTGCCCTCGTGGTGGAAAAGCCTCCCCATCTCGCGGTGCATCCTACCCTGAATTACCCGCTGGATACGCTGGCGAACGGTTATGCGGCCTGGGCGCTGCGTCAGGGCAGAAGCCCCGTTTTCCGCCCGGTGAACCGCATCGACAAGGACACCAGCGGCCTCGTGCTGGCGGCCCAGAATGGTTACGCCGCCCCGCTGCTGGCTCAGCGGGTGGAGAAGCTCTACTACGCCGTTGCAGAAGGAGAACTTCCCCTCGGGCCGGGCGTCATCGACGCCCCCATCGGGCGGCAGGGGGAGAGCATCATCGGGCGGTGCGTCACCCCCGATGGCAAACCCAGCCGGACGGAATATACCATATTGAAAGCCGAAAACGGCCTGAGCCTCGCGGCCTGCGTCCCGGTGACGGGCCGCACCCACCAGATACGGGTACATTTTGCATCCATCGGCCACCCGCTGGCCGGCGATGACCTCTACGGCGGGAGCCGGGCGCGCATCGGGCGGCAGGCGCTCCACTGCGCAAAACAGACGTTCTGGGTGCCGCGCTGCGAGCCGATGCCGGACGGCATCCGCATCGAAGTGCCGGTGGACGAGACGACCCTGAGGCCGGTGACGGTGGAAAGCCCGCTGCCGGAGGATATGGCAAAGCTTTTTGTCTAAATTTGTGTATTTCGTGAAAAGTAAGTGAAAGCTAAGCCCAAATTTTGTGTCAATGCTTGTTTCGGCGCTGGCAGGGTGTATAATAAATAGAGTTATTCTTGTCAAAAAAGCTGTCCTGATGCGGCAGCGTGTCGATAACAGAGAAAAGAGACAAATCAGAATCTCCTGAAGATACAGGAAGGAGCATCCTTTTTGCTGGAAGATAAAACAACTGAAACGCGGCAGGACGAGCCAGTCGGTGCGCCGCGGCACACCGGCTTCCGCGCAAAGCTGCGCTCGCTTTGGGCGCAGCTCCAGTGCGTCCATCTGCTGCGCCGTCACCGGCGGTATCGCCGCCGCAGACACCGGCTGGACAATGCCGCCCGGAAGCTGCGCTCGTCGAAGCTGGTATTGCGCGTTGGCGCAGTGCTCTACGCACTGGGCTTTGGCGCGGAGTATGCTGCCGTGCAGGTGGGACGTGCCGTCAAGTACGCCGCTCTCTGGGCTGCTGGAGGCATCCGCCGCTTTGCAAAGGCTCTGGCGGAGACGGCGTTCCCCGGCGCAGCACAGGTGGCCAAAGACCTGTTTGGCCCCATCGTGCTGTTTGCAAAGGGCATTGTGTCCCTTCTCATCCATGCCCACCGCATCCGCAGGGAGCAGGGCTTCGGTGCAGCATTTGAGGCCAGCGTCCACTACTTCAAAAACGGCGTCCGCCGCAACATCAGTCTGCTGCCCCGCATGGCGATGTATGCCCTGCCCATCTGCGCACTGGCGCTGGGCGCAGCAGTGTTCCAATATGTCATCCACCAGCCTTATGCACTGGCCGTCCGGGTCAACGGCGAAACCGTAGGCTATGTGGCGAATGAGGACGTCTTCAACACGGCCCGCGAGGACGTGATGGAGCGTATCAGCTACGCCGGCACCGACAAGACCGAGTGGACCATCGAGCCGAGCTACACCCTCGCCATTGCCCACCACATGATGGACGAAAACGAGATGGCAAACGCCATCATCCAGAGCGCTGGCGACCAGATCAGCGAAGGCACGGCTCTTTATCTGGACGGCGAGTTGACGGCGGTGTGCAGCGACGGCAAAGCGCTGCGGGATTACCTCGCCGCCATGCTCGACCCCTACGAGGAAGAAGAGAACGGCCCCGATGTAAGCGTGGGCTTCAACAAGCAGGTCACGCTGGAAGACGGCCTCTACTTCAAGGAAGGCTTGCAGGATTTTGAGACCGTCCGGCAGGAGCTGGTGGGCGTGAAGCAGGCTCAGAAGGTCTACACCGTCAAGGCGGGCGACACCCTCTGGTCCATCGCACATAACAATGACCTGACCTTCCGTGAGCTGTGCGCCCTCAACCCGGCGTTCAAGGGTGAACCGCTGAGCGAGACGTCCAGCATCCTTGAGGGCGACCACCTCGTCATCACCAAAGAAGAGGCTGGCCTTGAGGTGCGCATCACCCGCATCGAGACCCGTGAGGAAGAGATCGCATTCTCCACCGAGACGACAAGATCCAACGAATATACGAAGGGAACCACCAAGGTGCTCCAGGAGGGCCAGAACGGTCTGCGCCGTGTGACCCTCCAGAACGTCTACGACACCAACAATATCCTTGTGGACCAGAGCGTGCTTTCCACCGAGGTCATCAAGGAGCCGGTGAACAAGAAGGTAGTCGAAGGCACCAAGAAGGTGACTTCCAGCACCAAGTACATCACCGGAAGCGGCCAGTTCATCTGGCCTGTGCCGAACTACCGCTACTGCTCGCGCTGGTACGGCGGACGCCACAAGGGCGTGGACATCTGCGCCCCGGCCGGTACGCCCATCTACGCCTCCGCAGGCGGCACCGTCACCAAGGCGGGTTACAACAAGGCCGGTGCAGGTACGGGCTATGGCTACTCGGTCATCATCAGCCACGGCGGCGGATACAGCTCTGTGTATGCACACTGCCTGTCCCTGACCGTCAGCGCGGGCCAGACCGTCAAGCAGGGCCAGCTCATCGGCTATCTGGGCAGCACGGGCCGTTCCACCGGCAACCACTGCCACTTCGAGATACGTCTCAATGGTTCGTACATTCCCCCGCAGAACGTATTCCCGGGGAAGAAATAATTTTATAAAAAGGAGATAATTGTTATGGCTACTCCTCACATCAGCGCCGAAAAGGGCGATTTCGCAAAGACTGTCCTGATGCCGGGCGACCCCCTGCGCGCAAAGTTCATTGCTGACACCTTCCTGAAGGATGTCCGTCAGGTGACGGGCGTCCGCGGGATGCTGGGCTTTACCGGCACCTACGAGGGCCGTCCCATCAGCGTGATGGGCAGCGGCATGGGGATGCCCTCCATCGGCATCTATTCCTACGAGCTGTTCAAGTTCTACGACGTGGACAACATCATCCGCATCGGCTCCGCCGGCAGCTACACTGCCGACGCCAAGCTGTTCGACACCGTGTTGGCCACCGGTGCTGTCAGTGAGTCCAACTATGCCCGCGTCCAGAGCGGCAACGACCACGACATCACCTTCCCCAGTGAGGAGCTGAATGACAAGCTGCGCGCCTCCGCCAAGAAGCAGGGTATCAAGCTCATCGAGGGCAACATCCACTCCTCCGACGTTTTCTACCGTCAGCCTTCCGACGCAAAGCCCACCTACTGGGAGCTGCTGCGCGACGAGCGCGGCTGCCTCTGCGTGGAGATGGAGAGCTTTGCGCTGTTCGCCAACGCCGAGGCTCTGGGCAAGAACGCTGCCTGCCTGCTGACCATCTCCGACAGCTTTGTCTCCCCGGAGATCACCACCGCAGAGCAGCGCCAGAAGAGCTTCACCGATATGATGAAGGTCGCACTGGGCGCGGAGTATTGATTTAACCATAATACAAAAAGACTGCTGTCGGCCGACAGCAGTCTTTTTGCTTTTCAGGTATCCGTGTAATGACCGTAACAGGACGCAATGATGATGTTTCCATCCTGCTCCCGGTAGACGATGCGGTGGGTGTCGTCGATACGCCGACTCCACCATCCGCTCAAATCTCCCTTCAAAGGCTCGGGCTTGCCGATGCCCTCATAGGTGTTTCGCTGAATGTCTTTTATGAGGGAGTTGATTCGCTTCAGCAGCTTTTTGTCCTGCGTCTGCCAAAGACAATAATCTTCCCACGCTTCCTCTTCCCACAGCAGCCTCATCAGTCCACCTCGAGCAGTTCATGTTCGGTGAGCTTGGCTTTGCCGGTGTCAATATCATGGACGATTTGACGGAGATGGTTGATGTTGCTTTCGGAATAGAAGGGATCGGCGGAGACTTCAAAGGGAATCCGATGCTCGCGCGACACTTTCTTTGCAAAAATCGTGAAGGCTGTCGTCATCGAAAGCCCCATCTCGGCGCAGACCTCCTCCATGCTCCGCTTGAGGTCGGGGTCCATCCGAAAATTCACGTTGACTGCATTTGCCATTCTGATGCGCCTCCTTTGTGATTCTATTATATTCATTTGTAATGATAAATGCAAGAGCTGTCATTGCAAAATACTGTGAAATTATCACTGCTTGCACTTCTGAAAAGAATGATTTATACTTAAATACACGACACAGAAGGGAATGAGGCCGATGAACAGAGAAACAGTGAACATGGTGCGCAGTCCGATTTCTGTGGAGGGGAACATCCGGCTTGTTCCGTATTATCCGGCCTACGATACAGCACTTGCGTGGTATCAGGATGCACAGCTCTGCAAACAGGTAGATAACAGGGACTCCGTTTATAATTTGCCGCTGCTGAAGCGGATGTATCATTATCTGGACACACACGGGGAACTGTTTTATATCGAGTATCGGGGTGTGCTTTGTGGTGACGTCAGCCTGCGGACGACAGGCGAGCTGGCCATCGTCATCTGCAAGGAGTACCAGAATAAACACATCGGGCGGAAGGTCATCGAAAAAATGCTGGAGCTGGCTCGGGAAAGGGGCTTGGCGGAGTGCTTCGCGCACATCTATTCCTTCAATACCCAGTCGCAGAAAATGTTTGAATCCATTGGCTTCGTCCCACAGGACGAAGAACGCTATATCTGCAAATTGCAAAAAGGAGAACTGACCATGACAAAACTGACTCTGGAAGAAAAGCAGGAGCTCATCCGGATGGCCCTTGCGGCCAGGGAGAGGGCTTACGCGCCTTACAGCGACTTTATGGTGGGTGCTGCCCTGCGCGCCGAGGATGGCCGCATCTTCACCGGCTGCAACGTGGAGAATGCCGCCTTTACCCCCACCAGCTGCGCCGAGCGGACGGCCCTGTTCAAGGCCGTGGCCGAGGGCGTGACCAGGTTCACCGACATCGCCGTGGTGGGTGCGCGCCGGGGCGAAGTCAACAAGCAGATCACCTCGCCCTGCGGCGTCTGCCGTCAGGCGCTGTTCGAGTTCGGCGGCCCGGAGCTGAATGTCATCATGGCAAAAAGCCCGGACGATTTCATCGAGCGCAGCATGGACGAGCTGCTGCCCTTCGGCTTCGGTCCCTCCAACGTGGCAGGCAACAAGGCCGTGGAAGATTGAACACAGCTGCGCGAAAAAGGCCGGGCGGAGCGGATCTTCCGGGATAAGTGTGATTTTTATACAATTTTGATAAAATAATTGTAAATGTTTTGTAATCGGAAAAGGCTTGCATCTGTCACTTCTTCCCGCTATACTTGAGCCAGTAAATGTGCAAGTGCGCACATTTCGTCAACAAAACGCGATTATATTAAAATAAAAGGAGAGTTTTCATTATGATGATTTCTCGTCGTAACTTCCTGGCAGTGGCTGGCGCCGCTGCTGCTGCCGCTGCTCTGACTGCCTGCGGCGGTTCTTCCTCTTCCACTGCTTCCTCTGCAGCTGCCTCCACCAGCGCAGCCGCTTCCACCGCTGAGGGCGGCGAGAAGATCGTGAAGGTCGCTCTGACCTGCGACACCGGCACCATCGACGATGAGAGCTTCAACCAGGCCTGCTGGACCGCTGTTTCCGGCTACATGGGCGATGACTGCCAGTACTACATCCCCGAGGCTGACGCTTCCGATGAGGACCGCGAGACCATGATCCGTCAGGCTGTCAACGATGGCGCTGACGTCATCGTCTGCGTCGGCTACCTGTATGGCGCTTCCCTGGCATGGGCTGCTGACCAGTACCCCGATGTCAAGTTCATCGCTATCGATGTCACCCAGGGCGACATCGGCACCGACGCCATCCCCGCAAACTGCTACTGCATCACCTTCAAGGAGGAGCAGGCAGGTTATCTGGCTGGCTACGCTGTCGTTAAGGACGGCAAGACCAAGCTGGGCTTCCTCGGCGGCATGGCTGTCCCCGCTGTCATCCGTTACGGCTACGGCTATGTGCAGGGCGCTGACGCTGCTGCTCAGGAGCTGGGCACCAACATCGACATCAACTACTTCTACGGCGGCCAGTTCTACGGCGATGCAAACATCACCTCCCGTATGGAGGGCTGGTACTCCAACGGCACTCAGGTCGTCTTCGCCTGCGGCGGCGGCATCTACACCTCCGCTGTTGAGGCTGCTCTGAAGAACAACGGCTATGTCGTCGGCGTTGACGTTGACCAGAACTACATCGGTGTCAACGGCGTGGCAGACGGCTCCTTCGCTTACAACCCCTTCATCACCTCTGCAATGAAGGGCCTGACCGAGGCTGTCAACACCGCTCTGTCCGACATCGAGGCAGGCGATTGGAGCGAAATCGCTGCTTCCAACGGCAACTTCGGTCTGGAGGACGGCGACTACATCGGCCTGCCCACCGATGCTGACAGCTGGAACTTCGAGACCTTCACCACCGACGAGTACGAGGCACTGAAGGAGAAGATCAAGAGCGGCGAGATCACTGTGGACAACAGCTCTGACGACAGCACCAAGCCCACCGTCAGCGAGTTCACCACCGTCAACTACATCCAGTAATCAAGGCTTTCCCGGGCGGGGCGCTCTGCAAAGGGCGTCCCGCCTTTTTTGTATGCTTTTTCAAGACGAGGAAGGAATGTCCGTCGAAATGCACAAAAGTAATACTTGTGATATAGCAAAACACTAAATTTTCAAAAAGAAGTGTGCAAAACAGCAAAAATACGGTATAATGGGCATCAGAATAGTATAAGTGTCGCTTGGACACGAAAGGAGAGTGAGCAGATTGGCAGAGGATTTTGTGATCGAGATGCTCCATATCACCAAGGAGTTCCCGGGCATCAAGGCAAACGACGACATTACCCTGCAGCTGCGCAAAGGTGAGGTCCATGCCCTGCTGGGCGAGAACGGCGCAGGCAAAAGCACCCTGATGAGCGTGCTGTTCGGCCTGTATCAGCCGGAGGAGGGTAAGATCCTCAAAAACGGCAAGGAGGTCGCCATCCGCAACCCCAACGATGCAAACGCACTGGGCATCGGTATGGTCCACCAGCACTTCAAGCTGGTGGAGTGCTTCAGCGTGCTGGACAACATCATTCTGGGCGTGGAGCCCAACAAGCTGGGCTTTTTGCAGAAGGCTGAGGCCCGCAAGAAGGTCGTGGCCCTGAGCGAGAAGTACGGCCTGCGTGTTGACCCCGATGCGCTCATCAGTGATATTTCGGTGGGTATGCAGCAGCGCGTGGAGATTTTGAAGATGCTCTACCGCGACAATGAGATCCTCATCTTCGACGAGCCCACCGCTGTGCTGACCCCGCAGGAGATCGACGAGCTGATGGAGATCATGCGCGGGTTCAAGAAGGAGGGCAAGTCCATCCTCTTTATTACCCACAAGCTCAACGAGATCATGGCGGTCGCCGACCGCTGCACCGTCCTGCGCAAGGGCAAGTATATGGGTACCGTGGACATCAAGGACACCACCAAGGAAGAGCTTTCCCGCATGATGGTCGGCCGTGACGTCCAGCTTCAGGTCGATAAAAAGCCCGCTCACCCGGGCGATGTCGTGCTGGACGTGGAGGGTGTCACCATCCACAACGACCAGCGCAAGAAGGACTCCGTCAAGGACGTCACCTTCCAGGTCCACGCAGGCGAGATCGTCTGTCTGGCGGGCATCGAGGGCAACGGCCAGACCGAGCTCGTCTATGGCCTCACCGGCCTCGAAAAACTGTCGGGCGGCAAGATCACGCTGGACGGCAAGGACATCACCCGCGAGAGCATCCGTCAGCGCTCGAAGGACGGCATGAGCCACATCCCCGAAGACCGCCACAAGCACGGTCTGGTGCTGGATTACAGCCTCGAGAACAACATGGTGCTCCAGCGCTACTGGCAGCCCGAGTTCCAGAAGGGCGGCTTCATCCAGTCCGATAAAGTCCGCGAGTACTCCGATAAGCTCATCGCTCAGTACGACGTCCGCAGCGGTCAGGGCAGCTCCACCATCGTGCGCAGCATGTCCGGCGGCAACCAGCAGAAGGCCATCATCGCCCGCGAGATCGACAAAGACCCCAAGCTGCTGGTGGCTGTTCAGCCCACCCGCGGCCTGGATGTCGGCGCGATCGAATACATCCACCGCCAGATCGTCGCCCAGCGCGACAAGGGCAAAGCTGTCCTGCTGGTCAGCCTCGAGCTGGATGAGGTCATGAACCTGTCCGACCGCATCCTCGTCATGTACGAGGGCGAGATCGTGGGCGAGTTCGACCCCAAGACCACCACTGTGCAGGAGCTGGGCCTCTACATGGCCGGCGCACGCAAGCAGGGAAAGGAGAGCAAATAAATGAACAAGAAAAAACTTTCCCACAGCAACCTCAACAGCTCCATCACCAGTGTGCTGGCCGCGCTGCTGTGCATCGTCATCGGCATGGCTGTGGGCTTCCTCGTGCTGCTGGCCATCAACCCGGCCCACGCATGGGGCGACGGCTTTGTCCGCATCATTAAGGGCGGCTTCCATGACGCCCCCTACGGCGTCGGCAAGGAGCTGGCCAACGCAGCACCCCTCATCATGACCGGTCTGTCCGTGGCCTTCGCCTTCAAGACCGGCCTGTTCAACATCGGTGCTGCCGGTCAGTACACGCTGGGCGCTTACGGCGCACTCTACTGTGCCATCATGCTCAAGATGCCCTGGTATATCTGCCTGATCGTTGCCACCATCCTCGGCGGCATCTGGGGCGCTATCCCCGGCTTCTTCAAGGCTTACTTCAACATCAACGAGGTCATCACCTCCATCATGTTCAACTGGATCGGCCTGTATCTGGTCAATGAGCTTATCTACCAGAACGGCACCGGTCCCATGTACGATGTACGCAACACCCGTACCCTGAACCTCGGAAAGAGCGCCGAACTGTCCCAGTCCCTCATCCCGGACTTCGGCCTGAACAAGATGTTCCAGACCAACAGCACCACCATCGCGATCTTCCTCGCTGCGGCAGTCGCCGTTCTGATCTGGGTCATCCTGAACAAGACCACCTTTGGCTATGAGCTGAAGGCCGTCGGCCTGAACAAGAGCGCCGCCCGCTACGCCGGCATCAACGAGAAGAAGAACATCATCCTCTCCATGGCCATTGCAGGCGCTCTGGCAGGCTTCGGCGCCGGACTCTACTACCTGTCCAACGTCTCTCAGTGGAACCCGCTGAACTCCACCAGCCTGCCGGCCATGGGCTTCAACGGCATCTCTGTGGCCCTGCTGGCAAGCTCCAACCCCATCGGCACCATCTTCTCCGCTCTCTTCATCTCCCACATCTCGGTCGGCGGCTCTTTCCTGTCCACCAAGTATTATCCTACCGAGATCTCCGACCTGATCAGCGGTATCATCATCTACCTGTGCGCATTCTCCATGCTGTTCCGTGGCAAGATCCACTCCATGCTGTTCAAGAATGCGGACAAGACCAACGTGAATGCAGAGCCTGCCCCTGCTAAGACCGAAACCAAGAAGGAGGGCAAGTGATATGCTGCTTCTCATCAAGTATACTCTGCTGTATGGCATCGTGCTGATGCTGGTCGCTCTGGGCGGTATGTTCAGTGAGCACTCCGGCATCATCAATATCGCACTGGAAGGCATCATGGTCATCGGCGGTGTGGCGGGTGTCCTCACCCTCACCATGCTGCCCGCGAGCATGCCGGCTTTCGCCACCGTGCTCATCGCTGTGCTGGTGGCGGCTATCGCCGGCATGGTCTACAGCCTGCTGCTGGCCTTCGCGTCCATCAATCTGAAAGCGGACCAGACCATCGGCGGCACGGCCCTGAACCTGCTGGCGACGGCGGTGGCTGTGGTCATCTCCAAGAACTTCAGCGACAGCGGCAGCGCCAAGCTGAACTACTCCAACAAGCCTTTCCTGTTCAGCATCGGCGGCCTGGAGCTGAGCATCTTTGTCCCGCTGGGCATCGCACTGCTCATCATCAGCTACATCGTGCTGTACAAGACCCGCTTCGGCCTGCGTCTGCGCGCCTGCGGCGAGCATCCTCAGGCTGCGGACTCTGTGGGCATCAACGTCTACAAGATGCGGTATGCGGGCGTCATCATCTCGGGCGCTCTGGGTGCCATCGGCGGTCTGGCCTATATCGTGCCTCCCGTCCAGACCTGGAACTTCGAGGTCGGCGTGGCCGGTGCAGGCTTCCTTGCCATGGCCGTTATGATCTTCGGTCAGTGGAAGCCCTTCAACATCTGCGGCGCAGCCATGTTCTTTGCTGTGTTCAAGAGTCTGGCCAACATCGCCGACTCCACCTTCCTCGCACAGCTCCACTGGTCCAGCAACATCTACAACATGATGCCCTTCGTGGCATCCATGGTCATTCTGGCCTTTACCTCCAAGAACAGCATGGCTCCCAAGGCCGAGGGTATCCCCTACGACAAGGGTTCCCGCTGATTCGAGCATATTTTCCGGGCGCAGCTGCTTTTCCGGGCGGCTGCGCCCTTTTTGCTTCTTTTTCAACAGATTCCACAAAACAGCGCTTGCTTTTGCGGGAAAATTTGCTATACTTGAATTACAATGTCATACTATTGCCGGAGGCGGGGCAGCGCGGCCCGGGCCGTCGGCGGAGAATATTATTTAGGAGCGTGACCTTATGCGCATTTACGATTTGATCGCCAAGAAGCGGGACGGCGGCACCCACAGCCGCGAGGAGCTGGAAGCCATCGTCAACGGCTTCGTCAGCGGCGAAGTAGCCGATTATCAGATGGCGGCCTGGATGATGGCAGTTTATCTGCGCGGCATGACCGACGAGGAGACTGCTGAGCTGACCGATGTCATGGCCCACAGCGGCGTCATGGTGGACCTTTCGCCCATCCCGGGCATCAAGGTGGACAAGCACTCCACCGGCGGCGTGGGCGATAAGACCACGCTGGTCATCGCGCCCATCGTCGCGGCCTGTGGCGTCAAAATCGCCAAGATGAGCGGCCGCGGCCTCGGCCACACCGGCGGCACCATCGACAAGATGGAAAGCGTCCCCGGCACAAAGACCGCCCTCTCGCAGGAGGAGTTCTTTGCACAGGTGAATAAGATCGGCCTGTCGGTCATTGGCCAGAGCGAGGGCATCGCCGTGGCAGATAAGAAGATGTACGCCCTCCGCGACGTCACCGCGACTGTCAGCTGCATCCCCCTCATCGCGTCCAGCATCATGTCCAAGAAGCTGGCCTCCGGCTCCGACGCTATCCTGCTGGACGTCACCACCGGCACCGGTGCGTTCATGAAGACCGTGGACCAGAGCATCGAGCTGGCCAAGCTGATGGTCTCCATCGGCACCCATCATGGCCGCCGCGTCGCTGCTATGATCACCGACATGGACACCCCGCTGGGCCACAACATCGGCAACAGCCTTGAGGTCATGGAGAGCATGGACGTGCTCAAGGGCCACGGCCCCGCCGACCTGACCGAGGTCTGCCTGCAGCTGGCTGCGAATATGCTGGTGCTGGCCGATAAGGGGTCTCCCGCCGAGTGCCGCGCCATGGCCGAAGCTGTCATCGCGGACGGCTCTGCCTATGCAAAGTGCAAGGAGATGTTCGCGGCTCAGGGCGGCGATACCCGCGTTCTGGACGACTACAGCCTCTTCGAGAAGCCCGCCGCCAGCTATGAGCTGCTGGCCGAGGAAAACGGCTACATCGTCGCCAACGACGCCGAGAAGATCGGCTCTGCCAGCGTTCTGCTGGGCGCAGGCCGTCAGAAGAAGGGCGACCCGCTGGACTTCGCCGCCGGCATCACCCTCCACAAGAAGCGCGGCGACTACGTCCACAAGGGCGAGAGCCTTGCCACCTTCTACGGCGCGGCGGATAAGTTCGACGCTGCCGCCGCCGAGTACCGCAGCGGCCTCGTCTACGGCCCCGAAAAGCCCGAGGAAGCCCCGCTGGTCTATGCCCTCGTCACCAAGGACGGCGTGGAGCGGTACTGAAATACCTGAATCGCTGAGAACGGCCCCGGGATCTATGTGTTCCGGGGCCGTTTTTCCGCCAAAACTGCGCTTTGCGGTGGATAAAGCCGACAGAAGGGCTGATTTTGTAGATGTTTTGCCCGAGATGTGGTATAATCTACTCAATAGCGCCTAGACGGCGCAGGAGAAGAGAAAGGGTTATTCTATGAAGATCGTTTTGGTGGGCGGCGGCAAAGTCGGCACAGCGCTGGCGCGGCAGCTCAGTGAAGAGGGTCACAACGTGACGGTTATCGACACGAACAAGGCCCGTGTGGAGCATATCGGGGAGTCCTACGATGTGATGAGCATTCTCGGCAACGGCTCGTCCATCACCACCCTGTCCGAGGCGGGCGTGGAGGAAGCGGACGTGTTCATCGCAGTCACCGGCTCGGACGAGCTGAACCTGCTGTGCTGCATGTTCGCCAAAAAGGCGGGCCACTGCCACGCCATCGCCCGCGTGCGCAACCCGTCTTACAGCCATGAGCTGGACTTTATCAAGAAGCAGATCGGCATCTCGGCCATCATCAACCCCGAAATGGCAGCGGCAAAGGAAATCTCCCACCTGCTGCGGTTCCCGGGCGCAAGCAAGATCGACACCTTCGCGGGCGGACGTGTGCGGCTCATCAAGTTTGCGCTGACCGAGCGGCAGGGGCTGGACGGCGTGGCCATCTATGAGATCCCCACCCGCCTCAAGAGCGACATTCTGGTCTGCGCGGTAGAGCGTGACGGCGGGGTCATCATCCCCAACGGTAACTTTGTGCTGCAGAACGGCGACCAGGTCACCTTCCTCGCCACGCAGGAGAAGGCCCACGAGTTCTTCCAGCGTATCAATATGCCGGTGCGGCCGGTGCGCAACGCCCTCATCGTGGGCGGCGGTGCCATCGCCTATTACCTGAGCCAGGAGCTGCTGGAAAATCACGTCCGCGTCCGCATCGTCGAGCGGGACCCGGCCCGCTGCAATGTTCTGGCCGAGTCCCTGCCTGAGGCACAGATCCTGAACGAGGACGGCTCCAACCGCGACTTCCTGCTCTCGGAAGGTCTGGAATCCACCGAAGCCTTCGTGGCTCTGACCAACATCGACGAAGAAAACGTGCTGCTGACCCTGTTTGCGAAAAAGCACTCCAAGGGCAAGCTGGTCACGAAGATCAACCGCCTCGAGTTCGACGATATTCTGGCCGGGCTCGATTTGGGCAGCATCGTCTACCCCAAGTACATGACCTGCGACTACATCGTGCAGTACGTCCGCGCCCTGCAGAACGAGGCCGGCAACAACATCAAGACCCTTTACCGCATCCTCGACGACCGCGTGGAAGCGCTGGAATTCACGGTCCATGAGGAGAGCCGGGCCACCGGCGTGCCGCTGAGCCAGCTGCATCTGAAAAAGAATCTGCTGCTCTGCTGCATCACCCGCGGCGACAACATCCTCATCCCCCGCGGCGGCGACCAGATCCAGGTGGGCGACAACGTCATCGTCGTCACGCTGGAACACGGCCTGCATGACCTGCGGGACATCGTGGAAGAGTAACGGGGGACAGAACGTATGAATTATGCGATCGTCTTTCGTCTGCTGGGCTACATCCTGATGATAGAGGGTACACTGCTGCTGCTCCCGGCGGTGACGAGCCTCATCTACGCCGAGTGGGCCGTCATGGGCGTGTTCCTGCTGACGGCGGCCATCAGTGGGGCGCTGGGCTTTGCCCTGCAGACCATCAAGCCCCGCAGCAAGGTGTTCTATATGCGGGAGGGCTTTGCGGCCACCGCCCTGAGCTGGATCACCATCAGTATCATGGGTGCAGTGCCGTTCGTCCTCACTGGCTGCATCCCGAACCCCGTGGACGCCATGTTTGAGACCGTTTCGGGCTTCACCACCACCGGTGCCAGCATCCTGCCCGGTGTGGAGGGCCTGCCCAACGGCATCCTGTTCTGGCGCAGCTTCACCCATTGGATCGGCGGCATGGGCGTTCTGGTGTTCCTGCTCTCCCTGCTGCCCCTGACCGGCGGCTCCCACGTCAACCTGATGAAGGCGGAAAGCCCCGGCCCGCAGGTGGACAAGCTGGTGCCGAAGGTGCAGTCTACGGCCAAGATCCTGTACGGCATCTATTTCGCGCTTACGGTGGTGGAGGTCTGCTTCCTGCTGGCGGGCGGAATGAATGTGTTCGACTCCCTGCTCACGGCCTTTGGCACGGCGGGTACTGGCGGCTTCGGCTTCAAGAACGACAGCTTTGCCAGCTTCTCGCCCTACATCCAGTGGGTCGTGACCATCTTTATGATCCTCTTCGGCGTCAACTTCAACGCGTATTTCCTGCTGCTGCTGCGCCGGTTCCGCCGCGCAGCGTCCAGCGAGGAAGTCCGCGCCTATTTTGCCATCATTCTGGCGGCGGTGGCCGTCATCACGGTGAACATCCGCAGCCTCTACGGCACCTTCGGCGAGGCACTGCGCCATGCGGCCTTCCAGGTCGGCTCCATCATTACCACCACCGGCTTTTCCAGCTGTGATTTCGACCTCTGGCCCACGCTGGCAAAAGAGGTGCTGGTGCTGCTGATGTTCGTGGGTGCCTGTGCGGGCAGCACCGGCGGCGGCATCAAGGTGAGCCGCTTCCTCCTGATGGGAAAGACGCTGGGCAAGGAGCTGAAGCAGGCTCTCCACCCGCAGGTGGTGGCCCCCGTCCGGATGGACGGCAAGCTGGTCAATCATGAGACCATCCGCACCACCAACGTCTTTCTGGCGGCCTACATCTTCATCTTTGCGGCGAGTTTCATGCTCGTCAGTCTGGACGGCTTTGACATGGTGACGAACTTCACCTCCATCGCCGCCACCCTGAACAACATCGGCCCCGGCCTCAATCAGGTGGGTCCCATGATGAACTTCGGGGCCTACTCCAACTTCGCAAAGCTGGTGCTCATCTTCGATATGCTGGCCGGTCGTCTGGAAATTTTCCCGATGCTGGTGCTCTTCCTGCCCGATGCGTGGAGAAGATTCTAAAAGTTTTATGACGCAAAAATCCCCCGGTCCAGCCGGGGGATCTTTTTTATATCAGAACGTCAGATCGACCTTTTCCTGCGCACGGTATTGCAGAGCCTCGAGCAGCGAATCCTCGTCGAGGAGGCGCTTGCCGGAGAGGTCGGCAATGGTGCGGGCCACCCGGAGGATGCGGTCGTGGGCGCGGGCCGAAAGGCCCAGCGTCTCGTAGGAGGCCCGCAGGAGCTGTTCAGCGGCGGGGGTCATCCGGCAGATGCGCCGCACCTGCCCGGCGGTGAGCTGGGCGTTGCAGCGCACATCCTCGTAGCCGGGAGCAGCGTACCGCTGGGCCTGGATGGCCCGGGCAGCAAGGACCTGTTTCCGCAGCTCGGCGCTGCTCTCGGAAGGGGCAGCGCCATGCAGTTCATCGAAGGCCACCGGGTCCATCTCGACGCAGAGGTCGATGCGGTCCAGCAGCGGGCCGGACACCCGGCTGCGGTACTGCCGCACCGCGCTGGGCGAACAGGTGCAGGCCCGGGTAGGGTGGCCATAGTAGCCGCATTTGCAGGGGTTCATGGCGGCGACGAGCTGGAAACGGCTGGGATAAGTGGCGCTTCCGGCGGCCCGGCTGACCGTGATGCAGCCATCCTCGAGGGGCTGGCGCAGCACTTCGAGGCTCTCGCGGGAGAACTCGGGCAGTTCGTCGAGGAAGAGGACGCCGCAGTTGGCCAGACTGCACTCGCCGGGGCGGAACAGCGCCCCGCCGCCCGCCAGCGCAGCCGAACTGGCCGAGTGGTGGGGGCTGCGGAAAGGCCGTGCCGTCACGAGGCCCCGGCCTGCGGGCATCTGCCCGGCGATGGAGTAAATTTTCGTCGTCTCCACAGCTTCTTCCCGGGTCAGGGGCGGCAGGATGCCGGGCAGGCGGCGGGCCAGCATGGATTTGCCGGTGCCGGGCGCACCGACGAGCAGGACGTTGTGTCCGCCCGCAGCCGCGATGACCATCGCCCGGCGGGCCAGCGGCTGGCCGCAGACGTCAGCGAAATCGGGAACATGGTTCCACGCATCGGCAGGGTCGAAGGGGACAGGCATCGTAGGCAGGATGGGCTGGATGCCCCGCAGTGCATCCACGACCTGACGGGCCGTTGCGGCAGGGTAGACCTGCATCTCGCTGCCGCAGGCCTCAGCGGCTTCGGCGGCATTCTCGGCGGGGACATAGAGCGCCCGCACACCGCTGGCAGCAGCCTCCAGCGCCATGGGCAGGACGCCGGACACCGGGCGGAGACTGCCGTCCAGTGCCAGCTCCCCCAGAAAGGCCGTGTCCTTCGGCGGCGGCTCCAGCTGCCCGGAAGCGGCCAGCACCGCCAGCAGCAGGGGCAGGTCATACACCGGGCCGGTCTTGCGGACGTCGGCGGGAGCGAGGTTGATAGTGATGCGGCGGTCAGGCCACTTGAAGCCCAGATTTTTCAGGGCTGCGTGGACGCGGTCGCCGCTCTCCCGGACGGCGGAGTCCGGCAGGCCGACGATGGAGAGGGCGGGCATCCCGCCCGAGATGTCGGCCTCGACTTCCACGGGGAAGCCGTTGAGGCCCTTGAGACCGAAGCTCTTGAGGACTGCGTACATGGGCGCTCCTTTCTGCCCGATGGGGCGGCAGAGACCATCAAAAAAAGGGGTGACGAAATTTTTTGCGGTGCTTCGAAGCTTATTCTGAGATAACAGACAAAAGGAATGAAATGGTTGGCTAAGAACTGACTAAGAAATGGGAAAGACAGGGCGCAGATGCCCAAGTTCGACACAATTTTCTGTTTGAATCTATTATATTAAAGGGCATGTGAGATGTCAACGAAACGCGGGCGATCTGCGATTGGAGGAAGAATCTTATGGTTGCGAAAGAGTACTGCTGTTACACCAGGCCCTATTCCAGGATCGAAGGCTTTCAGCTTGCACACACGCTGTACTACAGCGCAAGCGTAGAGGAAGAGGGGGTTGTACTGGCAGTGCGGCAACAGCAGGGAGAAGAGTGCGTCACGGAGCAGGTCATCTGCCCGGTGGGCGACTTCGGGCGGCTGATGTCCCTGATGCGGTATCTGTGCGAAAATGGAGTAGGGCTGGGCCACTGGCTGGATGTACTGGACGACGCAGGGCAGGTGTACTGGCCCTGCACGGCTGCAAATGGGCAGCAGGAGAGCGGAAAGCCTGCACGATTTGTGGCATTTGCTGGTTTTGAGGGGGAAAACTTGGTACATAATCCTGAATTGACACAAAGCGTATAAAAGCTTATATTATAAGTAGACTTGGATGAATTTGTCCATTATGGTCAAAAATTATAAAGGTAAGGTGTGCAATATGTATCAGGATGAGTATAAGCGCTGGCTGGCAGCGGATCTGGAGGACGCAGATCTGAAGCCGGAGCTGGCCAGGATCGAGGGAAACGACGACGAGATCAAGGACCGCTTTGCCGTTGCACTGAAGTTCGGCACCGCCGGCCTGCGCGGCGTGCTGGGCGCTGGCACCAACCGCATGAACATCTACGTCGTGCGTCAGGCCACCCAGGGTCTGGCAAACTGGGTCAAGACCCAGGGCGGCAATCAGACCGTGGCCATCAGCTACGACAGCCGCCTGAAGAGCGACCTCTTTGCCAAGACTGCCGCCGGCGTTCTGGCCGCAAACGGCATCAAGGTGCGCATTTATGATGCTCTGATGCCTGTCCCGGCCCTGAGCTTTGCCACCCGTTACTATGAGTGCAATGCGGGCATCATGGTCACCGCTTCTCATAACCCCGCCAAGTACAACGGCTACAAGGCCTACGGCCCCGACGGCTGCCAGATGACCGATGACGCCGCCGCCATCGTCTACGACGAGATCCAGAAGACCGATGTCCTGACCGGTGCAAAGTACATCTCCTTTGCCGAAGGCGTTGAGCAGGGCCTCATCCGCTTTGTGGGCGACGACTGCAAGAACGCCCTCTACGCCGCCATTGAGGCACGTCAGGTGCGCCCGGGCCTGTGCAAGACCGCCGGCCTGAAGCTGGTCTACAGCCCGCTGAACGGTTCCGGTCTGGTGCCGGTCACCCACGTTCTGAACGACATGGGCGTCACCGACATCACCGTCGTGCCGGAGCAGGAGTACCCCAACGGCTACTTCACCACCTGCTCCTACCCCAACCCCGAGATCTTCGAGGCTCTGAAGCTGGGCCTCGACCTCGCCACCAGGACCGGCGCCGACCTGATGCTGGCCACCGACCCCGACGCCGACCGCGTGGGTATCGCCATGAAGTGTCCGGACGGAAGCTATGAGCTGGTCTCCGGCAACGAGATGGGCGCTCTGCTGCTGGATTACATCTGCGCTGGCCGCATCGAGAAGGGTACCATGCCGAAAAATCCCGTCGCCGTCAAGTCCATCGTCTCCACCCCGCTGGCTGATGCCATCGCCGCCCACTACGGCGTGGAGATGCGCAGCGTGCTGACCGGCTTCAAGTGGATCGGCGACCAGATCGCAAATCTGGAAGCTGCCGGTGAAGTGGACCGCTTCATCTTCGGCTTCGAGGAGAGCTACGGCTATCTGGCCGGCCCCTATGTCCGTGACAAGGATGCCGTCATCGGCTCCATGCTCATCTGCGAAATGGCCGCTTACTACCGCAGCATCGGTTCCTCCATCAAGGAGCGTCTGGAAGAGATCTACAAGGAGTATGGCCGCTACCTGAACAAGGTGGACAGCTTCGAGTTCCCCGGCCTGACCGGCATGGAGAAGATGGCCTCCATCATGCAGAAGCTGCGTGACGAGCCCCTCACCGAGCTGGCCGGCCACAAGGTGGTCAAGGTCACCGACTACAAGAAGCCCGAAGAGACCGGCCTGCCCGCCGCAAACGTCCTCATCTACACTCTGGACAACGGCGCTACCGTGGTCGTCCGTCCCTCCGGCACGGAGCCGAAGATCAAGACCTACTTCACCACTCTGGGCAAAGACCTGGCCGAGGCACAGGCTCAGAAGGATGCGCTGGCCGCTGCCATCGAGCCCATCCTCGCATAACGCAGAAATTTCATAAAAAATTTATGCCCCCGTACAGCGCCAAAAGTGTTGCACGGGGGCATTTTTGATGGGCGAGGGCAGTTGCAGTTTGTGGGTGGATACGCTATAATATTCAATGAATAATAATACGCTCTGTGCAGTGCGGCGCAGGGCAGGAATAAAATGGGGCAGGTGTAAGAAATTGGAACATCGTGTGACGGCAGTCCTGGTGGCGGCTGGTTCTTCCACCCGGATGGGATTTGATAAACTGAGCTTCGATCTGGGCGGTGAGACCGTCCTGGAGCGGAGCGTCCGGGCCTTTGACGAGTGTCCGGAGGTGGACGAACTGGTGATCGTGACTGGCGCGTCCAGTGAGAATGCCCAGCGGGCCGCTGCCTGCTGCAAAAAGCCGGTGCGGCTGGTGAGGGGCGGCTCGACCCGCGCCGAGAGCGCCCGCAGCGGTGTGGCCGCTGCCCACGGCAAACTGGTGGCGGTCCACGACGCGGCCCGGCCCTTCGTGAGCCAGAGCGTTATCGCCGATACGATAGCGGCCGCTGCCCGCTGCGGTGCCGCCGCCCCGGCGGTGCCGGTGAAGGACACCATCAAGCGGGCGAAGGGCGGCGACGGCAAGACTGTGCCGGAAGGCTGCATGGTGGAGAACACCCCCGACCGCAGCACCCTTTATGCGGTGCAGACGCCCCAGTGCTTCGACCGGGCCGCCTATCTGGCGGCGCTGGATGAACTGGACGAGGCCAGCGCCCGCCTCGTCACCGACGACTGCAGCCTGTTCGAGCTGACGGGCCGTCCGGTGGAGCTGGTCCGGGGCGACTATGCAAACATCAAGATAACCACCCGGGAGGACCTGCCTCGGGCCGAGAACGGAGGAAAGAAAATGCGCATTGGTCATGGTTACGACGTCCACCGTCTGGTGGAGGGCCGCAAGCTCATCCTGGGCGGCGTGGAAGTGCCGTATGAGAAGGGCCTGCTGGGCCACTCGGACGCCGACGTGCTGGCCCACGCGGTCATGGACGCCGTGCTGGGCGCAGCGGCGCTGGGCGACATCGGCCAGCACTTCCCCGATACGGCGGAAGAGTACGCCGGGGCCGACAGCCTCCTGCTGGCCCGCCGTGTGGCAGAAATCATGACCGGGCACGGCTGGCGCATCGAGAACATCGACGCCACCATCCTCTGCCAGCGCCCGAAGCTGGCTCCCCACATCCCGGCCATGCGGGCAAAGCTGGCCGAGGCTTTCGGGATGCCGGTGGATGCCGTGAGCGTCAAAGCCACCACCGAGGAACATCTGGGCTTTACCGGCGAGGGGCTGGGCATCGCGGCCCACGCCGTCGCCCTCATCGAAGCAGTATGAACGGGAGAATGTGACCCATGACTCTGAACTCTATCGTAGCAAATTTCCAGACCTTCAAGCTGGTAGACCTGCTGGACATCCTCATCATCGCGTTCCTCATCTACCAGCTGCTGGGATTCGTCAACCGCACCCGCGCCGGCCAGCTGGCCAAGGGCGCGCTCATCGTGATGGCGGTCTATCTGGTGGCGAACATCCTGAATATGCGCACCGTCACCTGGCTGCTCAACTCGCTGCTGCAAGTCGGTCTGCTGACGCTGGTGGTGCTGTTCCAGCCCGAGATACGGCGTGCGCTGGAGCGGATGGGCCAGACCGACCAGTGGGCCTATCGCTTCTTCAATAAAAACCGCTACAACGACACCAGCCTCAAGGGCGCGTGGCGCAGCGCCATCATCGCCATCTGCGACGCGGCAGAGCGCTTTTCGGAGACCAAGACCGGCGCGCTCATCGTGCTGGAACGGAACACCAACCTTTCTGAGATCGTCCGCACTGGTACGCCCGTGAACAGTGCGGTCAACCTCGAGGTGCTGGGTACCATCTTCTACGAGGGTACCCCCCTCCACGACGGCGCGGCCATCATCGAGAATGGCCGCATCAAGGCCGCAGGCTGTGTGCTGCCCCTTTCCAACAACCTGGACCTGGGCAAAGACATGGGTACCCGCCACCGCGCCTGCCTCGGCATCGCCGAGAACTCCGACGCCATCGCCATCGTGGTCAGCGAGGAGACGGGCATCATCTCGATGGCGAAAAACGGTGTGCTCATGCGGCACTTTGACCGTCAGACCCTTTACACCCGGCTGGTGGATGAGATGATACCCAAGGAGACCGCCAGCGAGAAGAGCGCTGCCGAGGGCTGGAAGGCCCGGGGCAAGCGCCTGCTGAACTGGGTGAACAACAAGGAGGAGGATGAGCAGCAATGAGCACTGAGCAGAACAACGGCAAGCCTGCCGTACCCCCCAAGCGCAATCTGCTGAACGACCGCCGCATCCGGCTCCTGCTTTCTTTGCTGGGTGCAGTCATCGCGTGGATGGCTGTCACCATCGTCGTGCAGCCCGGCACCACCACCACCATCTATAATGTTCCGGTGGACTTCAGCTATGATTCGGCTGCCTACACTTCCCGGGGCCTGAGCATCGTCAATGCAGAGGAAAAAACGGTCAACCTGAAGCTTTCCGGCGACGGCTACACCATCGGCAGCCTGTCGGCCAACGACTTTGTCGTCTACCCCGACTGGTCCAGCGTCCGCGACAGCGGCGAAAAGAGCCTGCGCCTTCAGGTACGGAGCCAGAGCACCCTGCTCACCGGTGTGTCCGTCTCCATCGACGGCGACAACACCGTGGACGTGGTGTTCGATGTGGTGGAAGAAAAGACCCTGCCCATCCAGGTGACGACGAATTACCTGAAGATAGCAGACGGCTATATCCTCTACGGCACCGACATCTCGAAGGAGACGGTGACGCTCTCCGGCCCCAGCACCGAGCTGAGCAAGGTAGAGACCTGCACTGCCGAGGTGACCTACAACGGCGAGCTGACCAGTCCCGTCACTCTGGACACCAGCCTGCGTTTTTACACCCGCAGCGGCGGAGAGGTGAAATTTGAGTATACTACTCTGGAAACAGACAGCGTCGAGGTCACGCTGCAGGTGTATAAGCTGGCCACCCTGCCGGTTGAAGTCAGCTTTATCAACGCGCCCCGCGACTTTGACCCCTCGGTGCTGGTCTACTCCCTGAGCAAGAAGACCCTCAATGTGGCCGGCCCGGAGTCCCAGATCGACCGTCTGTCCACCCTGTCGGTGGGTACCATCGACCTTTCCACCTTTGCACTGGATAAGGTGTACGAAATGCCCATCGAGCTGCCCAGCGGCATCCGTCTGCTGGACAACATCTCCAGCATCACGGTCAGCTTCGACAGCTCCCGTCTGGAAACCAAGACCATGAACCTGCCCGCCAGCTGTGTGCGGGTCATCAACCTGCCCTCCACCTACACCCTGACCGTGGAGACGGAGCGGCTGATGAACGTCACCCTCTGCGGCCCGGCCGGTTCGCTGGAAGCACTGAATCCGGAACAGGTGGTCATTGAGATCGACGCCGACGACTTCTATGTCGCCATCGGCCAGCAGAACATCGCCTGCCGCCTCTATGTGCCGGCCAACGACAAAATTTTTGCGCTGGGCAGCTATGTGGTGCAGTGCAAGATAGAAAGTAACTGAGTATATGATCCTGATCCATGATATTCGCCTGCCCCTCTCCGCCGGGGAGCCGCAGGCCTACGAAAAAGCCCTCCGCCTCGCCCGCATCCCCCGGGGAAAGGTGAGCCATCTGGGCATCGCCCGGCTCTCGGTGGACGCCCGCCACGGCCAGCCCAAGCTGGTGTACACCGTGGCCGTGACTCTGAAAGAAGAGGGGGAAGAGGCCGCCTGTGCGGGTGCTTCCCGCAGCGTTACCGTCCGGGGCAAGACCGATCTCTCGGTGCAGAACGGCACTCTGCCGCTGACGCACCGGCCTGTGGTCTGCGGCCTCGGCCCGGCGGGCCTCTTTGCGGCGCTGCTGCTGGCCCGTCAGGGCTACCGGCCCATCGTGCTGGAACGCGGCCCGGCGTTGGACGAGCGCGTCAAGGCCGTGGAGCATTTCTCCGCCACCGGTGAGCTGGACGAAAACGCCAACATCCAGTTCGGCGAGGGCGGCGCCGGAACCTTCTCGGACGGTAAGCTCACCACCCGCATCGGCGACGAGCTCTGCGGCTTTGTGACCGAAGTGTTCCTCGAGCACGGCGCGCCCAAGGAGATCGCATGGCAGCAGAAGCCCCATGTCGGCACCGACCTGCTGCGGGGCGTCATCACTTCGATCCGAAAAGAGATCGAGTCGCTGGGCGGCGAGGTCCACTTCAACACAGCCCTCACCGGCTTCGAGCGGCGGGACGGCCAGCTCGTCGGCATCCAGACCACGGACGGTGCGTTCCCCTGTGAGGCGCTGGTGTTCGCGGTGGGCCACTCGGCCCGCGACACCTTCGGGATGCTGATGGACAGCGGCCTCGTGCTGGAGTGCAAGCCCTTCAGCGTCGGCTTCAGGGCGGAGCATCTCCAATCGGAAATCGAAAAGAGCCTCTACCACGAGGCGGCGGGCCATCCGGCCCTGCCGCGCGGCGAATATCAGCTTTCGCAACACGTTGAAAAACGGTGCGTTTATACCTTCTGTATGTGTCCGGGCGGCCAGGTGGTGGCTTCGGCCAGCGAAAAGGGCCGCGTCGTGACCAACGGCATGAGCTACCACGCCCGCAGCGGCAGGAATGCCAACGCGGCCGTGGTGGTCAGCGTGGGCGGTGAAGACTTCGGCAACGACCCCCGGAAGGCCATCGCCTTCCAGCGGGAGCTGGAAGCCCGGGCCTATGCGGCAGGCCGTCCCGGCGGAGAGTATGCCGCCCCGGCGGAGAACATCCAGAGCTTTTTGGAGGGCAGGGGCCGGCTGAACATTGGCCGCGTCCAGCCCACTTATGACCGGGGCGTCGTCGCTGCGGACCTCGGCGCGCTGCTGCCGACCGAACTGGCCGACACTCTGCGGGCCGGTCTGCGGGCTTATGAGCGGAAAATTGCGGGTTACACCGCCCCCGAGGCCATTCTGACCGGCCTCGAGACCCGTACCAGCAGCCCGGTGCGGCTGAAGCGGGAAGAAAATTTTGAATGCGCCCAGTTGGCAGGATTGTATCCCTGCGGCGAGGGTGCCGGATATGCGGGCGGCATCATGAGTGCCGCCGTCGATGGCCTGCGGGTGGCCCGCGCCATCATCAGCCGGTACAGCCCGGCAGAAGGGTGAGAAGTTGAATGACTGATCGTGAAGACGATTTTGACCGCACGGCGAAGGACAGCGAAGGCCGTAAGGTGCAGCAGGAGCTGGAACGCCAGCTCCGCGAGCTGGGCGACACCATGTCCGACTCCTTCCGCCACGGCTTTGAGGGCCGGGGCGAGGAGATCGGCGACCGTGTGTGGGATGTGGGCCGCGCCGCGGTGAATGCCGCCGGTTATGGCATCTCGGAGGCAGGCCGGGCCTTTCAGGCCGGAAAACAGGAGTACCAGAAGCGGGCCGAGGAGGCCAGAAGCAGCGCCAGCGCCAGCGGGATGCCGGGCTGGGCGCGCAATTTCTTTGCGAAGAAGCCGGAACCGACGGCTATCGAGAATATCCGCACCAGCGCGAAAAAGCGCCACAGCGCAGGCGTCGCCATGCTGGCGACCGGCATCACCTTCGCCGTCCTCTTCGGCATCACGGCCATCGCCTGCTTCGGCACGGCGGGGGCGTTCACGTCCGGCGGCGTGATAGTGGCGGCTGATATGACGTTCCTCAGCGCTATCGGCGATCTTGCACTGGGTGCTATCGCGGCGACGGGGTGGTGCTCTGCCGCTGTGACCGCTGTGTTCGGCTGGCTGACCGCAGCGGGCGCGTCCCGGATGAAGGCCGCCAAGACTCTGGAGCTCTACGCCGATACCGCCGAGGGCTTCGACTGGCACAAGGGCCTGTCCCTCTCCATGCTGGCCGACCTGACGCATAAAAAGAAGACCAAGGCTCTCAAGACGCTGCGGAAATTCATCCACAGGGGCTGGCTCAGTGCCTGGCTGGACGAGAAAAACGACAGGCTCTACCTGACGGCAGAGGACTACCGCGCCGCACAGGAAAATCAGCCCCAGCCCGAACCGGAAAAAGCGCCGGAACAGGCCGGAGAAGTCCCCCTGAACCTCGAGACGACCCGCCGCTTTGCGCAGGTGCTCGAGAAGGAGCAGGAGCTCATGGAGGATGAGCGGGCTGTGGAGGAGCTGCAGCATATGCAGAAGACCACCGAGTCCATCTGTGCCTGGCTGGAAGCCCACCCCGAGAGCCTGCCCAAGGCCCGCCGCTTTGCGGAATACTATATCCCCACCACCCTCAAGCTCCTGCACACCTACAACGACGTGCAGAGCCAGCAGGGCGAGAACGCGGAGGCCATCCGCCGGGATATTGCGGGCATCCTGCACACCCTGAATCAGGCTTATGATAACCTCTACGATAAGCTTTTGTCGGACGTGGCGCTGGACGTTTCCAGCGAGATCGCTGCTCTGCAGGGGATGCTGGCGAACGATGGTCTGGCCGGGGAGGGATTGCGATGACCTACCGGGCCTGGAACACCAAGACCGTTGACCGCGCCGCCCTGAAAGAGCTGACAGCGGCCATCGCCCAGCAGAACACCGAAGAGCTGGAATACCAGAACATGGACGAAGAGTGGAGCGAGGAAAAGTACCGCTCTGTCCTCGCGGCCCAGCAGAAAGAAGCCGGCCTGCTGGCCGGCATCCTCGCTGCCCGGGGCATCACCGACCCCGCCGAGGCGCTGACCCTTCTGGCGGGCGAAGAAGAGCTGAGCGACCCCATGCTCCTGACCGACATGGACAAAGCCTGTGAGCGCATCCTGCGGGCCATCGACGAAGGGGAGACGATCGTCGTCTTCGGCGACTACGATGTGGACGGTGTGACCGCCACAGCCCTGCTCTATCAGCACCTGAAAGGGATGGGCGCCGCCGTCAAGTGTATGCTGCCCAGCCGGGAGGGCGACGGCTACGGCCTCTCGAAGAACGCCATCCAGTCGATCTACGATAAGGGCTGCCGCCTCATCGTCACGGTGGACAACGGCATCTCTGCCGTAGAGGAAGCCGCATTCGCGGCCAGCCTCGGCATCGACCTCATCATCACAGACCACCATCTGCCCCACGACACCCTGCCCCAGGCAGCGGCCATCGTGGACCCCCGCCGTGCCGACGACCACAGCCCCTTCAAGGGCCTGTGCGGCGCGGGCGTGGCCTTCAAGCTCTGCGCCGCGCTGGATGGCTGCCCGCCGGAAGAGATGCTGGAATACTGCGGCGACCTCGCCGCTGTTGGCACCGTGGCCGACGTCATGCCCCTGACAGGGGAGAACCGCACCATCGTCAAAGCAGGTCTGCGCCAGCTGCAAAATACGGACAGACCCGGCTTCTGCGCCCTTTTGGAAGAAGTGGGCCTTGCAGGCAAGCCGGTGACGGCAGAGAACATCAGCTATGCCATCGCGCCCCGCATCAATGCGGCGGGCCGGATGGACAGCGCTGTCACCGCTTTGCAGCTGGTGCTCTGTGAGGACGAAGACCGGGCGGTCGAACTGGCTCATAAGCTGAGCGACATCAACATCCAGCGGCAGGAGACGGAGATGGAGATCGTCAAAGCCGCGCAGGAGCTGCTGGACGCTGAGCCGGAACGCCTCGAAGACCGGGTCATCCTGCTCTGGGGCAGAGACTGGCACCCCGGCGTCATCGGCATCGTGGCCTCCCGCCTTGTGGAAAAGACCGGACGCCCGGTCATCGTGGTGTCGGTGGATGAGCACGGCGAGGGCAAGGGCAGCGGCCGCAGCGTGCAGGGCTTCAACCTGCACGAGTGCATCGCCTCCTGCGCCGACATCCTGCTCCGCTTCGGCGGCCACGCCATGGCAGCGGGCCTCTCGGTGCGGGAAGAGGATCTGCAGACGCTCCGCCAGCGGCTCAACGACTGGGCGGCCCGGGAGTGTCCCGTGCTGCGCACCCCGCCGCTGGAATGCGATCTGTCCGTCCACCTCGACCGCCTAACGGTGGAGAGCGTCCGCCGCCTCGACCAGCTGGCACCCTACGGTGCCGACAACCCCAGCCCGGTCTTCGTGCTGGAAAGGGCTGTCGTGGAGGGCGTCTACGCCGTCTCGGAGGGCAAGCACTGCCGCCTGCGTCTGCGGCAGGGCAATTCCAGCATCTACGCCGTCTGGTTCGGGATGCACCCGGAACAGGTGCCTTACTCGACGGGCGACGTCGTGGACGCAGCCATCAGCCTTTCGGTCTACGATTCGCCCCGGGGCGCACAGCTGTCGGGCCGCATCATCGAGCTGCACCCGGCGGGCCTCGGCAACACAGCTGCAGAGCAGGCCGCGCTGGTGCAGGCGCTGCGCCGGGGTACGCCCCTGACGCCGGAGCAGAAGGAGAGCATCGCCCCGGAGCGCAGCCATATCATCACCGTTTATCGGGAGCTGCAGGCGCGGCGCTGGCACGCCGAAGACCTGCAGCCCCTGTTTGCAAAACTCGGCGAGGAGAACACCGGCCGGACGCTGGTGGCCATCTCCGCGCTGGAACAGGTCGGCCTCATCACAGCGGCTGACCGGGGCGGGGCAAAGTTCTGGGAACTCGTGCCTGCCACCGGCAAGAAGAACCTTGCCGATGCGCCCATCCTGAAATGTCTGGAGGAACGATAAAGATGCCTGAGGGAAAGAAACCTGTCGTCCCCGCGCCCGCAGCATCGGCTGCGGCGAAAGAGGACAGCTATTCTGCAAAGACCCATCTCCACCAGCCCGTGCCGGTGACGGAGATGTCTACCGTGGCCGCAACGGCCCTGCCGGCCAACGCCCCTGAGGGGACCCTTCCCTCGGAGGTGCGGCCCGAGATCGTGACCTGGGAGAAGCTGGTGGAGGCCATCAAAGCCAGCGGCAAAGCCTACAATATGGCCATGATCGAAAAAGCCTACAATATGGCCAACGACGCCCACAAGGGGGTCTGCCGCCGCAGCGGTGAGCCCTATATCTGCCACCCGTTGGCCGTGGCCCGCCTCGTGCTGGACCTCGGTATGGACAGCGAGAGCATCGCCGCCGCCCTGCTCCATGATGTGGTGGAGGACACCCCCACCACGCTGACCGACCTGACCGCCACTTTCGGCGAAGAGGTGGCTGCGCTGGTGGACGGCGTCACCAAGCTGACCAAGATCCAATTTTCCAATATCGAAGAGCTGCAGGCCGAGAACCTGCGCAAGATGCTGCTGGCCATGAGCCGTGACGTCCGCGTCATGATCATCAAGCTCTGTGACCGCCTGCACAATATGCGCACCGGCGACGCATGGCCGGAGCAGAAGCGCCGCGACAAAGCCCGTGAGACCATGGAGGTCTACGCCCCCATCGCCAACCGTCTGGGCATCCTGAACGTCAAGGAGGAGCTGGAAGACCGCAGCCTCCACTACCTCGACCCCGTGGGCTACGAGGAGATCAACAAGATGCTCAGCGAGCGCGCGGGCGACGAGTTTCTGGCCAGCGTGTCGGGCGTCATCAAGAGCCGCCTCGAGGAGAGCGGCATCGAGGGCGCGACTATCAAGCGGAGAGTCAAGAGCATCTACGGCATCTACCGCAAGACCATCATGCAGAACAAGTCCTTCGATGAAATTTACGACATCTACGCGGTGCGCATCATCCTGGACACCCTGGCTGAGTGCTACAGCACCCTGGGCCTCATCCACGATATGTACCACCCGCTGCCCAACCGCTTCAAGGACTATATCTCCACCCCCAAGCCCAACGGCTACCAGAGCCTCCACACCACCGTCATCGGCCACGAGGGCATCCCCTTTGAGGTGCAGATACGCACCCGCACCATGGACGAGCAGGCCGAGTACGGCGTTGCCGCCCACTGGAAGTATAAAGAGGGCCTCGAGGGCCACGATAAACTGGATGAGCGGCTGGCATGGGTCAGCCAGCTGCTGGAAAACCAGCGCGTCAGCGAGGATTCCGGCAACCTGCTCCACGATTTGAAGAGCGACCTGCTGCCGGAGGAGGTCTTTGCCTTCACCCCGAAGGGCGACGTCATCAACCTGCCTGCGGGCGCCAACTGCATCGACTTTGCCTACGCCATCCACTCTGCCGTCGGCAACCGGATGGTGGGCTGTAAGGTCAACAACCGCATCGTCCCCATCGACCATGTCGTGGCGACGGGCGAAATTATCGAAGTCATCCTTGGCCCGGCGGACAAAGGCCCCAGCCGCGACTGGCTCAAGATCGTGCGCACCAGCGAGGCCAAGAGCAAGATACGCAACTGGTTCAAGAAGATGCGCCGCGAAGAGAACATCCAGCAGGGCCGCGACGCGCTGGCCAAAGAGCTGCGCCGGGAGATGATCTTCATCCCCGACGACCAGCTGGACGAGTTCGTGGGCAGCTGCAGCCGCCGTCTGCGTCAGAACAACGCGGAGGAAATTTACGCCGCCATCGGCTACGGCGGCATGACCATCGCCAACTGCCTGCCCAAGCTCAAAGAGGAGTGGCAGAAGCTCAAGGCCGCCGAGGCTGCTGAGAACAAGTCGGTGGAGGACCTGCCGAAGGTCGATCTGAGCCGCGTCCACGCCACCGACGGCGTGGTGGTGGAGGGCTTCGACAACACCCCCATCAAGTTTGCAAAGTGCTGCTCGCCCCTGCCCGGCGACCCCATCGTGGGCTTCATCACCCGGGGTTTCGGCGTCTCCATCCACAAGCAGAGCTGCGCCAACGCAGTGTCCAGCATGAAAGACCCCTCCAACGCCCCCCGCTGGGTCAAGGCGTACTGGGCCGACAGCGTCAAGGACAGCTACAAGGCCGGTCTGGAGATCATCGCCCTCAACCGCAACGAGCTGCTGTCCGATGTGCTGGCCGCACTGGCTGACATCCGCGTCCCCATCTACGCCATGAACGCCCGTCAGGTGGAGAACAACTGTGCCGTCATCAGCCTGACCATCGGCATCAACAATACAGAGCACCTCAACCGGGTCGTGGCCCGTCTGTCCAAAGTCAAGGACGTGCTCAAGGTAACAAGGAGCTAATATGCGTGCAGTCATTCAGGCCGTATCCTCGGCCAGCGTCCGGGTCAACGGCGGCGAGCCGCGCCCCATCGGTCCCGGCCTCGTCATCCTGCTGGGCGTCAAGGACACCGATACTCTCGACATCGTGCCGAAACTGGCTGAAAAATGCGCGGGCCTGCGCATTTTCAAGGACGAAAACGACAAGCTGAACCTCAGTGCAAAGGACCTCGGGTACTCTGCACTGGTGGTGAGCCAGTTCACCCTCTACGGCGACACGAAGAAGGGCTTCCGCCCCAGCTTCATCAAGGCGGCAAGACCGCCGCTGGCTGTGGATGCCTACGAGCTGTTCCTCGCCGAGATAAACAAGCAGGGCCTCAAGGATGTCCAGCACGGCGAGTTCGGCGCGGATATGCAGGTGTCGCTGGTCAACGAAGGCCCCTGCACCATCGTCATCGACACCGACGAATGGCATAAAGGAGAAAAATAAACCATGAAGGCATTTCATCTGGTCGGCCCTGCGCCGTTTTACACCAACAGCTTCCTGCTCATCTCGGACGCAGGCAGCGCGGTGGTCATCGACCCCGCCGCCGAGGTGCAGGAGTACGATAAGATCTTAAAGGAGCACGGCGGCAGGCTGAGCCTCATCCTCTGCACCCACGGCCACTACGACCATGTGGGCAGTGCGGGGGTCCTGAGCCGCGAGTGGGGCGCAAAGCTCTACTGTGAGCCCGCCGACTGTCGGGGGACCCAGCTGCTGCCCCTCAAGGGTTCGGACAGCGGTTACGAAGAGGGCGAGGTCATCCCCCTCGATGAGCTGCGCTTCACCGTCTGGCACACCCCCGGCCACACCGAGGGCAGCGTGGTGCTGCTGTGCGAAAACTATCTCTTCGTGGGCGACACGGTCTTTCAGGGCAGCATCGGCCGCACCGACCTCGAGGGCGGCGACAGCCGGAAGATGGACGAGAGCCTGCGCAAGTTCGCGGCACTGCCCGTCCCGGCCGAGGCGCAGGTGCTGCCCGGCCACGGCGATTTTTCTACCTTCGGGCAGGAGGCCGCCACCAACTTCTATATCAAAAATGCGCTGAGAAACGCATAAAAAGGCGGGATTTCACATGAATATCTATATCACGGGCCTCGGCTCGGGCTACGAGGTGGAGCACCTCGTCCGCCTGTTCTACCCAATGGCCCCGCTCACCCTCACCCCGCCCGAGGACGGCGCAGACTGCGTCTGGGCCGAGAAGCGGCCTGATAAGCTCTGGGCCATGGTGCGGCAGGGCGGCAAGAGCCGGACTGTCGAAGCACCTCTGCCCATTCCCGTGGAAGAGGGCGGCGAGACGCCGGAATTTGCGCTGGCCAGCCTGACCTATGATCTGCTGCGCAGCTGGACGGGCATCCGCCCGCCCTGGGGCAAGATGACCGGCGTCCGTCCGGTGCGCCTCGTCCACGACAAGCGGGCCGCAGGCTGGACGGAAGAGGAGATCGACGATTTCTTCCTCAAGCGCTTCGACTGCTCGCCCGAAAAATACGGCATGGCCAAGGCCATCGCGGACTTGCAGGAGCCTATCCTGAAAATGGGCAGTGCGCCCAAGACCTACAGCCTCTATATCGGCATCCCGTTCTGCCCCTCCCGGTGCAGCTATTGCAGCTTCGTCAGCTGCAACCTCGACCGTGACCGCAAACTGGTGCAGCCCTATGTAGACTGCCTGTGCAAAGAGGTCGAGGCCATCCGGGACGAGGCCGACAAGGCCGGGCTGAAGCTCTGCAGCATCTACATCGGCGGCGGCACCCCCACCAGCCTCTCGGCAGCGCAGCTGCGCCAGCTCATGGGGACGGTGCGGGACTGCTTCGACCTTTCCGCCATCGTGGAATACACGGTGGAAGCCGGACGCCCCGACTGCACCGACGCCGAAAAGCTGGCCGTCATCCGAGAATACGGCGCGACCCGCATCTCCATCAATCCGCAGACCTTCTCGGATGAAGTATTGGCGAACATTGGCCGCAGGCATTCGGCCCAGGACATCCTCGACTGCTATGCCGAGGCCCGGGCCGCAGGCCACGACGACATCAACATGGACCTCATCGCTGGCCTGCCCGGCGACACGGTGGAAGGGTTCGAGAAGAGCCTGCGTCAGGCCATCGCCCTCGACCCTGAGAACATCACCGTCCACACCCTGACCCTCAAGCGGGCCTCCCGCATCGTCATCGAGGACCAGAAGGAAAACGACTACGCCGATGTGGCCGCCATGCTGGAAAAGTGCCATCTGCTGGCCGAGGCAGGCTACCGGCCCTACTACCTCTATCGTCAGAAAAATACCCTCCAAAACCTGGAAAACGTGGGCTGGTGCAAGCCGGGCCACGAGGGGTATTATAATATCTATATCATGGAGGAAGTCCAGACCATCCTCTCGGCCGGCGCAGGCGGCAGCACCAAGCTGGTGGCCGACGGCGGCAAGCGGATGCAGCGCATCTTCAATTTCAAGTATCCGACAGAATACATCCAGCGTTTCGACGAAGTGCTGGAACGGAAAAAAGGAGTGGCGGTTTTTTATGATCACGATTTGGGTACCGAAACGTCTGGTTGAGATAGACCTGTACAACGTCGCCGCCCAGAGCCCGGCGGCGCTGGCGGAGATGAGCGAGAAGAGCTACTGCCAGCGGGTGGCCTATGCTGCCCAGAAGATCAGGGACTCCCGCGCCAAGATCGTCATGCTCACCGGCCCGTCGGCCAGCGGCAAGACGACTTCGGCTCATAAGGTGGCCGAGGCTCTGGAAGCCTCCGGCACCCCGGCCCATGTCATCAGTCTGGATAACTTCTTCAAGGGCGCTCAGTATTACCCCCGCCTGCCCGACGGTACGCTGGACTACGAGAACCCCGACACGCTGGATATGCCCCTCATCCGCCAGTGCCTCAGCGATTTGAGCACCACCGGCAAGACTGTGCTGCCTATCTACGACTTCACCACCGAGTCCCGCTCCTCCGAGACGGAGACGCTGGACCTCAAGGGCGGCGTCTGCATCGTGGAGGGCATCCACGCCCTCAACCCTGAGCTGACGGGCCTTGTGAAGGGCGACGACGTCTACCGCATTTACGCCGGCCTGCGGGAGGAATACTGCATTGATGGCCGCCGTGTCATCAACACCCAGGACATCCGCCTCTGCCGCCGCACCCTGCGGGATGCCGCAGCCCGGGGCCGCAGCCCCGCCAAGACCCTCGCCATGTGGGACCGGGTCCTCGACGGCGAGACCCGGTATATCAAGGGCTTCAAGACTACGGCAGACTTTTTGCTGGATACTTCCTTCACCTACGAGCTGGGCCTCATCGCAAAGCTGCTGCGCCCGGTGAGCCAGCGCTTCACGCTGGAAGGCCACAACGCGGAGCTCTGGGACGAGACGGCCCGCCGCTTCGAGCATGTGGCCCCGGTGGAGCTGGAGCTTCTGCCCGCCGACAGTATGCTGCGCGAGTTCTACGCAGGTGAGGTTTGAGAAGCCGTTTTCCTAAGCATTGCACACCGCCCGAAACGGTCTTTTTGCCCGCATACTGCGTTGCTTTCCCTTGCAATCCGTCAGGATTGCTGCGGAAAATCGCCTTGTCTGCGGGCAAAAATCCTCGCCGTTCGGCGCACCCTGCTTACGAAAACAGCTTCTAAACGGCGTCAGAACGCGGAAAGTGTGCAAATTGCGAAAAAACTGTTTCCAAATCCGCACGATTCTGTAAAACTTGGGTGGGATTCGTTGCATTCCCCCCGGGAGTGCGCTATAATGAAAATAATCTCCGGCGGCACAGGGACAGCCTGAGCAGAAAACGCAGAGGAGTGCTGCCCACCCCGGGCATAGACAAGTGAGGTGTCTTTTATGGACTTCAATAAGATCAAGGAAATGGGCCTCGAGTATGCCGAGAAAGGCAAGAATGCCGCGCTGGATCTGGCCGAAAAGGGCCGCACCCAGGCAAAGATCGTGAACGCGCAGAGCAAGCTGTACAAGGCGCAGCGCCAGCTGGGCGCTCTGGTGTATAGTCTGGCCAAGGGCAACGAGGAGAACCAGCCCCTTGTGGACAAATACATCGAGATGATCGCCAACATCGAGCAGGAGCTCTCCGACCTGAAAGCCTCTCTCGAGCCGGATACCGTCATTGAGACGACTTTCGAGGATACGGAAGAGGCCACCGACGACGTGACGGCTGACGCAGCCGCAGAGCCCGCCGAGGCAAAGCCCGAGGACAACGAGGCCAAGACCTGCCCCCAGTGCGGCGCGCCCGTCTCGGATGACGCGCTGTTCTGCAACAAGTGCGGCGCACAGCTGTAAGCGAAAAAGCCCACGCAGGGCGGTGTCCCCCGGGGGATGCCGCCTTTTGTTGTGAATGAAATGAAAATTTTGCCGCAAAAAGCCGGAAAATGCGCTTGTACCCTTGCATTTCGGCAGATTCTGCGGTACAATTTGAATCTGTTCGCAGATGTTTTCGGAATGCGGAAAGGAGACGCCCCATGCAGGACTGGACGCCGAGGGAACACTATACGGCGGAAGACCTCGTGGAGATCATCCGCATCCTGAGAGACAGGGAGGACGGCTGTCCGTGGGACAAAGTCCAGACCCACGCTTCCATCCGGAAAAACTTTCTGGAAGAAACGTGCGAGGCGCTGGAAGCCATCGACGCCGACGACCCTGTCATGATGCAGGAAGAGCTGGGCGACGTCCTGATGCAGGTGGTGTTCCACACCGTCATCGAGGAGGAGCGGGGCCGTTTCGACATGGAAAAGGTCTGCCGCGAGGTGTGCGAGAAGCTGGTCTTCCGCCACCCGAACATCTTTGCTTCCTCTGCGGCGGAAAATGCTGGTATAAACAGCTGGGATGCGCTCAAAAATAAGGAAAAGGGCCGCACGACCCTGGCCGATGAGCTGGACACCGTCCCGGCCACCCTGCCCGCCCTGATGCGCGCCCAGAAGCTCCAGAAGCGGGCCGCGCGGTTCGGCTGCGGGCCGGAGGATGCCGCCGGTGCGGCCAGGGTTCTGGACAGCGCCAGGGCTGCGTGGGACGCACAGCAGACGGCAGAGAACGCCGGTGAGCTGCTGCTGGCCGCCGCCGATGCCATGCGTCTGGCCGGTGTGGATGCCGAAGAGGCCCTGACCTTCGCGGCCAAGCGCTTTACCCGGAGGCTGGAAGCGGACGAAACGTAAACGGGTACCAGACGGTCAGACCGTCTGCTCGAATAGAAAATGTTGAGAATATTGTGGAGGCTTTTATTATGACCAAGACCGATCTGATCGCACAGGTTGCGGCAAACACTGAGATGAGCAAGAAGAGCGCCGAGATGGCTGTCAACGCTGCATTCGAGGCACTGGGCAAGGCTATGGCCGAGGGTGAGAAGATCTCCATCTCCGGCTTCGGCACCTTCGAGGTGCGTGAGCGCGCTGAGCGTCAGGGCATCAACCCCCGCACCCGCGAGGCCATCACCATCGCTGCTTCCAAGAGCATCGTGTTCAAGCCGGGCAAGGCTCTGAAGGACACCCTGTAAGAGAAAACCCACCGCCGCCGGAACCTTTAGGCCCGGCGGCTTTTTTAATAGAGGAACAACCTCTCAGTCTCGCTATCGCTCGACAGCTCCCCTACCGAGGGGAGCCTCTGGCGAAGAGGAAAAGTTTATGGGTGAAAACGAAACTTTACGGACTGCCAAGGCCTCTCCTCGATAGGAGAGGTGGCACGCCGTAGGCGTGACGGAGAGGTTGATACAAGGAGTTTAGAAATGCGTTTAGACAAATATCTGAAAGTTTCGCGGCTCATCAAGCGCCGCACGGTGGCAAACGAGGTGGCCGACGCGGGCCGCATCCTCATCAACGGCAAGACCGCCAAGGCCAGCCAGGCCGTCAAGGCCGGCGACATCATCGAGGTCACCTTCGGCAACCGGCCCATCAAGGTGAAGGTCCTCTCCGACGTGGAGCCCCGCACCAAGGACGTGGCCCGCGAGATGTACGAGATCATCGAGCAGGACAACGTGCTGGCAGCCGCCCACGACGCCCCGAAAGCCGAGTAAATCCGGCATGACCCCGCCTCGCCCTGCATAAGATGGCAGAAAAGGGGAGGGGAATGTCATGAAACAACAGGACGCAAAGCCGGAGCAGGCTCTGCCTCACGACCTCATCCTGGAGGGGCGGAACAAGCTGACCGTCACCGGTGTGCGGCGGGTCATCCGCTGCGACGCCGAGGGAGCGGCGATGCTCACCTCGAAAGGGACGCTGGAACTCACCGGGGCCGAGCTGAGCGTCACCAGCCTCGACCTCGACAAAGGCGAAGTCAAGCTTACAGGCCGGGTGGACACGCTGGAATACACCGCAGAGCATACGCCGGGCGGCTTTCTGCGCCGTCTCGTCCGGTGATGGGCCCGGCGCTTTCGCTCGGGGCGGTGGCGCAGGAGATGGCGGCCTGCGCGGTGCTGGGCGGTGTGCTGGGCGCGGCGCGGGCCGTTCTGCCCACCCGGGGCAGGGCCGCGTTCCTGCCGGATATGCTTTTTGTGGGAGCCGTGCTGATGGCTTTGCAGAGCTATGCCGTCTCCCAGAGTCAGGCCGGGCAGCTGCGGGGCTATATGGCGCTGGCGGCGTTCTGCGCCGCCGGGGCGGTGCAGGCAGCGCTGCGGCCTCTGTTCGCCGCTGCCGAAGCCTTTGCGGGGAAACTGCTGCTGGGGCCGGTGCGGCTCGCCGCCCGGTGCATCGCCCCGTGGAAAGCCGCCCGCGCCGCCGCCAAAGTACGGCGGAACGAAAAAAGACTTGCAAAAAAACAGAAAAAGAGCTTGCCAACACCACGGCGTATGTTGTATAATTCAAACGTATCAAAGTGAGAGTACAGGCGCATCGGGCCTGCTGTCCGAAAACGGGAGGCACTGTGTTATGGCAAATCCGAGCCGGAAAAAGCGGAAGAGAAAGGCGTCCGTCGTGGGCGCTGTGCTGAAACTGCTCTTCCTTCTGCTTTTGCTGAGTATGCTGGCGGCGTACATCGCAAATCAGGTGGCACTCAGCTCCAAGAAAGCGGAGCTGGACACCCTGCAGGAGCAGATCGACCAGCAGAAGACCCAGAACGAGGAGATGCAGCGCATCCTCAGCGGCGACTCGGACGACGTGACCGAGTGGGTCGCGCGGGACTCTTACAATTATGCGGCGGCCAACGAGCGCATCTTTGTGGATGTGACGGGCAACTGATGCCGCGCCCCGAGCGGCTTGCGGCCGGCGGGAAACACATTAGTCAACAAGGAGTATTGAGTTTTGGCGATTGAGGTAGGGAATATTTTTGAAGGCCGTGTCACCGGCGTAAAACCGTTTGGCGCATTCGTTGCGCTGCCGGAGGGCCGCGTGGGCATGGTCCACATTTCTGAGGTGTCCAACGAGTATGTGCAGGACATTGCAGCCGTGCTGCATGACGGCGACACCGTGAAGGTGCAGGTCATCAATGTGGCACCGGACGGCAAGATCGCGCTGTCCATCAAGCGGCTGCTGCCGCCGGCACCCCGCGCTCCGCGTGAAGGCCGCGGCCCCCGCCCCAACAACAACGGCCCGCGGGAAGGCGGCTTCCGCCGCAACGGTCAGGGCGGCCGTCCCCAGGGCGGACGCGGCCCGGCACGGGACGCAGCGCCCCGCGTCTGGCAGCCCAAGGCCCCGGCCAAGAGCGACAACCTGAGCTTTGAGGACATGATGAGCCGCTTCAAGAGCCAGAGCGAAGAGAAGATGGCCGACCTCGACCACGAGACCAACAACCGCCGGGGCGGCGGCTACGCACCCCGGGGACGCCGCGGCAGCCGCTGAGCCGTCCGCACAAGACGAAGAAGCTTTGGGCCTGCCCCCAGCGGGGCGGGCCTGTTTTTTGGTGCGGCACGCCGCACCCGACAGGAAAGGAAACCAGAATGCCTGCAAAATTTGAACTCATCGCCCCCTGCTTTTTCGGGTGCGAGTCTACGGCCAACTTTGAGCTGCGCCGCATCGGTGCCGAGGACATCCGGGTCAGCGACGGCCGTCTGACCTTCAAGGGCGGCGCGGATATGATCGCCGCCGCCAACCTCAACCTCCGCACCGTGGAGCGCGTGATGCTGCTCCTGAACACCTACACAGCCACCACCTTCGACGAGCTGTTCGACGGCGTCTACTCCATCCACTGGGAAGAGCTGCTGCCCGCCGACGCGGCCTTCCCGGTCACCGGCTCTTCGCTGAACAGCCAGCTGTCCAGCGTGCCGGCCTGCCAGAGCATCATCAAGAAGGCCGTGGTCAAGCGCCTGATGCAGGGCCACCGCACCACCAGCCTGCCCGAGACCGGCGCGGAGTATAAGGTCCGCTTCATGCTCCGCAAGAATGTCTGCGAGATCATGCTGGACACCACCGGCGACGGCCTGCACAAGCGCGGCTACCGCCGCAACTCCATGGAGGCCCCCATCCGTGAGACGCTGGCCGCTACCATCGCCGACCTGGGCCGCGTCCGCCGCGACAGCCTTGTGGAAGACCCCTTCTGCGGCAGCGGCACCCTGCTCATCGAGGCCGCTCAGAAGGCCATGAACATCGCCCCCGGCCTCAAGCGCCGCTTTGCCGCCGAGCGCTACAGCTTCGTGCCTGCCGCCATCTGGGCCGAGCAGCGCCAGAAGGCTCTGGCCGACTCCAAGCTGGACGTGGGCTTTGAGGCCTTCGGCTACGATATCGACCCCGCCGCCGTGGCTCTGGCCAACGCCAACGCCAAGCTGGCCGGCGTGGAGAAGCGCTGCCACTTCGAGGTGGCCGACGTGGCCGATTTCGCCGCCAGGAGCGAGGCCATCGTCCTGACCAACCCCCCGTACGGCGAGCGCATGAGCACCATCGAGGGTGCCGCCAAGCTGGCCCGGACCCTCGGCCAGCAGATGGAGGCCCACCCCTGCGCCGGTGTCTACGCCATCACTGCCGATATGGATTTTGAACACCACTACGGCAAGCGGGCCAACAAGCGCCGCAAGATGTACAACGGCATGATCCCCTGCCAGCTGTATATGTACTACAACGCCCCCAAGTTCGAGAACCGCCCCGCAAAGCCCATGCCCAAGAGCGGCTTTGACGGCAAGCGCACCCAGCCCGGCCACACGAGCCGTTTCGAAAAGAAATAAGATGAACCAGAAGGCCGCACTGAAATCGATTCCAGTGCGGTCTTTTCTAATTAAATTTACAAAAGAACGGTTGAACGCTGACGAAAAATAGATTATACTAGTCTATAGCTGTGGGGAAGCGGTCTTCCCCTGCAAGAAAGGCTGCGCCCGGCGCGGCCCGCGAAAGGAATGAACAGAATGAAGGGACGTATGCGGCCCTATCTGCCGGAGCTGACCATCCGGGATTACAACACCTATCAGTGGTATCAGCGCGGCGTCCGCCGCCAGCTCTACACCACCTATGGGCTGTATTCCTGCTATGGGCTGCGCTACAACGGCGTCCTGTTCGCAGTGCTGGCCGACAGTCTGGCAGGCCGTCCGGCCACCTGTAAGCGGATGCGGGAGCCGGGTACGCTGGTCTGGCGGCAGATGATGTGTCAGACTCAGGGCATTCGGCTGGCTGCACAGGTGGAAGTCCTGCTGAGCTGGCACCGCATCCAGGATGCCCAGTGGGCCGACCTGCCCTTCTATAAAAAGGTACGGCGGGTGGTGGACACCGTCCTGCTGCGGCAAGCCTACCGGAAGGCCGCCGCCGAGAACCCGGCACTGGAGCGCATCTTCGTGCAGGAGCGGGACCAGGCCAACGTCCAGATGACCCTGAACGCCAAGAACTATCTGCTGGCCGCAGAGCCGAAGGGCAACCTCTACGGCGCGCTCTACTCGGTGCTGGCCACCGACGACCCCAATCAGCGCAAAAGTATGCACTACATCGGCAGCTGCATCGGCCGGGCCGCTTATCTGCTGGACAAAGCGGAGAGCTTTTCCCGGGACAAAGATAAGGGCCGCTACAACGTCTTCCTCCTCAACGGCATCAACGACAGGAACGCTGCCCGGGAGAACGCCCGGCGGCAGGCCCTCGCTGCGGTCAACGACCTCGTCCGCGCCTACGGGATGCTGGACGTCAAGCTGAACCGCACCCTGCTGGACAACATCATGATCCTGGGCCTCCGTCACGCCATCGAGCCGCTGGACGCTGAGAGCCAGCCGGTACAATGGGAGCTGCCATGAAGGGACGCAAAAGTAAAAGCTGGGCCATGGCCTACTGCGGCATGGCCGCAGCGCTCAGCGTGGCCCTGATGCTGCTGGGGGCTGTGTTTCCCATTGCGATGTTCATCGCTCCGGCGGTGGCCAGCTTCCTCATCGCCACAGTCTGCGTGGAGTGCGGGAAGACCATGGCTCTGACGGCCTATGGCGCGGTGAGCCTGCTGAGCCTGCTCTTCGTGCCGGACAAGGAAGTGGCCCTCACCTTTGTGTTCCTGCTGGGGTACTATCCGTTGGCAAAGCCTTATTTCGAGCGGATACGCCCGGCCCTGCTGCGGGCTGTCTGCAAGCTGCTGCTCTGCAACGGCGGGATCCTGGCGATGTACGGGCTGGTGCTGCTGCTGGTCCCGGCGGGCAGCATCGCCGAAGAGCTGCGCACTACGGCGCTGGCCGTCTCGCTGGTGACGCTGGCCATGGGCAATGCAGCCTTCCTGCTCTATGACCGGGCGCTCCACAATATGCTGATGCTCTATAAAGTGGTCTGGCAGCCGAGGCTCCACAAAATGCTGGGCGTCCATTGACGGATATGGGACTTTATGATACAATACCGCTGACCTTTTCCGTCGGCTTCTGACAGCTCCGAAAGGAGCTGTTTTTGTTTTCAGGAAGGCGGCGGAAAGAGCAGAAAGAGGGGATAGACCACTTCAGTTGACGAAAAAGCGCCGGGCCACGCGGGTGACAGCCGTGAGGGTGACGAGGAGAGGAATCATCGAAAGTTTCGGCGGGTGTTCCTCCGGTTGAAACGGGAGCAAAAGCTTCCGGGGCTTATACCAGCCGCAGAGAAGGGCAAAAAACGGCAGCAATACCGCAACAGAACCCTTTCAAAGAAAGCCATACAAGAACATAGACTGATCGTAAGAGGCTGACAGCTGCCGTGTGTGTTCGCGCCGGGCTGTCGGCATGGAGGTGTTTTGTATGTGTGGCATCGTAGGTTATTCGGGTAAGCGCAGCGCCCAGGAAGTGCTGCTGAACGGTCTGGAAAAGCTGGAATACCGCGGCTATGACTCCGCCGGCGTCGCGCTGGCGCTGGAAGGCGGCATCCATGTCGTCAAGAGCAAGGGACGGCTGGAAGTGCTCCGCCGCAAGCTGGAGGCAGAAAACCTGCCCGAGAGCTTCTGCGGCATCGGACACACCCGCTGGGCCACCCACGGCGAGCCCAGCGACGTCAACAGCCATCCCCACTCCACCCCCCGCGTGAGCATCGTCCACAACGGCATCATCGAGAACTACGGCCCTTTGAAGGCCGACCTGATGGCCAAGGGCGTCACCTTTGAGAGCGAGACGGACACTGAAGTGCTGGTCAAACTCATCGACTACTTCTGCTGCGCCCAGCCCAAGCAGAGCCCTCTGGCAGCCCTGCGGGAGGCGCTGGCGCTGGTGCGGGGCAGCTATGCGCTGGGTGTGCTGTTCCGGGATGAGCCGGACACCATCTACGCCGTCAAGAAGGAGAGCCCCCTCATCGTGGGCTGGGGCGAGGGCGAGAACTTCGTGGCCTCTGATATTCCGGCCCTGCTCAAGTATACCCGCCGCTACAGCGTCCTTGAGGAGGGCGACATGGCGGTGGTCAAGGCCGACGGCATCCGGTTCTACGACGCCTTCGGCAAGCCGGTGGAGCGGGAAGTGCTGACCGCCGACTGGGACGAAGAAGCCGCTGAGAAGGGCGGCTACCCCCACTTCATGCTGAAAGAGATCCATGAGCAGCCTGCCGCTATCACGGCCACCGTCAGCCCCCGCGTGGAGGACGGTATGCCCGACCTCCGCATCCCAGAGCTGAGCGATGAGAAGCTGCGCAGCATCAAGAACATCCACCTCGTGGCCTGCGGCACGGCCATGCACGCCGGTATGGTGGGCAAGACTGCCATCGAGCGGCTGGCCCGGGTCCCTTCCGAGGTGGACATCGCCAGCGAGTTCCGCTATCGTGACCCCATCCTCGACCCCGACGACCTCGTCATCATCATCAGCCAGTCGGGCGAGACCAGCGACACGCTGGCCGCCCTCCGCCTCGCCAAGAGCCGGGGCGTGCCGGTGCTGGCTGTCGTCAATGTGGTGGGCAGCTCCATCGCCCGCGCAGCGGACTACGTCCTCTACACCTACGCCGGCCCGGAGATCGCCGTAGCGTCCACCAAAGCCTATATGGTGCAGCTCTGCACCCTCTACCTCTTCGCGTTCCGTCTGGCCTACGCCAGAGGCCGTCTGAGCGAGGCAGAGACCCGCCGCCTGACCGCCGAGCTGCTCCGCGCCGGTGAGGTCATCCAGCCCCGTCTGGCCGACTGTGAGCAGATAAAGTACCTCGCCAGCCGCTTCGTCAACACCCAGAGCTGCTTCTTCATCGGGCGCGGCTTCGACTACGCCCTCTCGCTGGAAGGCAGCCTGAAGCTCAAAGAGATCAGCTACGTCCACTCGGACGCCTACGCTGCCGGTGAGCTCAAGCACGGTACCATCAGCCTCATCACCGACGGTGTGCCGGTCATCGCGCTGGCCACCCAGAAGCAGGTGTACGAAAAGACCATCTCCAACGCCAAGGAGACCAAGAGCCGCGGTGCGCGGGTCATCCTCTTCACGACGAAGGACGTTGTCGTCCCGGAGGGCGTGGCGGACTATGTGGTGCGCTTGGACGACTACGACGAGCTGCTGATGCCCCTGCAGCTCATCGTGCCGCTGCAGCTGTTCGCCTACTATATGGCCGTCCTGCGCGGCTGTGACGTCGATAAGCCCCGCAATCTGGCCAAGAGCGTGACGGTGGAGTAAAATAAGTACCCCGCTGAAAGGCTCTCCCTTTGGGAGAGCTGGCGCGGAGCGCCTGAGAGGGCAAGGATGCAAAAAGGGAAAACACTCCCACAGCGATAGCATCGCTCTGATAAAGGCGTGTGCCTATCGCTGCGCAGGTGGCTTTTTTCGACCCGGCCTTGCCCTCTCCGTCACCTTCGGTGACACCTCTCCCAAAGGGAGAGGCTTTGGCCCACCCGGGCAACTGTAATACGATAAACAAAAAACAGCGGCTGCTGTAGTCTTAGGGACTTACAGCAGCCGCTTTCATTTTACTTATGAGAGTTACCAGAACCAATAGCGTTTCTTGATGACGATGTAGGCGATGATGATGCCCACGATGACCACAAGGCCCGCGATGAAGAAGGTCATGTCCACATGGGCGAAGCGGAGATTCTGGGTGGTCAGCAGGTATTCGCCCGCCGTGTCTGCCTCGAGGACATGGTCCTTGTAGCTGTTGAGGAACTGCCACTTGCCCTTGAGGGCATTGTGCAGGTAGACGCGGGTGTAGGCGGCGTTGTCGCCGGTCATCTCGACCTGAACGACGCCCGGCAGAGCCTCGCCGCCGTTGAGGGTGAAGGTGACACCATACTCAGAGGGGGCAAAGCTCAGGGCTGTGCTCACCTGCGCGGAGGTGTTCTTTACATCGCGGCCCGCGATGCGGATGGTGTAGTTATCGGCCTCGACCACGAGGGTCTTGCCGTTCAGACGGAGGGCATTCAGCATCTCGCCGGTGATAGTGGGGAGCTCCCGCTGTGCGAAGGTCACTTCGTCGGTGCCGTCGGCCTCGATGGCCTCCACGACGGGGTCGGTGATGACCTCACCGTTGCTGCTGTCGGTGCTGCCGCCGCCGTTGCCGGAGCTGGAAGCGTTCCGGTTGACGATGACCGTCACCGAGGCGGACGCCGTGCCGTTGGAGACGACGATGGAGGTCGCGCCCGTACCCACGGCGGTGATGACGCCCTTGGCGCTCACAGTGGCCACCTTGGTGTCATTGGACTTGAAGGTGAGGGACTGGGAGGCGGAAGACGGGGTCACTTTGCCGGTGATGGTGCGGCTGGCGCCCGGTTTGAGGACGACATAGCTCGTGTTCAGGTCGATGGACTGACGGTCTGCGCCGCTGTTGACGACCTTGACAGTGGCCGATGCGCTCACATCGCCGCAGGTGGCGGTGATGGTGGCGGTGCCGGGGGCGACACCGGTGACTTTGCCGAAGTTGTTGACGGTAGCCACAGCGGGGTCGGAGGAGCTGAGGCTCACGTTGGCATAATTCGATGCGCTGGAAGGCAGTACGCCCAGCGACAGGGAAGTGGTCTCGCCGACAGCGATGGTGCCGGAGGCCAGCGTGATGTCCATCTCCTTGACGATCATGGATTCATCCAGCTCGGTGGTGATGGTGTAGACGCAGCTCACGCCGTCTGCGCTGGCGATGACCTGCGCCGTGCCGACGCCCACCGCCTGCGCCACGCCCTCAGACGTCACGTTGACGATGGTGCTGTCGTTGGAGATAAAAGTTACCGTGGCTTTGCGTGCGGCCTTGGCGGGCAGAATGACCGGCGAGAGCTGCTGCTGCGTCCCCACCGTCATGGTGGAGGCGTAAGTGCCGGTCTCGACGCTCTCCACAGCCACAGCGGACCAGGGCAGAGAGAGGGCAGCGGCCGCGTTCAGGGGACCGGCTGCAGAGGCCGGAAGCGCAGCGCCGGCGGCCAGCAGGCCCAGCAGAGCGGCGCTCACGGCCAGCATTTTCAGGTTCAGTTTCATTCTTTCGTACCTCTTTGGGCGTTGATGTGAGCGCTTAGCGGAACAGAACGCCCAGAGCTTCCATCGCGTATTCGAAATAGGTCAGCTTGTCGTACTCCACGCGGGCGGTGACGCTCATACCGTTGGACAGATCGACCTTGTCGCCGCTGTTGCTGATGACGTAGGTGCTGTCCGGGGTGATGGTCATTTTGTAGTAGGAGCCGGAGGAGCTGGCGGTCACATCGCTGTCGATGGAGGTCACGGTGCCGGTCAGGGTGCCGTAGGAATACTCCGACAGGCCGGTGATGGCGATCTTGCAGGGGTCGCCCACATGGAGCAGCGGCCGGTCGTTGAGGGTGACGTAAGCCACCACCTCGAGGTCGCTGTTCTCGCTGGCGACGGTGGCCAGCGGGGTGCCGGCGCTGAGCACCATGCCCACCTTATAGGGCGTGTCCATGTGGATGACGCCGGAGGTGGGGGCATAGATGTAATAGTCGTTGGCGCCGGTGCTCAGGGCGTCCATCTGGCTCTGCAAATTGTCGATGTTGCTCTGCACGCTGGTCAGGCTGGAGGAGATGGACTGCAGGGTGGAGTAATACAGGGCCTCCACCTCGCTCTGGTTCTGCTCCATCAGGGCCTTGATCTGCTCGTCGGAGTAGCCCGCGGCCTGATAGGGCGAGGCGTCGAAGGCCTTCTGGGCCACCTGACTTTTGTAAGTCTCATACTGGTAGTAGTAGGGCTGGTCGTCGATGTCCGTCTCGCTGAAGTAGTTCTTGTCGTCCTGAATGGACTTGACCAGCTTCTCGTACTGGCTCTTCTGCTTTTTGTAGATGTCCAGCTGGCTCTGGATGCTGTCCTGCTGCATATCGAGGTCGGTGCTCTTGATGTGAGCGATGAGGTCGCCCTCGTTGACGTAGGAACCCTCGGCGATGTTCAGCTCGGTGATGGAGCCGGAGTAGCTGGACATGATGTAGGTCTTGTTGGCGGCCTGCACCGAGCCGCTGGACTGGCTGACGTAGGTGCGGTAGTTTTTGGTGCTCCACACCACGAGGAAGAGGATGAGGGCAGCCGTCAGGAGAATGAGCGCATAGCCGAAAGGCGGCAGCTTTTTCTCCATCATGATGCGGCGGTCCTGCAGCTCGTTGATGTCGCGGATGGTCGTCGTCATATTACTTCGTCTCCATAAAGGTATCCACAACGCCCTCGTCCTCATCCTGATTGACGAAGATGGTGTAGACAGTGCCGGTCAGCTCGAGCTCGTGCTCAAACGCCATGATGTTCAGCTTCTGGGAGGCGAGGCCGCTCTGGCTCATGGGGCCGACGTAGTGGGCGTACAGGCAGTTGCGCACACGGAGCACAGCGTCCATGGAGTAGCCGGCCTCCATGCGGGGGATGAGCTGGGTGGCCTGCTGCATCATATAGACTTCGGGCTGGGGGTTGGGGCCGGCGGGCAGTTTGATGCACTGCACGAGGGGGCCGAGGGGCTGTGCGCCGTTGCTCTTGATAAAGTTGTGCATCTGGGTCAGCACGATCTGCATATTGTTGAACTCTTCGGGCTGGATGCGGCGGCTGACCACATTGGTCAGCTTGAGGGTCTTGTTTTCTGCGGTCTGGATCTCTCTCATGATTTTATACCACCTGTTCTTGGTTTCATTGCTTGTAATAGGCAATAACAAAACGTGAAGTTAGAGGCTGAAGCCTGACCTTCTCGCAAAGCTTCATATTTTGTTATCACCTATTACCCATCCCATGATGAATATAGGCATCAATTTATTATAACGGTTTGGCGGTGCGGAATAAAGAGCCAAACTGTAAATTTTATAAAAAAATAAGGTATGCCCGGAGGCATCTGCCTCCGGGCATACCATTACGAGGCATTATCATCCGGCGGCCCGAGGGCCGCCGGACGAAACACACTTCAGATTCTAGGGGTTACTGATTACAGCTTGCCGTTGATGCCGTAAACGCCATCGTTGAAGCCGACCTTGGCATCGGTGGTGCCCAGCGTGTAGCCGACAGCAGCCATGCCCAGAACCTGCATGACCTTATTGCCGAAGGTCATGTCGTCGGTACGAGTAGTATGGTCGTCGTTCCACAGGCCGAAGACGTTCTGGTTGATGGAGCCCTCCTCGCCGAAGATCTTGTCGCCGTCCTTGCCCCAGTTGCCGCCGAACATCACACCCAGGGTGTTGCTGACGGTATTAGCGAAGAAGGAGTTGCTGACCAGAGTGATCAGGTTGGTGTTGAACTGCTTGACGTTAGCAGCGTTCCAGACAGGAGCGGTGGTGTCAGCCAGGATGGAGAACAGGTCAGCGCCGCCGTAGACGACCTCAGAGTTAACAGCAGTAAAGTTTGCAGGCATCATCATAATGAATTACTCCCTTCAAATGATTGAAAAACAAATTTAGTCGGCTCAGTTTCCGGATGCGCATCCAGCCAAAAAGCCATTTATGTAACTGCGTGCGCACGCAGCTGCAACGAATTAGTAGGTGATGGACTCGCCATCGTCCTCGTCCTCCACCACTTTGGCGGCAGAGACAGGGGCTGCGGGCTTCTCCGTGCGCTTCTTATCACGGAAGATGCCCTGCTGCAGGCTCCAGAGCTCGTAGTACTTACCCTGCTTTTCCAGCAGCTCTTCGTGGGTGCCGCGCTCTACGATCTCGCCGTGGTCCATGACCAGGATGAGGTCACAATCACGGATGGTGGAGAGGCGGTGGGCGACGATCAGCATCGAGCGGTCTGCAAGCTGGTTGTAGATCATATCAAAGATGGTATTCTCTGTGCCAAAGTCCAGACTGCTGGTGGATTCGTCCAGGATATAGAGGTTCGCATCCTTCAGGAAGGCCCGGGCCAGTGCAAGGCGCTGCTTCTCACCGCCCGAGAGGCCGTTGCCGGCTTCTTCCAGATAGGTGTTGTACTGCAGCGGCAACTTGCGGATGAACTCGTGGGCGTCTGCCTTTTTGGCAGCGGCCTTGACCTCATCGAGGCTGGCTTCCGGTCGGGAAATGCGGATGTTGTCGTAGATGGTCTTGCTGAACAGCTCGACGTTCTGGGGGACATAGGCGATGGCACGGCGGACGGAGCTGTTGCTGTACTCGTCCAGATCGACACCGCCTACGCTGATGGTACCGCTTTCCGGCTCATAATACTTGAGCAGGAGCTTGGTGATGGTGGATTTGCCGCTGCCGCTGCTGCCCACGAGGGCCACCTTCTTGCCATAGGGGATGGTGAAGGAGACGTGGCTCAGGGCCGGGGAACGGCTGCCGTAGCGGAAGGAGACATCCTTGAACTCAATGTCACCGTCGATCTTTTCCATCTCGGTGTATTCGCGGGTCTCGTCCTGCTCGGACTCGTAATCCATGATCTCGGTCAGACGCTTGATGGAGATCTGGGCCTGCTGGATAGACATCTGCAGGCCGACCAGCTCGCTGACCGGGTTCGTAAAGTAAGAGGAAAGGGTGCTGAAGGCCATATAGCCGCCCAGCGTCATCTCACCATTCAGCACCTGCATGATGCCCACATAAGAGGTGACCATGCCGAGGATGGTGGTGATGAGGGTGGAGATCAGGGACTGCACCGTGCTGATCTTGCTGGAGCGCAGGCTGATCTTCAGGCTCTTGATGTATTCCCGCTCCAGAGCTTCCAGCTCACGGTCCTCTTCGGCGTTGCACTTGACGGTCTCGATGCCCCGGAGGCTCTCGATCATCTGGCTGTTGAGGATAGCAGACTGCTGCATGGTCTCTTCGTTGATCCGCTTGAAGGGCTGCTTGAAGATGAACACCAGCAGGATGCTCAGCAGGGTGGTAAAGATCGAAATGGAGAAGAGGGTAGCATTCATCCGGAAGAGGATGACGCCGGTGACGCAGGCCATCACAATGTCCATCACAACGCTCAGCGCGATGCTGGTGAACACCGATTTGATGGTGCTGGCGTCAGAGTAGCGGGTGGTGATCTCGCCGGTCTTGCGGGTGGCGAAGAACTTCATGGGCAGTTTGAAAACATGCCCGAAGTAGCCCAGCATCAGGGGAATATCCACCTTGATGGACAGATAGATGAGCACCCACTGCCGCACCATACTGATGAGTGCGCTGGTGACGCTCACGATGCTGAACACCAGGATAACGGCCACCAACAGGCTCTTCAGGCCGTAGGGGAGTATCTCATCCATCAGGATCTTGTTGTACATCGAGGATGCGATACCCAGAACGGTCATGATGACTGAGCTGAGGATGGCGTAGAAGAAAAGCTTTTTCTGGGGCCACAGCAGGTCGAGGAAACGCTTGACCATGCTGCCCTGCTTCTGCTTTCCTGTCTTGAACTCCGAGGTGGGGGTCATCAGGAGCAGAACACCGGTAAAGTTCTTGTAGAATTCATCGAGGGAGATCTTTTTCAGCTCTTTTGCCGGGTCGCCGATGATGACGTAGTCGCGGCATCGGAACTTTTTGCCTTCGTCAGCGCACTTCTTGCGCTCCTCTTCCTGCCGGAGCATGTGCCGACGCCGCTCGCCGTCGTCTTTGATGGTGGTCTTCTTAAAGACCGTCACAAAGTGGGCCAGACCCTCGTCGGTGATGACCTGTGCAATACAGGGAGTGGTGAATTCGCTGAGGAAGTTTTCCCGGTCTACCCGGACGGCGGCGGTGCTGAATCCCAGCTCCTGCGCCGCCTTTTCCATACCGGTCAGGTTTGTGCCTTTTAGGTCGGTACCCATCATGTCCCGCAGGCGGGTGATGGTGATCTCCTTTTTGTAATGGAGGCACACCATTGCGAGACAGGCGGCAGCGCAGTCTGTGGTGTCGTGCTGCCGGACAGCAGTGATAGAATATATAAAAATACTAGTAAAGGTTCTTATGATGATGTAGTAAGAAATATTCCTTTATATTTAGAGCAATATCCTGATGCGGCAACAAAAGTAACGATAAGTAGTTTGGACATCCCTTATATTAAAGAGAGTGTATTACATTTATTCAAGTTAGGCATACATGAGGTTAATATAAATTGTGTTTTTGAAAATGTATGGAAAGAAGGAGATGATATTTTATTTGAAGAACAACTAATTCTTTTGGCTGATGCTATGATAAATGAAAATCTTTATGTTAATAACGTTTGTTCTTTTTTTAATGAAGAAATAGGAAAGCCTCTTCCTTTGTCCGTATCTAATCAGAATTGGTGTGGAGCTGGTATGATGCTGTCTATTGATGCGGCTGGAAATTTTTATCCTTGCACTCGATTTGCCCAATATTCTTTAAGAGAAAAAAAAGCGTGGATTATTGGGAATATAGATAAAGGTATAGATAAAAATAAATTACGCCCATTTCTATCTCTTGACAGAAAAACACAAAGCCGTCAAGAGTGTTTAGATTGTGAAATTGCGTGGGGATGTGCTTGGTGTCAAGGAGAAAACTATGACGCTGCTGACACACCAACTATTTATCAACGTTCAATAGCAATATGCAAAATGCATAAAGCACGTGTAAGAGCAAACAATTACTATTGGAAAAAACTTTATCGAAAACTGGAATTTGAGGGTATTGACAAAGAAAGTGCTAATAAGTGTGTAAAAAAAACAATCGAAGAAAAATGTTAGAATTATGTTGCAATATTTGATCATTCAACTGGACGATACTAGTGTTTCGTATTGTCATTATGAGAATAAACGTACGATTCGTAATCTTATTAGTATAGAAGATTTAAAGGCAGGTATCCTATACGCAATGAAAGAAAATTTGATGATTCAGTTTGTATATCCAGATTATGAATTACCAAAAGAATATAAAAATGTCATAAATACAATTGACCATAGTAATATTGTATCTTCCTTATGTGAAGATAGAGATTTATCAAAACGGGCTGATGTTGTTGTTTTCCATGATTGGACAGGGCTGGACTTATTTCACTTTTCCGAACAGTTTGCTTGTGTTGTATGTACTACAAAAGCTGATTTATTTGATAGATATTTATTCCTGAAAAGAGTTCTTTCTATTGTACCTCGTTTGAATGTTGTTATCACTGATGTGGAAGCATTCAATAAAGGAGAGTTAGAAAAATACAAAGAAATTCTTACATACTTATCAGAAGAGTTAGAAAAATTATACGCAAAAGGACAATCTCCACAATTGAATTTACTGACAGACCGTATGATGCTGAACAGTATGAATAACTGCAATGCTGGTTTTGAGAATATAACATTGGCGCCAGATGGTAAGTTTTATGTATGTCCTGCATTTTATTTAGCTGAGGATAGCGAAGATTATGGTTTGGGAAAAGCAAAATATAACATAGGAGATTTACGAAAAGGTGTTGATATTAAAAATCCCCAATTATATAAATTATCTCATGCACCGTTGTGTAATCATTGTGATGCATACCAATGCAAACGTTGCGTTTGGTTAAATCGTAAAATGACATATGAGTTAAATACACCAAGTCACGAGCAATGTGTAATCGCTCACATTGAACGTAATGCCAGTAGGGACTTGCTATATCGAATCCGCAAAAACGGAACTTTTTTACCGGAACAAGAAATAAAGGAAATAGATTATCTTGATCCACTCGATATTAAAGATGAATGGTAGATTATAAATCTGATAATATATGAGTGAAGGAAAACAAGACCTAATATCAAGGCGGGACTTTTTCAGGAATTCATATAGAAAAGTGCTACCTATATTAGTAATGCTTATATCTCAACCGTTATTCGCATTAACATCAGAAGTAATACATTCTTCTTGTGAAGGAAATTGCGAAGCGATGTGCAAGTCTAGTTGTATCAACGAATGCTCACGCGGTTGCACTGAAACATGTAAGAATACGTGTATAAATACGTGTGGAGAAAAATGTTCCTCTGGCTGTGCGTATACATGTAAACAGAGTTGTAAAAGTGCGTGCGGTTCTGGATGTGATGGAACATGCAAAGGACTGTGTGCTGTTGGATGTAGTCGCTCATGTGCTAATACCTCTATACACTCATATCGCAATATTTCCCCAAAAAGTAATTGAAAGATGAACAGATTAATAAGCATATTACTAATAATGATGTCTTGTACTGCATTTGCCCAAAATGCTGATGATATAACAATTCTGGAAACGAGATTCAGAAATCCCATTGATACATTAACTATATCAAAAGGAAAGAATCCTAGTATTGTCCTTTTTGTTCATTCAAATTGCAAAAAGCATAATTGCGCTACAGGGAAAATGTTAAAAGCATTAGGACAAGATTCCTTAGACTTACGTAAAAATAACAACATCAAATTATTTGTTGTATATCCTATATATTCAAAAAGAGATATTGCAGAGTTCGATTCATTTAACCCACAAAATGCGACTGTCGCATTTGATATAAATAGACAATACCGTGCATCTTTTAGCGGAGACCCAAATACAACCCCATTTATAGTCGTCTTTAACGGGAAGGGAGATAACGTAATTCAAAATGGTGGAACATATAAAGATTTATATGATACGGTTGTATCATTTCTTAAGTCTGAAGTCAGTCTTATACTTTGTGAAGCATGTAACGGAAAAGGCATCACAAATCTTTGTCCCAATTGTCATGGAACAAAGGTAGTGAGTCAAAAAGAGCAAGAAAGAAGAATAAAAATGAAAGACCCAGATTATTGGATTTGCAAAATATGTCAATATAATAAATGTTATAATATTCCGTGCACAGTATGTAATGAAACAGGTACAATATTAAAATAAGCCATATGAATAAGAAAGTAATAGGTCAGGTTACAACTGACGAAAAAAATGAAATTCAAACATTATTTGAACGCCGTAATGGCCTTAATGAATTAGCTAAAATTCTCACAATTGATAATAACGAGCTATATGAAAAATTGATTAAAGATTTAGGAGAAACGAACTCAAAGTTTCAAAATTGGTGGAACCGTATGGGCGATAAATACCAATGGGAAAGTGTTGAAGGTGGTAATTGGGAGATAGATTTTGAAACATGTAATATATTTTTAGTAACTGATTAAATAATTATTCTTATGTTAGGAACAACAGAATTACTTCTTCTAGGAGGCCTTGCATTATTGATTTTCGGTGGTAAAAAAGTCCCTGAAATGATGAGAGGACTAGGACAAGGCGTTAAAGAATTTAAAAAAGGAATGAAAGAAGATGAAGAACCTTCTAAGCCCGAAAATAATGTAATGCCATCTAATGAGGAAAATCTTGATCAAACTTCATCAGACGATAAAGAAGATAAAAAGAATGCGAAACAAGAATGATGAACAACTTACATTCGGCGGACATTTAGAAGTGTTGCGCCGAATGTTATTTCGCATACTAGGAGTTATTGCGATTATTTCATTATTAATATTTTTGTTCAAAGAAACCATTTGGGATATTTTGTTAGCACCAAGTGAGTACAATTTTATAACATATCGTATTATTGAGCAAATAGTGCAGAAGGTTGATTTCAATTTTCACTTCGATAAATATGAAGTACAATTGATTGCTACAGATTTATCAAGCCAATTTATGACACATATAACTACTTCTATTTATTTAGGGTGTTTGATCTCATCCCCTTATGTTCTATACGAATTATTTCGTTTCACATTACCTGCATTATATGATAATGAACGAAAATACTCTGTATATGTAGCTGTCATAATATACATACTATTTGTTATTGGCGTATTGATGAGTTACTTCATAATATTCCCAATATCATTCAGATTTTTAGGAACATATAGTGTTGCTGAAAAAGTAAATAGTATGATAACTTTAAGTTCTTATATTTCAACATTCACCTCGCTTACTTTGGTTATGGGGATTGTATTTCAACTTCCTGTAATAATTTTCATATTAGCAAAGATGGGAGTTGTTGACTTTCGAATCCTTTCAAAATATAGAAAATATGCTCTTTTTATTATTACGGCTATTTCTGCAATAATCACTCCTCCAGACATTATGACTTGTATTTTGGTAACAGTTCCTCTATATCTTCTTTATGAATGCAGTATATGGATTGCTAAAAAAGTAAATGTACTAGACGAAAAATCATAAACATGAAACAAATGTTATATATATTTTTTCCCCAATTACGATTGATTCCAGCAAAAATTAATCGTAATCTTCTCGTAAACTATGTATTTTCTGCGACTATATTCATCAGAACTTTTGTATTCAAAAATAAGATTCATGATGAGATGAAAAGCTACAGGATTTATGATGTACTGCAAGAAACAATTAAGAATTATTATGGCTACAAATTAATTTCATAACTTCTATAAATTACAACAACAAATGAATTACGTAAATATTAAAAATAGACTTTGTAATGTAAAGCATTTTTTAGGCACTATAAAATATATTGTGTAAATGGAAATACGGGATTCAATTTAGAGTCTCGTATTTTTTATTTTATAGATTTG
>ENA-UEYF01000220-UEYF01000220.1-human-gut-metagenome-genome-assembly--contig:-NODE-220-length-59319-cov-46.894973_pt1 | contig 59319 bp, 43 predicted proteins | sample MGYA00242902_ERZ507920 | MGnify/ENA primary metagenome ERZ507920 (study PRJEB26167, sample SAMN06115402) | human gut metagenome | host: Homo sapiens | place: China:Jiangxi | collected 2016-07-05...
AGGTTCTCAGAAGTGAACTTTCAAGGGAAAGGGCCACCCGGCTTGAAGGAAGCTTCGGCACACAGAAGCAGCATTACTCGCTCTCGAGGATAAAGGCACGGAACAGGAAGACGGAAATCCTATGGATCTTCTTCGGAATACATACGGCAAATGCCGTACTGATGATTGACAAGATCAGGAACAGGACGGTTAAAGCGGCATGATATGATTTTACTGGCAGAATCAGAAGAGGTCACCAGGCTTCTTCCGGAGCGTCATGTCCTGCCGGATAGAATTTTTAAGAAAACACAGTAAAATAGCAATAAAAAATGGCATATGAAGATGACAGACCATAATCACTTCATATGCCATTTTATTTTGGGGGACATTTACTGAATATCCCTATTTATAAATCAGAAAGATACACGGAATCTTTGTCAGGTCGGGCAGATGGCCTTTCCACTCCTGAACCGTTTTAGTCTTGATATACTCTCCCTCGCAGGTAATGTTGGCTGCCACGCAGACCTTGGTTTGCGGACGACAAGCCTTCAGAATATCTTCCAGCATCTTGTTGTTGCGGTAAGGTGTTTCGATGAAAAGCTGTGTCTGGTGCTCGCTGTATACGCGCTGTTCCAGCTCCCTCAGCCGTTTCTGGCGTTCGCCCGGTTCGATGGGGAGATAACCGTGAAAGGCAAAACTCTGCCCGTTGAATCCCGATCCCATGACCGACAGGATAATAGACGACGGTCCCACCAGCGGAACGACCTTGAGGTTCTTGCGCTGTGCGATGGCTACGACATCTGCTCCCGGATCGGCTACGGCAGGACAGCCGGCTTCCGAAATCACACCCATGGAATGTCCCTCTTGCAAAGGCTTCAGGTAACCCGAAATAGCTTCGGGCGAAGTATGCTTGTTCAGTGGGTAAAACGTCAGTTCGTCGATATTGATATCGCGGTCTACCTTTTTCAGAAAGCGGCGTGCCGAACGCACATCTTCTACAATGAAATGACGAATCTGAAGAATGATTTCTTTATTATAGGAAGGGAGGACTTTTTCTACCGGAGTATCGCCAAGAGTTACCGGCAGCAAATATAATGCTGTATCCATGTTTGTCAATAATCTATATTTATTATAGCTCAGTCTAACGTCAGCTTGCCGAAATCGGTACGTTCCAGCAATGTGGCAATAGTTACGTCGGGATGCTGCTTCATGTATTGTTCGGTAAGCTGCATACCCAACCATAAGCCTATGACGGGAGGTATCTTCTCGCCGTTGAGAATCATGTTCGGGTCAGAATGTGTATAGGCACGAATCAGCATCGGGTCGGTACTGCTCAGATGACCTCTCTCCGCCATCCACTTCCACAGTTCCTTTCCGTGCTCCTTGCACCAGTTTTCTTCCTTTTCGCTATATCCCAACGCATCGCCGTTCGTCTTATAGTCGAGTACCTGGCGTACTACCCAGTGTATCTTTCCCTGATGCATGATGACATCGTACAGCGAACGGTGTCCCGGACGCCATTCGAAGGGGTACAGGCTGAGCAGATAGAAGGTAAAACAATCGGGAAGAATGCGCTCGGGCGTCATCGACCGGCGCTGATAGTCGTAATAATAACGACGGTAAAGCGGATAATCCTCACCCATATACTTGTCGAGGCTGAATCCTAACAGGCTGTCACCCACTACAACCGACTGGTTCAATGCCGAAATCTGTGAGTACACCGTCGGCACGGGAAACGCCGGAATCTCCTCTTTCAGGAATCGGAATCCGTTGGTAAAGCCCTTTTCGAGGGCAGTCATATCCTTGAATTTTTCGGAAGCATCCTGCATGATGCGAAGCAGAATCGTATCCGAATAGTATGCACACAGCCGTTCATTGATGGCAGGTTCATCCACACTGCCCAGCATGAGTACATCCTCGATCAGAATTTTGGTGGCACGCGGACAGTCAAGGCTCATTTTTTGCAGAGCCGAAAAACTGTTCATGGCCGAAGCCTCGTACTGGAGGCGGTCGTAACGGAAAACTTTTATACCCTTATCAAGCAAAACATCGTCGCCTTGCTCTCCTGTATGGCAGGAAACAAGTACGACGATGCTCAGTAATATGAATATAAATTTTCTCATGTAAACAGTCTATCTGTCAGATTTTTATCCGTAGATGATATGTCCGTTTTCGTCTTTGTATTCATCCAGACCCTTTTCGTAAGTAGCCATGGCACGAAGACTCATACCTACGCTTGAGAAACCTCCATCGTGGAACAGGTTCTGCATGGTAACCTTGCGTGTCAGGTCAGAGAACATTACGATACAGTAGTCTGCACATTCGTCAGCCGAAGCGTTGCCCAGAGGCGACATACGGTTGGCAAAGTCGAACAGTTTGTCCATACCTTTCACACCCGATCCGGCAGTAGTCATAGTAGGCGACTGTGAGATGGTGTTGATACGTACATTGTGTTCGCGTCCGTAGATGTAACCGAAGCTACGTGCGATAGATTCCAGCAAAGCCTTGGCGTCTGCCATATCGTTGTAACCGTAGAATGTACGCTGTGCAGCTACATAGCTCAATGCTACGATAGAACCGTATTCGTTGATGGCATCCAGTTTCTTGGCCGACTGAATCATTTTATGGAATGAAACGGCTGAAATATCCAGTGTTTTGTTCAACATATCATAGTCGAGGTTGTCGTAAGTACGTTTCTTGCGTACGTTAGGCGACATACCGATAGAGTGCAGTACAAAGTCGATCTTGCCTCCCAAAACTTCCATCGAGCGCTTGAAAACGTTTTCCAGGTCTTCTACGCATGTAGCATCAGCAGGAATCACTTCACAGTTCAGCTTTTCTGCCAGTGCAGAAACTTCACCCATGCGCACTGCTACCGGAGTGTTGGACAAAGTAATTACTGCTCCTTCTTCTACAGCCTTTTCTGCCACTTTCCATGCGATAGACTGTTCGTTCAGAGCCCCAAAAACAATACCTCTTTTTCCTTTCAGTAAATTATAACTCATACTTTTTTTATTATAAATTTGGGGGCAAAGATACAAACAATTCTGGTAACTTCGCCATATTCAGGCATTAATCTGCAAAAATTGAACAATATTCCCCCCTTCCTGACGAAATAATACATTTCTTGTCAATTTTTTATAGTCAAAAAGATAAAATTGCACATTTTTTTCACCTATTCAGTCAAAATGTTCACATCGTTTTCCGGGAAACCCCGTACTTTTGTGACATAAGCAAGAGGTTTTTCATAATATTTATTAAGGTTAGAAATTAGGTTAAAAAAAGGTCTTTATTATCCTGCCTGTCAATCTTCTGTGAAAGAACGTTGGCAGGCTATCAGGATAATATACGTATCGGGAACCTTATAGTATGAAACTGGAAGAACAATAAATATCATAAATATAATAACTCATGATTACACTGAACAATTTAAGACAATGGGCATTCTCCATAGGTATCACGGTTCTCGCACTGGGCAGTCCGGTTGGTGCTATGGCAGACAATGCAAACGGTGCAGATAATATTTACGGTGAACTGCCGTTCCAGATGGACAAGGTGCAGTTGCCGGTATTCCCCGACTATTCACGCTCTATTACAGAATTCGGAGCTGTAGCCGACGGCATTACTCTCAATACAGAAGCATTCGATAAGGCCATCAAGGCTGTTGCCGAAAAAGGTGGAGGAAAGGTGATTGTACCTGCCGGACTATGGCTTACCGGTCCTATCGTACTGCAGAGCAACATCAATTTATATCTGGAGGAAAATGCGCTGATTCTGTTTACTGCCGATCATACGCAGTACCCTATCATCAAAACTTCATTCGAAGGACTGGAAACACGTCGTTGCCAGTCGCCAATATCTGCTCTCAATGCCGAAAATGTTGCCATTACCGGAAAGGGTGTCATGGACGGAAACGGAAATACCTGGCGTCCGGTCAAGAAGGGAAAGATGACCGGCAGCCAGTGGAAGAAACTGGTCGCTTCGGGAGGCGTACTCGATAAATCCGGAGATGTATGGTACCCCAGCGAAGGTTCGATAAAAGGTGCCATGGCATGCAAGAACTTCAATGTGCCCGAAGGAATCAATACCGACGAGGAATGGAACAGCATACGCGACTGGCTGCGTCCGGTACTGCTGAGCTTCATCAAGTGTAAAAAAGTGCTGCTGGAAGGTGTCACTTTCAAAAATTCGCCAAGCTGGTGCCTGCATCCGTTGTCTTGCGAAGATATTACCATCAATGATATCAGTGTTTCAAATCCGTGGTATTCGCAGAACGGGGATGCACTCGACCTGGAATCGTGCAACCGTGCGCTGATTGAGAACAGCAGCTTCGATGCGGGCGACGACGGTATCTGCCTCAAGTCGGGTAAGGATGAGGACGGACGACGCCGCGGTGAACCTTGCCAGAACGTGATTATCCGCAACAATGTGGTGCTGCACGGACATGGCGGTTTCGTTGTCGGCAGTGAGATGTCGGGTGGAGTAAAGAATATCTATGTAGACAACTGTACTTTCCTGGGCACCGATGTAGGCTTGCGCTTCAAGAGTACCCGCGGACGTGGCGGTGTGGTAGAAAATATCCACATCAACAACATCAACATGATTAATATCCCGAATGAGGGACTGATTTTCGACTTGTTCTACGGTGGCAATGCTCCGGGAGAGGGTGACGGCTACAACAATCCGACAGGAGAAAAGGTACCTGCCGTTACGGAAGAAACGCCTGCTTTCCGCGATATCTTTATCAAGAATGTAACAGCCAAGAACGTAGGACGTGCCATGTTGTTCAACGGTCTGCCGGAAATGCCGATCAAGAATGTATTCATCGAAAATGTCACCATGTCGGATGCCAAGGATGGTGTCATACTGAACCGTACCGATGGAGCTACACTGAAAAATGTAAAGGTTATTACGACAAAAGGTGGAAATAACCTGAAGCTGCAAAATGTGACAAACATTACCATAGGTGACAAACAATATAAAAAGGTAGGAAACCAAGCCGAATCGTATAAATTCTGATCCGGTATCTTTCCTTACCTAAAAGAAGGACGATAAAGGGTCTGCAAACATCCGGTTCAAGTGTTCCGACTTGTTTCTTTATGTTTACAGATCCTTTCTCCCTTTGTAAACCATGCTAATAACAATGATAACATTATCCGACGGACTTGCCGGATAGCAATAAAAACAAAAACGCAGTATGAAAATATTCTCTATAGCCTGCCTGGCACTACTGGCAGGAGGACTGAGCGCTTCGGCACAAGCCCTGGAAAAGAAGATTCAAGTCGTGGTGGAGAATCCGTGGAACGCTGAAAAGGTGGACGAACCGGTGGTAATCGAACTCGGCAGTCTGGGTACAGGGTTCACCGTCAAGTCGGCTGTCGTACGCGACGGCAACGAGGAGATTCCGTCACAGCTTGACGACATGGACTGTGATACGCGTGCCGACGAACTGGCTTTCGTCATCAATCTGCCGGCTTCGGGCAAAAAGACACTCAACATTACACTCTCAAGTATCAAGAGCGACAAGAAATATCCGGCACGTGTGTATGCCGAAATGTTGTTCCGCACGTCGAAGAAAAACAAGTATGCCAAAGGGTATGCCATCTATGCCGACGGGGCTTCAGACACGTACAACGTACAGCATCACCACGGAGCTGCCTTCGAAAGTGAGCTGGTGGCATATCGTATTTATTTCAACGAGAAACAGACAACCGACCTGTACGGGAAGTTCCATAAGGGACTGGAACTGGAGGAGAGTCAGTTCTATCCTACCGACGAGCAGTTGAAGCGCGGCTTCGGCGACGATGTCATCAAGGTAAACAGCAGTTGCGGAGCAGGAACCCTGAGAGGCTGGGACGGTACACAGTCTACGCTTATCAAACCGGTTGCCGTACGCGGACAGCGCATACTGGCTTCGGGACCGGTACGTACCATTGTCGATGCCGAAGTAAAGGGATGGCAGTACGCCGGACAGGAACTGAACATGATAAACCGCTATACGCTGTACGCCGGACATCGTGACGCACAGGTGGATGTATTGTTCGACGCTCCGCTGGATAAGGAAGTTTTCTGTACCGGAGTACAGAACATTACCGGACATGCCGACATGTTTTCCGACCACAAGGGACTGGTGGCAAGTTGGGGTACCGACTGGCCGGTGAACGACACCGTAAAGTATAAAAAGGAAACCGTGGGACTGGCTACCTATATTCCAGAGAAATATGTAGTGAAAGAAACGGCCGACAAGGAAAACTTCCTGTACACCGTCAGCGCTCCCGGTCAGCATTCGTTCCGCTATTACACCTCATTCACTTCGTGCAAGGAAACCTTCGGATACCCCGACAAAGAAACATGGTTTGCTTATGTACAAGCATGGAAAAAGTCACTGGAACAGCCTGTTAAGATAACAATCGTAGAGAAATAGTCACGACACAAACACAAATGCCGGCATTAAAAACGTTAAATAAATAAAAAGAAGCCGGTCGGTCAGCTTCACTATGCGTATTATTGAACAGTGAAGCTGACTGCTTGAAAACAATTTATTAACTCAACAACTATTATCCATGAAATCTATCGTATTATCCATTTTATTAGGAAGCTGCCTCGTTCCTGCCGTACAGGCACAGAACTATGTATCGAAGGTATGGGTAGCCGACCAGGGCAACGGTACGTACAAGAATCCGGTACTGTATGCCGATTATTCCGACCCCGACGTATGCCGTGTAGGCGACGACTTTTACATGACCTCATCCAGCTTCGGCTGCCTGCCGGGATTGCAGATCCTACATTCCAAAGACTTGGTCAACTGGACCATCGTGAGTGCCGCCATACCGCGGTCACTGGCTCCGCATACCGATGTAGCACCTCAGCACGGCAACCGTGTGTGGGCTCCGTGCATCCGGCATCACGACGGTGAGTTCTATATTTTCTGGGGTGACCCCGATCAGGGTATCTTTATGACAAAGGCAAAGGATGTAAAAGGTCCGTGGTGTGAACCGGTACTGGTCAAGGCAGCCAAAGGCATCATCGACACCACTCCGTTGTGGGATGAAGACGGAAGGGTTTATCTGGCTCATGCCTTTGCGGGAAGCCGTGCGGGACTGAAGAGCGTGATTGCCGTATGCGAGCTGAGTGCGGATGCTACCCGTACCATCGGACCGTCACGCATCGTATTCGACGGTCATGAGGCACACGAAACCTGCGAAGGACCGAAATTCTATAAACGCAACGGATATTATTATATCTTCCATCCGGCAGGCGGCGTTCCTACAGGCTGGCAGGTTGTACTGCGTTCGAAGAATGTATACGGCCCGTACGAATGGAGAACAGTGCTGGCACAGGGCAATACAACGGTAAACGGTCCTCATCAGGGCGGATGGGTAGATACTCCCAGCGGAGAAGACTGGTTCCTGCATTTTCAGGATGTAGGTGCTGCCGGACGTCTGGTTCACCTGCAGCCGATGAAATGGGTAAACGACTGGCCAGTCATCGGTGAGGACAAGGATGGCGACGGCTGCGGCGAACCGGTACTGACTTACAAGAAACCGAACGTAGGCAAGACGTATCCTGTATGCACACCGCAGGAAAGCGATGAGTTCAATACCAACGAACTGGGCTTGCAGTGGCAGTGGAATGCCAACATCAACGACAAGTGGTATTTTGCCGATCAGGAACACGGGGTACTGCGCCTTTACTCGTACCCGGTTCCCGAAAACTACAAGAGCCTGTGGGACGTATCGAACATGCTGCTGCAGAAATTCCCTGCCCCCAGCTTCAACGCAACCATGAAACTGAAGTTCTCTCCTATTGCCAAATACAAAGGTGAACGTACCGGACTGGTAGTTATGGGTATGGACTACGCAGGCATCGTACTGGAAAATACCGAAAACGGACTGGTTCTCTCGCAGGTAGAATGCAAGAAAGCCGACCGTGGAGGTCAGGAAACCGTCAACGAAACTCTTCCGCTGAAGGAGAATGAAATCTACCTGCGTGCCGAAATCACCACTACGGGCGAAAAGATAAGCAAGAGCGAGGGCGGACACGACCTGATAGTGATGTGCCAACTGAGCTACAGCACCAACGGAAAGAAGTTCCACAAGTTCGGCAAAGAATTTCAGGTGAAGGAAGGCAAGTGGATCGGCGCCAAGGTAGGTACCTTCTGTACGCGTCCTGCCATCACGACCAACGACGGCGGCTGGGTTGATGTCGACTGGTTCAGAATAGACAAGTAATCTCTCCCGATTTTTTGTACGAAAAATAAAAAAACGTGCCGACGTTTTACTCAAAACGTGCTGACATTTTCTAAAAAATGCCGGCACGTTTTTTTTGCCTGACAGGACGATACTTTTTTTCGTTCATCGGTACGGCATCATTTTCCGCTTGTCGGCACAGCACAAAAAAAGGTCCGGAAATCTCACGACTTCCGAACCCCGATATGCAAAAATACAAAATATTATTTTCTTATGCTTCTTTTACTTCCCAACCCAGAGCGCTGGCACCCAGAACGGCAGCATCAGCATCTTTCAACTGAGAAAGGAGTAATTTTGTTTTTCCCTTGTAAATATTCAGGACATTGTCTTCCAGAGCTTTCTGGATAGGCTTCATGATGTAGTCGCCCGATTTAGCCAGACCACCGAAGAGAATAATTGCTTCAGGGCTTGAGAATGCAACGAAGTTGGCCAGAGCAGTACCCAGAATCTTTCCGGTATACTCAAAGATTTCCAGAGCCAGCTTGTCACCTTTCACAGCTGCATCGTATACATCTTTCGACTGGATTTCTTCCGACGGAATGTTTCTCAGCAAGCTCGGTTCAGAACGTGCAACGAGGAACTCGCGTGCAGTACGAGCCACACCAGTAGCCGAGCAGTAAGTTTCCAGACAGCCTTTACGTCCGCATCCGCACATACGACCAGCCGGATCGACGATAACGTGTCCCAACTCGCCTGCAAAACCATCGTGACCATAAACCAACTGACCGTTGATAACGATACCGCTACCAACACCTGTACCCAGTGTAATCATGATGAAATCCTTCAGACCACGAGCAGCACCGTATGTCATTTCACCGATAGCAGCTGCGTTGGCATCGTTAGTAAGTGCTGTAGGGATACCCAGGCGTTCTTCGAACATAGCAGCCAAAGGAATAACTCCCTTCCAAGGCAAGTTCGGAGCAAACTCGATTGTTCCACTGTAATAGTTACCGTTAGGAGCACCTACACCCATACCTTTTATCTTTTCTGCACCACCAAACTGTTGCAGCAACGGAAGCAATTTCTTGCAGACAGCATCAACGTATTCGTTAACTTCGGTATATTGCTGTGTCTTTACTGAATCGGAAGCCAGTACGTTACCACGAGAATCAACCACTCCGAAAACAGTATTAGTACCACCGATATCCATTCCTACCACATAGGGCTTTTCCATATTTATTGTCATGACATTAAATTGTTAAAGGTTAGTTATATGTGGCAAATGTACGCAATACGGGAAAACCGAACAAATTTTTTCCTAATTTATTTACCCCTCATGTAACTTTTTATATCTTAGCCGCGTCTAACGATACGTAGTTTAAGACACAAAAATCATTTTATTATGATACGATTACAGGGCATCAACAAGACATATTATAATGGAGCACCGCTTCACGTACTGAAAGGTATCGACCTGCAAATAGAAAAGGGAGAATTTGTGTCCATCATGGGCGCTTCGGGGTCGGGAAAATCTACCTTACTGAATATTCTGGGTATCCTCGACAATTACGATTCGGGCGAATATTACCTGAACGACGTACTGATAAAGAACCTGAGTGAAACCCGCGCGGCAGAGTACCGCAACCGCATGATCGGGTTCATCTTCCAGTCGTTCAACCTGATTTCGTTCAAGAATGCCATGGAGAACGTGGCGCTGCCGCTATTCTATCAGGGGGTGGGCAGGAAAAAACGAAACGAACTGGCGCTGGAGTATCTGGACAAGCTGGGACTGAAGGAGTGGGCACACCACATGCCCAACGAGCTTTCGGGCGGACAGAAACAGCGTGTAGCCATCGCACGGGCACTGATTTCGAAGCCGCAGATTATCCTTGCCGACGAGCCAACCGGCGCACTGGACAGCAAAACCTCGGTGGAGGTGATGAACATCCTGAAGGAACTGCACGACCGGGAGGGACTGACCATCGTAGTAGTGACACACGAAAGCGGGGTGGCGAACCAGACTAACAAGATCATTCACATCAAAGACGGGGTGATAGAACGGATAGAAGACAACATCGACCACAACGCCTCTCCTTTCGGCAAGAACGGTTTCATGAAATAAACACACAGCCATGACAGATCTGATACAAGAAATATATGGTACCATCATGCGCAACAAGCTGCGTACCATTCTGACGGGCTTCTCGGTGGCATGGGGAATCTTCATGCTGATTGTACTGCTGGGAGCCGGAAACGGACTGATACATGCCTTCGAAGGGCAGTCGAGAAACATGAAAATGAATTCCATCAAGATTTATCCGGGATATACGTCGAAGCCCTTCAAGGGACTGAAGGAGGGCAGACGCCTTTCGCTCGATGAAAGCGACCGGCAGCTTACCGAACAGGCTTTCCCCGAAAACGTAACGTCGACGGGAGCCAGCGTCAGCAAGGATGGTGCTATTCTGACTTTCGGCAAGGAGCATGTTTCCATCTCTCTGCAAGGGGTATTTCCTAATTATACGGAGCTGGAGGCGGTAAAGCTGAAAGAAGGACGTTTCATCAACGACCGCGACATGAGGGAGCGGCGAAAGGTGCTTGTCCTGCATGAGAAGACCATCCGCATACTGTTTCCACACACAGAACCGCTGGGGCAATACGTCGACGTACAGGGAGTAGCCTACCGGGTAGTGGGTATCTATACCGACCAGAACAGTTTCTCGCCTTCGGCACTGGTACCTTTCACCACCGTCCAACTGGTATACGGCAAAGGCGACAGCATCGACAACCTGACATTTGCCACCGAAGGACTGACCGACGAAGCTACCAACCAGAAGTTTGAAGCCGACTACCGGCAGGCGATGGGGCTGCACAAAAGCTTCTCCCCTACCGACCAGAGTGCCATCTGGATGTGGAACCGCTTTACACAGTACCTCCAGCAGCAGTCGGCTACCCGCATCCTGCATATCGCCATCTGGGTAATCGGCATATTCACCCTGCTGAGCGGTATCGTGGGCGTGAGCAACATCATGCTTATCACCGTGCGCGAACGTACACACGAGTTCGGCATCCGTAAGGCACTGGGAGCCAAACCCGCCTCCATCCTGTGGCTGATTATCTCGGAGAGTGTGGCCATCACCACCTTCTTCGGCTACATCGGCATGGTGGCAGGCATCGCCGTCACCGAGTACATGAATCAGGTGGCGGGCAAGCAGACCGTCGACGCGGGCGTGTTCAGCGTAACGGTCTTCGAGAATCCTACGGTAGACCTGAGTATTGCCATTCAGGCTACCCTGACACTGATTATCGCCGGTACGCTTGCCGGACTCTTCCCCGCCCGGAAGGCAGCCCGCATCCGTCCGATAGAAGCACTAAGAGCAGACTGACATGAGAAGAATCGATTTTGACACCTGGGAGGAAATCTTCCTCACCATTACACGCAACAAAACACGAAGCATACTGACGGCATTCGGCATCTTCTGGGGAATATTCATGCTGGTGGCACTCATGGGAGGCGCACAAGGCATGCAGGACATGCTCTCACGGCAGTTTCAGGGCTTCGCCACCAACTCGGGATTCATGGGAACGAACAATACTTCGAAGGCTTACAAGGGATTCCAGCAGGGAAGATGGTGGAGTATGGACAATCAGGATGTGGAGCGTATACGCAACTGCGTACAGGGACTGGACGTCGTAACGGCTACCATTGCCCAGTGGGGAGTGAATATCGTGTACGAGGAATACAGCATATCGGGAACGCTGAAAGGGCTTTATCCGGACTACGACCGGATAGAGGAACCGATTATCCGTCTGGGGCGTCCGCTGAACGAAACCGACATACGCGACCGCCGGAAGGTGTGTGTCATCGGGAAACGTATCTACGAAACGCTCTTCCCAAAGAAGGATGATCCGTGCGGCAAATACATTGAGATAAACGGTATCTACTACCGGGTAGTGGGAGTCAACGAGGCGACGGGCAACATGTCGGTCAACGGACAGTCGGAAACGTCGGTCGTCATTCCCTTCAGTACCATGCAGCAGAACTATAACCGGGGCAACCGCATCGACATGCTGGGCTATACGGCAAAAAAAGGATACTCCATCAGTCAGGTGGAAAAGGAAGTGGAACGCATCGTCAAGCAGGCACACGCCATCCACCCCGATGACGAACAGGCGGTTATCCGCGTCAATGCGGAAGCCATGTTCAGCATGATGGACAACCTGTTTACCGGCATCCGCATCTTAGGGTGGCTCGTAGGACTGGGTACGCTGCTTGCCGGTGCCATCGGAGTGAGCAACATCATGATGATTACCGTAAAGGAACGTACTACCGAAATCGGCATCCGCCGTGCCATCGGTGCACGTCCGAGTGATATCCTGCAACAGATTCTGCTGGAAAGTATGGTACTTACCACACTGGCAGGCATGGCGGGCATCACGTTTGCCGTATTCCTGCTGAATGCCGTAGAAACGGGAACCTCGGAACCGGGACTCCCGGCACATTTCCTCATCAGCTTCTGTCAAGCCATCGGAGCCTGCGTCCTGCTCATCGTACTGGGACTGCTGGCGGGACTGATTCCTGCCTACCGTGCCATGGCGATAAAGCCGATAGAAGCCATACGCGACGAATAATTAACCCGACCGTCAAACCATTGAAATAAAAACATAAACCAATTCATATGAAGAAATTTATCAAAGTTGGCATATTGGTGCTCATCGCACTGATATTTATAGGAACATTCGTTTTCCTGTATCAAAAGTCACAGCCTAAAGAAGCACAGTACAACATTCAGCGAGTAGAAAAGACCGATCTGGTACAGACTACCGTGGCTACAGGCAAGATTGAGCCGCGCGACGAAGTACAAATCAAGCCTCAGATTTCGGGTATCATTGCCGAAGTATACAAGGAGGCGGGACAGAAAGTAAAGAAGGGGGAAGTGATAGCCAAGGTAAAGGTCATCCCCGAACTGGGACAACTGAACTCCGCCGAAAGCCGTGTCCGGCTGGCAGAGATGAACGGACGGCAGGCAGAAACCGACCTGACACGTATGGAGAAGCTCTACAAGGACAAGCTGGTGAGCAACGAGGAATACGAAAAGACCCTGCTGGCTGCCCGTCAGGCGCGCGAGGAGATTCAGGCAGCAAAAGATAATCTGGAGATTGTAAAGGAAGGTATCACCAAGAACAGTGCTTCGTTCAGCAGCACGCTTATCCGTTCGACCATCGACGGACTGATACTCGACGTGCCCATCAAGGTGGGTAACTCGGTCATCATGAGCAACACGTTCAACGACGGTACCACCATCGCTACCGTAGCCGACATGGGCGACCTGATTTTCCGCGGCAACGTAGACGAAACGGAAGTAGGACATATACGTGAAGGCATCCCCGTTAAAATCACACTGGGAGCCTTGCAGAACATGAAGTTCGACGCCGTACTGGAGTACATCTCGCCCAAGAGCGTAGAAAACAACGGTGCCAACCAGTTTGAGATAAAGGCTGCCATCAACGTACCCGACAGTGTAACTATCCGTTCGGGCTACAGCGCCAATGCCGAAATGGAACTCCAGCGCGCCGACAATGTACTTGCCGTACCCGAAAATGCACTGGAGTTTGCAGGCGATTCGGCCTTTGTGTATGTGCTGACCGACAGTGTGCCTCAACAGCAGTTCGAACGCCGGGCAGTCAAAACAGGTATCAGCGACGGTATCAAGATAGAAATCAAGCAGGGACTGAGTGCAAACGATTTTGTGCGCGGCCTGAAAAAAGAAAACTAATCACCCGCAACCATGAAACTGAAACATTTTCTCTTTATAGCTTCTGCCACTGCCCTGCTGCCGGTACAGGCACAGCAGAAATGGGACTTGAAGCAGTGTATCGACCACGCCATCGCCAATAACCTGAACATCAAGCAACAGGAAGCACAGCGCGACCAGAACAAAGTGGAAGTAAGTACGGCACGAAACAGCTTCCTGCCCGACCTGAACGGAAGTGCCTCGCACTCGTTCAACTTCGGCCGAAGCCTTCAGTCGGATAATACGTACAAGAGTCTGAATACACAGAATACCGGCCTGAACCTGACGACCAGCATCCCGCTGTTCAACGGACTGCAACGGATCAACAACGTGGCACTCTCGAAACTGAACCTGCAGGCTGCCATGGAGGATCTGAACAAGGCGAAGGAGGATATCAGCATCCAGGTGGCATCGGCTTACCTGCAAGTACTCTTCAACGAAGAACTGGTGAAGGTGGCCAACGACCAACTGGTGCTGAGCAAGGAGATGCTGGACCAGAAAACGGCTTTCTACAAGAACGGTAAAGCCTCGCAGGCAGAATGGTACGAAGCCAAGGCACGCGTGGCACAGGACGAGCTTTCTGCCGTACAGGCCGAAAACAACCGCCGCCTTGCCCTGCTCGACCTGAGTCAGTTGCTGGAACTCCCCTCTCCCGACGACTTCGGTATCGTATCGCCGGCTGTCGACTCGCTGACCAGTCAGGGTATACAGACCTCTCCCGCCGAAGTATATGCCGAAGCAGTACTCACCAAGCCGGCTATCAAAGCGGCCCAGTACCGTCTGGAAGGTGCCGACAAGAACATCCGCATCGCCAAGGGAGCCTATTACCCGCAACTCAGTTTCGGAGCAGGCATCAGCACCAGTTTCTACAACGTATCGGGCATGGAGAACGGCAACTTCGGCTCACAGTTGCGCGACAACTTCAGCCAGTACATCGGACTCTCGCTCAGCATCCCCATCTTCGACCGCTTCAGCACCCGCAACCGTGTACGGAGCGCACGCATCCAGCAGCACACCTACTACTGGCAACTGGAAGAGAGTAAGAAAACCCTCTACAAGGAGATACAGCAGGCGTACTACAACGCCGTAAATGCCGAAACCCAGTACCGCAGCAGCCGTACCGCCGACGAAGCCGCACAGGCCTCCTTCCAACTGATGAAGGAAAAATACGCCAACGGCAAGGCAAACGCCACCGAGTACAACGAATCGCGCACAGCGTGGATGAAAGCCGTTTCCGACCGCCTTCAGGCCAAGTACGACTACCTGTTCCGCACCAAGATACTCGACTTCTACCGCGGTATTCCGCTCACGCTATAACCTCCCCCGAAACCGACATACGTCTATATAAAAAGAGAGCCGCAGGCGATACTCAACGTACAACCTGCGGCTATTGGTCTGTGTTACGATTTCGGAAACTCGATGTCGTGTCCAAAAACTATTTATCGATGCTTTTTATAATAGTCGATGCAATCTTCGATGAACTCTTTCGGCTTGCCTTGCTCAGCTTGTCAGCTTTTTCCAGATTCATGCAAGTAAAGTAATTGTTGCCTTTCGTCACCTCCTGCTGATTCTTGTCGTACAGCGAGTAGCTCACGAAGTGAAACAAGGTACGCAGCGGTTTTTCCTGCCATTTCAGGTAATGCTGGTTCAGGAACAGCACATAGTCGGCATGAGCCTCATCCATCAACTGCTTATAATTCTTGTGGTCAATCTGTTCCACATCAGCATAGCTTTCTTCATTCTCTCCGCTCATCTTCACCTCACCCAGCAACTGTTCCGTGTCAGAGAAATTCTCTGAAGAAATGAACGTAAACTCCTTGCTCTTATTAGTCTGAATAATATTATCGGTAATAATCCGGTTATATGTATCGCCGATGCTGTCTTCCGGAATGCCTGTTTCTTCAGTAATCATACTTTCCGGAAAATAGTTTGAGCTGACATTGTCAAGTCCTACCACCAATACCTTTACAGAAGTAGCATTCGCCTTGCCGGCAGCCTCTTTACCAGCCTCTTCAGCCTGCACAGCTGTGATAGAAGCCATAGCAAACAATCCTAAAATAATGCTTTTCACAAATGTCGTTTTCATTGTCTTTCTGCTTTTAATTTGACGATACAAAAATAGGGATGTCATATTACATCCCTATTTCCGTTGTGTGATAATATTATTTAGAATCGGTTACAATCGGATTTGCCTGTTTCCGGAATCATTTTCCGGAAATCAGTGCAGCAGCTTCCAAAGGTTGGTTAGTGGTGATATAATCTACATTCAGGTCCATCATTTTCTTCATGACCTTCACATCGTCTACGGTCCAGACATTGACCTTCATGCCCAGGTCGTGAGCTTCCTTCACCCATTCCGGATGTTTTTCGAAAGCCTTATAGTAATAATCGATGCCGTTCAGTCCTTTTTCCTTTACTTCTTTGGGAGCGATATCACTCTTCAGGTAAGCAATTTCCGAACCCGGAGTAAGGCGTACAAGCTGTTCGCATACGTTCATGCTGAACGAGATATATTCCACCTGTTTCTCCAGCCCATATTCCTTCACCATCTTGACAGTAGACTCTGTAATCTGGTCTTCCTGAGCCTTGGTCTTATGAGGCTTGATTTCCAGAATCAGCTGTACATCCGGCAACTTCTTGCCAGCCTCCAGATAGTCGGCCAGCGTAGGCAACTTTTCTCCATTCTTCAGTTTCAGGTCTTTCAGCTTGTCGTATGCCGTTTTGCCGATAGTCAGTCCGTCTATCGCATCGTCGTGGTTCACCACCACTACCCCGTCGGCAGTGAGCTGTACATCAAATTCAGAGCCATATACCTTTGCCTCGGCAGCCTTGTTCAACGCTGCAATAGAGTTTTGTGCCGAACCTTCAGTTTTCCAGAATCCGCGGTGAGCAATCACCTGTGTCTGAGCCTGTCCTGCCAGTGCAAAGAACGCACAGGCACAAGCCATCAGTAAATTTTTTGTTTTCATAATCATCAATTATATTTTTCAGTTCATTTATCAGAATGCATATCTCAGTCCCAACTGTACCTGATAAGGAGTACCGTTCAGGCTGGAAACACCGGTATTCGCATTGACGTTGTATACGTATTCCTTCTTTTCCTTATCGAAGCTCTTGATGGTATAAATCTTCTGAGCTCCCAGGTTATGTCCTGCTCCCCAGTCTTTGTTCAGCATGTTCAGCACGTTGAAGATATCGACAGAGAGTTCCAGACTGTGCTTTTTGTAAATCTGGAATTTCTTAGCCAGACGCAAGTCGAGTGTACCATAGAATCCGTTCACACCACCGTTACGTTCGGCAACCTTTCCGAAGCTCTTGCGGATATAGTCTTTCGTACTTTCCTCTACATCCGGATTAGCAAGAATGCTGTTGATACCATCTTTCAGGTACTGCGGCGTATTCGGATCATTCGGGTCGTAAATATAAGCCAAATCATTCGAATCGACAAAGTCGCCATTCACATTTCCACCCACGATGAGCGAGTAACGTGTACCACCGATACCCGAGAAGCGTGCACCTACGCTGATGCCCCAGAAAGTAGGAGCAGTACCATATACTACCACTTTATGACGGAACTGGTTGCTTGAATAGTTCATCTGGCTCAGGTCACGCGGATCGTCCACTACCATCTGAGCGAGTGTAGCCGAGTTTGCTACGTTACCGTTGTAAGAAGTATTGTCTTTGGTATCGTTCCAGGTATAGCTGAACGAAAGCTCACCGTCCTTGAAGTAACGCCATGTACCGTCGATGACGAAGGCAAACTGATTCACCTTACCGTCGCTGATCATTTCGAGCACACGTCCTACCTTGTCGCTCTTTCGTCCCTCTTTCCAGTCGGCTACCCCTTTATCGTCGATTGTACTGGCAGGCACATATACCCCACGGTTTCCTTCGGCAGCTATACGGAAGTACGGCTCGTCCACCATGTTGCGGTCTACGTACATGTAGTTGTTGCGTCCCAGCGTCATATATCCGGCTACGCTCACCTTCAGACGGTCGCTGAAGAAATGCGTATACGAGAGGTTAGCCTTGTAGATGACAGGCACCTTGCAGTCGGCACCGTTCATGTTGATGGTAGAAAGTTTCTCCACATTCGGATTGTTGAAAAGTTCGGCACCCGGTGCGGTAGACGGATCCTTGCGGTAAGCAGGGAAGTCCGGACGAATCAGGTTCAGCATCTCCTGATAGTTGGCAGCCGTCTTGTCGAGCGTAATATCCAGCGAAGCGGTACGTGTACCGTCGAACACCATGTTGTTGATCATGGCATAGTTGTTGATATCGGAAGCAAAGATACCGGCACCGGCACGGATGATGTCCCGATGCTTGTCGTTGATATCCCACGTGAACTGCAAACGCGGCTGAACCTGAAAAGTAGACAAGCCGTTGTCTGTTCTCAGTCCCAGTTCGTCGTATACCGTCTGGTTGAATTCACCCTTGTTGAAATAAGTAGCATTGTCCAAACGCAAGCCGGCAGTCAGTTCAAATCCCGGGAAGAGCTTGGTCTGCAACTGCGCATAAGCTCCTGCGTTCAGGATATTCTGTTTCACACGGTCATCGGGAGTAAGATACAGTTCACGAACGTAGCGGTACGGTTCCAGATTGTCGAAAGCATCCAGTCCGTTGAAGTAGAAACGTCCGTTCGTTTCACTGCCGTAGCGTGAGTTCATGTGCGTATACATCATGTCCACACCAAACGTATAGTTGATTTTGTTCGTATTATAATAGAAGTTATCGACTGCCTGAAGCACATGGTTGTAGAAGTTTTCAGGGCAGTAGCGCTGACCACCCAACTGGATGCTGGTAGTAGCCGTCTTGCCGTCTATCTGCGATTCCACGTTGCTCACGATGGCACGTGGTATGTTGGCAGCAGGAAGTTCATCCCCCGGCATAGATTTTTCCAGCGTATACAGATGCTGTACCTTCAGCTCGTTGGTACCCCTCGGACCGACTACCGAACGCAAGGTAGCCATGGCACTGTTGTTCAGCGAATGTACGTTACCATACGTTTCGTACAGACAGATAGCCGTATTGTCGCCCAGTCCCAGGTTGTTCATATCGTTTACAAAGTTATCGGTAAACGTCAAGAGGTTGGTCGCATTAATCTGCCAGTCCACACGGGCAAACACTGCATCGGTACTCTGTTTCTTGTCGAATGCTCCGAACTGCGGAGTAGAAGCCACTCCATACTTGTCGCGTGCGATCTGCAAGAAACGGTCGCGCACATCAGTTGTCAGGCTGTAACGCTTCTCGTCGGCAGCACTCTGGATATCGGCGATATACAGCGGACGAGAGTCTGCCTGATGATCCCATGCGATGAAGAAGTGGGCACGGTCTTTTACCAGCGCACCCCCCAGCGAAGCACCGAACTGATAAGTCGAGAAGTCGTTGTCGCGCTTGTTTCCACGGATATCGTACGGGCTGGACAGCCAGTTGGCACGTGCAAAGGTGAACGCACTACCGGTCAGCGTATTGGTACCCGACTTGGTTACTGTGCTCACCGTACCACCTCCGGCACGTCCGTTGGTCACATCGTACTGATTGGTTACCACCTTGAACTCTCGGATAGCCTCCATAGAAATAGCATACGGCACACCGTTTCGGCTTGTGGTACTACCTCCCGAAGTAGGGTTCTTTGCCGTCATGCCGTCGATGGTATAGTTGGTAGACGATGCGAGCTGTCCCGACAGGCTGGAACCCGTGCTGAGCGGAGAAAGATCCACCAGCGAAGTAAAGTTACGTCCGTTCACCGGCAACTTCTCCAGGTCGCGTTCCGTCACGGAAGTAGCCGCACCCGTAGTAGCGATGGTATTCTTCAGCGAGTTTGCCACAACTTCCACAGCCTCCATCACGACACTTTCTTCTTTCAACTGGAAATCCAGACGGAGCAAGTCGCCCTGATTCAGTGTATATCCTGTTTTCTTCTGGTCGCCGTAGCCTACGTAAGTCACCGTCACACTGTACGGCCCGCCCAGCGGCAACTGCTTGATAGTATACTCACCTTTCTCGTTTGTGATAGAGCCGGTATTAAATCCGGTAGATTCATTCTTTACCTGAATAGCAGCTCCGATAACCCCCATTCCGGTTTCATCGGTCACAATACCCGAAATAATGGCACGGTTATCCTGAGCCATCAACTGCCCTGCCGACACCAGCAGAAGCACCAAAAACAATAAGAATTGCTTAAACTTTGTTGTCATCATATACTTTAGTTAAGTGTTTTTAAATTGACGCAACAAAAGTAAAAGCAGGGTATTACACCCACATAACCGCCATGTAAAGAAAGCGTGTGAATTGTATGAAGAAAATATTACAGGCACGACTAACCGCCGTGCCTGTAACTAACAAAACCAACTGGCAGCCAACAATTTCTGCCACAACCTATATCTACAGAAAATATTCCAATGCTATGTAAAAACACAGCATTTTTAACCTACCGTATTCATGCTTGAAATGTGTTAACGGAAAGCTATATACCGGCCTTTTCCAAAAGAATCAGCGCTCATACTGCGGCATATCCGGGTTGAAGTCGAGAACAGTCTGCGGAACCGGCATAATATAGCGCGGGTCGTTGGCAGGCAATGTCCAAGTTTCACCGTTGGCACTGTGAACAATATCCTTGCGGAACCAGTCCTCACGGTTCAGACGTTTCAAGTCAATCAGACGAGGAGCTCCCAGCATGGCAAACTCACGGCGACGTTCGTCGATCACCAAGCGCAATGCTTCCGTACGATTAGGAGCATCGGTAGCCTCTACATAATGTACATTATTCTTAATACGAGCATCACGCAACTTGTCGAGCAACTGCAATGCACGGCTGATAGAACCGATACGTGCTTCACACTCGGCAGCAATCAAATAAATTTCTGGAGTCGTAAATCCGGCATTCTGGTTGATATAGGGAGCATACGTACTATATCCCTTAAAATGCTCCGGCTCAGCAGAAGGATTCATAGTAAAGTTTCCCTCATCGGTAGCAAAAAACAAACGCAGACGCATATCTTCTCCATCAGAAGCCAGATGACTCTTGAATATTTCGAGCAGATCTTGGCTGGCTACAACTGCCCGGTAGAAACCAGAACCGGCTCCTCCTAAGTTACGCATAAAGATATTCTCCACATTATCTACATCTTCCGGGAAGGTTTCATCCGGATTAGACTCCAGTACGATGCGTCCGAAAGTGCTGTATGTAGTAGTGTAGGGCTTCATGTCCAGCAACTGGTCATTCAATTTCAGCGCTTCGTTGGCATTGGTCAGCGCATTCTCATAATCGCCCATGTAGAGGAACATACGTGCCTGAAACGCATAACCGATGGTTCGGTTAGGATGATATACGTTGGTAGCTACTTCCGGCAAGAGCGGAGTGGCAGTCTTCAGGTCAGACATAATCTGATTATACACTTCTGCCACCGTATTGCGCACGTACGAAGCTCCGTCGCCTACCTCTTCACTCAGCAGGATAGGCACTCCGTAATCGGTAGCGGCTGTCGCAGGGTCATAGTGATTACCAAAAATATTGACCAGATTCAGGTATTCGAATGCACGGCCCACCAAAGCTTCGGCATATTTTGCCTCCCGCTGTTCCTTCGTACCGTCGGGCACATTCAGGATGTTGTTGGCTACTGCATTGTATACATAAATATTGGCATAGGCATCATCCCACAAAGGGTCATTGTTTCCCGGCGTGAGCACCTGTCCCGACTTAAACGTATAGAGGTTACGCTCCTGGTCACTGCATCCGGAAAAATTGAATTCGGTATATTCAACCGGATTTCCTCCCGAACTAACATTCATGATTTCTCCATCCGAAGTACGGTAAACATCATCGGTCAAGTAACTGAGCACCGTATTCGACGAACTCATCAGGTAACTGCTGTTCAACAGTTTAGAGTAATCCTCGAATTTTTCGGGGATGGTATATCCTTTCGGCTTGTTTCCTAAAAAATCATCACAACTTTGCAAGGACAAGATACCAAGTCCCAGCAACAGATATTTAGACAGATTCATATTATATCTTAAATTCATGGTTATACATTAAAAATCGAGTGCCACACCCAATGTGTAAGTAGCCGGAATATGCTGTCCTCTGGATGTAGGAGTAGCCACTTCCGGATCGAGGTTCTTCTTATTGGCAGCCCAATAGAAGGCGTTCTGGATCTGCAAGCTCAGACGCAATCCCTGAATGTATGCACTACGCAGCCATTGTTTCGGGAATGTGTAACCCAGTGTAATATCACGCAACTTGATGTAATCGCCCCGTTCGATATGCTTGTCTGCATACTGCCACAAACCACTACAAGTTTTACCATTTCTGTACTGGAATGCCGGATTCATGTCCGGATCGAGTTCATCACCCGGTTTCTGCCAAAATTTCAGACGGTCGCGGTCCATATTGCTGGCATAGTTCAGTACCGGATACATAGTAAACTGGTAGCTGGATGCTACGTCACGCATTACGTTTCCACCATAGTATACAAACATCATGCTCAAGTCGAAGTTCTTGTAACCGAAACGAGCTGTAAGTGATGAAGAGTAAGGAGCAATGGTTGTTCCTTTGTAAACCAAGTCTTCAGCCTCCAGATCGTTTACCGAATTAATCACAGTACCATCGGCTTTGTAAGCAGTCGGGTTACCTTCGCTGTCGAGTCCGGCATATCGGATGGCAAAGATAGAGCTCATCGGATAACCTTCACGGTTCTGGTAAGAACCATAGTAGCTATATGCAGAAGTTCCGGAGTTATCGATTTGTGTCAGCTTGTTCTTGTTGTAGCTGAACATGAAGTCGATGCCGAAGCTGAAATCACGGGTACGTACAATTTCACTCTGCAAAGAAAGTTCTACACCTCGGTTCACCATCGCACCATAGTTCAGCATCAGTGAAGTCCATCCGAAAGTAGAATCAACCAGTCGGTTACCCAGCAAATCGCTGGTTGCCTTGTTATAAAATTCTACACTACCGTTCAAACGGTTACTGAACAAGTTGAAATCAACTCCCACATTTACCAGCTTGGTTTTTTCCCAACGCAATGTAGGGTTAGGAGCACTTACCACATATGCTTGATACTCATTGGTATAGTAGTTCGTACCGTCATCAGCCACAATCATGTACGGGCCTGTATTTTTGGCTACGTTACCATTGATACCATAAGTCAGACGTCCAGCCAGACGATCCAGCACACCTTTGTTTTCCAAGATAATATGCTGCAAACCAACAGACCACAGAGGCTTGTACTGATATTTAGGATCGGTACCGAACAAGTTAGACTGGTCGATACGGATACTTCCGGTCAAGGTAGTACGGTTGTTGTAGGTGTACGATGCATTTCCATAGAACGACACGTAACGGTTATCATCGTATGTAAAGCCATCGGTACCCAGACGGTAAGTACTGAAGTAGAAGCTTCCGCTGGTAGACTGTGTACCACGGATACCCTGTCCCATAGCCAGTTCGTCGATAGCTTTCCAAGAAAGTGAGTTGTCATCGTAACCATATTTATACAACTGAGTAGTCTGATTAACGACCTTACGACGTTCTGCACCGGCTATCACCTGAATAGCGTGTTTTTTCTGGAAATCACGGCTGAAGTTGATCTGCGCACGCAAGGTATACGAATGATCCTTGCCCCAGTACTCGCTCAAGTTACCGCCTTCAGGAATGTAATGTGTGATAGTACCGTCGCTGTTGAGCACCGTAGCGTTGTTGATCATAGATGTTACGCTGTAGTGATTGATGGAGTTATACTGCTTGGTATAACTGTTGGTCATTTCAGTCTGATAACGGACATCGAAAGTTAACCCTTTGATAATCTTGAACGTTGCACCTACGTTGATGTTCCAATACTGCTGTTTATCCTGATAGTGTGCAGTATTTACGCCGTTGACCGGATAGAATGTTTCATCGTACAGTCCCAGTCCGTTCAAACGGTCGATTTCACGCTGCGACTTACCAGTCATGTACCACTGAGCCGGAGAACCATCCTCATTGCGGATCATACGGTACGACGGACCGCTGTACAGATAACTGTATCCTGAGAAACCGTTATCATAATCTTGCGATACGGTACTGTTCAAGATACCCAGATCCACATGCAACCATTTGAAGAAATCGAACTGGTTCTTGAAGTTGAAACCATAACGATTGGTCTTCTGCTCCTTGGCATGCGGCAAGTTCTGCTGGAAGTTGGCAGAAAGAGCATATTTGTAGATATCCGAACCACCCGAGATAGAAAGGTTATGCTGATGAGTGGTATTGGAACGACGAACAAATTCATCCTTGATCTGGTCGTAACGGTCGCGGTTACGGTATACATCCAACTGACTTTCCAGTTCGCTGTCGCTCAACTCTCCGGCTTCGTTACGATACAGCAAGTCGTACACCTCGTTGGTAAAGCTCGGGCTGGTAGGATCGTACGTGTTATGATAACAGTTGAACAACACCTTCTGCAAGTCCACCAGTTCCGCACTCGACATCAGGTTCATGTAATCGCGGTCGGGCAGCGGTTCAAACTTGATACTACCGTTGTAGCGAACCTTCGGTTTACCCTGTTCACCGCTGCGGGTAGTGATGACGATGACACCATTGGCAGACTGAGCACCATAGATAGATGCAGCAGAAGCATCCTTCAACACGGTTACATTGACGATATCGGATGGATTGATAGCATCCAGACTACCTTCGTACGGAATACCATCAACTACATAAAGCGGAGTCTTATTGGCATTCAAGGTAGAAATACCACGAATTTCGGGAGTCGATCCGTTGACCTTCATACCGGCCACCATACCTTCCATACGGTCGAGGATGTTGGTTTGGAGCTTATCCTCCATATCTTTCTGATTGACGATAGAGAACGATCCGGCTGCACGTTCTTTTGAGATGGTCTGATAACCGGTTACGATTACCTCGTCTATCAGCTGAGATTCCGGCTCCAGATCAACCGTATATTGTTTTTTTCCACTAACGGTAATTTCCTGACTTACATAACCGATGAACGACACTACAATGGTTTGTCCCTCGCGTACATTGAGCGAGAATTTACCATTTACATCGGTTACAGTACCATTAGACGTTCCTTTTATTATAACATTGGCCCCCACAACCGGTTCATTGTTCTCATCCAACACGGTTCCTTTTATGTACTGAGAAGCCTGCTGTTCTGTCAGGGCAACAGAGCCCATCACCTTTTCGACCTCCGCCTGCATCGGGACAGTTCCCCAACAGGCAGCCAGGGCCAAAAACAATCCGTTTTTCAGTGTTTGTCTTTTGTTTGTTTTCATACTACTATATTATTAGTGCTTCATTTTCGGTTTCGGTTTCAACTCATTGGAACGCATTGAGTAAGTTTTCTTTCCGTATTTGGGAGTAGAAAGAACGCATGCCGGAATATGCGACTTATCAGTCTGCCGGCGTAACACTTCTTCCAGTGCAGCAGCATAACTCTGATGGATGAAAGCATCATCGCGGTCGTATTGATTGTATGCAATATACTGCAAGTATTCAACGCACTTATTAAACCAAAATTCCGGAATTTTATTGATATTATAGGGAACCAACCGTGCTATAAACTTCAAGCGTTCGATGACCTGCTGCTGATTGACAGTGCTGTCGGCAATCATCGCATCAATCCGTGCGGCAGCCTCTTCGTACTTCTTTTCTCTCAGCTCATCATCTATCAGAATGAACGTGCGGTTGAATGACTTTCCTTCAAAATCGCACAACGAGTCAAGAGTAGCCACATCGCCATTCATCGTTTCCTTGCAAAGCTTGGCATCTACCTGATCTTTTCCAAACAACTTGCAATACTGTGCATAGTTTTCGGATACTTCCTTGATATACTTGTTGTCCATTCCCGTAATGGTACGGCAATACAGTCTCCAGATATCCGGCTCGGTGAGCTTCGCACCTCCCGCTATCAGTTCGTCGAACGCTTTCTTTACGGCATCCGTCTGATAGATAGTCGCGTTATACTCAATGTAATCTTTCAGCAACTGTCTGTCTCTGTTGCCTTTCTGATACTCATCGTACAGGTAGAAAGAACGACGGGCAGGCGTCAGGGCACTCTGACCGGTAGCAATAAATTCCTCTGCAGTCTGTCGGCTGCTACTGAAATGAACAGCCTCGCACGTAGCAGGATCGACAAAAACATACGAAGGATAGAAACGTATCTTGTATTTCTTTGCAAGATCACGTCCTTCGCCATGCTCGGCATCGATTTTCGCATTGACAAAATTCTGATTATAAAATTCACCGACTTCCGGCTGAGTGAAAACATTCTGTGCCATATTCAGACAGGGGCCACACCACTGTGTATAAAAATCGATAAAGATGAGTTTGTTTTCAACTTTTGCCTTATTGACAATTTCAGACCAACTACCATGATTAAATTCTATTCCAGTTGCCCTTAGTGTAAGGTGAGCACTTCCTATACATATCAGCAGAAGAAGTACAAATACTTGTTTTAAATTCATAACAATTTTTCAATAAAGTTTTATCTATAAAAATATTACAATATCAACCCAACCTATTAACGCGCAAAATCATTGAAATATTATCAAAAAGAATCATCAAGCAATCAAAGCCATAATAAGAAAACCAAAATATATCTATTGAAAACTACGCGAGATTTTATCGCCCCCTAAATCGTATGCAATGCCTATATGCCTAAATGATTTGTTCATGAGCTTCAAATATCCCCTGTCCACAAACCTTTTGACAAAATATTCAAAGAACTGATTTTATTTACAGCTAAAGCTATTTTAGAATTACCTGTTTTATACGAATACCCGATAATCATAAATTATTTATTCGCCACCGCAAATATAAATAGATATTTTTATTTTAAACTAAATTTATATAAAAAACGCGCAAGCCAATACAAAAAAATACTCAAAATAACGCCACAGAAAAAAAAACAAGCAACAATTAATAAGATTTAACCATATTAAGCCAACATAATGTAAGATAAAATAAACCATACATTTTTTTTTGAAGAAACAAGTAAAAAGAAAAAGACAAATAACATTTTACATATTTTAAGCATAATCATACAACCTGTATGATAAATAAATCATTTTGCCTATGCATATCATTTTACAAAAATCCGATGGAATTTATTGCACAAAATTCACTTGAAGGCAATGGCTATTCCTTCTCAATTATACCCGTTAAAGAAAAGCCTTTTCCACATTCAGTGTTCTTATAGCTTTCAAAAGACCTTTATATCAGGAAAGAATTACCACACGAATTTGTTGTCGGTACAGTTTTTTACTACTTTTGCGCCATGGCATTTTTCCACTTTCTGAATAAGAACAACATATCAAAAGAGAGTTTCGAAGCCATTTACAAGACTTATTACTCTCGTTTGTACTATTATAGTTTTCAGTTTATTGCAGACGAGGAAACTTCGAAAGACATAGTAAACGATGTCTTCGAAAAAATCTGGTTACAACGCGACGAACTGAAAGCCGATACCTTGTCTTCCTATCTTTATACACTTGTCCGCAACCGCTGCCTCGACCATTTACGGCACCAGAAAGTTGAGCAGCAGTACGCAGAGCTTTACAAGCTTATCGCAGAAGAAGATATAGATGACTCCGATTGGTACGAAGAGCGGATGACACGGATTGAACAAATCATCGCAGAGTTAGGAGAACCCACCAAGGGTATTTTTACCCGATGCTACTTTCAGCATAAAAAATATGCCGAAGTTGCTCAGGAGTATCACATCAGCAGCAGTGGCGTAAAGAAACACATCATGAAAGTCTTACGGCTGATAAGAGAAAAAATTGACATAAAGTAACCCCGTACAGGTACCCTGACCGCAAGACATAACGTATAAACAATAAAGTTCCGCATCATGAAACAAGATTCCGACGATAAATTAGCTCGTGTCTTAGAAGCACTGGAGAATCCGTCAGCCTTTACCCAAGAAGAACTCGGCGATTTGTTCTCCGACAAAGAGTGTCTGCAAAATGCACGTGCCATATTATATGCAAAAGAAGCTCTGGCAAGACAACAGACTCCCCTGCCCGACGTCGACAAGGAATGGAATGCCTTCGAACACCGTCATAAAAAAGCCCGGGTTCTTCCATGGGTCATCAGTATAGCGGCAGCAGCCTGCATCGCTTTGTTTTTCATTCTGAATACTCCGACAGCAGACGATAAAGGATTGCAGGTCTTCGAAGCCATACAGACTGTGCAGACTGTAAGACAGGAAACGGTAAACGGAGTAACAACAATTGATGTGCCACGAGGTATGCAGAAGCACGTAAAGCTGCCCGACGGCACATGTGTAACACTCAACGCAGAAAGCAGGCTTTCCTACAAAGTTTCCCGTTTCGGCAAAGAGGTACGCGAGGTTACCCTGCAAGGAGAAGGATTGTTTAATGTAGCCAAAGATTCTCTCCATCCGTTCATTGTCCGGTCCGACAAATTAAGTACTCAGGTTTTAGGAACCGTTTTCAATGTAAGAAACTATGCTACTGAAAAGATGAAGATAACCTTGCTTTCCGGTTCCCTGAAGGTCGTTTCTTTGCAGAAGACAGACAGTCTGCTCATCCGTCCCGGCGAACAGGCTATTCTGACCGGCAGACAGGAACTGCGTGCGGTCCGTACAACCCATACCGACGATATCACTTCGTGGAGTGAAGGCAGTTTTTATTTCGACAATCAGACACTGGTAGAAATATTATGCGAACTGGGACGCTGGTACAACGTGAATGTAATATTCAAGGATAAGGAGTGTATGAACAGCCGCCTGCACTTCAAGGCTTTCAGAAAAGAATCGCTTGCTTCCATTGTAGAACTGCTGAACTACGTCAGCAAGAATCCCGTCGTTCTTAAAGATAAAACCATCTTTGTTGAAAAATAATTCAAAATCGTGGTACCCGCTTTCCGGTGTAATTCGTATTGATAGCAAATACTAATTTAAAAAGGACGATTTTATGAAACTAAGATTAGCACAATCATTCTGCTTCATCTTATGGTGCAGCTCTGCCCTGACTGCACAGACCACGAAGGCTATCGACGTAGAATTACACAATGTTTCTCTGGCAGAAGCACTGAAGGACCTTGAAGACAAAAGCGGCACTCATATTCTGTTCGATTACAAGGATATAGAACCTTATCATGTTACTTGCCATGCAGAGGATCAGCCGTTCGAACGGATCATACATGCAATACTGGCAGAAAAGCCGCTCATCTGCAAAAAGGTGCGTGAGAACACATATGTCATTCAGAAATCCGCTGCCATTCCCGAAAAGCAAGAAACAGACTACATACTGTCCGGACTGGTAACCGACTCGCTGAATCAGCCTGTCGATGCTGCCGTCGTCAGTGTGATGAACGCCCGGACCGGTATTCCCGTCAATCAGGGCATCACCTCCGGCAAAGGGGAGTTCCGTATCAAGGCGAAAGGGTATGTACAGCTATACGTCAGTTGTCTGGGATATACTTCTTTTTTAAGCACTGCCTTTCAGGTACAAAGAGATACCACCTTTCACGTCAGACTACAGTCATCAAGCATCCAGTTGGACAATGTGCTCGTCGTTGGCGAAAAGCAGACTCCGTCTGTACGTGTGGTCAACGGAAATACCATATTCTTTCCCAGAAACAGTGCTTTGCTGACAGGAAGTTCCGCACTGGACGTCCTGAAAAAAACACCTGGCATACTGGTAGACGGCAACGATAACATCAGCATAGGAGGCAGAAACGGCGTACTGATTATCTTCAACGGAAAGCCTACTTACATGAAACAGGAGGAACTTGTATCTCTACTTAAGTCCATGTCATCCGAAACCGTTACTTCCGTCGAAATCATCAACAATCCATCGGCACAATACGATGCAGAAGGCTCCGGAGGAGTAATCAACATCAACACACGGCGACAACGTACCGAAGGTTATTCATTTTCCATGAACAACGGTATATCTTACTGGGATAATATCCGGCAGAATACCGAACTGGCATTCAGCTATACACACAACAAGTTCAGTCTGATAGGCAATTATCATCACCAGTTTGGATATTACAACCTCGATTACGGCATGCACCGCATCCAGTCGGGAAAGGAGTATTACAGCCCTACACGTGATACCGACAAGCGGAAAACCATAGCCGGAAATCTGGACGTTGAATATAAGTTCAACGACCGGCATCTTCTGGGCGGACAGCTTACCGCTAATGCGCTTTACGGACCTGGACAAACCATCACCACTACCGAAATCCGGAATCAGGAAGACCATCAGCTCGAGCAGATTCTGTACGCCCGAAACGACTATTATATGCAGAAAGGGAACCGATACGGAGCAAACATCTATTATATGGCAACGCCGAAAGAGGGCGTGAAATATACAGTCGATGCAAACTATGCATGGTTCGATGGCGGTTCCGGCAACTTGCAGCCCAACACGTATCGGTCGCCCGACGGAACAATCATAAACGACCATCTGTATAAATCGGTAAACAGCAGAAACATCCATATCTATGCACTGGCATACCATCAGCAGCACAAGGTCGGCAAGGGAGAGCTGAAATCGGGTATCAAGTTTTCCAGCGTACATGCAGACAACGGGTACAATTTTTCCGAAATCATAGACAACAAGGAGATAACAGACGCCACACAGTCTAACGACTTTATCTACAAAGAACAAATTCTGGCAGCATACCTGCTTTATGCGTACCCCATAAACAACAAACTGAATCTGGAAATCGGTCTGAGAGGAGAGCAGACATGGTCTGACGGAAGATTGTTTACCATAGACGGCTCGAACGACAAAGACAACAAGCGCAGTTATCTCAACGTATTTCCTTCCGTCAGCCTGAATTATCAACTGACGGACGAACAGGCACTGTCCTTCAGCTACGGCAGCCGGATAGACCGCCCTGCTTATCAGGACTTGAATCCGTTTGAGTACTTGCTTGACGAGTTATCGTACTGGAAAGGGAATCCTTTTCTTACTCCGCAAAAGACGCATCGGGTAACGGCGACATACAGCAACAGGCATACGTCGGTAGCCGTGGCATATACGTATATGAAGGATTATAAAGCACAGATTACAGATACCTTGTCTACCAACAAGGTTATTATGACGCCCAGAAACATCGGCAAGCAACAGCAGGTATCCCTGACGATCAATCAGGGAATCCAACCGGTTACATGGTGGAACATAAACCTGAATCTGACTGGATATTATGTAAATAAAGATATTGCTTTCGACAGTTACCGGAAGTTCCCCAAAGATGCTTTTGCCGGTATTTTTACCCTGATGAATACATTCCGGCTTCCCTGGAAACTCCAGTTGGAGGTAAACGGATCGTATGCCACCAAAAGACCGGGAGCTTCAAACGAGAAGATGAACCCCAGCGGTTACGTAGACTTGGCGCTCGGCAAGTCTTTCCTGAATAAGCGTCTGACTGTAAACCTGGCATTGACTGACTTGTTCTGGACGAATAACTGGGATAACTACAGCTCTTTCGAAGGATTTCAGCTCTGGAACTGGGGAAAGGGTGAGTCCAGACAGATTAAGTTCAACATTTCCTACCGCTTCGGTAAAGAAAAGAGCAGTTCACATCAACAGGACTTCAAGGAGATAGACAGACTATAAACTGCCTGTACGCCATCCGAGCCATCACCGTGTCGGGGGGTGTCTTCATCGTTCTCGGCATCATCATCGTGCTGTTTCAGTATAAAAAGCATGTGCAAAGGTGCAAGGAGCTGCTGGAACAATTTGAGGAGTGATACCAAAGTAAACCGATGCGGTAGTAATGTTCAAAGCTGGTGAAACTACTGAAACCGTTTAAAAAGTAACACCCAAACAAGTTTGTCACAATGGTAATGTACAAGGCTGGTGAGTTACTCAAACAAAAAGTAGCCGGTTTCTCTGCTCCCGACGGCAAAGAATCCGACTACTTTTTTATTGCTATCCGAGGGGATAATCCATCCTCCGGCAGTTCCTTACTTTCCTTCTGACAAGATTTTCGACTTTACACAACCGACTGCCCTACGTGCCCGATGTGTGCCTAATCTACTAAAAATAAGAAATGGTACGAGTTTCTGTAAATTCCGGTTCCGTCTTGGTAGAAACTCTATCCGCTCCATTTTCAGGGTAGTACGTAGTAACCTCCCACGTACGCTTTACCCTACGCTTAGTCCAGTTACCTTGACTGTCCGTTGCAAGATAGGTGTAGCGGCATATCTCAACATCGATGCCATCTTCATAACTGGCAGAAGATTTCATTGTAGAAGGGTATTTACCGGTTCCTTCATACGTATACGTACGTTCCACCGGCATCATCCCATCAAAATACTTATACCGGACAACCCGTCCGCGACTATCAAATTCATATTCAATGGTACCCTCAATGCCCTTTTCATCCACTTCCTTGCGCAAGTTACCCTCGCACGTAATCCGGAAAGGACCTATCACATTATCTATCATATAGCGGTCTGCTCCCCGATAAATATACCGGTTTGCTCCATCAGACACCATATTGCCATTTTTGTCGAAGGTAAGCGTTACTTTGCCAGTGGTCACCGTGCGGACATTTCCATACAATCCATGTCCCTGAACGGCTGTGAAAGCAGAAGATGCACCAGAAACGTTCAAAGTAATTGCCGGACAGCTCAAACGTTGCCTTACCCCTTTGCCTGTATTCCTGTTGCCTCTGAAAAATTCCTCCATCGGATCTTTTACCTTCGATTCGTCCGTCTGTCTTAGGTAAGCATCCACACTAATATCTCCGATACGAAGTTCACCTGCATGCAGCGGATAAAGCAACAGTTGTCTAAATACGATTGTCTGGTATTCTTTCCCGTTCCGGGTTTCCAATTTCCATTGGCTTCCCCGAAGGCTTACCGGTTTCACCTTGAAATCTTTGAGTAAGATCTGTTGTTGAAGATTTGCCAGACTATCCACTTGTGCGGTAGTATACAGTTTACACTCCAACACCACAGGACTGTTTACGCGGGGAGAACGATTGGATACATTCATCGTTATAAAGGCTTCCGGCTTCGACTCCACACTGCCGTTGGAGGAAGAAGGCAGTTTCCCCACAGGCACTACATGGATAGTAAGCTGTTGCGTACGCAATAACTGTCCCTTTACGGTAAGACTGGTAGAAGGGATCACAAACGTTCCGGTTTCAAATGCCTTCAGTATGTAAGTATAAGAGAACTGATAGGTTGGCGAAGCCACTCCACCTGCTTGCTTTCCGGTAGTGATGCGACTTCGTATCGGCCCCATCAAAACCTCAAAGTCCTTCAACGGAGGTTCCCGAAAATACTGTATATCATTGTCCTGAAACTTTTCGGACGAAAGTACAGCCAGTGTCAGCCGGAACTGCGTACCAATTTCCACATACTCTGGTGCAGAGGCCACAAACACGGGATGCTGGTAGGCCCACATTTCCTTTGGCAAAAGGAACAGCATCAAAAAGAACAGCTTAAAATATAGAAGTGTTTTCATTTTATCATCTGATTTTAAATTCGCTGGAATGATTCTCCTGTTTTTTTGTAAATATGTCCATCGTTTCCATCATAAATATCCCCATTGTTGTACGTCAGTCTTGTAGTGATACCTTCCGGATTGATAATGGTATAGTCACCATCCGCAGTCAGCGTGCCATGCGGATTGGGGTATCCGTCTTTATCGGACAATACACCTCCAGGTGCCATGTTGATTTTCAATGCAATAGCCAATACGATAGCGATAATCACTAATATAATGAGTACAAACACCAGACAAGATGCTAAAATGACAATGGAAACAGAGCCCAGTATATACAGTAAACTGGCTGCCAGTGCTGCAAGGATTCGTTTCTTGGCAATCAACTGAATCAAGATGATGCAAACCTGTATTACCTGACAAACACCTATAATCAGATAAATATAGGTAGGATCGTAACCTCCAATTCCACAAATAACCAATGCGATAATTCCCGCCAGCCAAGTATACAACCCAAACTTCAGACTGACAGAAGTGCGCGCTGTATCGGCAATATCCTTCATGGTCATAAGGAAGAACACAAGCAGGTTGATAAGCACATAGATAAAAAAAATAAAGTTCAAGATGACAAACCACCACGAGTGTACAATGGAAGGCATAAAGAACCATAAGGAATTACTTCCCATCTGCATGACATAGAAAAGGATTGTACCTGAAGTAACTGCCAGCAAGATTCCGTTTATCCAAGCCCATCGGGTATCTCCTCTGCCATTTGCAGTCCGAATACGAAGAGTAAGATGACGTATGAATTTACATTCAAACCACATAAGCAAGGCCAGTCCGCAAATCAGATAAACCATCCAACGGTATCCATCTCCTTTCCAGTCCAGAAGCTTGTACCACTGCTTTGCCTGAGCAGCAGAAGCTTGCTCCGACGTTGGAGTTTCTACTGCCGTCAGATACTTGGCTTGCAAATATCCACTGGTACCCTTATAGTCAACACGTACCCAGTCTGAATTTTCTGTGGTTATACCTAAATCGACCGGACACTCTACTATATCTCCATTATTCAGTTTCAAAAGTATAGCCGACGTTGTCGAGGGTTCACTTCTCAAGTTTAAAGTAGAAGTTACATTCACTTTATAGGGATATCCCCAGAAAGGCAAGGATACCAATAAGGCTATCAGAATAAAAAATAATCTTTTCATACAATTTAGTCTTCGTAAGAGAAATCAAAAGGAAGGAAAAAAGTAATAACAAAAAGTAAGGCCATAAATCCGATTTTGAGAATCCATCTGATAAGCAAAATGAACAGAACAAGCCAGATGACAGCAAATATCAGCATAGCAACAGGATGCTCGGACATCCATTCGGATGCCGACAGAGGCAATACGAAAAGTGTTTCCATAGTAAAAAAATGGCTTTCCAGTTTCTTTCCAGCCTTTAATAAAAACATGAGGCGTGAAACTGCAATGCTATACTCTCGTTTCTGACCAGAGAATTTTCAATTCTACATTTTTTACACGACAAGCATATCGCCCCCTAAAAAACATTCAAGAAAAATAATTACAAATATAATATATTTCATTTATTATTTACAAAATAAAATAGTTAAAATAAAAATTCCCGTCCACGTTCTTCCCCAAACATCAAGAAGTTTCAGGAAAAACGTGGACGGGAATTCTTGTTTTTTGTACAAAAAATAAAACCTTTTGTACAAATTTTCTTAGAATATCGTCGTGTGTGACAGACGGTTTCAGAGTCTGACGCCGCGCTTCAGCTCGTCTTCTACCACTGCCATCATGCCTTCTACCTGAGCCAGTGCCAACATGCGGCCGTGGAACGAGTAGCCGGGATTATAGCCTTTGTCCTCGTCGCCCAGCATCATGCGACCGTGGTCCACACGCATGGGGAGTCCCGGACGCTCCTGCTCGAAGATACGGATCAGGTCGATGAGATGACCGCGTCCCGACAGGTGCGAACTCTCGATGAAGTTGCCTCCCGGCATGGCAGCCGTACTGCGCAGGTGTACGAAGTGGGTACACTTGGCAAACTTCCTTGCCAGCTCGCGCGTATCGTTGTGCTCGCCTGCACTGAGCGAACCCGCACAGAACGTCAGACCGTTATGCGGATTGTCTACCGCACGGAGGAACCAGTCGATATCTTCTTCGTTGGTTACGATACGCGGCAGTCCCAATATCTGGAAAGGAGGGTCGTCGGGATGCACGCACATGTTCACGCCGTACTCCTCGCACACCGGTATCACCGCCGAGAGGAAGTAACGCATGTTCTCGCGCAGCGCATCGCGGTCGATACCGTCGTACAGCGACAGCAGACGCTTGAAGATAGCCACCGGATTCTTGTCGCCCTCACGGATATTGCCGTTCACGAAGCCCTGCGTCTTCACGATGATAGCGTCTATCAGCTCGTCCTTTTCTGCCTCGGTAATCACCTTGTCCAGCTCTGCCACCTTGCGCAGTTCTTCTTCCGTATAGTCTTTCTCGGCTCCCTCACGTCGCAGGATGCGTGTATCGAAGTAAGCAAAGCGTACACGGTCGTAGTACAGCGAGCTGCTGCCGTCGGGCCAAGGATGCTGCAAATCGGTGCGTACCCAGTCTATTACCGGCATGAAATTGTAGCACACGGTCTTTACGCCGCACTTACCCAGATTGGCAAGGCTCACCTTGTAATTCTCAATCAGCTGGTCGCGCTCCGGTCCTGCGTACTTGATAGCCTCGCACACCGGAAGGCTCTCTACCACCGACCATCGCATGCCGTACGACTCGATGTACTGCTTCAGGTCGTTTATTGCCTCTACCGTCCAGATTTCTCCGTTCGGCACCTCGTGAAGGGCGGTTACGATACCTTCCACTCCTATCTGTCGGAGCATGGAAAGCGTGATTTTATCTTTCTTTCCAAACCATCTCCATGTTTTTTCCATCATAATGCTCTGTATTTTTTATACCCCACTAAAAGCACTGAATCCACCGTCAACTGCCAGAACAGCTCCGGTAATGAAACTTGCCGCATCGCTGCACAGGAACTGCACCGCTCCATTCAGTTCGGAGATGTCGCCGAAACGTTTCATCGGCGTCTTGGCAATCACCTTCCGACTACGTTCCGTCAACGAGCCGTCTGGATTGAGAAGGATGGCACGGTTCTGGTTGCCGATGAAGAATCCCGGCGCGATGGCGTTCACACGGATCTTTTCGCTGAACTTGATAGCCATTTCCTGCGCCATCCAGCGGGTAAAGTTCTCTACCGCACTCTTCGCCATGGAGTAGCCCGGCACACGCGTAATCGACTCATAGGCTGCCATCGACGATACGTTGACGATGGCTCCGTACTGCTGGCGTGCCATGATTTCGCCGAATACCAGACAAGGATATACCGTACCGTTCAGGTTCAGGTCGACCACCTTGTCGAGGTCTTCCACCTTCATGTCGAAAATGTTCTGGTCGACGGTGAGTGTACCTCCGGGGATGTTTCCTCCGGCTGCGTTGACCAGAATGTCGATGTGTCCCCACTGCGAAAGTACCTGATCCTTTACGGCTTGCAGACTGCGGATGTCGAGCACGTTGCACACCGTACCCGCTACCTCGCTGCTCACCGCACGAAGGCGTTCCAGTGCCGCATCCACACGCTCCTGATGCGCTCCTATGATAATGACTCTGGCTCCTGCACGCAGGAAACCTTCGGCGATGTTGCTGCCCAATACGCCGGACCCGCCTGTTACGACGGCTACCTTTCCGGCTATGCTAAACTGTTCGTTCATAAGCTGAATTGTTTTTCGATTGTCTGATGCAAAAATAGCGTGAATTTACAGACCGAATGATGCGTATTTTTGCAAGAGTTTTGCGTATTTTTGCAGACAACCTTTTCCCTGCCGTTATGAAAAAGATTCTGAACGAACGCATTGCCATCTCCAGCTCGAACCCGATACGGGCGCGATTCTACGATTACCGCGGATTTACGTATCCGTGGCACTTCCACAGCGAGTACGAACTGATGTTCGTGGAACAGGGGTACGGCAAGTGTCTAGTGGGCGACAGCATCATCGACTACCGGGCGGACGACCTGATTTTCTTCGGGTCGGGACTGCCGCACTGCATGCAGAACTGTCCCGAGGCGGAGGAGAACGAGGCGTATCACGTGTACGGGGTGAACATCCAACTGGAGAAGGACTTCATGCAGTATTCGTTTTCGCACTACACGCAGTTTGCCTCCATCCGTTCGCTGCTGGAGAAGGCACACCGCGGCATCCGTTTCCCGCTTGCCGGAAGAAGCGAGATAGCCGACTGCCTGAAGCGTATTCCCGTAGCGCACGGGGTGGAACAGATGATCGAGATTCTGAAGCTGCTGCAAGCTCTCTCGGCTTTTCCGCGCAAGCAGTTTGCTGCCTCGCCCAACTACCTCCCCGACCCGTCGGTGTTCGGCGACAAGAAGATAGAGAAAATCATCGCCTACCTGAACAAGCGTTACACACAGCCCGTCAGCCTGGGTGAGATTGCATCGTACACCGCCATGAACGAGGCGGCTTTCTGCCGGTATTTCAAGCAGGAAACGGGCAAGACGTTCAAGCAGTACATCCTCGACATGCGCATCGGCTATGCCTGCAAGCTGCTCGCTGCCGGACGGATGAACGTGTCGCAGATCAGTCTGGAATGCGGATTCGAGTCGACGGCGCACTTCAACCGTATCTTCAAGCGGCTCACGGGCATGGCTCCTACTGCATACCGTGAGAGCATCTTGTAAACAAACCTTACATAAGCGTTAAACCCTCTTAAAAAGCGAGGCCTATAAGGTCACAAGTTATTCATCAATTTTCTACCTTTGCCGCCAGAATAACAACAAGGACATCACAAAAATCATGAAAACAATCATTTTTGTCAATACGGTTCGCTACATCAACAAAATCCACGATTTCCATACGTGGGGAGCTGCTGCATTGATTTGATTTTACCCTTCTACATGTCTTTTTCCGTTGTTTATATCCATTCAGTAAAAATCTAATAAACATTTTATTTGTATGAGCAAAACAAGCAGGCTCATAGTGCTGTGTAGTGCAGTACTGTGCAGCCAGTATCTGTGTGCCCAGTCGCGTACGATGGGCATAGAAGAGATGTTCCGTCTGGCCGACGAGAACAGCAAGAGTATCCAGACTTACCGTACCGGAAAGGAAGTTGCCGACGAGAACCTGAAAGCTGCCAAGGCACAGCGGTTGCCCGACATCAGTGCGTCGCTTTCGGGCAGCTACTGGGGCAACGGCAAGCTGTGGGATCGTGATTTCAGCAATGCCACCAAGATAGACATGCCGCACTGGGGCAATAACTTCGCCCTCGAGGCTCAGCAGGTGGTGTATGCCGGAGGTGCCATCAGCAGTGGTATCGAACTGGCGGAGCTGGAGAAGCAACTGGCGGAGATGGACTGGCAGAAGAATCGTCAGGATATCCGCTTCCTGCTCGTGGGACATTACCTGAATCTGTATAAACTCCATAACCAGATCGAGGTGCTGCACAAGAATCTGGAACTGACCGACCAGTTGATTGCCAACATGCAGGCGCGACTGGAAGAGGGTACGGCGCTGGAGAACGACATCACGCGCTACGAGCTGCAACGGGAAACGCTCCGTCTGCAACTGGCCAAGGTGGAGGATGCCTGCAAGATAGCCAATCATCAGCTGGTCATCACCCTGCACTTGCCCGAAGGGACGGTGGTTCAGCCCGATACGACGCTGAACGACAGTCGGATTCAGACGCTGAGTGAAGCCAACTGGCAGGAGTTGGCGGCGCAGAACAACCTCAACTTGCAGCAGGCGGAAACGGGTATCAAGGTCAACCGCCAGCGGGTGAAGATGGAGCGTTCGGAGCGGTTGCCGAAAATCTCGCTCATGGCAGCCGAACACTTGGACGGACCGATCACCATCGAGGTGCCTGTGCTCGACAATAATTTCAATTACTGGTATGTGGGTGTGGGCGTGAAGTACAATATCTCGTCACTTTTCAAAAACAACCGGAAGCTGAAGGCGGCTCGCCTCAACGTGCGGAAGGCTCAGGAAACATACGAGTTGGCACAGGAGCAGACCAATCATGCGGTGCAGGAGAGTTACGTGAATTTCCTCACGTCGTTTACCGACTTGCGCACGCAGAAGAAGAGCGTGGAGCTTGCCGACCAAAACTACAGCGTGACGAGCAACCGTTACCAGAACGATCTGGCACTGCTAACGGATATGCTGGATGCCAGCAACATGAAGCTCAGTGCCGACCTGGGGCTGGTGAACGCTCGCATCAACGTGATTTACAATTATTATAAGATGAAATATATTACTCATACGTTATAACAAACCTACCATTATGGCTACAAGAAAAGTTCAAAAACTCATTTACAATACCGTTATCATCTGCCTGCTGGCAGTGGCACTTATCTATGTATGTTCACGCTTCTTTCATCCGGGCGTGGAATATACCGACAATGCTCAAGTGAAACAGCATATCACGCCCGTGAATACGCGTGTGCAGGGATTCATCAAGCAGATTTGTTTCGAAGAGTATCAGCCGGTACACAAAGGCGATACGCTGGTCATCATCGAGGACAGCGAGTTCAAGCTGCGACTGGCTCAGGCGGAGGCCGATCTTGCCAACGCGCTGTCGGGTCAGCAGGCTACCAGCATGGGCATCGCTACTACACAGAACAACCTGCGAGTGAACGATGCGGGTATCGAGGAGGCACGTGTGCAGATGGAGAATGCCAAGCGCGACTACGAGCGTTACCAGAAGCTGTTGCAGCAGAAAGCGGTCACCCGTCAGCAGTTCGATAATGTGAAGACGACGTACGAGGCCAGCAAGGCGCGCTACGATCAGGTGCTTCGTGCCAAACATTCTACCTCGCTGACCAAGAGTGAGCAGACCCACCGACTGGGACAGAACGAGGCTGGGGTTCGTTTGGCACAGGCTGCCGTCAAACTGGCTCAGCTGAACTTAGGCTATACGGTCATCGTGGCTACCTGCGACGGCGTGACAGGACGGAAAGACATCCACGAAGGTCAGCTGGTGCAGCCGGGACAGACCATGGTGGACATCGTAGACAGCAGCGATCTCTGGGTGATTGCCAACTATCGTGAAACGCAGCTTCCCAACATCAAGGAGGGCTACGAGGTAACGCTTACCGCCGATGCCGTGCCGGGAGTGACCTACATGGGTGTGGTGGAATCAATCTCCGACGCTACCGGAGCAGCTTTCTCCCTCATCCCGCAGGACAATGCTACGGGTAACTTCGTGAAGGTGGAACAGCGTGTGCCGGTACGTATCAGCCTGAAGGGAAACAGTGCCGACAAGCTGAAACTGCTGCGTGCCGGATTCAATGTGGAATGTAAAGTGAAATACTGATATGGGAGCACCTGTACTGAACGGACCGTTTACGATGCCGATGTTCCGCAACTTCGTGCCTCGTAAGCTGCAACCGTGGCTTTATATCTTTCTGGCCGTCAGCTTCCAGCTCTCGGGCGGGCTGTACATGGCCAACCTGAGTCACATGGTGAGTGAAACGTCGCTCATGCGCGAGGATCTCCAGATGTGTCTGTACTGCAACCTGGCGGGGATGGCGGTGTACTTCCCCATCCTCTTCCGCATGAAGTTCCGCTTTACCAACAAGACGCTGCTCACGGCGGCTGCGCTGGGGGTTATCGTGTGCAACCTCATCGCGCCGTACACCACCTTTCTGCCGCTGCTCTGGACGCTCTGCTTCATCGAGGGTATCTGCAAGATTCAGGGTACCTTCGAGGCGATGTCGACCATCCAGCTGTGGATGACACCCAAGCGTGACTTTACCGTGTTCTTTCCGATGCTGCACATCATCATCTTAGGCAGCATGCAGGTATCGAGCATCCTTGCCACTTACTTCGGCTATTACCTGCACTGGAGCTACATGCACTGGTTCATGGCAGGCATCATGCTGGTGGACCTGCTCATCGTGCAGGGCTGTACGCGTCATTTCCGCATCGTCAAGAAGTTTCCGCTGTTCGGTGTCGACTGGCTGGGAGCGATTCTCTGGGCACTCCTGCTGCTGGAAATCGCCTACTTCTTCGACTACGGTGAGTTTTACGACTGGTGGAACAGTCCGGTGATGCAGGGACTTGCCGTTGTCATCGTCATAACCTTAGGATTCTGCGTGGGACGAATGCTGCACATCCATCATCCTTACATCGAACCGGAAATGTGGGGCTACCGTCGCCTGCTGCCTATCCTCATCCTCATTACGCTGGTGGAAGCCTTTCTTGCCACCGAGCATGTGCTGGAGGGCGTGTTCCACAGCAGCGTGATGCACTACGAAGAGATGGTGGCCATGCAGCTCGACTGGCCCATGCTGGTGGGTGTCGTAGCGGGAAGCCTCTTCGCCTACTGGTGGATGCACGTCCGTCAGCTCAGTTACCTGCGCCTCATCACCGTAGGTATCGCCTCACTGGCATGCTACCTGCTCACGTTCTACTTCGTCATTTCGGCCGACATCCACATCTCGCAGCTCTTCCTGCCTACACTGTGCCGCGGATTCGCCTACGCCATCCTGAGTGCTACCTTCATGGTGTGTCTGGAAGAGATCATGACCTTCCGTCACTTCTTTCAGGCGCTGAGCGTATTCAACATGCTGCACATGGTGGTGGGCGGTGTCATGGGAGGTGCCCTGTACGGTCGCTGGCTGTCGTACTACGTATCCGACAACATGGCACGCTACGGAGCCGCTGTCGACCGCGTGGCATTCAGCAGTCAGCCATTTGCCCTCGACCGCTTCATCGAGCAATTCGTATCGCAGATGATGGAAGTGAGCATCCGTCAGATTTACGGCTGGACCCTCTACGCCTGCGTCTTCCTGCTGTTGCTCTTCCTGCTCTACGATGCGCCCGTACGCCGTGAGCTGAAGCTCATGCCGAGCTGGAGAAGCCTGCGCAAGGAGGCTGCACAGATGTTCGGCAAGGGCAAACCCAAAACAAATGCTGTTCCGCCAAAAGAAGAGGCTTAAACGGATTTGAGTTTGAGAAGTTCAATCAAACCCAAAGAAAACGCTGTCCCTCCAAAGGAAGAGGCTTAAACGGACTGGAGTTTGGGAAGTTCAATCAAACCCAAAACAAACGTTGTTTCTCCAAAAGGAAGAAGCTTAAACGGACTGGAGTTTGGAAAGTTCAATCAAACCCAAAACAAACGCTGTCCCTCCAAAGGAAGAGGCTTAAACGGATTTGAGTTTAGGAAGTTCCTCGATTGAGATTCCTGCAGAAAAGGCCGTTTCAAAATGAAAAACCGAAACAGGCTTACTTATAAGCTATAAGTTACTACATTAAAAATCTCCTGTTTTAGTCTTTGTTTTCTTCTATTACAAGACTAAAAGCAGGAGATTTTTTATTCCTAAACCTCAATCTGTCAAGTCTTTACTTTTGCAATTCTATTTTGATACAGCCCCTTGGTAAATTATAACCATCCAATTATCAACACTGCGTCTATGGACAAACCTTTTTGCCGAATTAGCACATAGTCTGCTTTATACCAGAGTATCAGTTTGAAAAATTTTATCGGACAGAAAGAATAGACCAAACAGTCCGGACGCATCGAAGCAAAAGCCTTTCAGTTCCGATCTGTCCGGACATAAAAAAACAGAGGCTACCCCTATCACTAGGAATAGCCCCCCAAGATTTCTATTTAAGAGAGAAAAACAACCTTTATTCCAAAGGTTTACTTATTTCCAAATCTATATAACATTCGAACCATCCGGCTGCAGAAGAACCGGCAAATCCGTATATCATCGGATACTCTACAGCCGCTCCGTCGGTATAGGCGCTGCAATATCCAAAATGATAAATCAGTTTTCCATCTTTTACCTTAGGCACAGCTACACACGGCACAGACATCGAGTAATATCCACCGCTCAGCGATGTAGCCGATTTCATCGTATAACCGCTCTGAGAACCTAATTCTACGTTCGCCGGAATACTCAAGATTCCGTTATCACCGATTTCCAATGGCAAATAGAACGCTCCCAAAGCATCGACCATAACCAGATTGTCCGAAAGCATGCCAATCTGACCAGTTCCCGATATTTCCTGTTCATACGCCCCACTATAATAAGACATATCCCAGTTACCTCCAATCAGACTGGTCGCTACTTCAATCTGGGAAAGACTGAGTACCAGTTCCTTTGCACCTGACGAGAGCTTGACTTCCGCACCCCGGGGAGTCTTGTCTTCAGATGCAGCCACATTAAACTGCAATACACTGTTTTCCGCGTCGTATGTATAAGTCAACCATCCGGCAGCATCTTCCGGCACCTCTATACTATAAGAGGTATTGGTCTTGAAGCTGAAATTAAACTGTCCGCCATCGTACCCGCAGCAATAATACAGATTATGATCATCCAGAATGGTGACTGCCCCAGCCTGTACTATAGGCACATCTACAGAACTCGTACCCGCAGAAATAGTAACCACGGCAACACGGCTGGTCACCTCCGAAGAGGTGGTTACAGCCACATGTACCACATTGCCTTCCACAGTCGTTGTACACCATTCCTTATTCGATGCGGCAGTTATAGCCTCCGTGGCACTCACGGTAATAGTCCCCTCTCCACTGGCAGCAGAGAAATCAATGCCGTCGGTCGCAACGACCTGCAATGAGCTTGTTACAGCTTCCTCATCGCTACATGCCACCAACAAGGTGCATAAGCATAACGTTATAATAGAAAATATCTTTTTCATAATCAATCCTTATTTTAATCAGAAACTTTAGTGAATACCGGATTTTCCCAAGCTGTCATCAATGAATATCCACCCGAATTATAGATGAACAACCAGTCATTCATTCCAGATTGACTAGCTATATTATTTTCGAATGTAATCGTCATCTGACCATCCTGTTCAGTAGTTGTTCCTTCAAAGACAGTTTCCAGTGTAGAATAGAAGCGACCTTCCGCTCTGATTCCCGGATACAAGCCTACAGCTGCACCATCCATATATCCTACCACCTGACCATTGGCAGAGATATCGTCACGTTCTGCATCGTAGTAGAATTCGATTGTCATCGACCATGTACCGCCACCATTCAAGTTATAAACCTTCGTAGCCTGATAAGACTTACCGTCTTTCTTCTTTTCCAGTGTCAGGCTGAAGCTGGAGCTTCCACTCTGTACCCGATACGTACCCAGGTACTTTTCATAATTGGCAGGACGTTCGAATACCAGCTTCACATTGCTTCCTTCATCGGTACAGGTAAATGTACTGGTTGCATTATCCCACGTGAAATTCTGCATCGATATGCCATTGCATACCATAGGTTCAACCGTTTTCACACCGGTTTCCGTACAAACAAACGGGAAATAAGCATAAGAAGGAGTACCGTTCTCGTCTACACTCTCCAGCAAGAACGCACGATCTTCTCTCATGACCGAAGCCACCTTCTGGTCACCCTGCATCAAACTAAACAGATTGTAGTCCGAATCCTCGCTGATCTGTGCGGCAGTAGCCAGATAAGTAGTCCAGTCTACCGTATCGTCCAACCGTGTCATCACCATTTCCACGCCATACTTCTTTCCCGTAAGATGAATCTCATTCTCACTCATGGAACGTACAATAAATTCATAATCACCCATCAACCCCGGATCGTTATAGCCGTTGGGTTCACAGAACGAATGCAGAATCTCGTTGTACGAGTCGAAGCTGATTTCCGTTCCGTTATACGATTGTACGGTATAGAGCGAAGTAACAGTCTGTCCGGGGCTATACGAAGAAGTCGCATAGTCGGAAGCAATCGTCACCTCGTTGGCATCAAACTTAAAGAACAGGTTGGCAGCTCCGCCCAGACCTTCGTTACCATAACGATATTCCAGCTTCCAGCCATTTGCAGAACCCGTCAGCAAACTCTTCAATTCAAGGACCGAAGCATTCTCCCTGTCGGCAGACGACTGTTCAAATAAATCATCTTCACTAAACAAGCACGACTGCATGGAAAACGTCATACATGCCAATAAACTATATAAAATTAATTTCTTCATAATTCCAGTGTTTTATTAGTTGAACAAGGTATTGATTTCTCCCTGCCGACGCTGAACCACGTCACGCAATTCATAAAGGTCTACTCCCCATGAATCTTTCATGTACTTGTACACAATGTCGAATTTCTGTTCCAGGATAGCCCGTCCGTCGACCCCTTCCTTATAGTAAGCACTGTTCGGATTCGGTTCGGCTGTTTCCAGAAACGACTCCCATGTATCTGCCGTGTTGGTCACAAAGATAGACAGCATTTCGGCAAAATCCTCCGAACCACGATCCATGGCATATGGAGAGATAAATCCCATCTGCAACGCCTGTTCGTCTCTAATCTGATACCAGTCGGAACCCACATAGCTCGATTCGGTGATACGGTCATAGTTCGTATCGTAAGGCTTGCGCTGATTCAGGATGTGTGTAAACTCATGGTGCATTGTCTTGAAATAATACTCATTCAATGTAGCAATATCCAAGTTGTTCAAATCCAGATCGTTTATTTTAAAAAGCGTTACCTTCATACCCTGTTCTGCCTGACCCAGAATCATACCCGATTCTGTGTAAGCTACGTTACCGATCATCTGGATCAGCTTTGGCACATAGGTACGTGTCGTTTCAATTCCCCATACTTCGTCGTAAGCTTCCATCCATACGAACTTCACAATCTTTGCCAGAGCGAAGGCCTTTTCATAATCGGCAGGAACCAAGTCGTATTCCACGTCCGTTTCATTATCATCCAGACGATATTTTACCTGAATATTATAGGTATAGATGTAATTTTCAAGCAGCCACTTGTCAAATTCATTCGGTTCCTCGTCTTCCGTTCCGTCAGCACCAAATATACTGTGCGAAGTATCTATATCGTCTTCATTGTTACAAGAAGCAAATCCCAGTGACAACAAAAACATACATGCATATATAAAATATTTTTTCATAATAGTTCCTCCTTACCTGTTAGTTATTTCTCGGATTTGGTTTCATACCTGCGCTGATTACATCACTCGGAATCTGAATGGCACGACGTTCGTCATTGGCATCCATCTGGTCGGTTACCTCGATGCTGCCGTCATCTTTCATGTAACGGCGATATACCGTAATACCGAAACGTTTGATATCCAGCCAGCGGAGTCCTTCATGCAAAGTTGTGATACGACGAGCCTGCAAGATAGCGTGAATCATATTTTCCTGTGTACCCTTCTCGATGGTAAATTCCGGATGCAATTCCTTCTTTACCGTTGCATTAGTCGGTGTATAATACGCTATGCCATTATAAAACGTATTAATATCATCTTCCGTCAACGCCTGCGTACGAGTAGTATAAGTAGCTACCCAGCTGTTCAGGTCGGCCAGCGCATGCGTATAATCCTTCTTCATGGCATAAGCCTCGGCACGGCTCAGCAACAGCTCGTCGGTAGTAAACGCTGCATTGACACAATAACCGTTGATGGTTCCGGCTACCACATCCACATACTCTTTGTACTGTGCCACCTTCATCGAAATAATCTTGGTTGGCAGTGCCGATGAGTTACTCCATACTCCCACATGATAAACTGTTGTATTCGGGCTGGAAGTATAATTACCCCACGGACCGTTCGAACGGTTTGTTTCGTATGAAACCATCGGACCGTGCGCATAGCGCTCTCCAAGTCCGTAAGGGCCACTTACATATCCCCAGTAAGAATGGAAGCAAACCAGCATCAGGTTGGCAGATTTTTCTGCATCCACATATTCATTCGGCTGAATTTCACCGTTCAACGACAAAGCGCCCAATGCCTCCCAGTCACGCAACATCATCGAAGGGTTATCTCCCAATACGGCAGTAGCATATTCTATCACTTTGTCATAGTTCGACAAGTCCGGCTGCGTATAGTTCAGGTAAAAACGGGCAGCAAATGCGTTGGCCGCATTCTTGGTGAAATGATACTTGGGAACCGAATACTTGCTGTCACTGATCAGTGGAAGACCTTCCAGCAAGTCTTTCTCAATGTTTTTATATACATCCTGCAGAGTACCGCGTTCATAACTCGGGCTCACTGTATTCTCCAGATATGTCATGTAAGGGATACCCAGATCGGTAGCCGCTGTCGATGAATACGCCTTGCAGAACACTGTAGCCAGAATAAAGTGATTGTACGCACGGCACAGCAATGCTTCACCTCTTGTGGCATCCATCGTCGAGGGATTTCCCTGCTCGGCAATCATTGTCAAGACCTGATTGGCGGTGGCGATAGCCTTATAACATCCTTCCCACACGGCAGCCGGAGAATCGTCCTCGTTCTGAGAAGTATCTTCCCATTTGTACAGGTCTTCCTGCAGACGATTCATAGCCGCATAACGGTTGGGATAAGCATCGGTATTATCACTATACATTTCAAACATTTCCAAAGGCATACTATTAGGATATGCCGTAACCAACAGATAATCTGCATTATCCGGAGTCACTTCTGTACGCTGGTCGGGCATTTCATCCAAAAAATCACTACAGGAAGCCAATCCCATCGAACTGCCCACTATGGCTGCTAACAATATATATTTCTTATTCATAATGCACTAAATTTTATTATAATCCTAATCTCAGTGTAAATGTAAACTGGCGTGGAACCGGAGAAGCTACACCACCGGCATTGAAGAACTCAGGATCCTGTCCGTTCAATTTCTTGTCTGCGTAAATCAGGAACAGGTTTGTAGCCTGTACTTTCAGTGAAAGGTTAGACAGCTTCAACGGAGTGATCCATGCTTTCGGGAACTCGTATGCCAGTGAAATTTCCTTCATACGGATGAAGTCACCTTTTGCCACACGTACATCCGAGTAGTTGTAAGCATTGTACGCATACTGGTAGTCTGTATTTTCATTGTACATTCTGGCAGGAATGATAGCAGGGATGTTGGTCACATTTTCATCACCCGCCAAAGTCCAGCGGTTCTTGAACTCACGCGTCATGGCGCTCAAGTCAGAGTACTGTGCACTGAATACCGGATTCAGACGAACCACATTACCAAACGAATAAGTCATAAAAATATTCAGGCGGAAACCTTTGTAGGTAAATACGTTACCAAAACTACCGGTAATCGTCGGATCGGTAGGACCTTCGTAAATCAGGAAGTCGGTATTGTCACGCTCCTGGAAGTTGATGCTGGTACTGGTAATCTCACCCTTTTCATTTTCAATCAAAGGAATACCATTTTCATCCAGCCCTTTGAACGGGATAGAGAACAAACCTCTTACCGGATAGCCTTGTTTAGCAAAACCTGTACCCGAAATCAGATCCATGATATTGGCGTTCTGCTGCAAGTCGGTTACTTCATTCTGTGCATTCGAGAAGATGAAGTCTGTATTCCAGTTAAAGTCTTTCGTCTTGATGTTATGAGTAGACAAGGTGAATTCTACACCGTGCGACTTCATTGAAGCTACGTTGGCAAGTTTCAGGATTGTACCACCTACACCCTGCGTATTTACAGCACCAATCAAGTCGTAGTTGTTACGCGTATACCAGTCGAGTGCAAAGTTGATGCGGTTGTCAAGGAATCCCATATCCACACCGATGTTCAGCTCATGCTTCTTTTCGTAAGTCAGCTCACTGTTTTCCAGGTCTACCAGTTGCAAGCCCGATTCCTGAATGTTGGTAAACGGACGGTAAGGAATATAACTGTTGATGATTGCCTTCGAGTTGGTTACGTCGGCCGGACCACGGTCGGCAGTCAGAGAGTAAGAAGCCTTCAGTGTCAAGTGCGACATGGCAGGTTCCAGTGAGTCAAAGAATTTCTCTTCATGCACGTTCCATGCACCCGAGATATTCCATGTAGGCAACCAGCGTGCACTACGGCTCTTACCCATACGGTTCGTACCTTCATAACGGATGGTACCGTTTATCGAATATTTTCCGGCATACGAATAGTTGGCATTGGCAAAGAAAGCCACGCTGCGCACCTTCGTATTGTTCAGGCCGAAGTACTGGTCACCGTCCTCGATACCTTTCTTGAAATACTGATAAATATAGTAAGGAGTTTCACCGTTTTCATACTGCATACCCCAGCCCTGGAAGTTCGACTTCGTACGGTCTATGGAGTTTATTTCCATACCGCCGAACCAGTTTGTCAGATGTACTTCATTGAACACCTTATTGTAGTTTACGGTACCACGGAAGTCGTAGCTCAGCATCTTATAGTCGGTACGTCTGTAAATACCACCTTCCGGCAAAACGGAAATAGGCAATGCATACGGATTATCCGGGTCGGTATACAGGAACGGGTTCTTGTCCATGATCGTCTTGTCATCCAGTCCGGCACGGTAAGCTTCTGCCTGATTCGAACTATCCTTGATTTTGTGTTCCTGCGAAGTACCTTGATACTTTACGGCACCCAGTGCACTGAATTCCAGTCCGGCAATCGGCTTCCACTTCAGTTCACCCTGGAACTTCACATCTACAATATTCAGATCCATATAGTTGTTTTCCAGCTCGTTCAAGATATTAAACGGAGCATAGTTGCTGGTATAATATTCATTCGGATCGAGCGTACGTGAAGTATTCAGCGCGTAAGAATACGGGTTGATATCAAAATCACGCTTCACCTCACCCGAAACCACATCCACATCCTGTCCCAATGTACCCGGAGCCTCCTGATTACGATAAGATGCGTTGGCAATCATATTGAAACTCAACCATTTCGAAATGTTGTAAGAAGAATTTACATTGGCCGTATAGCGTTCTACCGAACTGCGCTTGTACCATCCCGGATCGTACATGGCACTCAATGAAGCATAGAACGACGACTTGTCCGTACCACTGCTGATACTTACAGAGTGATTCTGGCTCAGGCTCGGAGAGAAAAGTACATCAAACCAGTCTGTATTACGGAATTCGGCTGCCTGCAAATAGCTATTACGTGCGCTTTCCGTATTCTGTAACAAAGGAAGTCCCGTATTCGGGTCGAACGTATTCATCAACTGATACATCTTTCCATATACACCGCTCTCCGCAGCACGGACCGTTTCAGAGAAGTTCAGCCATCCCTTCTGCTCCATCTGCTTGTAAATACCCATCTGTTCCTGAGAGTTCATGATGTTGAAATCATTGTAACTCGGAACCAGACGTGTGGTAAATTCACCCGTATAATTCACATGACTGCTACCGGCCTTACCTTTTTTGGTTGTAACAACGATTACACCTGCCATGGCACGCGCACCATAGATAGAAGTCGCCGAACCATCCTTCAGGATCTGGAAGCTCTCGATATCGTCGGCATTCAGACCTGCTATGGCAGAACTGATCAAGGTTTCGGCATCACCCGAAGAAAGCTGGTCGGCACTTACTTCTACCGCATCCTCCATGATCACTCCATCCACAACCCACAACGGTTTGGAACTACCATAGATAGATGTAGCACCACGTACACGGATCTTCGGAGCTGTACCGAAAGTTCCTGATACGTTCTGTACCGATACACCGGCAGCCTTACCTTCCAGACCACGGCTGATATCAGCAAGACCATCCATCCTTACATCTTCTCCTGATATTTGTGTAGCAGCACCACTGAACAATCGCTTATCCATGCGCTGCATACCGGTAACCACAACTTCATCCAGTACTTCCGTATCCGACTCCAGCGCTACCTTCATGTTATTCTTGGCCACTACCGTCTGCGATTTCATACCGATGTAACTGATCTCGAGCTTAGCTCCCTTGTCAACCTTCAACGTGAACTTTCCGTCGATATCCGTAATTGTACCGTTAGAAGTTCCCTTCACCAAGATAGAAGCTCCCACAACAGGCATGCCATCCTCCTCGGATACTACAACACCCGTCACTTGTACAGCCTGAGCTATCGCCAGACTTATGCCAATTAGCAAAAAGGCACAAAAAAGTGTAATTCTCTTTCCCATATTCCATATACTTTTAAATAACAGTCGCAATATATACATCATTTCATTAAAAAACAAAAATTTATAGAAAAATACACAAATATATTTGCATATATTATTTAATATCAAATAGACATAATATGATATATTTTTTACCCTTAAATAAGATTCTAAGCTAACATATTGAAACGAAATGCAGCATTTTTCAATCACAACAGAAAATACCCATAAAAATCATACAATAACAAATATTTAAAAAGAAAGGAACCCATTTAAGAGTTCCTTTCTTCAAAAAGCTATAAAACAAGCAATTGCGCATTTGTTAAATTTTAATAAAGCACACATTTATTTTACAAATATCATTTTGACAACTTTTTAGCAAAAATAGTTATCACGGCTTTACTTTACATCATTTACTGTTACAACTCCGTGGCAACATCGAAGCACGGACACATCTTAACCCACTCTTCCGGCTCTACAATTCCATCGCCGTCCAGGTCGGGACTCAGGTCGCGATGCCCTACAATCCGGCGTGTCTGGAAGTCCATGGCAAGTACCCTGACCAGTACCCGGAGCGACCGTTTCTGCAGCTCCGTACGTGTATCGGCGGGATGTCCCTGTTCATCCAGGCCTCCCTCGTAACACACCCCGATGCTGTTCTGGTTGAACCCTCTGGCATGTGCTCCCACCTGCTGCACCGGACGCATGGTACAGATTTCTCCGTCACGCCGCACGTAGTAGTGATAGCCACAGCACTTGAATCCCCGCTGCCGGTGCATCTGTTCCAGCTTTTCGGGCGAGAGCGGCATATCCGCCCTCGTTGCCGAACAATGAATCACAATCAGGTCAATTTTTCTCATTGTTTCCTCCTTTCCTTCCGGTAAGAATGGAGTACAGGCACCTGATAATACTTAGCAAAATCCATTTTACTTTCCCGGTCATACATTTCTTCCCGATTTTTTCACGTTTCACTTCCATTTGTCAACTCCCTTTCTCCGGTACTTATTCCTCCTTCTTGGGCTTCACCGGTACACGTTCGTAACTCAGCAAAGTCAGGATATCCGACAAGTCTGCTCCCGGACGGAAATTGATATGCGCCTTCTTGATAAGCCCCGGATTGAATTCATCCTCCGTAGAAGCCCCTTCACTGTTCAGCCCTATCTGGAATGCCCCCAGATCACCCAGACGCACAATTTCACCGCCTGCCAGTCCTTCGCGCATCACCGAACTGAGCGATACCAGCACCGCCATCGTATCGGCGCGCGTCACCGTACACATCTGCTGGATACGTTCCGCCATTTCACGGATACCCATCTCACCGCGCGCCTGCGCCTGTGCATAAAACTTGGCAACACCCTCCATGTCATTGGGTTTCTTTCTTGCCACTACCGAATAAGTCACTGATCTTTCCATAATCTTTTTACCTTTTTAAGTGATTAAAAAACGAATACCTATTGAAAGCTTTCAACTTCTTTTCTGTATTACAAAGATAAGTTCCCCGGTTCGGGCTATGTCCTTCACCGTCCGTCATGCGGACACATTGTTACAATAAACATAAAAATACAGGCTGCACAGTCTTGCACCCCAACGGACAACCGCCTGCGCAAGCCTGTACAGCCTGTAAGCTGAAAAGAGAAGAAAGCCGGACGGAGAGCATCCGGCCGCCGGACCTATCAGTTGGCCCGGCTCAATTTTATGTTATCGATAAACCAGCGGCGATAGACACTGCTGCCCGAAGTAGCAGCCGTTTCACCCCACGCATCCGACTTGATGGTGATGCGTGTGTCCTTCGTAATGGAAACACCCTCCAGCACCACGTCGGCGTGCAGCCATTCCAGCTTATCCACCGAGTTGACGAAGTTATGCCCTATCGGATCCATTTCCACCGTTTCACTGCCGTTTGTCACCGTGATGATCAGTTGTACCGGGTCGAACTTCCGTGTACCGCCCACCATCGGAGCCCAGTCGAACGAAAGCATCACCTTCTCGCCTTCCGGAATACCGTCTACCGGCGGCAGCGTCAATCCCGCCTGGTAATCCGTCTTACCAAACTTCAGGTAGCACTTCTGCAAGTAGATGGAAGCACCGCGACTCTCTTCCAGTCCATATCCGCGGGCAACCAGCGCTTCTGCTGCCGTCTGTCCCTCGTCGTTCTTGGCACTATAAATCTGCGGAGCATCTCCCGTACCGTCGTTTTCCACCGTCTGTCCGGCACCGCTGTTCTCGGCCCACGGCAGGAGCCATTCAAAGTCGTCGGCAAAGTAGATTACCTCTACTACCCCTTTGTCTTCGATGCGTGCCGCCCGTATGCGCAGTGCAGGAGTAGCTACCCCGTCGAAGTAACCGTATACCGTCACCTTATGTCCGTTCAGGGCAGACAGGTTCAGGCTTTCGGGCGCGTCGATGATGGAAACCGAGTTCACCGCCCCGTCGATGGTAATATTGCTGCCGTTCAGCACACCGCTTGCCGAAATCCATTCACGGCTGTCCGACGTATAGCTGTCCACCTCTGCCGTCACGTCGTGCGCTTCCGGATATGTCACGTTATTGCCTTCCGAAACCACACGTACCTCGTCGCATGCCACGTAAGGCAGCGAGTGTGTATCCGTATTCTTTGTACCCTTCACGGCAACCTTGTCGCCCACGCTTACGGCAGTCGTTGTTTCCAGGAACATATTCACCGCATAGTCAGCGTCGGTCACCACGCAGCCCGATGTCGTCACCGCCGTAACCAGCGCTTCCGGTACCGATACCACCGTTTCATCCTCCAGTGCCGGCAGCTCGTCTACCGTATACTCCTGACAGTCGCGGTACTTGTCGCCTTCCTGCGACACCACCACTTCCGCACGACTTGCCAGCGTGCAACCTCTGAACACGATTGTCGCCTTGCGCGGATTATCCTCCGCCCCGTCGCGCATGTTGTCGGTCACCGATACCGTCACATCCATCGTACCGCTGCCCGTAGCAGGCGATACCGTAATCCAGTCGGGTACATCCTCCATCACCCAGTCAGCATCCGCATACACGGTAATTGTTTTCGGCTGTGCCCCTTCAGCATCAAAGTTCAGGGCACTGGCACTTGCCAGCACAGCCTTCGAGAGCGTCGTTTCCTCCTCGCTGCAACTGCCCAGAAGCGTTGCCGAGAGAAACAGCACCGAAGCCATGATATAATTGATCAGTTTCATATTTTTTACAGAGTTAAATTTTTTGTTTGAAGTTGAAGAGTCTTTCCGAAGAATCTCCGCTCCGGAAAAGAAGACTGAATCCAAATCCCGTTTTATCTTCGGAAAAACCTGCCGATGTTTCAAGAGCAATCAGCCGTTCCGTTCCGGAAAAGAAGACTGAATCCAAATCCCGTTTTATCTTCAGAAAAACCTGCCGATGTTTCAAGAGCAATCAGCCGTTCCGTTCCGAAAAAGAAGCCGGACTTAGAAACTCAGTCCGTCGTCCCAGCCCGGGTTCTGCGTCAGATTCGGGTTCAGCGAACGTTCGTTGATAGGAATCGGGTACAGATAATCACGCTCCTCGTTGAACGGCGTACGCGCGATATTCTTGTGATAGTACACATACCCGCTGTTGTTGCCCGTCAGCAAGATATCCTTACCAATCTCATACACCAGCACCCCGCTGTCCGCACTCGGTTTGGCAGTACCCGAGGTATACAGAATGATATCCGGCTTTCCGTCGCCACTCAGGTCGTACTCACCCGCACCGGGGAAATACATACCGTAGATATCCTGATCGATGCAGGCACCCGCTTTCCAGCGTACCAGATCGTCGAAACGGAAGCCCTCCTGATTCAGCTCGATGGTACGTTCGCGGCGGATTTCCAGAATCACACCCTTGTTGCTGCCCGTCACGTTCGGGTAACCCGTTGCCGGATCCGACAGGTAACGGTCCGGATTGGCATTTGCCTTGCTCATGTTCAGATCGGGCATATCCACACGGCGGCGGATCAGGTTGATGGAGTTATCCAGGTCGGTCTGTGTCAGCGTACCCAGTTCCGCCTTTGCCTCGGCATAGTTCAGCAGCACCTCCGCAAAGCGGTATACCGGAAGGTCGCAGGTAGAGCGGTCGTTGCGGTCCACCTGTCCGCCGGAAGCCGTCGGGTCCTGCACAAACTTGATCGGCTGATAGCCCGTAACCGAGAGCGACAAGTCGGGTGCCAGCACCTCCGTCTGTCCGATACGCGTATACCCCGGTGTACGGATGCTCTGTGCCAGACGCGGGTCGCGGTTCTTCGTTTCCTCCAGGAAAGTCATCTCCTGCCATCCCGGCTGGTCGGTAAACGCCGTACCGTCCTTCATCAGATACGTGTTCACCATCTTTCTTGTCAGTCCCGGACGTCCCTGTGTAGGCACCAGCGTATGTGCCGTCGCGTTGTGGTAAATACTCAGTCCGTAGTCGAACTTGATGGCAAAGATATACTCATCCGGATTGGCATCCTCCTCGGCAAAGAGCATCAGGTAGTCACTTTCCGGATGACCGGTAGAATACAGCTTGTAAGGCCCCTGCTCCATAATCTCCTGAGCAGCCTTTGCCGCCAGATCCAGATAATAGGTATAGTCGTGTCCCTCCAGCGACAGACCGTGATACTTGCGGTACGTACCCTCGTACAGGCAGAACTGCGCCTTCAGCGCCAGTGCCGCCCAGCGGTTGGCACGATACGGGCTGCTGGTTTCCTCCTTCTCGTCGGGCAGGTTGTCGATGGCATAGTCCACATCCTCAATCATGTGCGTCATCACCAGCTCGCGCGAGTCACGCGGCTTGTAGAGCGCCTCGTCGGCAGAACCCAGTTCCACGTCGTACCAGGGCACATCGCCGAAGCGTTTCACCTTCTCGAAGTAAAAGAAAGCGCGGAAGAAGCGAGTCAGTGCCGTGTACTTCACCACCGCCTTCTCGTCGCTGCACTGGTTGATATACTCCAGCAGCGTATTCATCTTGCGCAGGTCGGTCCAGGTCCATCCCCCGTCCGAAGCAGGCACGGTACGCTTGTTGCCGCCCAGCATCTCGTCCGACAGTGTCTGCTGCACGTAGATGTCGCTCTGGTCGTCGTACGGCGACTTGTCCAGCAGGTTGTTGTAGAAAGAGTTGCTGAAAAGCTGAAGGTCACTTTCCGTCTTGAAATAATCGTCCTGCGAGATTTCACTCTTCGGACTCAGGTCCAGCAGGTTGTCGCAGGAAGCCAGTCCCATCGACAGTGCCAGTGCTGCTATAATAATTCGTTTCATTATATATCGTTGTTAGTATACTGTTAGTAAGATGATAAAGAATATCAGAAAGTAACATCCACACCAAACATGAATGTCTTCTGCCACGGATAGTACGCGTTGTTGTACGCATCATCCCTGTCGATGGCAGCCTCCGGATCGATGTACTTGGTATGCTTCTTCAGCGGCGACCAGTAGCAGAGGTTTTCGCCCGAGAAGTATACACGCAACTGGTCTACTCCGATCTTCTTGGTCAGGTTCACCGGAATGGTATATCCCACGGTCAGGTTCTTGAAACGCATGTAGCGGATATTCTGCAAATAACGGTCGTTTACCAGACTCAGCGGACCCGAAGTAGCCGAGTACGCCATCGGACGGGTAAAGTACGCATCCGGATTATCCTCTGCCCACACATCCTTCAGGAAGTCCTTCTGCAGATAGGTCAGATAGGGGTACGAGAACGGGCCCCAGAACTGCATGGCCTGTCCGGTAGGATACCAGTAGTGGTTACCGGTTCCCTGGAAGAACGCCGACACGTCTACGCCAAACCAGCGCAGGCTGGCGTTGATGCCGTACGAAAGACTCGGGAGCGAGTTACCCAGAATCTTGCGGTCGCCCGGATCGTCTACCGTGTTGCTGCCGATGTCCAGCTTCTTGTTGCCGTTCAGGTCGAGAAACTTCAGGTCGCCTGCCTGCCATCCGCCCGTCACACGGTTGTTGATGTAGCTCAGGTCTACCTCGCTGGCGTAAGCCTGTGCCTCCTCGGTAGTCGGGAACAGACCGTCGGTCACGAAGCCCCAGATTTCACCCAGACGCATGCCCTCGTAGTAATCCTTGGCAAAGGTCTTGTCCTTATTATCATATTTCGTAATGTAACTCTTGTAGTTGCTCACGTTGAATCCCAGACTGTATTCCACCGGACGGCTTGCCAGTTGGAACTGGTCTCTCCAGCTCACCGAGATTTCGTAACCCTTTGTCTGTAGGTCGGCTGTATTCATGTCCGGCACGCTGGCACCATACACTGCCGGCAACTCGATACCGTCGGTCAGCATGTTCAGCGTGTTACGTACATATCCGTCCACCGTCACGTTCAGTCGGTTCTTCAGCATGGTCAGGTCGAAACCGAAGTCCCACTGCTGCGCCGTTTCCCACGTCAGATCCGACGAAACCGGAGCGCTCAGCGTAGAATATTTTGCCATCGAGCTGCCCTCGCCGAAGGAATATCCGGCAAAGTCGCTCACCGTAATCAGACGCATGTACGTATAGTAAGAAGAAACATTCTGGTTACCCAGGCTACCGAACGAAGCACGCAGCTTCAGGTTGTCCACATACTTGCTCAGTGGCTTGAAGAACGGTTCCTCGGAGATACGCCATCCCACCGAACCCGAAGGGAAGAAACCCCAGCGGCTTCCTGCGGCAAAGCGAGAAGTACCGTCGTAACGTCCGCTCGCCTCGAAGAGGTAGCGTCCCTTGTAGTCGTAGTTGATACGTCCGAAGAAGCCTGCCAGCGCATATTCGCTCTGCGAACCGTCTACGCCGGTTATCACCTCACCCTCAGCGTTCTGTCCCACCAGGTTGAAGTCGTCCAGCGAAGTAGAAGCCAGGTTCTCGCCATAGGCAGAAATATTTTTCAGTCGCATGGTTTCGTAGTTGAAACCGATTACACCCGACACGTGGTGCACGTCGTTGAACGTATCGTCGAAGTTGGCATACGCGTTGGCCGAATAATAGTTGCGCGTATTCACCGACTCATCCAGCCGGTTGGCACCGGCTCCGGTAGCATATACCCCCATTTCGGCATCCGGATATTCACGGTAATACAGATTGTTCGAGCGGCTCGTGTTGCGCGTCTGATACAGACGGTACGTAAAGTCCGCCGTCAGGCTCAGCGCCTTGATAGGCGTGATGACCAGTCGTGTAGTGTTCGAGAAGTCCGTCGTACGGTCTACGTTGCGGTGCGAACCCTCACCCAAAATGATGTGACGTCCGTTTGCCACCTTGTAGTTCAGGTACGGCGTGCTGTACAGCCAGCTTCCGTCGGGGTTTTTCATCGGGAAGCAAGCCAGCGCGTGACGGGCACTGTAAGCCAGCGTATTCTCCACGCTGCCGTCGCCCTGAAACGTATACTGCGAGCCGTAGAACGATGTATTGTTGGTCAGCGTACTCCACTTGTTGATGCGTAAGTCGATTTTCGAACGCAGGTTATACTTGCGGTAGATATCCGGGTACTCCTTCAGCATACCCTTCTGGTAATCGTAAGCTCCCGACACCAGATACTTCACATCCTTGTTTCCTCCGCTGATGGAGATATCGTGCTGCTGCACCGGACGGTTGTCGTTGTACAGCATGTGCCACCAGTCGTAGTTGCCGTAGTACACCCACTGGCGGCGTCCGTTGCGCACATCCTCCACCACCCACGGGCGGTCGGGATTCTCCGTCTTGTCGTTCACACGAGCCAGCAACTGCTGCATGTCGTAGTCGGTATAGTCGCAGTACAAGCCCCCGTTCTCAGCCTGCCAGAACTTGTTCACCGTATAGACCGACCAGTATCCTGTAGTTTCGTATTCGGTAGAAGTAGTAGGAGCTTCCCATCCCAGACGGCCGCTGTAGCGCACGGTAGCCTTACCGTCCTGCGCCGCACCCGACTTGGTAGTGACCAGAATCACACCGAAAGCCGCACGCGCGCCGTATACCGCCGCAGCCGACGCATCCTTGATGACGTAGGCTCGGTACAGAACGCCTTACTGCCTTTCGGCAGTAGGTTTTCCCGTACCTGCCCCCAAACCGTACTTGCATGTCTCCACGCATACGGCTCTCCGTTGATAACATG
>ENA-UEYF01000221-UEYF01000221.1-human-gut-metagenome-genome-assembly--contig:-NODE-221-length-59146-cov-6.837055_pt1 | contig 59146 bp, 39 predicted proteins | sample MGYA00242902_ERZ507920 | MGnify/ENA primary metagenome ERZ507920 (study PRJEB26167, sample SAMN06115402) | human gut metagenome | host: Homo sapiens | place: China:Jiangxi | collected 2016-07-05...
TACAAAAAAGCCAACTAATTCGCAACATTTTGTGTATGAATTAGTTGGCTAATTTTATACTATTTACTGAATATCCCCTTTTAACTCATACAACTCTTCTAACTCTGTAACTCTGTAACTCTTTTAACTCTGTAACTCTTACAACTCTTTTTTTCAAATCATTTCCCCCGCTTCCGGTCCGCAACAAAAAAGCAGATCCAGAATACTCAGATTCGGGGTAAATGGAAAACGGTCGCTGAAAGTCTGGCGGTAAGGTTTCGGGATATAATCACAACCGGGTTGTCTATGGGAAGCTTTGGGGTGGATAGCGTTACGCAGATCCCTGTAATTGATGTCCCCGATCGCGATATAATCCGTTGTAAGCCGGATATCCCGTTTCAGTTTCAGAAAATCCAGTATAGTCGTTAAGATGGCCAGGTTATGGTCGAAAAGATAAGTCTCCTGCTTTTCAAAAAAAGGCATTAAATCGTCGATATAATATTCGTAATAAGGAGAATTTTTGTAAGCCGATTCGATACCCCGGAAGTGTAATTTTTGCCAGGGAGTCGGATACACGATTTTCAGGTCTTTTATCAGGGTTTTGCTGTTGGCTTTGGCCACCGGGACGGTCAATGCGATCACGCCGTTTGCGGTCATGATTTCACAACGGTTACGGTAACTCTGTTTTCCGAAGTTTTCATATTGCTCGATATACGTTACTTCTGCTTTTTTAAGACAAGAGAAGTAAGCTATCGGTGGAAAATAAGCTGTCGTTAATAAAAAAGGGTTCATAATAGATGTGCTTAATGAGCACAGGCAAAAATAGTAAAATATTTTTTGACTTCTCTGTTTGGTATATTTTTCCTCAATTTGTCGTAATAATTTAGCAGAAGTGTGTAAAAATTGTCATCTAAAAGTAACAAGTGTGTAATTTGCAAATTTTTGTCGTTAAAATATTGATAAAAATTTGTGAATATGCAGATTCCTTGCTATCTTTCGAATGCTGAATTGAACTGAACATAGCTACGTCTGATCGAGGATTTCTTTTCGGAACCGGAAAAAATAATTGCTTTTTTCCTCCGTTAACCGGAACATTTCCGCTGATAGAGCGTATAATGTTTGTTTGTATCCGGTAAAATAGCTGAAATAATAATATTTTATCGTAAACTTTCGTCAAGATTTTCAGAGATGTGAAAGGAAGTTAATGAATAGAATGTGTGGGGTGTAGGTGCGATAGTATTAAGTGATGGATGAATAGGTGTGAATATTTTACCGGGGGAATATTTTAAACGGTATGAAATGAAATTTGATATCACAGTCAACGATCCTTTGCTGGAACCTTTTCTTCCTGTTATCCGGCGTCGCCATGAACGCAGTGTGCTGAAAGAGCTGGAATTTACCAACCGGAAAAAGAAACTCGCCGATATTTTTAATAATCATCTTTATTTTGGTTTGCACCGGCTTCCTGGAAAAGGTTGGGTATTCCGGGAATGGGCTCCTCATGCTACGGCGATTTATCTGATCGGAGAATCGAATGACTGGCAACGAAGGGAGAATTTTAGCTTCCACCGGCTGGAGGGAGGGGTTTGGGAATTGGAATTACCCGAAGAAGCCCTCTGGCATGGGATGGATTACAAGTTCTGGGTAGAGTGGCCCGAAGGAGGAGGTGAACGGATTCCCGGGTATGTAAACCGGGTTGTACAGGACGATCTGACTAAAATTTTTTCAGCTCAGGTCTGGCAACCCGAACAAGTTTACCGGTGGCGTTATTCCGGTGTAGGAAGAAGGGAGCATCCTTTGATTTACGAAGCTCATATCGGTATGAGCATGGAGAATCGCCGGGTGTCTACGTTTAATGAATTCCGGGCTTATGTATTGCCCCGGATTGTAGATTTGGGGTACAATATGATTCAGCTGATGGGGATTCAGGAACATCCCTATTATGGTTCTTTCGGCTATCAGGTATCGAATTTTTATGCGGTCAGTTCCCGATTCGGAACACCCGACGACCTGAAACGTCTGATCGATGAGGCACATGGATACGGTATCGGTGTGATCATGGATCTTGTGCATTCTCATGCAGTCAAGAATGAAGCCGAAGGATTGAGTTGTTTGGCCGGAGATTATAACCAGTATTTTTATCCTGGTGAACGGGGTGAACATCGATTGTGGAATTCCCGTTGCTTCGATTATGGAAAAAATGAAGTGATCGGTTTTTTGTTGTCGAATTGTAAATATTGGCTGGAAGAATTTCATTTCGATGGCTTCCGTTTCGATGGGATCACCAGTATGCTGTATTGGGATCATGGTTTAGGGCGTGATTTTACGGAATACAAATTTTATTACGACGGTAATCAGGATGAAGATGCGATTACCTATCTGACTTTAGCCAATAAGTTGATCCATGAGGTGAATCCGGAAGTGATCACGATTGCCGAAGATATGAGCGGTATGCCGGGTTTAGCGATGCCTGTCGGCGAGGGAGGATTAGGTTTCGATTTTCGTATGAGCATGGGAGTACCGGATTATTGGATCAAATTGATCGAAGATAAAAAAGATGAGGAGTGGCATGTCGGGGATATGTTTTACGAACTGACCAACAAACGTCCGGAAGAGCATACCATCAGTTATGCCGAAAGTCACGATCAGGCTATGGTAGGGGATAAAACCATCTTTTTCCGTTTGGTCGACAAGGATATCTATACTTCGATGAGTGTTTTCGACCATAGCCTTCGGGTCGACCGGGGCATGGCACTTCATAAAATGATCCGGCTGATGACGATAGCCACTGCCGGCGACGGATACCTGAATTTTATGGGGAATGAATTCGGCCATCCCGAATGGATCGATTTTCCACGGGAAGGAAATAATTGGAGCTACGAACATGCCCGCCGGCTGTGGAGTCTGGTAGACGACAAGGATTTGCGTTTCCGTTTTCTGAACGAATTCGATAAAGCGATGATTTCTTTAGCAAAGAAAGACGGCTTTTTTAAACCTATCCCACTGCCTGTCGTAAGAGATAATGAGAGACAGATATTGGTTTTCCGGAGAGGCGCTTATCTGTTTGTTTTTAATTTTAATCCCCAAAGTTCATTCTCCGACTATCGGTTCGAGGTGGAAGCGGGAAAATATTTGCCGGTATTGGATACCGACAATCAGTTGTTCTCCGGTTTTAACCGGATCGATGACGGGCTGGAACATTTTACCCTTTACCGGGAAGGACGAAACTGGTTGAGTCTCTATATTCCTTCCCGTACGGCTGTTGTCCTGCAATTGCAGGAGGAAAACTTTAAAATGAAAAAATAAAATAGATATAAAGACGTTATTATGGCTTATTTGAAATTTAATAAGGATGAATTGGTGAATCTGGAATATTCACTGAAGCGGGAAGTGTTGGCGACAAACCGGGCAGGAGGATATATGTCTTCTACTATTATCGGATGTAATACCCGGAAGTACCACGGATTACTGATATTGCCTATAGAAGAATTCGATGGGGAGAATCATGTGTTGCTGTCGAACCTGGACGAGACGGTCATCCAGCATGGACGTGAGTTTAATTTGGGTATCCATAAGTATCCGGGTAATTATGAACCCCGGGGACATAAATATATTGTCGATTTCGAGTACGAACCGGTATTTACCCTGACTTACCGGGTGGGAGGCGTACAGCTCAAAAAAGAGATTATTCTGGTACACAACGAACCTCAGGTCCTGATCCGTTATACTTTGCTGGATGCCCATTCCGATACGACGTTGAGATTGAAACCGTTCCTGGCTTACCGGAATATCCATTGCTTGTCGAAAGCGAATATGATGGTCAATACCAAATATCAGGAAGTTGAAAACGGGATCCGTTCCAAATTGTATAATGGTTTTCCATACCTGAATATGCAAATCAGCAAGAAGAACGAGTTTATCGCTACTCCCGACTGGTATTATAACATCGAATACATAGAAGAACAAAACCGGGGATATGATTTCAGGGAAGATTTGTTCGTACCGGGGTATTTCGAATTTCCGATAAAGAAAGGGGAAAGTGTGATTTTTTCTGCTTCTGTCGATGCGGTGTCTACCGGACGGTTGAAAACCAAATTCCAGAAATTGGTGGATAACAGGGCTCCCCGTAATAGCTTTGTGAGTTGTCTGAAATATTCGGCTTCCCAGTTTATCGTGAGAAGAGGAAAAGAAACCGAGATCATGGCAGGATACCCCTGGTTCGGAAGATGGGGAAGGGATACCTTTATTGCTTTGCCGGGAGTGACCCTGGCTGCGGCGAATGATGTCAGGACTTGTAAAGAAGTTCTCGACACGATGATCCGTCAGCTGAATAACGGTTTGTTCCCGAATATCGGTAAAGATAAAAATGCTTCCTACAATTCGGTCGATGCTCCGATGTGGTTTTTTAAAGCCGTTCAGGAGTATGGAGAAGCCGTTCAGGACGATGCTGCTGTCTGGAAGAGCTACGGGGCGAAGATGAAGGCCGTTTTGAAAGCTTACCGGGATGGAATCAACGAATATGTGAAGATGGTGGATAACGGTCTGATCTGGGCCGACGAACCGGGAAAAGCACTGACCTGGATGGATGCCATTGTCAATGGCGTACCGGTTACTCCACGCGGAGGCTATCAGGTGGAAATCAATGCTCTTTGGTATAATGCTATTTGCTATACCCTGAAACTGGCCGGGCAGGCCGGAGATAATAAGTTCGTGAAAGAGTGGAAAGATATGCCTGACAAAGTAAAAGAAAGCTTCCTGAAAGTATTCTGGAATGAAGAAAAAGGCTATTTGGCCGATTTTGTCAATGGAGGCGGACAGAATGTTTTTGTACGTCCGAACCAAGTCATCGCCTGTTCGCTCGAATATAGTCCGTTGTCGGACGAGATGATACATGGCGTGCTCGATGTCGTGAAGAACGAATTACTGACACCGAAAGGCTTACGGACACTGGCACCTAAGAATCCGGCCTATGAAGGCACCTACGAAGGAGATCAGGCAACCCGGGACAGAGCTTACCATCAGGGAACGGTTTGGCCTTGGCTGCTCGGACCTTATATCGAAGCTAATTTCCGGCTTTATGGGAAAAAATTTGCGAAAACAGCCCGCGAATTATTGGCCAATTTCGAAGAAGATATGACTGTGTATGGAGTTTGTTCTATCGGGGAAATTTATGACGGAAATCCTCCTTATACTCCGAATGGGTGTATATCGCAAGCCTGGAGTGTGGGGGAGATTCTGAGAAGTATGGCTTTGCTGGAGAAGTTTTGTAAAGATGATAGATGACAGATGGGGAAGAGGCAGACGAGAGGAATGAAGTGGAAAACTTCGGATAGGGAAACACGATAAGGGGAACGAAGGTTTCGCACGATTGCAAAAAAAATTAATTATAATTATATGAAAACTAGAGTATTGATGTTTGGCTGGGAGTTTCCACCTCATATTGCCGGAGGATTGGGAACTGCATGTCTGGGATTGACCCGGGGATTGGCTAAACAAGGTGTTGAAGTGCTCTTCGTCATGCCGAAAGCGAGCGGTGATGAAGATCAGAGTGCTGCCAAAATTATTAACGCCAGTGATGTGGAGTCTTTGTACCAATACCATGATGTGGAGGAATATTGGAAAAATATCGATTTTATGGAGGTAGGCTCTAATCTGATGCCGTATATGGATCCCGAGACATTTACCCGGGAGGTGAAAAAGTGTGTTCTGGAAGGAAGCGAAGAAAATCGGATTGAATTTAAAAACAAATATCAATTTTCCGGTAAATACGGGGCTAATCTGATGGAAGAAGTGGCTCGTTATGCTCTGGTTGCTGCTACGATTGCAGGGCAACAACAGTTCGATGTGATCCATGCTCACGACTGGTTGACCTATGCTGCGGGTATCGCTGCTAAAAGAGTGTCCGGTAAACCTCTGGTGGTGCACGTACATGCCACTGAATTCGATCGTAGTGGTGAGAATGTGAACCAAACGGTCTATAACCTGGAACGGCAGGGGATGCTGGAAGCCGATCGGGTGGTGACCGTCAGTAATCTAACCCGGAATATCGTCATTACCCGCTATGGGATTAATCCGGATAAAGTGGTGACGGTACATAATGCCGTTGATTTTCAGTCGTATTCCGAAATGGAAGTCGAGAGAGGGGTAAAAGAAAAGGTCGTGACCTTCCTGGGACGGATTACTTATCAGAAAGGACCCGAATATTTTATCGAGGCAGCGAATAAAGTGCTGAAACGTTATCCGAATGTACGTTTTGTCATGGCAGGCAGCGGGGATATGATGAACCGCTCGATCCGAAGGGTGGCTAAACTGAAGATTGCAACGAAATTTCATTTTACAGGTTTTTTGCGTGGTCAGGATGTACAGAAGATGTTTGCCCACAGTGATGTCTACGTGATGCCTTCGGTATCCGAACCTTTCGGGATTTCTCCGCTGGAAGCGATGCGCTCGGGGGTACCTACGATTATCTCTAAACAATCGGGAGTGGCCGAAGTGTTGAAACATGCGATCAAGGTTGATTTTTGGGATGTCGATGCCTTGGCGGATGCTATCTATGCTTTGCTGGCGTATCCGGCATTAGCTGAATTTGCAGCTAAATACGGCTTGAATGAGGTGAATACTTTAAAATGGGAAAATGCAGCGTATCTCTTAAAAACGATTTACGAAGAATTAAAAAGATAAAACAATAACAATTAAAATATGACTACTATGGATAAGAAAACGTTGTGTTTGTATTTCCAGGTGCATCAACCGATACGTTTAAGAAAATATCATTTTTTCGATATAGGCAAGAATAGCGATTATTACGACGATTTTGCCAATCGTACGATTACCCGTAAAGTGGCCGACCGTTGCTATTTACCGGCCAACCGGACGATGCTGGAGCTGATTCGGAAATACGGAAAGAATTTTAAAGTGAGCTTTTCTATCTCCGGAATGGTTATCGAACAATTCCGTGAATATGCCCCTGAGGTTATCGATAGTTTTAAAGAATTGGTGGCTACCGGATGTGTCGAAATATTGGCCGAGACTTATTCCCATTCCTTGACTTCGCTGGTGGATGAAGGCGAATTCAAAAAACAGGTGAAACAACACGCTGATCTGATGAAAGAATTATTCGGGGTGAAACCGGTGACTTTCCGGAATACCGAACTGATCTATTCGGACGAGATCGGTGAGCTGGTAGCCCGGATGGGATATAAAACGATGCTGACCGAAGGAGCCCGGCATATCCTGGGATGGAAGAGCCCGGATTATGTCTATACCAATTCGATCAATCCGAAATTAAAGCTGTTGCTGAAAAATTTCAGACTGAGCGATGATATTGCTTTCCGTTTTTCCGATAAAGGTTGGGATCAATGGCCGCTGACTGCCGATAAATATGCTTCCTGGCTGAATGCTGCCGACGGAGAGATTGTCAATCTTTTTATGGACTACGAAACTTTGGGAGAACACCAGGGAGGCGATACCGGGATTTTCGATTTTATAGCAGCTCTGCCGGCACAGATTTTTGCTTCTACCAATTTTGAATTTCTGACTCCTAAAGAGGCTGCCGCAAAACATCAACCGGTAGCTCCTTTGCATGTCCCTTACCCGATCTCATGGGCCGATGAAGAACGGGATGTCACTGCCTGGTTGGGAAATGAATTGCAGAATGAAGCTTTCGAGGAACTCTACAAAATGAAAAATAAGGTCAATGCACTGAAAGATCCGGCGCTTACCCATGATTTCGATTGCTTACAGGCTAGCGACCATTTCTATTATATGTGCACCAAGCTATTTTCTGATGGAGCGATACACCAATATTTTACTCCCTACGACACTCCTTACGAGGCATTTATAAATTATATGAATGTGCTGAGCGATTTTATACGGAGGGTAGAAGAAGAAACGGACCGGAAGAAGACAAGACATCCGAAAGAAGAAAAAGAACCGAAAGAAACCCGGAAAGTAATCGAAGCCCCGGAAACTTCGAAGGAAGAAACTCCAAAGACCGGGAGTGAGAAGAAAAAAGCAAGAACGACGACCAAAAAGAAATAAGCTTTTCGGGCTAAGCCGGAAAAAGATCGGTATAATTAGTCCGTAAAGTTCTTCAGGTTACTCCTTCGTTGCTTCAAGTTCATAAAGTGTGTAGAACCTGCGGACGTCTTCTTTATGGGACTTTCGGGTCCGGTCGGCCGTAGAGAAAAGTGCCCGCAAGGTCCGGGGACTTAATAAACTTGATCGCTCATGAACTAAACCGATTCAGGAAAGGCATTGCAGGAACAATGAATTTCCTGAATTTTGATTTTTTAGGTTTTGATTATCAACTTTTTGGATAAAAATATGTACCTTCGGGGCTCATTTAACACACGCAAAAGTAATATGGATAACAATAAATTGAAGAATCCCGCTTACCTTTTTGAAGTAAGTTGGGAAGTTTGTAATAAAGTGGGGGGAATTCATACGGTGATTTCGACCAAAGCCCTCAATATGGAAAAAGAATACAGCAGTAGTCATATTTTAATCGGCCCCGATGTCTGGCGTTATACCGAACAGAATCCTGAATTTATCGACGATCCCCGTTTGTTCAGGTCCTGGCGGCAGAGAGCAGCCCAGGAAGGCTTGCGTATTAAAGTAGGACGGTGGAATGTGGCTGGAAAACCGATTGTCATCCTGGTTGATTTCAGTACGTTCATTACGCAGAAAGATGAAATTTTTGCTTCTTTTTGGGAAAAATATAAACTCGATTCGATTAGTGGTCAATGGGATTACATCGAACCGGCCCTGTTCGGATATGCAGCAGGGAAAGTGATCGAGAGCTTCGTTCGCTTTAATTCTTCTATCCGGCAGCGGATTATCGCCCAATTTCACGAATGGATGACGGGAGCCGGATTATTGTATTTGAAAAGTGCGATGCCTCAGGTGGGATGTGTATTTACCACTCATGCCACCGTGTTGGGCCGTTGTGTAGCCGGGAATAATCTACCCCTGTACAGTGAGATGAAAAATTATGTACCCGAAGAACTGGCACGTCGTTTCAATGTCATTTCCAAACAGTCTCTCGAGAAGACCGCAGCACATCAAGCCGATTGTTTCACTACGGTCAGTGAGATCACGGCTACCGAATGTGCTCATTTTCTGGATAAAGAAGTAGACCTGGTTACTCCCAATGGATTTGAGAATGTCTTTACGCCTTCCGAAGCCGAATGGGAAGGCAAACGAAAGGCCGGAAGAGAAAAATTTCTTCAGGTGGCACAGGCGATTTTGGGGCGTCCCGTAGCCGAAGACGCCTTGATCCTGGGTATCAGTGGACGGTACGAGTTTAAAAACAAAGGAATCGATGTCTTTATCGATGCCATGGGACAATTGAATCGTAACAACGGACTCGGTAAAGAGGTGTTGGCCTTTATTTTGGTACCTGCCGGACATGCCGGTGCAAACAAGGAATTGCTGCATAACCTGGAATTACCTTATCAGGCCGTTACCTCTACAGATCTTTATCTGACACATTATCTCAACGATAGTGCCAACGATCCGGTGATGAACCGTATCCGGGCACAAAAATTGCGTAATTCCGAGGAAGATAAAGTGAAGATCTTCTTCGTTCCCAGTTATCTGAATGGAGATGACGGGGTATTCAATATGCCTTACTATGATTTGCTGGTGGGGATGGATCTGACCGCTTTCCCGTCTTATTACGAGCCTTGGGGATATACTCCGCTCGAAAGTCTGGCGTTTAAAGTGCCTACCATTACGACCACTTTGGCCGGATTCGGACTGTGGGTGAAAGAACATTATAATATGAATCATCCCGGTATAGAAGTTATTCACCGCGAAGACGGTGATGCGTCCAATGTGGCTACGGCTATCGCCGAATGGGTAAAAAATTATACACAGGTCGGAGAAACTGAAATGCAGAAAGACCGGGACAATGCCAAAGATGTTTCCCGGATTGCACTTTGGGATAATCTGATCAATTATTATAAACAGGCTTATACGATCGCTTTGAACCAGGTCAGCGAACGCTTGAAAGACCTGCCTGCCAATATGAACGAATCGGTATCTTATATCGAAAAACAGCTCACGGTAAATAATCCCAGCTGGGTCAGTGTGATGATCCATCGCTCTATTCCCGAAAAACTGATCGCTCTGGAAGAATTATCCAAAAACCTTTGGTGGGCCTGGAATGAAGGTGCTCGTGAATTATTCCGGATGATCGATGTCGATAAATGGAGGGCTTGCGGTCACAATCCGATCATGTTGTTGGATTCGATTTCCCTGGCTCGTTATAAAGAACTGGAAAATGATGCCGGTTTCGTGCATAAACTTGAAGAAGTATATGCTCAGTTTAAAGCCTATATGGCAGCGAAAGAACATATGTCCGGGAATGGGGTTGCTTACTTCAGTATGGAGTATGGTTTGCATACTTCGTTGAAGATCTATTCCGGAGGATTGGGAATCCTGGCCGGTGACTACCTGAAAGAGGCCAGCGATAAAGGGACGAAGATTACGGCTGTCGGTTTATTGTATCGTTATGGTTATTTCACACAGAAATTATCTGCTATGGGTGATCAGGAAGCCGAATACGAAGCTCAGGATTTTATGAAGATCGCCGTAACCCCGGTACGTGACAAGGAAGGTAATTGGGAAACCATCAGTCTGGTATTCCCGGGACGGAATGTATATGCCCGGATCTGGAGGGTCGATGTCGGCCGGATAGAGCTCTATCTGCTGGATACCGATTTCGAAGATAACTTGCCCGAAGACCGGAGTATCACCCACCATCTGTATGGCGGAGATTGGGAAAACCGCTTGAAACAGGAACTTTTGCTCGGGTGTGGAGGTATTCAGGCCTTGCGAAAACTGGGTATCAAAGCTTCTACTTACCATTGCAATGAGGGACATGCTGCTTTCACCGGGCTGGAAAGATTGAAAGAATATATTACCGAGGAACGCCTGACTTTTGCCGAAGCGATCGAAGTGGTGCGGGCATCTTCTTTGTTTACGACTCATACACCTGTACCTGCAGGACATGATGCCTTTTCGGAAAATATGCTGCGTACTTACATCTCTCATTATGCCGATCGGCTGAAAATCTCCTGGGAACAGCTGTTGGGATTAGGAAAAATCAATGTCGCCGATCCGAATGAGAAATTCTCTATGAGCTTCCTTGCGGCTAATCTGGCTCAGGAAATGAATGGGGTTAGCTGGTTGCACGGCGAAGTGAGTAAAGAGATTTTCAAAGGCATGTGGCCGGGATATATGGCCGAGGAGTTGCACATCAGTTATGTGACCAACGGGGTACATTATCCGACTTGGGCGGCTCCCGAATGGAAGAAAATAGAAGAATCTTTGTTCGGTGAAGATTTTAAGAATCATCATTACGATAAGAAATGTTTCGAACAAATCTATACCGTTCCCGATGCTGTCGTATATGAGGTGCGTACCAAATTGCGTAAGCGCCTGATCGATCATGTAAAAGAATTGCTGAAAGACGAGGTGGCTGCTTCTTATTTCACTCCCCGGCAGGTGATTCAGATCCGTGAAACTTTGCGGGACGATATTCTGACCATAGGTTTTGCCCGGCGTTTCGCTACCTACAAGAGGGCTCACCTGTTGTTCCGTAACCTCGAACGCCTGGATGAAATCGTCAATAACCCCAAACATCCGGTGCAGTTTATCTTTGCCGGGAAAGCCCATCCTGCCGATAAAGCCGGACAGGACCTGATCAAACGGATTGTCGAGGTATCCAAATATCCGCAATTCCTGGGTAAGATCATCTTTCTGCCTAACTATGATATGGATCTGGCCAAGAAATTGGTACAAGGGGTTGATGTCTGGATGAATACGCCGACCCGGCCTCAGGAAGCTTCGGGTACCAGTGGCGAAAAGGCTGCTATGAACGGTGTTATGCATTTCTCCGTGCTCGACGGCTGGTGGGTCGAAGGATATCGTAAAGATGCCGGATGGATGCTGCCGATGGAAAGAACTTTCGAAAATCAGGCCATGCAGGATGAATTGGATTCTGAAATGATATATAACATTATCGACGATGAGATCGCTCCTCTGTTCTACGAACGGGATGCTAACGGATTATCACCTAAATGGATCAGCTATATCAAAAATACTATTGCCAGGGTGGCTTCGAATTTTACGACCAACCGGATGCTGGAAGATTATGAAAAACAATATTATGTTCCGATGTCTGCCCGCTATCAGAAGATGATCGAAAATGATTTCGCCATGGCGGCAGAAATTGCCGAATGGAAAAAGAAAATTTCCCGCGAATGGGATAATATCGAGTTAGTCGGATTGGACCTGCCCAATCGTTCCAAACAGATCATCGCTTTGGGGAAATCTTATTACGGAGAGGTGAAACTCGAGATCGGCGAACTCAGTATGCATGAAGTGGGAGTTGAATTGGTGGCTGTCGAACAGAAAGACGGACGCCAGGTTATCCGCGAAAAACACGATTTTATCCCTGTTGAACAAGTGGGTAGTGTGGCCAGATACCGCATCGATGTGACTGCCGACTCTCCGGGATTGCTGATGCTGGCCATCCGTATCTACCCGAAAAGCGAATTACTGCCCCATCGCCAGGACTTTGCTTTGGTAAAATGGCTGTAAGCTGATCGTTCTTTTTTCAGTTATTAAAGTTAAAAAGGTTACAAGAGTTACGAGGGGGCAGAGGTTGAGCCATCTTTGTAACCTTTGTAACTTTTTATTTCGTCTGAAAAGTCAGAAACTTCTAAATCCCTTTTGTTCGCTAAACCGTCCTTCCCGATCGTTCGTTTCAGCGACCGTAAAAAGCATCCGTTGGAACCATTGGCTTTATAAATTCCCCTATTCCGGCAACTTAGCAGATGCCGGTAAATTTTGACAGAAAGAACCGTCCCGGAATCCCTTAATTTTATACTTTTGCACGACTAAAAATGAATCAGGGATGTTTTTGGAGAGTACTAATCGGGCCGGTTGGATAGAGGTGGTTTGCGGTTCTATGTTTTCCGGTAAGACGGAAGAGTTGATCCGGCGGTTGAAGCGGGCACAGTTTGCCCGGCAAAAGGTGGAAATATTTAAACCGAAAATCGATGTGCGTTATTCGGATGAAGATGTGGTATCGCATGACGCGAATACGATTCGTTGTACGCCGGTGGAAAATTCGGGTAATATTTTGTTATTGACCGGAGATGTCGATGTCGTCGGAATCGATGAAGCCCAATTTTTTGATTCTAATATAGTGTCGGTATGTAAAACATTGGCAGATAACGGTATCCGCGTAATAGTCGCTGGGCTGGATATGGATTATACCGGTAAACCTTTCGGGCCGATGCCTGATTTGATGGCTGTGGCCGAATATGTGACGAAAGTACATGCGATCTGTGTCCGTTGCGGGAATTTGGCCCATCATTCCCATCGTCTGTCGGATAATGATAAATTGGTGATGCTGGGAGAAAAGCACGATTATGAACCGATATGCCGGCATTGTTTTAACGAATTAATGAAAAAAGAGCACCAATAACCGGTTGGGCTGCCGAAAATGGGGGACAGAAAAAATGTTTTCTATAAAATAATCCCTTGTTTTAATTATATTTATAAATATCCTTTATTTTTGTTTTCGGAAACAAACAGAAAGAAAGTGGATGGCGCTAAATGAACAGGAAATATTAAGAGGGGTAAATCAAAAGGATTTAAAAGCGTGGGAAACGCTGTATGCCTCTTATTATGCAGCCCTTTGTTCATATGCCGATGGTATTGTAAAAGATTCCGATACGGCTCAGGATATCGTTCAGGATACTTTGATCAGGATCTGGAATTCCGACCGGACCTTTCCGGATATCAAAGAATTGACCTGGTATTTATATCGCTCGACCTACAACAATGCCCTGTTCCATCTTCGTACCCAGGCTTCCCGTCAGAATATTTTACGTAAGATGGTAGCGGAGGAGGTTGAATTACCCGACGAACAATTCGCTTTAACCGTACGGGAAGAATTGATCCGCCAACTCTATGTCTATATAGAAGATCTGCCCGAAGAAAGAAAAAAAATACTTTTGATGAGTATTCAGGGACATTCGGGAAATGAGATTGCCGATCTGCTCGGAATCAGTATTAATACGGTAAAAACCCAAAAGAACCGGGGATTCAAGTATTTGCGTGAAAAGTTAAAAGATTCGGTTTTGTTATTTCTGTTGTAATTGTCTGTTCAGATAGCTGTTTTATATTGAGTTTATAAAATCTGTCGGTGCTATATTTAAGAATAATAAACATCTGTTTTTTTATGTGAGAATTGAAAAGTTCCTATCTTTGATTCACTGGTCGAGGACTGCGTTTTTTGGGGAAAATTCCCCATTTTTTTGCCGGTTCAGGCCCCATCCATAATTCCAATAGTCCTCCTTTACTAAAGTCGGCATGGGAAAAACGGAAGTCGTGTAACGGTTTTCCGTTGAGACGTGCTTGTCGGATGTAACAGTTGCCGGCCGAATTATGATAGGTTTGAATGACGAATTTTCCTTTTTCATAATAACGATCGTCGAGTGTGATTTCGATCCGGTCGAAAATCGGAGAAGTGATTTCATAAGAGGGATTCTGATCCACATTTCCTGTCAGGCTAAATAGCCCGATAGCCATCAGTGCGCTGATACCTCCCATCTGTCCCTGATCTTCGTCATGCCCGCCGTATCCTCTGTCGGGAGTGACTGCTCCGTAAGCTTGTGCTCTGACTCTTCTGACCCAGTATTGTGTCAGCCAAGGCTTACCGGCCCAGCTGAATACGTGGGCGTTGGACACTCCGGGTTGGTTGGCATAGCTGATGTAGCCTCCCGAATAACCGTATACAAAGTCATCGTCGGCAGCTTGTTCGAAAGCATAATTCAATTTATCGCATAATACGTCTTTTCCTCCCATTAGTTCGATCAGATCCGGGATGCCGTGTGATACCGACCAGGTGGCTTGCCAGGCGTTGGCTTCGACCCAGCCGTCACCGCTCAACGGATTCCGGTGCTTCCAGTTACCTTGACGGTCTTTGGGGAAGATCAGTTTTTTTTCAGGGTCGAAAAGTTGTTTCCAGCCTTGGGAGCGTTTCAGAAAATGAGTGGCTTCTTCTGGGTAGCCCAGCTGCTGTGCCATTTGCGAGAGAGCCCAATCCTGAAAATTTGCTTCGATAGTGATACCTGCATTGTCGGCATAATAACCGTTTTCGAGATAGAAATCATCGATTCCGAGCATTCCTCCCGGCATATGGTTACGTTTCATCACAGTGAAAGCGTGCCGGGCTTCGGTCTTCTTCAAAAGTCCTTTCATGTAAGCCGATACGATCAGGTTGGTTGCCGGACACCCCGTCATAATCCGGGAATAACCTCCTCCGCATGGTCCCCGGGGTAATAATCCGCCATTATCGGCATATTGTATCAGACAGGCGGCGAAATCATCCAATACCGAAGGCCAGGCAAGTCCCCAAAGTATATTCAGGTTCCATTGGGTCAGCCAGAAAGCATCCGAGTTGTACATATGAAATTTTGATTCTCCCGTTGTGTTTTTAGGAGGGTACGGATAATAAATTCCTGGCCTGTACGATCCGGATAATCTCCTGAAACATCGTCTAATTTATGGCGTCCCAACAGGACATGCCACAGATCGGTATAGAATTTTATACGCTGATGGGCATCGCCTCCCTGAACCTGGATCCTGGATAAGGTTTCTTCCCATTCACGGCGGGCATCCCGGCGTATGGCATCGAAATCCCAATGGGCACATTCATGTGCTAAATTGTGACGGGCATTTTCGATATTGGTATATGAGATTGCGATCTTTACTTGAAGTTCTTCTCCTTTCTTGAGCCGATGGAGGGCTTGAATCCCTGCTGTAGGTGCGTCATAATAGGTCATCCCGGCATTTCGTGGTGTGGCTTGGGAATTGACCTTTAATCCGGTGACAGCTTTGGTCGTCAGAGAATCGTCCCAACTGTCGAGCCGGTCGAAAGGTTTATCGAAATGCATGACAAAGTAGATCTTCACTTCTTCAGGACCACCCCATAATCTTCCGACTGTACTGACAGAACCTTCCAGTTCTGCCGGGCCCGTCTGCCGGACTTCGGCATCGGTCATCGTCGAAGTACCTGTAAATCCGCCCAGATTGAGGAGTGTATTCGAAAGGCAGTCTTCGGTATATTTCATCCGGTAGAAACCGACCCGGTCGGTACAGGTTTGTTCTACCCAAAGTTTGTAATCGTTCAGGAATACACGGTGGTAACCCGGTTGTACAAGTTCTTCGTTATGAGAGAATCGGGATTTCCAACCTTGTTCGCCCTTGGTGGGATCGATATCACCGGTGGCAGGCATGAGAGTGATACCGGAAAGCATCCAGCAATGCACCTGAGGGAATCCTAAGATTTCTGTCGAATTGTAATTATAACCTCCTCCGTATTGATTTTTATTCCGGGTCATCGGTGCCGCACTTAACATGCCGAAAGGCCTGCTGCCGGTTACAAAAAAGAAATAGCGTCCACGGGCCGATTCGATATAGGGATCGACATAAGAAACATAATCCGGGTAATCCTGAGGAGAGGGGAAGACTTCTATTTCCGAAAGTCCCAGGGTAGGTCCGTCACCGTCGGTGACTTCGAATCTCAGGCGTTTGGTGGTTTTGGGGGCGAATTCGACGACTTTAGCTGTCCCGTCGTTGGGAATAGTGTTGACAGGCAGTCGGCTACCGTCATCGAAATGAATGGTAATACCTGCTGTATGAATTTGTTGTGAAGGTCTGTCATACAAATGGATGCGATCGATACTCCGTGGGGTATCCCATTCGAGTTCTAGCCAGGGATAGTCGATCGAGCCGTAAAATGAAACGCTGCTGTTGGAAGCCCATTCTCCCTGATCCTGAATGCAGATAATACCGTCTGTAACGTGCTGGCATTCATAACCGGGTACCGAAGAAGATGCTTTTACTTTTGCTGCAGGAGCGATATTGTCGGGGCCGGCGGATACATATAGCGGAATAAGGGCGACGAGAAATAATCCGATTATTCTTTTCATATTTTGTTATTTTCAGCCGATAGTTTAAATTGTATATGTATATACATATTGTAATATATGCAAACATACTGTTTTTTTTGAAAAAATGAATTCTTTTTGCATATTTCACAAATTAACGTGTCTCTTTTCTGAATTTTATTAGACAATTATATACATATTTACACTAATAAACGTAGGTTCGTTACTTATTCGTCTCCGGTGTTCGTGTTTGGAGACCCGGTCGCTTCTGTCGGTCGTCTGGCTTTTTCTTTCACTGACCGGCGGAACTCCTCACTCCGTTCGTCGGTGAAGGAAATCCTTACCGGACCGTTCCAGACGAACCGGTCTGACGGGATAAAACCCGGAATCGGAATAGAAAGAAAAAAATTAAACCTACGTTTGTAAGTGTAAATATGTATATAACTGTCAAAATTTAATGGTGCAGGGGGGGATTATATTGGACTGCTATTACTATATTTGCGTGCATTAAAAATAGTGAAGACTTACCTATGAAATCAGGATTGATATATGAATAAGGTTGGGCGGATTCAGAAAGTTATCGTTTTGTCGGGTATGGTGATGGTTGGGGTGGTTGCGTCCGTTTTCGGGCAGACGGAGGATAGTTTGGCTAATAGGCTGCCCCGTCGGTTCGTTCATGGCCTGGGAGTAGAAGCAAGACCCGAATATGTTTTTCCTACTCATCCTTTTTTGAGGGGAGAAAATCCGGAGCGGAAACTGATTCGCGGAGCTTTTTCTACTCATTTTAAATATGCGCTTCATTATCAGCCCGGAAGTATTTACGATCGGATTTATGGGAATGTTTATCAGGGAATCGGATTGGGCTGTTATTCGTTTGGAGAATCCCGGCAAATCGGTAATCCTGTTGCCTTTTATCTGTTTCAGGGAGCACGTATCGCCCGGATTTGTCCATGGCTGTCGTTTAATTACGAATGGAATTTCGGATTGTCTGGCGGCTGGAAACCCTATGATGAACAGTATAATTCTTACAATAAGATGGTGGGATCGAAGATCAATGCTTATCTCAATGTTAATTTTTATCTGCGTTGGGCACTTTCTCCCCGTTTAAGTCTGACTTCGGGAGTCACTTTGACCCATTTTTCAAATGGAAATACAAATTTCCCCAATGCAGGGGTGAATACCCTTGGGGGAAAACTCGGTGTAGAATATAATTTTTACCGGAAAGAAGATCTGACCTCTTTACATGCAGCCGCTTCTTATCATATTCCTCCTTTTCAGCGGCATGTCAGTTATGATTTTGTATTTTTCGGTTCATGGCGGCGGAAAGGAATCTGGATGCAGGAGGGGCAATATCCGTTACCCGAGTCTTATCCGGTTTTTGGATTTAATTTTGCCCCTATGTATAACGTCGACTATAAACTTCGGCTAGGTGTTTCTTTGGATGGAGTATATGATGGAAGTGCAAATTTGTATCTTTCCGATGAGGTATATGGAGACATCGATAAGTCACAAATCAGGCGGCCTGCTCTTTATAATCAATTTGCCCTGGGCATGTCGGGGCGGGTAGAGTATGTCATGCCTTTTTTTACCGTAGGGATCGGTATGGGTACTAATTTTATCGGAAAAGGCGATCTGAGGGCTTTTTATCAAATGTTGACTTTGAAAATAGCCATGTCACGGGATACTTTTTTACATGTGGGTTATAACCTCCAGAAATTTCACGACCCCAATTTCCTGATGTTGGGAATCGGTTTCCGTTTCAACAGTAAATATGCCGCATTTTAAATTTTTACCCGGGACCATTGTTATCGCATAACTGAAAACTATCGTAAAAATTGCTGATAATAACGAAAGATTGAGAATATTAGTAAAATAAAAAGGAGTGCAATTATTTTACACTCCTTTTCTTATTTATCGTTTCAGATAGTTGCTATCTTACTTCACTTCTTCAAAGTCTACGTCGGTGACTTCCTGGTCTTTTCCGCCATTGTTCGGCTGACCGGCATTCGGGTTACCCTGAGGACCTTGCTGTGCACCGCCCTGCTGTTGTTGAGCCTGAGCGTTGTACATTTCCTGTGAAGCAGCCTGAAAGACACTGTTCAGTTTGTCGATGGCGCTGTTGATGCGGGCGACATCCTGAGCTTTATGAGCTTCTTTCAGTTCTTGCAGAGCAGATTCGATCGGCGCCTTCTTGTCGGCCGGCAATTTGTCTCCGAACTCTTTCAGTTGTTTTTCGGTCTGGAAGATCATAGAGTCTGCTTTATTGATCGTATCGACCTTTTCTTTTTCTTGCTGGTCGGAGGCTGCATTAGCAGCTGCTTCGTCTTTCATCCGTTTGATTTCGGCATCGGACAGACCGGAAGAAGCTTCGATCCGGATAGATTGCTCTTTACCGGTGGCTTTATCTTTGGCTGAAACATTCAGGATACCGTTGGCGTCGATATCGAAAGTGACTTCGATCTGAGGTACTCCACGCGGTGCTGGCGGAATGCTGTCCAAATGGAAGCGGCCGATCGTTTTATTGTCGCGGGCCATCGGACGTTCACCCTGTAAGATATGGATTTCTACAGAAGGCTGGTTGTCAGCTGCCGTAGAGAATACTTCCGATTTTTTAGTCGGGATGGTCGTGTTGGCTTCGATCAGTTTGGTCATTACACCGCCCAGTGTTTCGATTCCCAATGACAGCGGAGTAACGTCCAGCAACAAGACGTCTTTTACTTCTCCGGTCAGTACACCTCCCTGGATAGCTGCCCCTACCGCTACTACTTCGTCCGGGTTAACACCTTTCGAAGGAGCTTTTCCGAAGAATTCCTGTACTTTCTGCTGAACGGCAGGGATACGGGTTGAACCACCAACCAGAATCACTTCGTCGATATCGGAAGCTTTCATGTTGGCATCTTGCAGGGCTTTCCGACAGGGTTCGATCGTTGCCTGGATCAGACTGTCGCATAATTGTTCGAACTGAGCACGGGTCAGCGTACGTACCAGATGCTTTGGAATTCCGTTGACCGGGAATATGTACGGCAGATTGATTTCTGTAGAAGTTGAACTGGACAATTCGATTTTTGCCTTTTCAGCAGCTTCTTTCAACCGTTGGTGAGCCATCGGGTCTTTACGGATGTCTACCCCTTCGTCTTTCTGGAATTCGTCAGCCAGCCAGTTGATGATCTTATCGTCGAAATCATCCCCACCTAAATGGGTATCTCCATTAGTCGATTTTACTTCGAATACCCCGTCACCCAATTCCAGAATGGAGATATCGAATGTACCACCCCCGAGGTCGAATACTGCGATTTTCTGATCCTGGGACTTTTTATCCAAACCATATGCCAAAGCGGCAGCTGTCGGTTCATTGATGATACGTTTTACAGTCAAACCTGCAATTTCTCCTGCTTCTTTCGTTGCCTGGCGCTGTGCATCGTTGAAATAAGCCGGAACGGTGATGACTGCTTCAGATACTTCCTGACCCAGATAATCTTCTGCCGTTTTCTTCATTTTCTGCAAAATCATGGCAGAAATTTCCTGTGGGGAATACTGACGATTGTCGATCACTACCCGGGGAGTATTGTTGTCACCTCTCACCACTTCATAAGCTACTCGTTTGATTTCGTTCTGTACCTGATCGAAACTTTCACCCATGAAACGTTTGATCGAGTATATCGTTTTTTTCGGATTGGTGATAGCCTGACGTTTGGCCGGATCACCTACTTTCCGTTCGCCGTTGTCTACAAAAGCTACAATTGAAGGGGTAGTACGCCGACCTTCACTGTTTGGTATTACTACCGGTTCGTTACCTTCCATTACAGCAACGCATGAGTTGGTAGTTCCTAAGTCAATTCCTATAATCTTTCCCATAATGTTAATGTATTTTATTTACTTACTTACTATTCGTTTTTACCTATTATTCGTTTTCGGTGTGTCTGAGGTTTTGATTCAAACACATTTATTTTTTATCAAATGGCATGCCAGTGCTTTTCTCCGGATTATTTTTGTAAAAATGGCGGTTTTTTTATAAAAATGGTGAAGGGGTATGGCAGGAAAAACTGTCAGAACGGCAGTTGCCGGCCCGGTAAATCTGTTACATAAACAAAAAAGTAGTATTTATACCCAACTTCGGCTATTAGAAATAACTTATTTTTGTAAGTTGTAAATAGTAATAAAGTGAAGACACTAGAAATGACTGATTATGTACTTGAATCCCGATGTTGTGGGACAAAGTTCGCAGATGAAAAATGGGAGTTGGATTGCCCGAATCGGGATGGCGCAGCTTTGATTTTTGCCAACTATGCAAAGAAACAACTGGAGGTGAAAGAAAATCTTCCGGGATTGTATAAATATTCCGATTGGTTACCTGTTTGTCGGACACTGGACGGTTCCGGAGCGCCTGTCACATACAAAAGTGAAGGGCTGGCCGGCGAATTGGGATTGTCGGATTTGTATATCACTTTTAACGGGTATTGGCCTGAAAAGGGAGCTCTGATGAAGACAGGGGCTTTCAAGGAATGTGAGGCTTATGCGGTTTGTGCCCGGATCAATGACTTGAACGATAAAGTGATGGTGGTGGCTTCGGCCGGTAATACCGCTCGGGCTTTTGCACGGGTTTGTTCCGAAAATAATATTCCTTTGTTACTATGTATTCCGCAGGATTGTATCGATGCCATGTGGTCGGCTAAACCGTTGAATCCTTGTGTGAAATTGGTCGCTACCGAAAGAGGAAGCGATTATTTCGATGCTATTTACCTGTCGAATATTATTTGTGAATTAGATAAGTTTTATCCGGAAGGAGGAGCGAAAAACGTTGCCCGGCGCGATGGAATGGGGACGACAGTACTTTCTGCCGTTACCACGATCGGACGGATTCCGGATTATTATTTTCAGGCTGTCGGAAGCGGAACAGGGGCGATCGCTGCCTGGGAGGCAAACAAACGGTTTATCGTAGATGGTCGTTACGGAAATAACCTGATGAAATTGATGGTGTCACAAAATATTCCGTTTACTCCGATGTATGATGCCTGGAAGGCCGGATCGCGGGCTCTTTTGCCGGTTGACGATACGGTTGCCCGTAAGCAGGCAGAAGAAATATGTGCTAAAGTACTTTCTAACCGTAAACCTCCTTATTCGTTGAAAGGAGGATTGTTCGACGCGCTTACCGAAACCGGCGGAGATATGTTTGCCATATCGAATGAAGAGGCGATGGAAGGTATGGTCTTGTTCGAACGCACTGAAGGGATCGATATCGAACCGGCCGCAGGAGTTGCAGTGGCTTCCCTGAAGCAAGCCATTCGTACCGGAGCTGTCGAAACCGATGCTGTGATTATGCTGAATATTACAGGCGGAGGTATCGCAAAATTTAAAAAAGAAAATAAAGTGGTTTATAAACAGCCCGATTGTGTCTTTGCACTCGATACAGATCCCGATACAATTAAAGAAACTGTGATGGAATTGTTTATTTGATCCTGCCGGAGGAGAAAACCGATTAAAGTTTTTTCCCTTAAACAGGATCGTGGTAGAATGGAATAGGTTTATAAAGTCCGTAAAGTGCCCTGGCACCTGTGGGGCTTCTTTTTAGTTGCAGAGGTTCGGAGAGTTACTGTGGTTTTAGAGGTTAAGTCTAACTGCTGTAACTTTTCGAACCTCTGTAATGATTTAAATGTCGATCTTTTTTCTGGCCAACTTTGTAACCTCGTTATTGTACACTACAGGTATTGAATTTTGTTTTATCTTTGCTGCATAAATCATACATAGGTCATGAAACACAGGAATAATCTGAAACGATTTTTGTATTTGGATTTTTATTACTCGGTTTTGCGCCGGGATTGGCGGATTTCCACTTTTCTTTCCGATCTTGTTTTGAAAACAGTGGCTGTTGTCATTGTCTCGATCGATCGTTTTATTAAAGATGCTTCGATGATCTCAGCTTCTGCTTTAACATTTTATTCTACGCTTTCTTTTATTCCTGTCGTTGCCCTGATTTTAGCTATCGCCCGTGGATTCGGTGCTGCAAAGGCATTCGAAGATTGGCTCAAAGAGCAATCTTATACCAATCCCGATGTGATGCAATGGGTGATGAATATTGCGAATAAAGCCTTGGATAATACGCAGGGAGGTGTGATTGCAGGTTTTGGTATTGTTTTACTCCTCTGGTCGGTTATCCGGATGCTTTCCAGTACCGAACTGGCTATGAACCGGATTTGGGGGGTGAAGAAGGGACGGAGTCTGGTAAAAAAATTTACCGATTACATGTCGATTCTGTTTATCGCTCCGATCCTGGTCGTATTGATCAGTAGTATGAATGTTTTTATGATGGCTAATTTGCAGGAATATGCCATGGACGAAGGATTATTGAGTTATGCCAGTGCTGCTTTGAAAGCTATTCTGACTTTGATACCCTATATCTTGGTATGGTTTCTTTTCGTATTTCTTTATATGTTCATGCCCACTACACCTGTGAAATTCAAATATGCTTTGGTGGCCGGTATTGTTGCCGGTACTGTTTTTCAAATTGTACAATGGTTCTATTTGCGTTTCCAGATCGGTGTGAGCTCGTATAATGCGATTTATGGTGGATTGGCCGCTTTGCCTCTTTTATTGGTGTGGTTACAGTTGAGTTGGAGTATCGTTTTGTGGGGAACGGAGCTGTGTTATATTATGCGCAACCGCCATTTCTTGTACCGGAATGCAATGAATGCGGATAATAAATGGGTGGATAACGTTGAAGTGACGTTGCGGATGTTGCGATATATTTCCGATTTGTATATTCATGGACAAGGAAGTCCTACGCTGGCTATGGTTTGTAAAAGACTCCGAATGAGTTCCAGTAAAGTCAGAGTAATCCTACAGGAATTGGTAGATCATAAAATCCTGGTCGAAGTAAAAGAAGACGATGATGTTTCTTATTTCCCGGCAGTGGATTTTCATCGTCTTTCTGTGGCGGATATTATTAATCGCTTATCTCATTTGGATCAGAATAAAGGTGAAGAATGGAAAGTCAGATTGGTTGGGGCAGTCAGACAGGAATTCGGTCAGGATACCTTTGCTTGAGCCTGATTTGCTCTCCTGAGCGAATGCTATTTTTTTCGGTCTGTTTGGTACTTATATTTTTTTTGAGTAATTTGGCTCAAAATTTAGAAATATGAGAAGAAAGATAGAGTTAGAGTACATTTTTTCGTCTTCTGTAAAAGTCTTGTTTTCTCGTTTAAGTACCCCTGCCGGTTTATCGGAATGGTTTGCAGATGACGTATTCCAAAAAGGTAATCAGTTTATTTTTATATGGAATGGTAGTGAGCAGCCGGCTACGCTCGTAGAATTGAAAAGTAATGCCGTGGTGAGGTTTCGGTGGGATGATGCAGAAGAGGAAGATGAATATTTTGAATTTAATATACATGTGGAGCCCTTGACCGGAGATGTAGCGCTGATTATTACCGATTTTGCCGATGAAGACGAAGTCAACGATACGATAGAGTTATGGAATAAACAAATGGATATCCTGCACCGGAACCTGGGGGCCTGATCTATACGGTTTTTGATGACCGGAGAGAGAGTATTGTAAACAAAAAAACGTACCTTTGTACCTGTTTTGAAGATTTTGATAATGTACAGGTTACTTATTGGCAAATGAAGAAACTACATATATTTATGCTCAAAAGCTTTATCGGGCCTTTTGTAGCTACTTTTTTCATCAGTATGTTCGTCTTGATTATGCAGTTTCTTTGGCGTATGATAGACGAAATCGTAGGAAAAGGATTAGAGTTTACGGTAATTGCCGAGTTATTGATTTATGTGGCGACCACTTTGGTACCCATGGCATTGCCGTTGGCAGTATTGCTTTCATCGATCATGACCTTCGGAAGTTTGGGAGAAAATTATGAGTTGATCGCCTTAAAATCAGCAGGTATTTCTCTCTACCGGATTATGAAACCTTTGATTATCCTGATTATATGCCTCACGGTATTCGCTTTTGTCTTTTCGAACAATATCCTTCCGGTGGCGAACCTTAAATTTTATAGCCTGCTTTACGATATCCGGAAACAAAAACCGGAGATGTCGTTTAAAGAAGGGATCTTTACGAACGATTTGGAAGGATATAGTATTAAAATCGATAAGATCAATAAAGAAACCGGCATGATGTATAACATGCTGATATACGAACATAAGGACGGTTCCGGGAATTATGATGTTACCAAAGCCGATTCCGGGATGATGATCAGTGATGCAAAAAGTAATCTGATGGAACTGGTCTTGTATAATGGCCATTCTTATACAGATGAGGGAATGAAGAATCCCGGTTCCCGTAAAACATTTCCTTTCAGAAGATTAAAGTTCGATAAGGAAACCGTATTGATCGAATTGCCGGGAACTGACCTGAAACGAAGCGACGAAGACGGATTTCGTTCTTATTCGATGATGCTGAATCTCAAACAATTGAGTCATTCGATCGATTCGGCACGAGCTGCATTGAAAGTGAGAAAAGCAGGAGATACGAAGAAATTATTGGCGAATAATTATCAAAGAAGCAAAAGTCCCAGTCCGCAACGGGATAGTATACTGGCCGATCAAAGCCGGGGAAAGTTCAGTGATCCCGACAGCCTTTTTACTGCTTTTGATATTGAAGAACAACGTCGGGCGGTCGATAATGCCCTGCAATATGCCAGAGAGGTAAAACAACGGAACCAGGACGATCTTCATTATTATGTGGCTCAGCAAGAGAATGTAATAAAGAGTCAATTGGAATGGCATCGTAAATTCACCTTATCTTTTGCCTGCTTTATTTTTTTCTTTATCGGTGCTCCCCTGGGGGCTATTATCCGGAAAGGGGGATTAGGAATGCCGGTGGTGGTTTCCGTGCTTTTGTTTATCATCTATTATATTATTTCGATGATGGGAGAAAGGTCGGCCAGGGAGGCTGTTATCTCTCCGGCTGCCGGGATGTGGATTTCTGCCTTTATTCTGTTGCCTTTGGGAATTATACTGACTTATAAATCCGTGACCGATTCCGAGATGATGAATACAGAAGCTTACACAAGAGTCTTTAAGAAATTGATTGCCTTTATAAAAAAGAAGAAAAATGCCAAGTCATAAGTTGCGTATCGTCTATATGGGTACTCCCGATTTTGCTGTCCTGCCCTTGAAAAGAATTATAGAGGCTGGATTCCAGGTTGTAGGAGTCGTTACTAATCCTGATAAACCGGCCGGTAGAGGACAACAGCTTCAGGAATCCGCAGTTAAAAAATACGCCCGGGAAATCGGCCTGAAGATTCTGCAACCCGAGAAATTCAGGGATCCCGATTTTTTACAGGCGCTGGCAGAGCTAAAAGCCGATTTGCAATTAGTTGTGGCATTTAAGATGTTGCCCGAAGTGGTTTGGAATATGCCTCCCTTAGGGACGGTGAATCTGCATGCTTCTCTGCTGCCGGATTACCGGGGAGCGGCACCGATAAACCGGGCCGTAATGAATGGGGAAACCTGCTCCGGGGTGACGACTTTCCTTTTAAAGCAGGAGATAGATACCGGCAATATTATTTTTCAGGAAAAGGTGGAAATCGGCGAGGAGATGACCGCCGGAGAATTGCATGACGAACTGATGGAGAAAGGGGCGGACTTGTTGCTGAAAACCGTGCAGGCGATGGAGGCAGGGGACTATCCGTTGACCGACCAGTGTGGATTGCTGCGGGGGCGCGAAGCGGTACTCGCTCCGAAGATATTCAAAGAAGACATGAAAATCCGTTGGAACGGGAAACTGGAAACCATCTGTAACCATATCCGGGGCTTGTCGCCTTTTCCCGGGGCATGGACGGAATTACAGGCTGTCGGGAAGGATGGCGGAGTGTTGACACTTAAAATATTTAAAGCCGCCAGGATACGGCAGGGCCATAATCTGCCCGCGGGGGAAGTCCGTACCGATGGAAAAACCTTTTTTGATGTATATGTGGAGGGAGGTATCGTTCGTGTGCTGGAGTTGCAGTTGTCAGGAAAAAAAAGAATGCGGACGGAGGACTTTCTGAGGGGATTCCGGTTGGAAGACTATCGGTTAGTGTGGTAAAGCGAACGATAGTGCCGGAAATATGGATGCAAGTCGGATATTGGAAGCGGTAAACGAGAAGAAGGAGGAACTTTGGCAGGAAGTTTTCGGCTGCTATTACGCGGCTTTATGCTCTTATGCCGGGCGTTTGGTGCAGGACCCGGTCATTGCCGAAGATTTGGTGCAGGACATTTTGTTGTATGTTTGGAACGGAGAACGAAAATTTCTTCAGATAGACGAGCTGACCAATTACCTTTACCGGGCTGTTTATAATCGGTCGATGATGTGGTTACGCCGCGAAAAGTGTAAATCCAGGCATCTGAACCGGTTGATGCTGGAAAACGATCCGGAATCCGATGAAATGTTTATGGCGACTGTCCGTGAAGAGTTGCTCCGGCAATTGTATCTTTATATTGATGAATTGCCGTCCGAACAGCGTAAGGTCATCCGGCTGAGCATAGATGGATTGTCCGTCAATGAAATTGCCGAAAAGTTGGGCATATCCGTCAACACGGTAAAAACCCATAAAAAGCGCAGCTTTAAACAATTGCGCGGGAAAATGAGAGGGGATGCCGGTATTTTCTGGTTGGCGTTTTTCCTGTCCTGAAATACAATGGGTTTCTCTGCAAATTTTCTAAAAAAACACTTTTGTAAAGGCGAATGTTGTGGAAAAAATCGCTTTTTGAAAAGTGTTTTCTTATATTTGCATTGCAAACTTATAACATTGATTTCATTATGGATTATACGGATATTCAACCATTACTAAATGCTTACCATAGAAAACTGGCTGCAACTAATCTACGCTTTAAGAGATATTTATATGGCCGGATTAATTGGGATGTTCGTTTAATAGGAATAAAGGGTGCACGTGGTGTCGGTAAAACGACTCTGCTTATGCAGCATATAAAAGAAACATTTGATAGCATAGATGACGTATTATATGTTTCACTTGATAATTTGTGGTTTGAGAATCACAAATTGGAGGAATTGGTTGAATTCCTCTATACACACGGGGTGGTGCATATATATTTCGATGAGGTACACAGGTACAAGAATTGGACTGCATTACTCAAGCACTTCTATGACAGTTATCCGGACTTAAATATTGTCTATACCGGATCAGCCATGCTTGCTATTGAGAATTCTGTTGCAGACTTATCACGCAGACAGTCTCTTTATACACTCAACGGCTTATCATTCCGGGAATATCTCGAATATGAGAACATTGTAACGATTTCACCCATTGAATTGGAGAGACTACTTACGAACCATACGAAATACGCGTTAGATATTACTTCTGGAACCAAAGTGCTAAAACATTTCGACCAATATCTTCGCGCGGGATATTATCCCTACTATAAAGAGGCTGGAGAAGATTACCTGATGAGGGTCGGAGAAGTTGCGCGTCTTGTTATTGACAATGATATTCCGGCCGTAGAGGATATTACCTATATGACCACACAGAAAATAAAAAAACTCTTGATGGTTATTGCCGAAAATGTTCCTCTTGAACCGAACATTAACAAACTCTCTGCACAATTAGAGTCAACGCGCGACCAAACACTAAAAATGTTGTATCTGTTAGATCGCGCCGGATTGTTATGGTTGCTTACAGATAAGATTAAAGATTATAAGCACTTAACCGGACCCAAAAAAATCTATCTGAATAATGCCAATTTGATGTATGCACTTTCTGCTAAAGTCTCAGAAGGGACGATGCGTGAGACATTTTTCGCTAATCAAGTTGGAGCGGTTACGGCTTTGACAATGCCTAAGCAAGGCGATTTTATGGCAAACGAAAAATATCTTTTCGAAGTTGGTGGTAATCGCAAAACATTCAATCAAATTGCAAATCTGCCGAATAGCTATCTTGCTGTGGATAACATTGAGATTGGCAATGGCAATAGAATACCGCTTTGGATGTTCGGATGTCTGTATTAAAGCAATAATTATAAGTGTGTAATATAATGTTACAATAATTAACAACTTGCTGATAGGTTAAAATGATTAATGCCGGCGCAATGAACAAAGATGATTTGTTTGTTGCGCTGGTGTTTTAATGTATTGAAATATCTCTGAAAAAAATCATTTTTCTTGTCACCCTTTTTCATTTGTTATGCACAATAGGTATAAAAATGAAAAAAATAATGGATAAAAGTGTTGAAAAAACGGTGACTTTATTTCGGAAATCCTATGCGGGAAGACTTACGGCGGATGAGCGGGCGGAGATGGCGCGTTTGTTAGAGGACGAGAGTATGCGGCGGTTGTATGAGGAGGTGGGGGATGACGAGTACCTGACGGGAGAATTCCGGCGGTATGTCGGTTGGGAACCTGTACGGGGCTACCGGAAGTTCCGGAAGAATATGCGGCGGCAGAGCATCCGAAGAAACCTCATTCGTTTGTCGGTGGCTGCCAGTCTGTTTATGGCCTTGGGTGCTGTATGGTTGTTAGTGGAGCGGGACAGAGCGGAAGACAGCGTGAAAATGGCGGAAAACGTGGTGGAACCGGGAACCTGCCGGGCCTTTTTGCAATTAAGCAGCGGCGAACGGATTGTTTTGGAAAAATCGGGACAACGGGACTTGCAGGAAACGGCCGGGAGTATCCGGATAGATTCGGGGAAAGTGGTCTATTCCGCCCCGGTGGCGTCGCAGCCGGAAACCGTGGTTTACAATATCTTATCCATACCCAATGGCGGGGAGTACCATTTGCTGCTTGCCGACGGTAGCGCTGTGCATCTGAATGCCGGGTCGGAACTGCGTTATCCGGTGGCTTTTGCGGTGGCGGAAAGAAAGGTGTATCTGAAAGGCGAGGCCTGGTTTGAAGTGGCAAAAGATACGGAGCGGCCGTTTTATGTAGAAACGGACGAGGTGAGCATCCGGGTGTATGGCACGGCTTTTAATGTGAATACCTATGGCCTCCGGGCAACGGAAACGGTATTGGTGGAGGGAGAAATCGGTATTTCCGGTAAGGGGAGTGCCGGAGAGTGGCGGATGTATCCGGGGCAGTTGGCCGCTTGTGACCATCGTAGCGGGGAAATCACTTTCCGTGAGGTGGATGTCCGGAAGTACACCGCCTGGAAAAACGGGGAATTTTGCTTTAATGACGACACCTTGGAGGAGATTCTCGAAGAATTGGGACGCTGGTATGATGTAAAGATAGTCTACCGGTCGGCCGGAAAAAAACATATCCAGTTTTCGGGTCATCTGAAACGGTATGAAAATATCCGGAAAATTCTCGGAGCCATTTCGGAATCCACGGGAATCGTTTTCCATATCGGCGAGCGTATGATTGTGGTGGAATAAAAATAAAATAAGAGAAGTGTGGGGACACTTCCCTTATCAAGATAGGTTTGCAACAGGACGGCTGTCACCCGTTCGATTACTGGGTTTAATCTCAATTACAAATTTATGAAAAAGAAACAAAAATGCCTCGGTATTTACCGTTACCGCTGGCAAAAAATCGGAAAGATGATGAAACTGTGTATTATTCTGGTTTGCCTGTTCTCTTTCAGTTTGTCCGCTAACACGTTGGCGCAACGGGAACGGGTGAACATGAAATTGCAGGAAGTGTCGTTGCGGCAGGTGCTGGAACAAATCCGCGAGCAGACCAAATTGCAGTTTATGATGAGCAAAGAGCAGGGGGAACGTGTAGGACGGGTGTCGGTGAACGCCGAAAACGAAACCGTAGCGGAAGTGTTGGATAAGGTACTCGCTTCCACTGGTCTGACGTGGGTGGTCAAAGAGGATATTATCGTGGTGAAAGAACGTCCGCAACAACAGATTCAGAATCCTGCCTGTGTGAAGGGCGTCGTGAAAGACAAAAAAGGGACTCCGCTTCCTTGGGTGACTATCGTGATAAAAGGAACTACGATGGGAGTGGTTTCTGAATTGGACGGAAGTTACAGCATAGAGTTACCGGATATAAAAGATATCCGGTTGGTATATTCTTTTATCGGAATGAAGACGCGGGAAGTGGCTTATACCGGACAGGAGGTCATCGATGTCGTCCTTGAAGAGGAGGCGACTCAGATGGATGAGGTGGTGATTACCGGTTATCAGAAAGTAGACCGCCGGAAGTCCACCAGTTCCGTGACTACCCGGAAGATGGAGGATTTGTATATTCCCGGTATTTCTTCCCTCGACCAGATGTTGCAGGGACAGATTCCCGACCTGATTATGACGACGAACTCCGGTGAGGTGGGCGTGGTACCCAAACTGCGTATCCGCGGTACCTCCACGCTTATCGGTAACCGCGAACCGCTGTGGGTGCTGGACGGCATCATCATGCAAGACCCCGTGAATGTGCCGGCGGCGGATTTGAACGACCCGGATTACATCAACCGCATCGGGAATGCCATTGCCGGCATCAACCCGCAGGACATCGAGCGTATCGACGTGTTGAAGGATGCGGCTGCCACGGCGCTGTACGGTACCCGTGCCGCCAACGGCGTCATTGTGGTGACCACGAAGAAAGGACGCATCGGACGGCCTATCGTCACCTATAACATGAGTACTACTTTCCGGCAACGGCCCTCTTACAACGACCGCGCCGTGGATTTGATGAACTCCAAGGAGAGAATTCAGTTTTCCCGTGAACTGGTCGCCCAGCATTATAAATTCCCCAATGATATGAACATGATCGGTTACGAAGGATTGCTGAGCAGATTATACAATCATGAATTGACTGAAGAACAGTTCCAACAAGAGGTAGGCCGTCTCGAAACCGTCAATACCGACTGGTTCGACTTGCTGACCAAAAACACCATGTCGCATGCCCATACCATCAGCATATCCGGTGGTTCCCAGGAAGCGACCTACTATGCTTCCATCGGTTATACCCGCGACAACGACGTGATTTGGGACGATAACAACGAACGTTATACCGCCAATTTGAATCTGAATGCCAACCTGATCCACTGGATGCGCGTGTCGTTGCAGATGAACGGAAATATTTCCTCCCGCCGTTACTACCAGCAGGAATTGGAGCCGATGCAATATGCCTATAAAACGACCCGGGCATTGTCTGCCTTTGATGAAAACGGCGAGTATTTCTATTTTCAGAAAAGAAGTTCGTTTAGCAATTTCCAATTTTTTAACTACAATATTCTCAATGAACTGGATAACAGTTCTTACGACCAGCGCGGTTCGGGTTTGTCCGTAACCGCCAATTTGCAGTTCAATCTGGCGACTTGGCTGAATGCCAACGCTATCGTCTCTTACCAGACTTCCAGCACGACACAGGAAGGCTACTGGGGAGAGAAAACCAATCGCGTTGCCAACCTGCGCGGCACGGAATACGGTGTTCTGCCGGAACCTTATACGGAAGGGGAACCTCTCTATCCGGGAGGTCCTGTCCAAACTTCCGGAGGGACGAGTTTGCTGCCCTACGGTGGAGAGTTGTCGTATACCCAGTCCGACAACAACGCCTATACGGTGCGCTTGCAGGCGGATGCCAACCATTCTTTCGGCGAATCGCGGCAACACAACATCAACGGAACAATCGGTTTTGAAATGAATTCCAGCCGGGGCAGAGGATATGCCCGGACCGAGCGGGGATACTACAAAGACCGGGGAATGGCTTTCGTGAAAGACATCGATCCGGAAAAGTTTCCCCAATATGCAACCTGGGTGTTCCAAAATCCCGCAAAACTGACGGATGGCAGAAACAACAACCTTTCAGGCTATGTGTCCTTGTCCTACAGTTATTTCAACTATTTCACGGTGAATGCCAACGCCCGCGTGGACGGTTCGAATGCGTTCGGCGACCAGAGCAACGACAAACTGCTGCCCATCTGGTCGGCTTCCGCCAATTGGAATGTTTCGGAATTGGGAGGAATAAAGGATGCGAAATGGCTCGATTTCTTGCGGCTGAAAGCTTCGTTCGGTTATCAGGGCAACATGCTCAGCGACCAGAGCCCGGTGATGATTATTTCCAAGGAGCCGTTGAATTCCTATTTCGGGGAAAACGTTGCTTCCGTCACCCGTTATCCCAATCCGAAATTGAAATGGGAAACCACCACATCGTATAACGTCGGGGCGGAATTGGGACTGTTTGAAAGGATGTTGATGGTGGAGGCAGAATATTGGTGGAAACACACGGAAAACGCTTTTATGGATAAACAGGTGGCTTCGATGAACGGACTGCCGACGGACAGCTATAAAGTAAATCAGGGCAATATCGACAACCACGGTTATAACGTTTCCCTGACCGTACTGCCGCTCCAGACGAAAGACTGGTTCTGGTCCATATCGACCTCTTTCTCCAGGACTTTCAACAAGATGAAGAGCAAACCCGAAGCCAACCAGTATGAACTCTCCAATTTCCTCAACGGTTCGGCTCTCGTCGAAGGCAAACCCGTCGGAACCTTTTATTCTTATAAGTTCATGGGATTGAGTCCCGTCAACGGCGGACCGATATTCGATGATTATGCGGACAATCCCGAAGTGTTGCGCGGGTTGAGCAAATACGACACCTATACCCGCGTGTTGACCCCTTCCGGACGCCGCGAACCGACCATGTCCGGTAATGTGAGTACTACGCTGCGCTGGAAGAACATCCGGCTGACCGGTAACTTTACCTATAGCCTCGGCAACAAAATCCGTCTGTTCGCCATGTACAACAATGCGGAGAGCGCAATGAATGTGCAGAATATCCTGCCCGAAAACAATGTCAGCAGGGATTTCCTGAACCGCTGGCGGCAACCGGGCGACGAAAAGCATACGAATATTCCGGCCATCATCAGCGAGGGCGACAAATGCTATGGCATATATGCAACGCACTGGAGCTCTAAGGGCACGTACAGTGATATTCAGCCGCTGACATCGTCTTCCGTTTGGAATATGTATGATTATGGAGACCATCGGGTGGTCAGCGGCAATTACTTGAAATGTTCCAATCTGAGTTTGACTTACGAATTCAAGGAAGATATTTTGAAAAAAATGCGTCTGTCGCGGTTGGATTTGACTCTTTCGGCAACGAACCTGTTCACGGTTTCCGCCAAGGAACTGAAAGGCCAGACCCCGACGCAGGGAGGATTTGCAACCATCCAGTTGAGTGACCGCCCGACGTACACTTTCGGATTGACCGTTTCATTTTAAAATATCGAACACATGAAAAAGATATTGATATTATGTTGTATGGCAGGCTTGTTCGGCGCATGTTCCAATTATCTGAAGGAATATTCCCAGGACCTTGCCAAAGTGGAAACCCTGACCGACCTGGACGAGGTATTGTTGGGGAAAGGCTATATGCCGGTAGGAAGGTTTGAAGAACAATATATGCAAAAACTTCCGCAGGACGTTTTTTTGCAGAGTATCCATTACATGTCGGATGAACTGGCTTACAACCCGCAGACAAGTTCTGGTGATATTGCCGGAATACTATCCGGAATGTTCGGTTGGTACACTTGGCAGCAAAGCGTGGGGCTTCCCTATGAAGGGAATTCCCGGGCTGCGGAGAACCGGGATTGGAAACAAATATATTCCTGCGTCAACATCTGTAACATGGTGTTGGTTTCCGCCGATGAATTGCCGGCAAACAACGCGAAGGAAGAGTTGCAGCAAAAACGCATCAAGGGAGAAGCCTGTTTCCTCCGGGGACTCTATTATTTCACTTTGGCGAACCTTTACGGGAAACCTTATTGTTCCCGGAATCTGACTGCGCCGGCAGTACCGGTCAAACTGACGGAATATGTGGAAGACAAGGATTATACGGTCAATACGGTGGAAGAGGTCTATGCACAGGTGCTTGCCGATTTGGACGAAGCGGAGGCTTATCTGAAAGACAACGAAGTAAAGAACCATCCTTACCGTGCGGATATCACGGCGGTGTACCTTTTGAAAAGCCGGGTGCATCTTTATATGCAGGATTGGAAGAAGGCCAAGATGTATGCGGATAGTGTGCTGACGAAGCGTGACGGGCTGTTGGATTTGAATACGTACACTTCCGGAGGTGAGGTGTTTACCAAGACTTCCCCCGAGATGATTTTTTCAATGGGAGGTTATCCGTTGGCCACTTATATTTATAATAACAGGTCGGAGGAGGGGAAATATCCCGCCAACATCGTTTCCGACGACCTGGCTTCGGCGTTTGCCGAAGGGGAGAATGACCTGCGTACACAATATTACATCATGCAGGAAGAAATCGGAGGGCAGCTTACAAACTATGCATACACTACAGCATGGGTATTCTGTAAGGTGAAAGGCTGGGAAATCAGTGCCAAAGAGGCGGCCGACCATTTCATGTTCAGAACGTCGGAGGCCTACCTGAATGCTGCGGAAGCTGCGGCTTATTCGGGCGATGAGGCGACTGCCCGCCGACTGCTCAAGACCTTGCGGGATAACCGACTGAAAGAGAGCGGCGAATTAACGGAAAGCGGACAGGAGTTGGTCGACCTCATCCGTCGCGAACGCCAGTGCGAATTATGCTTTGAAGGACACCGCTGGTTTGATTTGCGCCGCTATACAGTGTGTGAGAAGTTTCCGTATTCCAGGGAAATCACGCATCGTTATGTAAAATACAAGTCTGAGGGTTATTTGTATGTCCCTGTAGAAACAGTAGCCTATGTGTTGGAGGAAAATGATGCTGCCTACACCCTTTCGCTCCCGAAAGAAGTGGTGGATTTCCAGAATACGTTAGAATATAACCAGCGTCCGCCCCGGCCGGGGAAAGCGGTGGGAGCCGGCAATTAAACCTATAAAAACGATAAATCATGAAGTCAAGAATCTTACTGTATATGATTGCTTTGGCAGGATGTTTATGTGCCTGCCAGCAGGAGGACGAATTGTCGCCGAGCCATACGCCCAATCCTTTTGCGCCTCTTCCCGGGGCTTCCGATGAAGAGTCTGAATTGAGGGCAAGGTTTTACGAAGCCACTGGCTGCTATCTTTTGTTCAACGACACGATACGGCGTGAATACAAAGGTTTGGACGAAAATGGAAAGCCCTTTTATGAAACGGAACTGGTGGGGTTGGAATATACTCTTACCTCAGTCGGGCTCTCTCGTTTTGAATTCGACTATTTGCAGACCTTGGAACAAAAACGCCGGGCGGCTCAATTTTTGCAAAACGACTTGTTTCCGTATATTAAAAGTATCATGCCTTATTCCATACTGATTGTGAATGGGATGGATGAATATACGGAATATAATGATTACTATGAATATGCCGGTTCTCCATTGACATATAGTAATATGCGTTGTCTGGCATTGAATGTAAACCGATTGTGGGAATTGTCGGAAACCGAGTTGAAAGCGTTTGCACAGGATGTTTGCTGTGAGATGATTTTTGCCTCTTTCGGAGGAGACCCGCTTTATAATTATGCAGATGACGAGGGAAAAGCCAAGGAGTTTTTTAAGGTAAATCAGTATAATTATGGAAATCTGAAGGAAGGATCACATTGGTTGTGGGGGCCTTTTAGTTATAATCCGTTGGAAATGGGATTCCTGGCAGACCCTTATGAAGACGTTTTCATGTCCGCAAAAGAGGACGCGTTGGCTTATATCAAGGCTTGCCTGATGATGACGGAAGAAGAGTTTTTTGAAAAATACGGGGAAGCCGACATTGAGGGAGACAACCGGCAGAAATATGATGCCATCAAACCGTTGATAGATGAAACCGGTATTAAATTCAATTGATTATGAGAAAGACAATAATAGCCCTGTTTGTATGTTGCAGCGCGGTATTCTGCTCCTGCAACGATGATGATAAGTTACCGGAAATCCGTCCGGCCCAAAAAGGCGAATATACGGATGAACGGGATGGGAATACCTACGGATGGGTCCGTATCGGCGATTTGGAGTGGATGACCTCGAATCTGAAATATTACGAAACTGCGCCGTATTACGAATGTTATTATGACCTTTTCGGAAGCGGTATGCCGACTTCTGTCAAATCCTATTATAGGGTCGATTTCGAGGCGGATTATAATGAATACGGAAATTTCTATACTTGGGAAGAGGCCGGACGGGTTGCTCCGGAAGGCTGGCGTCTGCCGACCGATGCGGACTGGAAGGATTTAGAGATGGCATTGGGCATGTCCGCCTCGGATGCCGATGCGGAAGGTTGGCGCGGAAATCAGGAGGCAACCCTTCTGCGGCAGGGGGCGGAAGGTACGGGTATGGCGCTCCAGTTGGCGGGAGAGGTGGCTGATGCAAGCACTATGAGTCCGGAGCCTTTTTGGTGTTTTGTCGGTGAATTCGGATATTATTGGTCGGCTTCGCCGGTAGAGGACAGCGGTTTGCAGACGACCACGGTGTGGTTCCGGAAGATATTTGCAGACTATACCACCGTCTACCGGGGTTCGATTACGCAGGAAAGACTGATGCGCGTGCGTTGTTGCCGGGATGCTGGGAAATAATCATGAGTGAAGAATCAAAAATCGTGTTTTTATGAATAAGATTTTCTTTTTTGCCGCGGCGCTGCTGATATGCAGTGCCTGCGCTTCCCGTCCCGAAGGGTTCGTGGTGCGGGGAAGTTTTCCCGGTTTGCGGGATGGAATGGGTGTCACTCTCCGCAGTATGGAAAGTGAAGAAACTTTTGCGGTGGATACCGTACGGGGAGGCAAGTTCGAATTGCGGGGGAAAGTTGCTTCACCGGAGTATTGCAATTTGCTGATTTATCCGGACGCCAATAGCGCTTCGTCCGGAATGGGGGGAATGAAGGGAATGGTCAATGCGTATGTGTTTATCGATAATTCCGACCTGACCATGAAAGTGGCTCATCTCGACAGCATGGAGTTTGTCCATCCCTTTATGGCGGAATTTGCGGTTCCGAAGGCTCGGGTGGAAGGCGGTCCGCTGCAACAGGAATTCTATGAGTACCGGGAGGTCTTGTCGCCTTTACAATCGGCGCTTTCGAGTGCGAATAATGATGTGGTCATGTTGAATTTCGGGGACGTGGAGTATACGCCGGAAGAATACGACCGCAAATTTGATGAGTTCTATCCCAGGAAACAGGCTGCGGAAGAAGCGGTCGATGCCGCCAAAATGGAATTTATCCGCCGGCATCCGCATTCGCTTTTGTCGTTGTTTGTTGCAGGCGGTCTGTTGAACAACACTTTTGCACGCACTGGCGAAGAGGTGGAGGAACTGGCTCGTATCGTTTCCGGAATCGATGATACGGTGCGCCGTCCCCTCGTCCTGAATATGCTGGAAAAGGCTCGCTCCCTGCATAAAGGGATGCCCTACAAGGACATCGAACTGACCGATGCGGAAGGCCGTACGGTAAAGTTGTCGCAATACATGCAGCCCGACCATTATACGTTAGTGGACTTCTGGGCATCGTGGTGCGGTCCCTGCCGTTGGGCGATTCCCAAGGTGGAACGGATTTACAAACGTTACGACAAATCCCACCTGACAGTGCTCAGCGTGTCGTTCGACCAGAAACAGGCGGATTGGAAAAAAGCGGTGGAGGAGGAGGCCATGCCCTGGACCCAATTGTGGGCGGGCAACCGTGAGCAGATGACCGCCGCCCAGCAGGCTTACAACATCAGCGGCATTCCCCGCCTGTTACTTATCGCCCCCGACGGTACAATCGTCTTCAGCGGTAACAATGCCGATGCCTTGCGGATGACCGTGGAAAAATATTTGGGAAAATAAGAATGGAATGATGAGAAAACTTTATCTTTTATTATTGCTCGGGGTTGCCGCCTGTACGCGGCAGCCTGCCGACCGCTTTGTCCTGCGGGGTACGGTTCCCGGTGCCATGGACAGTACCCAGGTGATTTTGAAAATGGTTGACGGATGGGGAAAGACGTTGGATACGGCCTATGTCGTGGGGGGAAAGTTTGAATTGCGTGGAAAAATGGATGCTCCTGCGCTGTGCAAACTCATTTTGGATAATTCTGATTATCTGCAACGTTCGGAACAGGATTTGAATCTGGCGCGCCGTCATGAAATTGATTTCTTTGTTGAAAACGGTAACCTTGTCTTTTCTGCTCCGCACATCGACAGTCTTCCGCAATCGTTTTGGCTTTATGATATCCGGAAAGAGAAGAATTATAAAGTGGCGGGGTCCGCTGCTCAGGAGGCTTATTATCGCTACCAGCAAGAGACGCTTCCCTTGCGCTACGGCATGAAGCAGCTCGGCGGGCAGGGAAGTCGGATGCTGGACGCAAACCGTCGTCTCGAAGAGATGAAGGCGGAAATGGAGGAAGTATCCAAAGCGTTTATCCGCAACAATTCCAATCTGGCAGTCAATCTTTATGTGGCGGAAACATTGAAGAAACCGGCTTTCACTTACGACCAGGCTTATCTCGACGGGTTGGAACAACTATTTGCCTCCTGTCAGGACACCTGCGCTGCATTGAAGGATTTTCGCGGCTATCTCCGCGATGCCGCCCGGTTAGTGCAGGGGGCGCCGTTGCAGGACGACCAGGTGGTCGGTGTCGATGGCAAAACCGTGTCGCTGCCTGCCCGGATGAATCCTGACGGATATACGCTCATCGACTTTTGGGCATCGTGGTGCATTCCCTGCCGGGTGAGCCTGATTCTCTTGCGCGAAATACATAAGGAATACGGTGAAAAAATCCGTTTTGTCAGCGTTTCCCTCGACCAGCAAGAGGCCGATTGGCAGAAAGCGCTGAAAGAGGAAAATCTGCCGTGGCCGCAATTCCGCAGCCTGCCGGAGCAGACCAAAGCGTTTGCCGAACAATACCACCTTTACGGCATACCGGAATTTTTTATCGTCGACCGCGAAGGCCGCATTGTCTTTTCCGGCAGCAATGCCTATGAATTGCCGGGACAATTCTCTAAATTGAAATAATTAATTACTACAGATAAAATGATGATGAACCTGCGAACATTTTTATTTCTGGCCTGCGTTTCCCTCTTTTCGGGGAGTCATGCGCAGGACCTTTCGGGTCCACTGCCTGCGGACCCGAACACCGTAGTGGGCAAACTGCCCAACGGCATCACGTATTACATCCGCCACAACGAGGAACCCAAAGACCGCGCCAGTTTTTATATCATCCGCAATGCCGGCGCACTGCTCGAAAACGACGACCAGAACGGGCTGGCGCATTTCCTCGAACACATGTCCTTTAACGGCACCAAAAATTTTCCGGGCAAGGGAATTATTTCCACCCTCGAAAAATACGGGGTGACCTTCGGGGGCAACATCAATGCCTACACCGCCCAGAACGAAACGGTGTATAACATCAGCGCCGTACCTACCACGGACGTGAAGTTGCTGGACACCTGTTTGCTGATACTCCACGACTGGTCCTACTACCTTACGCTCGACGGCGACGAAATCGACGCCGAACGGGGTGTTATTGCTGAAGAATGGCGCACGCGCCGCACACCGCAGTTCCGGCTGCTGGCACAGACGTTTCCGGTGTTGTTCAAGGGTTCGAAATATGCCGTGCGCGATGTCATCGGCAGCCTGGACGTCATCAAAAACTTCAAACACCAGACCATCCGCGATTTTTATCACGAATGGTACCGCACGGACTTAGAGGCCATTGCCGTAGTAGGCGACTTCGACGTAGCCCGGATGGAACAGCGCATCAAGGAAATTTTCTCTTCCATTCCTGCCGTCGAAAACCCCAAACCGCGTCCTTTCTTCGAGATTCCCGGACATGAGGAAATCTACTATTGCTTGGCTACCGACAAGGAGGTACAGCAGTCTTCCGTCAACATTACGACCATATTGCCGGGAATGAAAGCCGAAGAGAAACAAACTCATCAATACCTGAAAAACGATTTGCTTGTTTCTTTCTGCAATAGCATGATCGGGGCCCGCATCGGAGAAGTGATGCAGCAGGCCAACCCTCCTTTTCTCAGCGGTAACATCGGTTTCAGCGGTTTCATGCGGGGGTACGATGTATACGATATTTCCGTGGGGGCCAAGCCCAACGGCGAAGCGGAGGCGTTGGAAGCCATCCTGACGGAAAACGAACGGGCGCGCCGTTACGGTTTCACCCCTACCGAACTGGAACGGGTAAAAACCAATATGCTGGTGGGGTTGGAATCGACTTATAAAGTGAAAGACCGTATCCCCAATGAAAATCTCATCAAAAGCATGCAGGCCCATTTCCTGGAACAGAAACCGATGGTGGATTTCGCCTACTATTATGATTTTGTAACCCGGCTGATTCCGACCATTACGGTGGAGGAGGTGAACGCTAAATTCGCTGAAGGAAACATCGGAAATAACCGGACGATTGTCATCAACGGTCCGTCGGAAGGCGTGACGCATCTGACGCGCGAGGAAGTGCTGGCCATTATGGATAAGGTTTCCAAGGCCGACATTGCACCTTATCAGGACGAGGTGGCTGTCGGTTCCCTCATCGATGAAGAACTGCCGGGTTCGAAAATCGTAGCGGAAAAAGCGCTGCCGGACTTCGAGGCGGTGGAATGGACACTCGGCAACGGTGCGAAAGTGGTGTTCCGCAAAGCGGATTACGAAAAAGAAACGGTGGCATTGACGGCCTACAGTAAGGGCGGAACTTCGCTTTACGATACGGAACTGTTGCCCTCGGCCACCAATGCCGCCGGTTTGGCTTCCGCTTCGGGAGTCGGTGATTTCGACGTGATAGCGCTCGGTAAATTGCTCACCGGCAAACAGGCGTCCTGTGAAGTCGGTATCGGAAACCTGGCAGAGACGGTAAGCGGTTTTTCTGTCCCCGGCGATTTCGAAACGATGCTGCAATTGCTTTATCTGAAGTTTGAAAAGCCCCGTTTCGACCGCGAGGTATATGAAGCGATGCAGAATCGCAACCGGGCGGCTCTCCAAAGTATGAGAAACACTCCGCAGACGATTATGCAAGATTCGATGGGGCTTATTATGACTAATTATCATCCCCGTACGTTGCTTTATAACGAAGAGTATGTCAATCGCATAGACCTGGCCCAGATGGAACGGATTTACCGGGAGCGTATCAAGGATGCCAGCGACTTTACTTTTTTCATCGTCGGCAATATCGAGGCCGGAACCGTGAAACCGTTGGTGGAAAAATACATCGGTTCGCTCAAATCGGACTACCGCAAGGAGACCTGGCGCGACCATGGGGTACGCTGTCCGAAAGGCAAGACGGTGAAGGTGATTGAATTGGATTTCGAAACGCCGAAAGCGACGGTGATTACGAATTTCCTGACGGAGATGAAGTACAGCATTCGCAACAATATCTGTAACGCCATACTCAAAGGCATTCTCAATCTTCGCTATATAGAGAATATCCGGGAAAAAGAAGGCGGGACGTACGGTGTGTCGTTGGATGCCGCTTCCAGTCGGGACCCGTATACTTGCTACACCATGGCAATGAGTTTCGATTGTGATCCGGAGCGTGCCGATTACTTGAAGAGCCTGATTTATGCCGAGACGGAAAAGTTGATGAAGGAAGCGCCCACAGCCGAAGAATTCAACAAGGTAGTTGCTGCCATGCGCAAAGGCCGCGAACAATCGAAACCGCACAACGGCTATTGGATGGATGCGCTTTATGATTATTACATGTTGGGTATCAATTCGGCCGACCCGAAGAATTTCGAAGAGATTCTCGACAAACTGACCCCGAAGGACATCCAGAAATTCGCCAAATCCTTTTTTAAAGGAGCGGATGTGGTGGACATGACCTTCCGGTCGAAGAAGTAGTTTGTTTTTTCATTATATCGGTAGCGAGGGGGCTGCGTTTGCGGGCCTCTTGCTTTTTATTGTTCGTGAAAGATGGCTTTGTTGTTTTTGTTCTCACTTTTTACTATATTTGCCCATCATAGATATTTTCGATATGGCGGAAAAACCGGTGAACTTCTTATACGGTATCAATACCAAGCAGGAAAAGGCGTGGCAATATTTATATGCGGAGTATTATTCTCCGCTTTGTTGTTATGCCTTGAAAATTCTCAAAGACAGGGAATATGCTATGGATGTGGTGCAGGGGATAATTATCCGGTTGTGGGAAGCGGATTATTATTTCGAGGATATGCCTTCTTTTCATGGATACCTCTATCGGGCGGTATATCATAATTGTCTGAAAGTTTTGCGTGACCGGAATATAAAAGAACAGTGTCTGACCCAATGCGGGCAGGAAGAGGAGAGCGCTGGAGATTTCGGGGCGGTGATCGAGGAAGAGGTCGTCCGTAAATTGCGGGGCGTGATTGCCCGGATGCCGGAAAAAAGGCGGGAAGTGATGTTGCTTTGTTTAGAAGAAAAGACGGTGGAAGAAATCGGTGAAATTCTGGGAATCAGTGTCAATACGGTCAAAAAACATAAAAAAGAAGCTTATCAGTATATCCGGAAAATTCTGTCACCCGACATTTTCATTTTATTCTGTCTTTTATTCCCCCCAAAAGATTGACTTCTTGAATAAATTTATTCAATTTTTGATAAAATTCGGTTAATAAGGGTACCCGTTTTGTCTTTTTGTGGATTATTTATATGAATAATCATTGGAAACATGAACAAAGATGACGAAATAAGGGAAGAACTTTCTGATTTATGGTGTAAAGAAATTGCCGGGCAATTGGATGGAAATGGGAAAATTCGTCTTCAAAACTTAATGGATGAACGGGAGCTTTCTTTTCCGGATCGCAGACATTTGTTAGCACGTTTACATCAAAAAGAGGAATTCGATTCTGCGATAGCGTATTGTAAATTCCTGCAAAATAAAAGTAGAAAAAGGTGGAGAGAGTTTGGGCGTATCGGTCTTACTGCAGCAGCAACCGTTTTGATGTTTGTGGGAATAGGATTGGTTTGGAATCATCAGGAACAAGTTCGGCCAATCTCTCAGTTGGCGGTAAAAAATGAAGTGGTGGAACCCGGCAGGAGCAAGGCGATGATTACGCTGGCAAACGGAGAGAAAATAGTTTTAGGAGATAAAAAACAGCAACTGATCGGAGAAGACGGAACGCTCCTGAATTTGGATTCTGCCGTCGTGGAATATAAAGGAAAACAAAAGACACCAGCATTGGTATACAATACCATTGATATTCCGATAGGAGGGGAATATCAGTTGGTTTTAGCGGATGGAACTAAAGTTTGGCTCAATGCCGATTCAAAACTAAGGTTCCCGGTTAGTTTTACCGCAGAACGGCGGGAGGTTTATTTAGAAGGAGAGGCCTACTTTGAGGTGGCGAAAGATAGCGAACATCCTTTTATCGTACACATTTCCAGGGGAGCGATTGAGGTGTTGGGTACGGGGTTTAACGTTCGGGATTACCGGGAAGAACAAAAAACCGTTACAACATTGGTGCAGGGAAAGGTGGTGTACCGACCGGAGAGACAACCGGGTCGGGAAATCATGTTGGAACCTGGTTTTCAGATAAAGGATGAAGAAGGAGGAAGTCTTCAGCCCCGGAAAGTAGATGTTATTTTATATACCGGCTGGAAAGACGGAAAATATGTTTTTGAAAATGCAACACTGGAAGAAATCATGCAAGTATTGTCCAGGTGGTATGATATTGCCGTTTTTTATAAATGCGAAGAAGTCAAAAAATTACATTTTACAGGTGATCTGGAACGTTATAAGACAATCAACGATTTTCTGGAATTTATGGAAATCGGTGGAAATGTCCGGTTTAGCATAAAAGGCAAGACTGTTTTGATAGAATAAAAAATAAAGGAGCGGATGTCAGCGCCAACCTTCATCCGCATCCGAGCAGTTAATTTCAGTATTCACTAAAACTAAAACAAAGTTATGAAAAAAAACGAAGTGTATGGGCGTAGTGTACCCATTAATTTTAATCCTTTATTCCGGGTTATGAAATTATGCCTTTTGTTTACTGTGATGTTGAATCTTTCGGTAGTTGCTGCAACAAATGCACAATTGAAAAAGGTTTCCCTGATCATGGAGAACGCAGAGTTGCGTCAGGTATTTAAAAAAATAAAACAACAAACCGGTGTCCGTTTTTTTTATAATGAGGAGAAATTGAAAAATATCGGGAACCGCCGGATCGAAATTCATGATCTGGAATTAGAGAAGGCATTGGATGAGATATTGGAGGGGACGGAACTTACTTACACTTTCCTGCGGGATGTTGTGGTAATCAAAGACAGGGAAAACAGTCGGGAGGTGCTGGAAACTCTGATGCAACAGAAAAGGCTGATCCGGGGAATTGTCAAAGATGAAAAAGGAATTACCCTTCCCGGAGTTTCTGTTATAGTGAAAGGTACCCAGACAGGTGTTGCGACCGATATCAATGGTCGGTTTGAGATCAAAGTGGACGATGAGCCTAACCTGATTTTGCAATTTTCTTTTGTGGGCATGAAAACGAAGGAAATAAAAATCGGAAACAATCAGGAATTGAAAGTGGTCTTGGAAAGCGCTGCCGAAAGTCTCGATGAGGTGATTGTTACAGGTTACCAAACTATCTCGAAAGAACGGACTACCGGTTCGTTCGGAGTGATAACTCCCCGGAATATCGAGACAAAATTACAGTCGAATCTGAGTTCTGTCCTGGAAGGACAGGCCACTGGAGTTGTACTGGATAAAGACGGTAAAATAGAAATCCGTGGTGTGTCAACTTTCAATGCGGAAAACGAGCCTTTGGTGGTGTTGGACGGTTATCCTATCGAGGGGGGGCTCGAATCGATTAATCCTGAGAATATTGAGAATATTACAGTGCTGAAAGATGGGGTCGCTGCCTCTATCTATGGGTCCAGAGCTGCTAATGGTGTGATTGTAGTAACGACTACCCGTGGGGCTGCCGATCGTTTTAACGTATCTTATAAAGGAATTGTAAGTACGATTTTAAAGCCTCAATTATCTAAATTGAACCGGGCGTCGACTTCGGATTATATCGATGCGGAATTAGATTTGTATTACCAGAATCCGAACCGTCCCAGTACGCAATCCGTTAGCAATATGAGTAAAGTGACCTGGCTGATGATGCAGGCACGGGAAGGAAATATGACTGAGGCAGAAGCTTTGGCTGAAATCGATAAATTGCGGAATATAAACGGTTTGAAGCAGGCGGAGAAATACTTTTACCGCAATCAGCTCAGCCATCAGCATAATATAGCCATCAATGGCGGTACGGAGAAAAACCGGTTTAATGCAGCTGTCAATTATATGTATAATCGGGGAAATATGATTCATTCCGACAATTCCCGTCTGATTTTCGATTTGAAGAACGACTGGAAACCGTCCAAATACATTTCGTTGGGATTAATGGCTAATGTCGTATATACTAAAGATGAACATCCGGTAAGAGGTTGGAGCGATTTGTTGGGTTATACCAATACTTCGTTGATACAGCCTTATGATAATCTGGTCGATCCGGAGACGGGCAAACCGACGACGGTATTTTCGACCAGTACTTATAAAATTGCCAATTATGAGAAAATCGCTAATATGAAGGACTGGAGCTATAATCCGATTGAGGATGTGGGTAAGGAGACGACCGATACGGAAGATATTCAGACTCGTTTGGGAGGAACCTTAAAGATATATATTATCGATGGATTGAATATCGAGACCGGAGGGATTTGGACCAGAGGAAATAAAGTGGAGAAAACGACTTATGACCGGGATGCTTATCGTATCAGGATTCAATACAATGATGCAACCTCCAAGACAAACAACGCCAGTCATTATTTTCCGGACGGAGCAATGATCGATGAATGGCGTAACATCAATGAAAGCTGGACACTCCGGACTCAGATCAACTTTAACCGTTCGTTTCTGAATGACAGGCACCGGGTGACCTTCCTTGCCGGAAATGAAGTACGCAAAAGTACTTATAGTAATAATCAGTATGCGACCCGTTTGGGATATAATCCGACGGCAGGATCTTTCATCCCGGTAAATATAAAAGATTGGAATTCAGGTTTGAATAAGGCGGATATGTTGTTCGGCTCGACTACGGTTTATTCTTTAAAAAACGGGGCGTATAATTTGCGGGATAACCGTTTTGTTTCCTGGTATGGAAACGGTTCTTACGAATTCGACAGCCGTTATCTGGTTAGCGGAAGTGTACGGTTGGATTTGACCAATTTCTTCGGAACAGATTCGAAATACCGGTATAAACCGTTATGGTCGGTGGGAGCAACCTGGAAATTGGCTGAAGAGAAATTCTTCTCCGTCTCCTGGATCGATCGTTTAAATCTGCGGGCTTCTTACGGAATCAACGGAAATATTTCTTTAAGCGAAGGTCCGTACCTGATGCTTGCGGCAGGCTCTTATCAGGAAATGACCGGTGGAGTTTCTTATAGTATTGCTTCTCCTCCAAACAATCAATTGCGTTGGGAAAAGACAAAAACGACCAATATCGGTGCCGATATCGCTTTATTCGATAACCGTATAAATCTGACTTTCGATTATTATTTGAAGAACAGCTCCGATTTGTTGGCCAGAGATGCCATCGACCCGACGACCGGATTCAGCAGTCTGACAAAAAATGTCGGGGAAATGCAGAACAATGGTGTAGAATTTTCTGTTAATGCCGATATTATCAAAAAACAGGATTTCGTCTGGAATTCGGTTTTCAATTTCAGTTATAATAAAAATAAAGTTAAAACATATAATGTAACCCGGATGTATACCAGCCAATGGGCCAGTATGGCACCTATTTTAGCTGAAGGTTACCCTGCCGACGCTATGTTTGGATTTAAATATGCGGGTCTGAACGATAAAGGAGAAGCTTTGGGGTATTCGGCAAACGGAGAGAAAGACCGGCTCGCTAACTTGACTACCGATGATATTATATATTTGGGTACGGTACGTCCGAAATATGATTTGTCGTTTACCAATGCGTTCAAATATAAAAACGTTCAGCTTTCTTTTATGTTTATCGCCAAATTAGGGCATCAATACCGTAAAGACGGTTTCTATGGTATGAATTATCAGAATCGTCATGTTGCCGACCGTTGGCAAAAGCCGGGAGATGAAGCTACCAAAAAATATCCCCAACTCCGGAGTGGAAGTACGGAACATTGGTATTTCCCTTATACCGATTTCCTGACCGGAAACGCCAGTTATATGAAATTGAGGGATGTGACGCTTGCCTATACCTTCCCTAAACATTGGTTGTCTTCTGTAGGAGTAAACAATGTTCGGGCTTACTTCCAGGCACGCAATATTTGGACTGTGACGGCTAAGGGGACGGATATAGACCCGGAAACTGCTCAGGTGAATATGACAGGAGCATATAATAATTTTACGGAACAGGGATTCACGTCATTGCCATTGCGTCCTGAATTTTATTTTGGTTTATCATTTTCATTCTAAATATATATACTTATGAAAGCGAAATTATTGACTATTTCTTTAATGGTGGGCTTGTTTATGGGGTGTCATGATTTTTTGGATGTCAAGCCTGTCGGAAAATTGATTCCTACGGAAGTAGAAGAGTTTGAGAATATACTCAATAATACGTATACGGTAGATTGGTACTATATGGACAATAATAAAGGTACGCTTCTCGCTTCTTTGGGAGATAACCTGCAAATCAGTGAGAATAGTGCCAATTATAATTATACCGCAACCCATCCGAACATTAACCGCTACGCTGCCTATACGTTTAAATTGCCTTACGGTAATCCTGAAAAACCCGATTATTTTTGGGAATGGGGTACTTATCGTGCCGTCGGTTTGTTGAACAATGTGATTGACGGGGTAAATGACGTAAAGAATGAAAAGACGGCGAAATTGGCTGAGGAATTGTCGGCACAGGCCCGGGCTGCCCGGGCGTGGTCTTATCTGACAATGGCCATGATTTATGGACCTGTTTATGATCCTGCCGGAGCTAACGATACAAAAACGATTCCTTATCGTACCGCAGCTTCTCCTACAGAAGCTAATCCGGCATTATCCACAACGGCCGAGGTGTTCGGGCTGGCCAAAGCGGATATCGATTTCGCTCTGAAGAGTGTTCCCGATAATGTAAACCATCCTGCCCGTATGAATCGATGTGCAGTACAGACTTTGATGGCTTATTATTACATGTTTGCACGTGATTTCGGAAAAATGCTGGAATATGCAGATATGGCCTGGACATCGGCCTTAGCTCAGCAAGGTTCGGTGGATAATTTGATTTATAATTACAACGATTTCTACTATGAACCCGATCCGGAGGCCAGTCCTTCTCCGGGTACTGATGTGGAGGTATCATTGGATTTGAAGGGCCAGGACGATTATTTGGGACAGACCTATCACCGGGAAATGTTGTTCTATCGGGTTGCTCCTTCAGGAGGGATGGGAAGCAGTGGTTATCCTTCGGTAGAGTTTATCTCTCTTTTCGATAAAAATACGGATTTGAGATACCGGTTGTTTATGCTGAAGGATTTAGGATATGCGACGACTGTAGGGGATACGAAGTATGATGACGGGATTGTCTTACAATATTATCGGGATGTAAAAATAAAAATGACACAAGGATTCAGTTATCCTGAACTGTTGTTGATGAGAGCAGAAGCATACGCCCGGAACAGTCGGAAAACAGAAGCTTTGTCTGACCTGAATACCCTCAGGAAATACAGGTATGACAATACGCAGGGAAGTACGGACCTTCCCAATGGAGCTGCCCTGACTGAAGATCAGTTGTTGGAGGAAATCCTGAAAGAACGCCGCAGGGAATTACCGATTGCAACTTTCCAGCGTGTGCTCGATCTGAAACGTTTGGCATTGGATAATGGCAAGCCGTGGTGTAAAACCACTATCGAGCACAAAATCGGAACTCAGACTTATTCGGCTTCGATAAATTCCGAATATTACGTTCTCCCTATTCCGAATAACATTATAAAATATAATCCGCAGTGGGGATTGCCGTTGGATACCCGGCCCTATAATCCGAAATAGACCGGGGAAAGAAAAGATCGAAAGTGTTTTGATGAAACCAGGGGCTGTCTAAGAAATGAAGTGCCCTCAAAAAGTTGGACATAAAACTTTTGGGGGCATTTCACTTTTAGACAGTTCTTTTTTTATTGTTTTTCAACGGGATTGTGAAGGATTAAAACAGAGAGGATTGGACAGGTTTCCATCCCCATATTCCCTCCGTCTATTTTTGGATGTAAGTTATCGGAGATGAAGCGTGGAATCCAATGAATAGAGGATGAAGATAAAAAGGAGAAGCTTGAAAAATTAAAGAAATTGGATAAATTTGTATTTATAAAATACAGAGAGTAGTGCATTTTAAATCATAATGGGGTGGAAGATAAAATTAAATATGAAAAACATTGGCTGAAACTGTTGGTAGAAGGAGATGAGAAGGCTTATAAACGTTTGTTTGATTTATATTATTCCTCATTGGTCATGTTTGCTGCAAAATATTTGAGAGATACCGATCTGGCAGAGGATTTGGTACAGGATGTCATTTATGATTTCTGGAAACAGAGGCAGCATCTTTCGGAACTTTCTTCTTTGAAATCCTGGTTGTATATATCAGTGAGAAACCGGTGTATCAATTATCTGGAACATGATAAGGTGAAGAAAAAATACTTACAATTAAACGGGGAAGCTGAAGCTGATTTTTTTCTATCGCAGATCATCGAAGAAGAGGTGTATCTGGCATTGAAACAGGCAATTGATATTTTACCCCCTAAAATCAGGACTATCTTTTATCTGATACTGGAGAGGAAAACCAATGCGGAGATCGCCTCTTTGTTGGGGATAACCGAAGAGGCTGTAAAGGCTTATAGAAAGAGAGGTATGAAGATGCTGCGGATACGGTTGAGTAATTTCTGGATATTAGCATTGTTAATTTTTTAAATTTTTGCCCACTTTTTAGTTTTTTCCTGTCTTTATACAAAAGGCAGAAAATATGGAATTAAAAAGTGAGAAAGCATTTCGGATTGCTGATTTGATTTTGCGTTATCAGGAGGAGACTATCTCAGAAGAGGAGATGGAAGAACTCAGGCTTTGGCTGAAGAAATCAACGGAACATCAGCAACAATTTGAAAATCTGAATGATCGTGACTATATCAGGCGGAAACGCGAACTGGATTTGTCTATAAATCCGGCTGCTGCGTATACTGCTTTTTCTGAAAGAATAGCAAGGGAACGTCCATGGTCTTACAGGAAGTTGCGTGGGTTAGCTGCTGTGGCAGCTGTATGTCTGATTGCAATAGGAATTTACTGGTGCTGGCTCCGGGAAGACAGGAACGGTACGCTTGTTCCTCAGGTATCGACATCTGTCATTCCTGCTGGTAGTAGTAAGGCTGTCCTTACCTTGGCCAACGGGGAACAGATTCATTTGTGCGGAGATACTGCCACTTCTATAAAGCAGCAGGATGGTTCTGTAGCTAAGGCTTCGTCTGCCTCTTTAGTGTATCAGAATATTCCGTCTTTGCCGGAAGAGCTATTGTATAATTCTTTGAGTATTCCCCGTAAGGGAGAATTTACACTTGTACTGTCCGACGGAACGAAAATCTGGCTGAACTCGGAGAGTGAAGTGGAATATCCGATTGTTTTTCCCTCCGGGGAACGAAGGATACGTTTGCAGGGAGAGGCTTATTTTCAGGTGGCCTCTGATAAATCGTCCCCTTTTATTATAGAGATGGGAAAGGTGCAGGTACAGGTGTTGGGAACCTCTTTTAATCTCCGGGCTTATCAGGATGAAGAAATGATTCAGACCACCCTGGTGGAAGGGAGGGTATGCATGTTCACCGACAAAAAACGGATATTGTTGTACCCGAATGAACAGGGGGCTATAGAGCTGAAGACTGGTAATTTAGTTAAAAAGCAAGTGGATGTACAGGCATATATCGGTTGGAAAAACGGGAGGTTTATATTCGAACGTCAGACTCTGGAAGATATTATGAGGACTTTGTCGCGCTGGTATGATGTGCAGGTGGTGTTTCAGTCGGAAAAAGCCCGGCATATTGAATTTACCGGTAATTTAAGACGTTATGATGATTTCGGACAGATCGTGTCGATGCTGGCTCTGGCTTGTCCCGCAAAATTTAATGTTTCAGGAACTACTATTTATATCGCAGAATAAAAGACAGGTAGCCGATGTAGGGAATCGGCCGCCTGTCCGTTCTGGTATTTATTTACTTATAAGTCAAACAAAGTTATGAAAAAAACGAAAAACAGGAAATTTCCCGGTGTATTTCTCCCGGGACGAATGGTGCGGACGATGAAGCTGATGACTTTATTACTTGTGTTACAAACTTTTCAAGTGACTGCGAAAGGATATTCGCAGGAAAATATCACATTGAAAATGAAGAATGTGACCTTTGCAGAGGTCGTTAAAGAGATTGAACGCCAATCCAAAGTGACTTTCCTTTATAATCATGATTATGTACGTGAGCTGGATCGTCTGAATCCGGATTACTCGAATTTGAATCTTCAGGAAGTATTGGATCATATTTTGACAGGAACCAATTTGGAATACAAGTTGATCGATAATACGGTGGTCATTACTGCTAAACAGGGACAGGATCAGTTTGAGCAGGAGATACAGACCATAAAAGGAAAAGTTGTAGATGTACAGGGACATACCTTGCCCGGAGTGACTGTCGTTATCAAGGGTACGAACCTGGGGGTTGCTACGGATATGGATGGAAGATTTTCTATTCAGGTACCCCGTGGCAAGGCTGTCGTCCTGGTGTGTACCTTTGTTGGAATGCGTAAAAAGGAGGTGAATTATGTGGAAGGGAAAGAATTGACTATCGTCATGGAGGAGGAGGCTGCAGAGATGGACGAAGTGATTGTGACGGGGTATTTCCAGAAATCGAAAGAGAGTTTTACAGGTTCGGAGGTAACCATCAATACCGAGGAACTGAAAAAAGTCGGGGCTTTGAATATGATTCAGGCGTTGAATGCTTTCGATCCTTCTATCCGCTTGAACGAGAGCCTTACACAAGGGTCTAACCCCAATGTGATACCGGATATTACGATCCGGGGAGAGAATGGTTTTGACCTGAGGGCCAATGCTGACGATGCGACGACAAACCCCAATGCCCCGCTTTATATTCTGGATGGAGTGGAGGTTTCGGCAGAACGGATCTATGATATGGACCTGAACCGGGTGGAATCCACGACTATCCTGAAAGATGCCAGTGCAACGGCTTTATATGGGTCTCGGGGTGCCAACGGAGTGATTGTCATTACGACTATCCGTCCGAAAGCCGGACAAATCCGGATAAACCTGAATGCCAATTACAACGTTTCAATCCCGGATTTGAGGGATTATAATTTGATGAATGCTGCGGAAAAACTGGAATATGAACGCCGGGCCGGTGTATATACCGATCCTGTTTATTCAGAACAGGTACGACTGGAAGAGCTTTATAATTCACGTTTGGAAGAGGTGAAAAGAGGGGTGGATACTTATTGGTTGTCCCAGCCTCTGACTACTTCGTTAAATCAGCGTTATTCGCTCAATTTTGAAGGAGGAGATCAATATTTCCGTTATGGCGTGGATTTACGATATGATACGGATAAAGGAGTCATGAAGAAATCCGGACGGGACCGGTTGGGGATTAACTTGACTTTCAATTACAATATCGGTTCCAGCTTTTTTATCCGGAATGACTTGTCGGTCGATAATGTGAAAGCGAAGAATTCTCCGTACAATGAATTCTCTTTGTATGCCAACCAGAATCCGTATGACCGGATTTATGACGAAAACGGAGAGTTTGTGGAAAAACTTTCTTCAGGTGACTGGAATCCGCTGGTCAGTGCCAATCTGCCCAAGCGTAATACCAGCACTTATACCTCTGTTCAGGATAATTTCAATATCGACTGGAGGATTATTCCGGCTTTGCGTTTACAGGGGCGTTTCAGTTATACCAGGCAGTTTGACCGGCGGGATTTGTTTAAATCTCCGGAATCACTGGATTACAGTACAGAAACGGATCCGAAAAAGAAGGGGAGTTATTATCTGGTAAATTCCCGGAGTGACCGGTTCGACGGTAATTTGACACTGGCTTATAATAAGACGATAGATAAACACATGCTGAATGTCGGGGTCGGAAGCAATATCATGCAATCGGAGACGGAAGGTGAGTCTTTTACCGGAGTCGGGTTTATCAATCCGGACATGATTTTTATCGGTGCAGCCAATGCTTTTCAGGAAAATACCAGTCCTCAGGGAACCTATGATAAATCGAGATTGGTAGGATTTTTTACCAATGTAAATTATGGGTACGGCAATCGTTACTTCCTGGACTTTTCTTTTCGTTCGGACGGTTCCAGTAAATTCGGACGTAATTCGCGTTTTGCTCCTTTCTGGTCATTGGGGGTAGCCTGGAATGTGCACAATGAGTCTTTTTGGCATGCTCATGAGAAAAACGCATTGAAGCTGAGGGCTTCGGTGGGAAGTACGGGGACAACTAATTTTTCATCTACCCAGGCGCTGACAACTTATTTGTATGATTTTAGCAGGGAATATAACGGAAATTTCGGAGTTAGTCTGGCCGGATACGGTAATTCGAGTTTGAAGTGGCAGACAACCCTTTCTTATAATGTGGGAGTGGATTTTACTTTCTTGCACGGCTTGGTGGTGTTTAACGGAGATTTTTACATTAAAAATACCCGTAGTCTGCTGTTGCCTGTAACTGTAGCTCCTTCGACGGGATTTATCGATTATGTGGAGAATATCGGGAAATTGAGAAATACGGGTGTGGAAGCCCGTTTGCGTTTCAACCTGATCCAGGATGCAGTCAAAGATCTGAGATGGAATGTCACCTTATCCGCTTTCCATAACCGGAGTAAGATTACCCAATTATCCAATCAGTTGGAAACCATCAATCAATATGCCAACGATGACCGGGCAAACCAGGGAACGGTGGTATATCGTCAGTTCGAGGCGGGACGTTCACAGACGGCTTTGATGGTGGTGCGTTCCGGAGGAATCGATCCGGCTACCGGGAATGAAATTTATATTAAACGTAACGGGGAAATGACTTTTGAATATAACCATAACGATAAGATCGAATGTGGGGATATGAAGCCTAAAATCGAAGGAAATGTGAACACTAATCTGAACTGGAAAGGATTCAATCTGTATATGCTGTTTAAATATCAGTACGGTGGAAAAATATATAATGCTACCCTGGCCTCGAAAGTGGAAGGGGTTAATCCGCTTAAGAATGCTGATAAACGGGTATTGTACGACCGTTGGAAAGAACCGGGGGATCATGCGAAATTCAGACGTATCGACGATACGAGTGCGCCCTATCAGACAACCCGCCTGGTATTTGATAACAATTTGCTGGCTTTGCAAAGTGTCTCCCTGTCATATGAGTTGCCTCGTAAGATTTCCCAGAAAATGTATATGGAAAGAGTGAAGCTGCTGTTGAGTTCCACCGATCTGTTCCGCTTGTCCTCGGTAAAACAGGAACGGGGGACGAGTTATCCCTTTGCACGTACTTTCAGTATCGGTTTGAATGTTACTTTTTAGTCGTTAACAGATAAAGATAGAACTTATGAAAATGAAAAATAGCATATGGAATTTAGTTTGGGTGTGTTTGTTATGCTCCTGTAATTCCTGGTTGGATATTAAATTGATAAACCAGAGCGAAGAATCGGAATTGTTCAGTACGGAGCGTGGATTTTCCGAAGCGTTGGCCGGGGTGTATTATGATATGTCGGCGGCGGGACTATATGGTCAGACCCTTTCATTCGGCATGCTGGATGTGATGTCGCGTACTTATGATTATTCCCGGGTGCCGAATGCCATGAAAATATTCAGGGATTATGATTATGAAGACAAGGATATGGAGGCTTATATCTATTCCATATGGTATGCTTTATATGCTAATATTGCAGCCATCAATAATATATTGGAGTGGAGTGATAAAAATGCTTCTGTCCTGTCGGATGCCCGGCGTAATCAGGTCCGGGGTGAGGCATTGGCATTAAGGGCAATGCATCATTTCGATATTTACCGTTTGTTTGCTCCCGATGTGAAGCTGGATAAGGATGCCCGGATTTTACCTTATCAGCTGAAGTTCGGAGTGGAGACACCTGCTGTATATACGACACAGGAATATCTGAATCTGGTGGTCGGGGATTTAGAAAACGCTTTGGAATGCCTGAAAGATGATCCCATTTGTTCGGTGGTACCCTATGAATTAGGAAACGGGGTGGATGAAAATAAAGATCAGGCTGACCAGTATGTTGCACGAATGAATTATTATGCTGCAAAGGCTTTATTGGCCCGGGTTTATCTGGATATGGGGGGAGAATATAAAAAAGAAGCCCGTCGTTTGGCTGAAGAGGTGATTGAAAGTAAAAAATTCGCCTTATTGGATTATGAGAAAAGTTTGAATGTGGATATGGCCGATAAAGATTTGCTTTTTTCTAGTGAGCATATCTTTTCACTACGGAACCAGGCTATAAAAACAGGTGCTGAAGCGATACATAAACGGGTGACTGGTTCGGACGGTAATTTACAGATGGCTGTAGGGTTTCAGAGTAGCATATATGAAGGGGATCTGGATGATTACCGTTTGAATTGGTACAGTGAAATTTATATTGTAAAATATACCTCTGATAATAGTAAACGTTTTTTTCCGAAAGTTCCGATAATCCGTTTGTCGGAAATGTACCTGATTGCTGCGGAGGGTTGGATGGAAGACGATCCGGGGCATGCTGCGGAATTACTGCAGACTTTCAAACAGGCCAGGACACAGAAAGAGGTGGTATCGCAGGAAGTAACCGAAGACGTGATCATGCGGGAAATACGCAAAGAGTTTATCGGGGAAGGAGTGATCTTTTTAACTTATAAACGTTTGCATCACGATATCTGGGGAAATACTTCCGAAGATCAGGTGAAAGCTGATAATAATGTCTTTGTATTCCCGATCCCGGAAGATGAAATAGAGTATGGTAACAGAACACAAAATTGAATTGTCCAATGAAGAAAGTTATATATGTATTTTTATGGTTTTGCCTTTATTTACAAGGATGTGAGCAGAAGGTGGAATATCAGTATGATGATGTCAACCGGATATATTTCCAGTATGAGGTATTAAATAGCCTGGGCAACAAAGTAAGTCTGGATTCTGTCGTTTTTTCTTTTGGAAAACTTTCGGATGACGTTGGTGCAGATACGGCTAAAATAGTGGTACGTGTTTTAGGTAATACGTCGGAAGAACCACGTACTTACCGGGTAAAAGTACTTGAAAAAGGTAATTATTTAAATGGGGAGACCGATATGGTTGCCGATGAAGATTATGTATCCCTGGCTGAGGAGCAATTATTCGGTCCCGGCCGTTTTCAGGATACCCTCCGGATTGTTGTTTTCCGGAAAAATCTGAGTAAAAGCCTTCGGAATCCTGAAAGCAAGACGCTGATGCTTACACTTGTTGCCGGAGGAGATTTTCAGCTGGGCATTGAAGACGGGCGTGAGATGAAATTATCTGTCAATGACATTTTGTTTCCGCCAGCCTGGTGGACGGCCAATGAGGGGGAACTCGGATTTTATCATCCTAAAAAATGGCGTAAGCTGATCGAGCTGGATCCGATTTTCGCTATTGAAGATGCATTTGTGGGAACAGGGGTGGATATGACGAAGAAATCCCAGATATTGAGAGAATGGTTGAATAAAAATATCATTATCGATGATGAGACTGGTATGCGGATTATGATGGACGGACTTGTCGAGATTACGGACTTGAATTAAATAGGAGGCTATTATGAAAAAAATAATTACTTTTTTATACCTACTTATCCTGGCATATGCCTGTTATGATGATAAAGGAAATTACGATTATCGGGAAATCAACCAGATCAGCATACAGAATATCGATAGCCTGGTTCTTTGTGACCAGATGGATTTGTTGTCTATTCCCGTGACTTTGGAGGGAACGCAGTATTCGGATTCAAACCGGTTTACTTATATGTGGGAAGTCAACCAGAAGGTTGTGGCGACGACGAAAGATCTGAATGTATATGCTAATTTCCCGTTGGGGATTAATACAGCACGTTTTGTGGTAACCGATAAGGAATTGGGGACGAAGGCCTTTAAAAATTTCAGAATCAATGTGTCCAGTTCTACGGCAGGTGACGGTATCCTTGTTTTAAGCAAGTATCAGGGGCATGCAGAATTATCCTTTAAGCGTCTGGACAGAGAGGGGAGTACTTTTACTCCGAATTATTATGAAGCATTGACCGGTAACCGTTTGGGAACGAATCCACGCAAGATTCACCGGTGTTATATTCCTGAAGCGGCTAATGTCAATTCGGGATTGAAAATAGAGACGGATCAGCGGTTGAAGTGTCTGAGTGAGGAGACCTTAGTTGAGATCGGAGAAAACAAGTATCTGGATCATAACTTTTTTATCTCACGTGCCATGACTTTGCCGCCGGATATAACGGAGTTTGATGTGAAAGCCTGCTGGCATTTGACGACGTCTGCAACTACAACGAGTTTGGGAGGATATATTTTCGTGATTGCCAATGATGAGCTTTGGCATGATCAACGGATGGCTATGCCTGCGTACAACGTGGATTTGAATATGACATTTATGCAAAAAGCAAGCCCCTGGCATGGGCAATTGTCTCCGGTTATGTTTCTGGCATCTTTGACCGGGAGTGGCACACAAAACTACAGTTCTCCGGAATTGTTATATTTGTTTGATGAAAGTGAAGGACAGTTTATATATGCCAATGTAAACAGTTCTGCAGCTAATAGGGCTTGTTCTGAATTGGGGATTTATGCCGGCTATTCACTTTTGTACGGGACACATACTGCTTCTCCGAATCAGGCTGTCGCTGTTTTGGGAAACGGTTCCGTTTACCGGATGTTATACCTGAAACTTCCGTCGAAGACAAGCGAAACCGCTGCCGTCCCTTTTACCGTACTGGCTGATGTAATTGTGCCTGGTGAGGTGATAAATTCCGGAACCTCTTATTATCCGATGAAGAATGAGAGTTATATGTTTTTTGCAACGGATAACGGCCTGTATCGTTATAATCTGAGAGATCTGGAAAATGGCAATGCGCCGGGAAGTCAGAATAGGATCATGACATTGACCGATTTCGGTTACAATGCTGATGATAAAATCACCTGTATGACAGTATCCAGGACGGAACAGGAAATATTGTTAGGGATTTCCCGCTATGGTGAAGATACCGAAGGAATGGGCGAGGAACTGAAAGGAGACGTGCTGGTCCTGGATCTGAAAACCATGAATATGATCCGGAAGTATGAAGGAGTGGCAGGTTATCCGGTTGACCTTATGGTGAAATACCAAAAATTTCTCAGAGATGGGAAAGAGAATGGGGGGGATGTGTCGGATATATTGTATTTTTGAAATATCCGGATAACAGGAATAGGTAGTTATATTGGAAA
>ENA-UEYF01000238-UEYF01000238.1-human-gut-metagenome-genome-assembly--contig:-NODE-238-length-57126-cov-6.619836_pt1 | contig 57126 bp, 48 predicted proteins | sample MGYA00242902_ERZ507920 | MGnify/ENA primary metagenome ERZ507920 (study PRJEB26167, sample SAMN06115402) | human gut metagenome | host: Homo sapiens | place: China:Jiangxi | collected 2016-07-05...
GTCACCGCCGAGCAGATGGCAAACGTCGTCATCGCCTACGAGCCCATCTGGGCCATCGGCACCGGCAAGACCGCTACTGCCGACCAGGCTGAGGAAGTCTGCGCTCAGATCCGCAAGGTCATCGGCGAGGTCTACGGCGAAGCCGTGGCCGAGGCTACCACCGTCCAGTACGGCGGCAGCATGAACGCCAAGAACTGCGAGGAGCTGCTGAGCAAGAAGGACGTGGACGGCGGCCTCATCGGCGGTGCTTCCCTGAAGGCTCCTGACTTTGCTGTCATCGTCAACGCTGCCACCAAGGGCTAAGCCCTGAGCGGTAAAAATCGTTCTCTCTGCGCCCGGCTGCGCCGCATTTCCGGCAGGGAGCCGGGCGCTGTTTGTTGAATTTTCAAAGGAGATCCTATTTTATGTCCAAGAAACCTGTTCTGCTCTGCATCATGGACGGCTTTGGCTGGACCCCCAACGAGACCTACGGCAACGCCGTGGCTGCAGCCAAGAAGCCTTTCATTGATTCTCTGATGGCAAAATATCCTATGACCACCATCGACGCTTCCGGCATGGCTGTAGGCCTGCCCGACGGCCAGATGGGCAACTCTGAGGTGGGTCACACCAATATGGGCGCCGGCCGCATCGTCTACCAGCAGCTGACCCTCATCACCAAGTCCATCCGCGACGGTGAGATGCTCAAGAACCCCGTCCTCGTCAAGAACATGAAGGCTGCCATCGACGCCGGCAAGGCGATCCACCTGATGGGTCTGGTGGGTACCGGCGGTGTCCACAGCCACGCTGACCACTGGTTCGGTGTGCTGGAAATGGCAAAGCAGATGGGGGCCAAGGAAGTCTACCTCCACTGCATCACCGATGGCCGCGACACCGACCCCCACTCCGGCAAGGGCTTCCTTGCCGACCTGCAGGCCAAGCTGGATGAGCTGGGCATCGGCAAGATCGCCAGCGTCTCCGGCCGTTACTACGCCATGGACCGCGACAACAACTGGGACCGCGAGGAGAAGGCTTACGCTGCCTTCGTCTACGGCGAGGGCAACCACGCCGCCAACGCGCAGGAGGCCATCGAGGCATCCTACGCCGACGACAAGACCGACGAGTTCGTTCTGCCCTGCGTCACCTGCGAGGGCGGCCGTGTGCAGGACGGTGACACCGTCATCTTCATGAACTTCCGTCCCGACCGCGCCCGTCAGATGACCCGCATCTTCTGCGACGACGCCTTCACCGGCTTCGAGCGCCGCGGCGGCCGCAAGCAGGTCCACTACGTCTGCATGGCCGAGTATGACGCTACCATGCCCAACTGCGAGGTCGCTTATCCTCCTGTTGAGCTGAAGAACGTCCTGGGCCAGTACCTGTCCGAGAACGGCAAGACCCAGCTGCGCATCGCCGAGACCGAGAAGTACGCTCATGTCACCTTCTTCTTCAACGGCGGTGTTGAGGCTCCCTACGAGGGCGAGGACCGCTGTGTCATCCCCAGCCCGAAGGTGGCTACCTACGACCTCAAGCCCGAGATGAGCGCCCCCGAGGTCGCTGACGAGTGCGTCAAGCGCATCGAGAGCGGCAAGTACGACGTGGTCATCCTGAACTTCGCAAACTGCGATATGGTCGGCCACACCGGCGTCTTTGAGGCTGCTGTCAAGGCCGTTGAGGCTGTGGACGCTGCTGTCGAGAAGGTCGTCACCGCTGTGCTGAACGCTGGCGGCTGCGCTTTCCTGACCGCTGACCACGGCAACGCCGAGAAGATGAAGAACCCCGACGGCACTCCGTTCACCGCCCACACCACCAACGTCGTGCCTTTCGTGGCCATCGGCTGCGGCGATGTGAAGCTGCGCGAGGGCGGCTGCCTGGCCGACATCGCACCCACCATGCTGCCCTATATCGGCCTGCCCGTCCCGGCAGAGATGACCGGCAAGAGCATCATCGCCGAGTAAACCTTTTCTGAAACAACGCAAGCGCCCCGCAGCTCTGTTACGAGCTGCGGGGCGCTTTTTGTGCTGTTTGGCTTTTCAGCGCTCGACCCAGACGGACATCTTTGCGCTGGTAGTGATGTCACCGAGAAGGATGGTGTCCATCCTGATGCTGCAGGTCACGGCCAGCGCTTTGTTGGAATCGCTGCCGGTGAGCACCGAGGCGGGCAGGTTCTTGAGGGTCAGCACGGCGGTGCCGTCGGACAGGTCGCCGCTCAGAGTGCCGTCATAGTTCACCTCGCCGATGGCGATGCCGGTGAGACAGCCGGTCATGTTCATGGAAGAGAGCTGCTTGACCGGGAGCTCGAGGGTGAAGGTGCCGTTGGGCTGGCGGGTAAGAGTAGCTTCGCGGGTGGTGTCCACGGCACTGTCGGCCATCGACTCCTTGTCCCCGGACTCCCGCCAGAACCGGACGCCCACTGTCATCTTGACGGCGGCGGCACTGGCACTGACCGCCAGCGTCAGGAGCAGCAGCAGCGAGACGAGGACCGCCCCGGTGCGTCTGCCCGTATGCTTCAAAGATTTCGTCATATTCAAGAATCGACCTTTCCAGCCGCAGAGGCGGCTCTGTGCGTTCCAAAACGGAACACGAAGGAATTTGTCACCGCAAAAATAACATATTCAGAAGAAAAAGTCAATCCGGCTTGTGAGGCTTTCACAAAAATGTTTCACATGAGACATATCTTGTGGGAGAAAAAACGCAGACTTTGCCGAAGACACAAAAAGCCGCCTCCCGGCGGACGGGAAGCGGCAGAAGTCAGGAAAACTCAGACCTCAAAGTTGGGGTCGTCCTTCAGCACGTGGATGCTGGTCATGAAGGGGCTCTGCTCGGGGTCCTGGAACGGAGCCTCCTTGACGTACTTGTTCAGTGCGACAGCGGTGCGGGCGGGGTCGGCGATGGTGCCGGCACCGCCGATGCAGCCGCCGGGGCAGCCCATGCCTTCCAGCAGGTAGCCGTTGTACTTGCCGGCCTTGGCCAGCATCAGCAGCTTCTTGCACTCGGCGAGGCCCTGTGCGGACGCGATCTTGACGTCCATATCGGGGTGCCACTCCTTGACCTTGTCGGCGACAGCCTTGGCGACGCCGCCGGACTGTGCGAAGCCGCGGCCTGCGCCGGAAGCGTGGACCAGATCGATCTCATCGGGGTCAACTTCGAGGTTGGCCACATCGATGTCCTTGGCCTCGATGATGCCGGCCAGTTCCTCGAAGGTCAGCACGAAGTCCACATCAGAGCGGACGGTGCGGCGGGAAGCTTCCAGCTTCTTGGCGGCGCAGGGTCCGATGAAGCACATACGGGCCTCGGGGTCGGCCTGCTTCATCATGCGGGCGGTGAAGACCATGGGGGTCATGGTCATGGAGATGTTCTTTGCAAGATCCGGGAAGGCGGTCTTTGCCATCATGCTCCATGCCGGGCAGCAGGAAGTAGCCATGAAGTTCAGCTTATTGGGGACCTCCTCCAGGAAGTCGTGGGCCTCATCCACGGTACACAGGTCGGCACCGATGGCGACCTCCACGACGTCGCAGAAGCCCAGAGCCTTCAGCGCAGCCTTGAGCTTGCCGGTGGAGGCCAGGCCCGGGAACTGGTTGATGAAGGCGGGAGCGACGAGGGCGTAGATGCGGTCGCCGCGGTTGAAGCCCTGAATGAGCTGGTAGATCTGGCCCTTGTCGGCGATGGCACCGAAGGGGCAGTTGACCAGACACTGGCCGCAGGACACGCACTTGCTGTAGTCGATCTCGGCGCGGCCCAGCTCATCGGAGTGGATGGCACCCATGCCGCAGGCAGCGGCGCAGGGGCGCTCGGTCTTGACGATGGCGTTGTAGGGGCAGACGCCGACGCAGCGGCCGCACTTGATGCACTTTTCCTGGTCGATGATGGAACGGCCGCTCTCCCAGGTGATGGCCTTCTTGGGGCAGACTTCCATACAGGGGTGTGCGAGGCAGCCCTGGCACAGGTCGGAGACCTTGACCAGCTTCTCGGGGCAGCGGTTGCAGGCAAACTTGATGACGTTCACCAGCGGGGGATCGTAATACTTATCGGCGATGGAAGCGTCCTCCAGACCGGAGACGACGCTGTTGTGCTCGTCCATGCGGCGGGTGGGCAGGCCCATGGCCAGACGAACGCGCTCCTCGACGATGGCGCGCTCGAGGAAGATGTCCTTGCGGAGCTTGCCTTCCTCACCGGGGATGATGGTGTAAGGGATCTTGCGCATCAGGTGGTTGGCCTGCTCGCCCTTGACGTTGGCGTAGGCCATCCGTGCCACCTCGGTAAAGACCTGGCGGCGGATCTGGATGACCGTGGTGTTGATTCCTCTGAAACTCATTCCAATCTCTCCTTGCTTTGAAACAACAGAACAAAAAACCGCTCTGACGCGGCTTTTCTCCGGGGCCTTTGATACTGGGCTGCTGCAAACAGCCGGATGCCCCGAATAATCCACTTTTATTGTAGCATAAACCCTTCTGGAAGAAAAGGGAAAAGCCTAAAATTTGTTATGAAATTCACAACTGGTACATCTTGCACAAATGCGAACAAATGGATTTGTACAAAACGGCAAAGAAACGGCGAAGACTTACACCATCTCGGCCCGGACACGCTCGCCGTCGTAGCTGCCCAGCCGGACATGGACGATCTCGCCGCTCTTATGGCCCGGGGCCGAGACCACGACGGGAACATACAGCCGGGTGTAGCCGGTGAAGAGGGTGCCGGAGAGGGGGGTCTCCAGCAGAACGTCGTCTTCGCTGCCCTCGCAGCCGGCCAGCACCTCGCGGCGGATGTCCTCGGCGATGGCGTTCATCTCCCGGCTGCGGGCCTGCTTTTCGCGCTCATGGACCTGATCGGGGAAGTCGTAGGCGGGAGTGCCGCTGCGGCGGGAGTAGGGGAAGACGTGGACTTTCAGGAAGCCGATCTCCTTCAGGAACGCGCAGCTCTCCCGGAAATCTTCCTCCGTCTCGCCGGGGAAACCGCAGATGCAGTCGGTGGTGAAGCTGACCGGGTGGTCACCGTAGGCGGCGCGGAGCTGGCGGACCACCTCGGCGTACTGCTCGGCGGTATAGACGCGGCGCATCCGGCGCAGGGTGGCGCTGCAGCCGCTCTGCAGGCTCAGATGGTACTGGGGGCAGAGCTTGTCCACTGCCGCCAGCCGGGTGATGTACTCGGGGGTCAGCATATCGGGGTCAAGGCTGCCCAGCCGGATGCGCTCGATGCCCTCCACCCGGGCGCACTTCTCCACCAGCTCCACAAGGTTGGTGCCGGTGTCGAGGCCGTAGCTGGGCAGGGAGATGGCGCTGAGCACCACTTCCCGGTAGCCGGAAGCGGCCAGCTGGCGCAGCTCGGCGAGAATGCTCTCTTCCGAGCGGCTGCGCACCGGGCCGCGGGCGCGGGGGATGACGCAGTAGGCGCACTGACGGTTGCAGCCGTCCTCTACTTTGATAAAGGCGCGGGTGTGGGTCTCGAACCGCTCCACCGGCAGTTCCTCGAACCGCTCGCCCTTCGCGTGGGGGGCGATGGCGACGATGCGCTCGTGGCCGTCCAGCAGCTTGAGCACATTATCGAGGATGGCTTTCCGGTCGCCGTTGCCGCAGACCAGGTCGGCCTCCATGAACTGGGCCGCTTCCTCGGGGAAAGCCTGCGGGTAGCAGCCGGTGAGGACGGTGACAGCGCCGGGGTTCTCGCGCTTGGCCCGGCGGAGCCACTTGCGGCTCTTCTGGTCGCCGAAGTTGGTGACGGTGCAGCTGTTCACCACAAAGACGTCGGCCTCTTCGCCCTCCGGCACGATGGTGAAACCGGCGGAGCGGAACATCTGTTCCAGCGCACCGGTCTCGTTTAAGTTGACCTTGCAGCCAAGGGTATAAAAACAAACTCGCATGGGGTGTCCTTTCAAGTTGATATACATTATAAACCATCCTATTATAGCAGATTTTTCCCGGGGAGAAAAGAGCATTCCGGCCTCTTTTTTTGCATAGAATGCAATCAGACAGACATTGCGGGGAGGGACAAGGGATGGAACGAAAGAATTTTGCGGTGCTCTGCGCAGCCGTGCTCTGTTTCTGGCTGTTTGCACTGGCCCTTGGGACGGCGGAGGGCGTGGGCCTGCGGGCCGTCATGCACCCGGAAGAGCGGGCCGTCAGCGCCGACGTCGAGGAAGCGGCGGAAGGAATTCTGCTGCCGGCCGCAGCTGCCGCGCCTCAGCTCGACCTCAACTGCCGCGCTGCCATCCTTATTGAGCAGGGGAGCGGACGGGTCCTCTACGAGAAGAACGCCGACGAGCGGGTCCCCATCGCCTCCATCACCAAGGTGATGACCCTGCTGCTCGCCTTCGAGGCTATCCACGACGGGCGGCTGACCATGGAGACGCCGGTGCCGGTGAGTGAGCACGCCTACCACATGGGCGGCAGTCAGATCTGGCTGGAGCCGGGGGAGCACTTTACATTGGACGAGATGATAAAGGCCATCTGCGTTTCTTCTGCCAACGACGCGGCGGTGGCCGTGGCCGAACTGGTGGGCGGCAGTGAGCCGGCCTTCGTGGAGCAGATGAATGCCCGAGCCGCCTCGCTGGGGATGGAGCAGACGTCTTTCCGCAACGCCTGCGGGCTGGACGCCGAAGGCCATCTCTCCACGGCCCGGGACGTGGCCGCCATGAGCCGCACCATCCTGAACACCTGCCCCGAGGTGCTGCACTACACCGGCATCTGGACGGACACCCTCCGGGGCGGGGCGACCCAGCTGATCAATACGAATAAGCTCCTCCGCCGGTATGAGGGGATCACCGGCCTCAAGACCGGCACCACCGGCGGCGCAGGCGTCTGCATCTCGGCCAGCGCCACCCGGAACGGCCTTTCCCTCATCGCGGTCATCTTGGGCGCACCGTCCAGCGCCGACCGCTTCGACGCCGCCACGACCCTGCTGGACTACGGCTTCGGGGCCTATGAGGCCGCGCCGCTGCCAAAACTCGAGGCACAGCCGCTCCAGATCACGGTCAGGGGCAGCGCGGCAGGCAGCGTCCCGCTGGATTACTCGGCCCTGCCGGAGACGGTGCTGGTGGAGAAGGGGAGCGGGGCGTCCCTGCATACCGAGCTGACCCTGCCCGAGGAGCTGGAAGCCCCGGTGGAGCAGGGCCAGACGCTGGGCAAAGCCGCGGTCTATCAGGGCGAAGCACTTCTGGAAGAGTACGAAGTGCGTGCTGCCGCCGATGCGCCGAGGATGACCGTCCGGGATGCCATCGGCCTGCTGTGGCAGAGCCTCACCGGCGCGGCATGACCGAAAACTGCGCACTACCGGTCAAAAACGGTCAGCGAGGGTAAAGAATGGCTTGGACGTTTGTATAAAAGATGTAAGAGCATACAAAACAACACTATTAAAATTGTATGAAAAGCGAGGATTTTGGCCTTGACTTTGCCCGGCGGGAACGGTACACTTATACCAAGAAAAACCCTCGCCGGGCAAAGAGCCCGTAAAATGTTTTGGAGGTTTTGATAGAATGAGTCTCGCTCTGAATACAAAGCACCTCTCCAGTTTCATCAACGAAGAGGAATACAAGGCCATCTACCCCCAGGTAGAGGCCGCGCACAAGACGCTGGAAGCCAAGAACGGCCCCGGCAGCGACTTCCTGGGCTGGATGTATCTGCCCCGTGATTATGATAAGGAAGAGTTCGAGCGCATCAAGGCAGCTGCTGCCAAGATCCGTGAGGATTCTGACGTTCTGGTGGTCGCCGGCATCGGCGGCAGCTATCTGGGCGCACGTGCCGTCATCGAGGCCGTCAAGGGGATGTACCACAACGAGCTGGACAACGGCCTGAAGATCTACTTCTGCGGCAACAGCATCAGCCCCACCTATCTGAATGACATCATCGCGCTGTGCAAGGGCAAGCGCTTCTCCATCAACGTCATCTCCAAGTCCGGTACCACCACCGAGACCTCTCTGGCCTTCCGTGTGCTGCGCAGGCTGCTGGAAGACGAGATGGGCGTGGAAGAGGCCAACAAGCGCATCTACGCCACCACCGACCGCGCCAAGGGTACCCTCAAGCAGCTGGCTGACGCCCAGGGCTGGCCCACCTTCGTGGTCCCCGACGATGTCGGCGGCCGCTACTCCGTCCTTTCCGCTGTGGGCCTGCTGCCCATCGCTGCTGCCGGCATCAGCATCGACGACGTCATGAAGGGCGCGGCCGACGCGATGGAGCGCTTCTCCGTGCTCAGCCCCGACAACGACGCCTACAAGTATGCGGCCATCCGCAACATCCTGTACCGCAAGGGCAAGAGCATCGAGATCCTCGAGTGCTATGAGCCGAACTTCACCCTCATGAACGAGTGGTACAAGCAGCTGTTCGGTGAGAGCGAGGGCAAGGACAACAAGGGTCTGTTCCCCGCAAGCTGCATCTTCTCCACCGACCTGCACTCCATGGGTCAGTTCATCCAGGAAGGCTCCCGCACCATGTTCGAGACCATCGTGGATGTCAAGAAGCCCGCACAGGACCTCTTCATCGACAAGCTGGAGGGCAACTTCGACGGCCTGAACTTCCTGGCTGACCAGAACATGAGCGTGGTCAACCGCAAGGCCATGGAAGGCACCATCCTCGCCCACACCGACGGCGGCGTGCCGGAGGTGGTCATCGAGGTGGACGACCTGTCCGCTTATAATGTGGGCTACCTCATCTACTTCTTCTGGCGTGCCTGCGCCTGCAGCGGCTACCTGCTGAGCGTCAACCCCTTCAACCAGCCGGGTGTCGAGAGCTATAAGAAGAATATGTTCGCTCTGCTGGGCAAGCCGGGTTATGAGAACCTGACCGCCGAGCTGGAAGCGAAGCTGAAGTAAGAGCAAGCGGAACAAAAAACGATCTCCCGCCGTGAGGCGTGGAAAATACAGGAGGACAGAACTATGATTAAACTGATTGTTGGCACCAAAGGCTCCGGTAAGACCAAGGCTATGATCGACATGATCAATGATTCGGTCAAGACCTCCAAGGGCAACGTCGTTGTCGTCGAGAAGGGCATGAAGCTGACCTATGAGGTCCCCAACGCCGCCCGTCTCATCGACCTGGACGAGTACAAGATCGCCGGCGGCGAGATGCTGTACGGCTTCGTGGCCGGCCTGCTGGCAAGCAATTATGACATCACTGACCTGTACATCGACGGCATCCTGAAGGTGCTGGATCACGACATCAACCGTCTGGGCGTCGTTCTGGACGAGATCGCTGCTGCCGCCGGCGACTCCATCAAGGTCACCGTCACTGTCAGCGCTGACGAGGCTGCTCTGCCCCACGATGTGAAGAAGTACCTGTAACATAACTCTGAAATTTCTGATTTGAAGCATCCCAGACAGGCAGGAAACCGGAGAATTTGAAATTTTTTCGGTTTTCTGCCTGTTTTGGTGTTGACAAAGGGCTGTGTTGGCGCTATACTAACAAAGCAGCCTTTTATGAGGTGTACTATGCAATTTGACCTGAGAAAGTTTATCGTATCCGGCACGAAGCCTTACGCCGCAGAGTTTCAGTGTGATTTGTCTGCAAAGGATTTTGCCGGTGCAAGGATCGAGCAGCCTGTGACGGCCCGCTTTGAGGCGGTGCCGGATGGCGAGGAGATCCGGATGACGCTGCGGGCAAACGCATTGGTGCACGGAGAGTGCGCCCGCTGCCTCGACCCCGTCGAACGGGAAGAGACGGTGCAAGCAGAGTGGACGGTCAGGGAGCGCGATCTGGATGACCCGGATTTCGACCTGCCCCTCAACGAAAAAGGACATCTGGATGTGGATGAATGGCTCTGTCAGGAATTCATGTTCCAGATACCGACGGTGCTGCTTTGCAGCGCTGACTGCCCGGGCTTGTGTCCCCGGTGCGGGAAGAAGATGGCCGAATGTACCTGCCCTCCGGCAGAAGCTGAGGCCGAACCCGCAGACGCAAGGCTAGCGATACTCAAATCACTGCTGAACTGAGAAACCCATCAAGGAGGTGCAAAAATATGGCAGTACCTAAGAGACATCTTTCCAAGGCCCGCCGCGACAAGCGTCGCAGCAATGTTTGGAAGCTGGAGGCCCCCGCACTGGTCAAGTGCAGCAACTGCGGCTCTCTGAAGCTCCCCCACCAGGCATGTGGCAACTGCGGTTACTACAAGGGCGAGGAAGTCATCAAGAAGGGCTAATTTGCGCAGAATTGGTGGCACATTGGTGTTATGTACAGAAGGGGAGGGCGCAATGCCTTCCCCTTCTTGCTGTTTATGGAACGGATGAAACCTCTCCGTCATCCCTTCGGGATGCCACCTCCCCTAACGAGGGGAGGCTTTGGCAGCCGAGTGAAGCTTGCTGGATACGCCAGAGGCTCCCCTACTAGGGGAGCTGGCGGGCGCAAGCCCGACTGAGAGGTTGTACGAAGGCGAACCTATCGGAAAGCAGGTGAAGTGAAAGTGTCTATTAAAATCGACCGCGTGGACGCGGGCAGCGAGGCGGAAGCCCTCGGCCTCGCCGGCGGCGACGAGCTGCTGAGCGTGGACGGCAACGAGCTGAACGACACGCTGGACTATGATTTTTATACCGACAGCAAGAGCTTCCACCTCAAAGCGAGAGTGGCGGACGGCATCCGGGAGTGGGACGTCCGGCGGGAAGAGCGCGGCCCCTTCGGCTGCGATTTTTCCACCTATCTGGGCGACCAGAAGCACTCCTGCTCCAACCACTGTATGTTCTGCTTCATCGACCAGCTGCCCCCGGGGATGCGTGAGAGCCTTTACTTCAAGGACGACGACGAGCGCCTGTCCTTTTTGTTCGGCAACTATATCACCATGACCAACATGCAGGACCACGAGATCGACCGCATCATCAAGATGCATATCTCGCCCATCAACATCTCGGTCCACACCACCAATCCCCAGCTCCGCGTGCGGATGCTGGCGAATAAACGGGGCGGCGAGGTGCTGAAGTACCTGCCCCGCCTGGTGGAGGGCGGCATCGCCGTCAACTGCCAGCTGGTGCTCTGCCGGGGCATCAACGACGGCGACGAGCTCCGCCGCACCCTCACCGACCTGCTGGAGCTGACCCCGATGGTGCAGAGCGTGGCGGCAGTCCCCTGCGGCGTGACGGATTACCGCCAGAACCTCTTCAAGCAGACGCCCTACGACGCTGAGACCAGCGCCGCCGTCATCGACATCATGGAAGAGTTCGGCGACGAGTGCAAGCGCCGCCACGGCAAGCGCATCATCTACCCCAGCGATGAGTGGTACCTCAAGGCCGGCCGCCCCATCCCGGAGCCGGAGTTCTATGAGGACTACGACCAGCTGGAAAACGGCGTGGGCATGATGAGCCTCTTCCGGGAGGAATTTCTGGCCGAGCTGGAAAAGCCCCACCGCATCTATGGCACCAAAAAGATGGATGTCGTCACCGGCACCATGGCCGCGCCCCTCATCACCGAGATGATGGACGAGCTCCACCGCCAGTACCCCATGATAGAAGTAAAAGTGCATCCCATCAAAAACAACTTCTTCGGCGGCAACGTCGGCGTGGCGGGCCTCGTCACGGCGACCGACATCATCGCTCAGTGCGAGGGCCGGCTGTCCAGCGGCACCCTGGGCGTGCCTGCCGTGATGCTGCGGGAGGAGAAGGACACCTTCCTCGATGATATGACCATCGAGCAGCTGGGCCAGCGGCTCGGCGTAAAGGTGGAAGTCCTGCCCACCGGCGGCGGCGACGAGGCCAAGGCCCTGCTGCGCAGCGGCCTGCATATCGCCCGCCGGAGAAGACCGTAATTTTACCCCTTTTGTGAAAGGAGGAACCCCTATGAGCAAACCGATCGTTGCTGTGGTGGGCCGCCCCAACGTGGGCAAGTCCACCCTGTTCAATAAGCTCTGCGGCCAGCGTCTGGCCATCGTGGAGGATACCCCGGGCATCACCCGCGACCGCATCTTTGCCAACTGCGAGTGGAGCGGCCACGAGTTCCTGCTGGTGGATACCGGCGGCATCGAGCCCAAGGCCACCGAGGGCATTCTGGCCCACATGCGCGAGCAGGCCCAGATCGCCATCGATACCGCCGACTGCATCATCATGGTGGTAGACGTGCGCAACGGCCTGACCGCCGCCGACGAGGACGTGGCCCATATGCTGCGCCGCAGCCACAAGCCCATCATCCTCGCCGTCAACAAATGCGACAATGTGGGCGAGACCCCCATGGAGCTCTACGAGTTCTATAACCTCGGCTTCGACGAAGTCATGCCCATCTCGTCCGTCCACGGCCATGGAACCGGCGACCTGCTGGACGCCGTCTGCGCCCACCTCGATTTCAGTGAGACCGTCGTGGAGGAAGACCGCATCCCCGTCGCCATCATCGGCCGCCCCAACGTGGGCAAGTCCAGCCTGACCAACCGCATCCTCGGTGAGAACCGCATGATCGTGGCCAACGAGGCCGGCACCACCCGCGACGCCATCGACACCCCCGTGGACAACGCTTACGGCAAGTTCATCTTCACCGATACCGCCGGCCTGCGCAAGCGCAGCAACATCACCGACGGCCTCGAGCGCTACATGGTCGTCCGCGCACTGGCCGCCGTCGAGCGCAGCCGCGTGGCCCTCATCCTCGTGGACGCCACCGTCGGCTTCACCGAGCAGGACAGCAAGGTGGCCGGTTACGCCCACGACCAGGGCAAAGCCTGCATCATCGTCGTCAACAAGTGGGACGCCGTGGAGGGCAAAGAGACCAACACCATGGAACTGCAGCGCCGGGGCTATGCCGAGTGCTTCAGCTTCATGGGCTATGCTCCCATCATCTTCATCTCGGCCCAGACCGGCTACAACGTCAACAAGCTGATGCAGCTCATCCGCGACGTGGACAGCCAGAACGGTGCCCGCGTACCCACCGGTGTGCTGAATGAGATGCTGGCCCGTGCCACCGCTCGGATGCAGCCGCCCAGCGACAAGGGCCGCCGCCTGAAGATCTTCTACCTGACCCAGGCTTCCACCCGTCCGCCGACGTTCGTGGCTTTCGTCAACGCAAAGCACCTGTTCCACTTCAGCTATCAGCGGTATATCATCAACCAGATCCGCGAGAACTTCGGTCTGGAGCACACCCCCATCCGCCTTGTCGTGCGTGAGCGCGGCTCCGGCGAGGTGGGCGCGAAGGACGTATAAGGAAGGGAGACTGGTTCGATGACCGCATTTCTCATTGTGCTGGTGGTCGCTGCCGAAGCCTATCTGCTGGGCAGCGTGGACACCGGCATCCTCGTCAGCAAATATCTGTACCATGACGACGTCCGCACCCACGGCTCGGGCGCTGCCGGTATGACCAACATGCTGCGCACCTTCGGCAAGAAGGCCGCTGCCCTCACGGCGGTGGGCGATGTGCTCAAGGGCGTCGTGGCCGTCTGCCTTGGCCGGTGGCTGTTTGGCCATCTGCCCGCTGACGCTGCCGTCTCGCCCTATCTGGGCGTCTACCTCGCCGCCATCCTCGCCGTGGTGGGCCACTCCAAGCCCATCTACTTCGGCTTCAAGGGCGGCAAGGGCGTGCTGGTGGCTGCCGGTGCCATTCTGGCAGTCCAGCCGGTGCTGCTGCCGGTGCTGGCGGTCATTTTCCTCGTCTGCCTGGTCCCCACCGGCATGGTGTCGCTGGGCAGCATCACCATGGCCGCGGCCTACCCGGTGCTGACGCTGGTGTACAGCCTCATGCGCGGCCTGCCGACCCGGGACGTGGTGGTCTGCACCGTCGGCGCTGCCATCATGGGCGGCATGGTCATCTGGATGCACCGCTCCAACATCCAGCGCATCCGGGACGGCAAGGAGTACCGTTTCGGCCAGAAGCACAAGAGCAACTAAGCATAAAAAGATGCCCCGCAGGCAGCTCTCGACGAGCGTCCTGCGGGGCATTTTACGTTGTCAGGCTCATTTCGGGTCTGCTTCCAGCAGCGTGTCGGTGTTGTCCTCGTACTTGGGGTCTTCGATGGCGACTTCAAGCTCCGTGTCGGTGTCGTCATGATGCAGGTGCTTGCGCAGCCGGGAGGCGAATTCCTCTGACGGGATGCCGCTCTGGCTGGGGGAAAGGTCGGGTGCGGGGTGGCCGTCGGGCAGGTGAGCGCCGAAGGCCGGGACGAAGAAGAACCTCCGCACGATGAAGATGAGGGCGATGGCGCCCACGCTCAGCAGGTTCTCCAGGGCGGACTCGTGACCCACCACCATGTGGCGGGCGATGGCGTAGAGCAGCACTTCGAGGCTGGAACCGGGGCTGTGCTTGGCCAGCATCTTGATAAACTCGATGCCGATGACGATGTCCAGCGCCCGCTGTAAGAAGATGCTCACCTCGACGTCGTTGCCGTCGAACAGCAGGCCGGGCATCCACTGCAGCAGCGGCACCATCGACAGCAGCAGGCCGATGAGGACGAGGCCGGACAACAGGATCTCGAGCAGGGTGGCTGCGCTGATGATCTTGTTGCGCAATTCGGCGCGGCTGTGGCTTTCAACACGGGAATTGGACATGGGCAGGGACCTCTCTTTCAAATTTGACCGGAAATCTTTTACAACAGTTCGATTCTATTGTAACAAAAGCGAAAAACGAAGTCAATTTCTCCGGCTGGGAAAATTGGCCAGCATGAAAAACTGGAATCGAAGGCAGACAAAAGGGGCCGTCCGCACTTGGAATAGAGTGCAGACGGCCCCTCGTTGTGCTGAAAAGGCGGCTTAGGCCTCAGCGATGGCTTCGATCTCGCAGAGCACGCCCTTGGGCAGGTCTTTCACGGCCACGCAGCTGCGGGCGGGCTTGGAGGTGAAATACTTGGCGTACACCTCGTTGAAAGCGGCAAAGTCGGCGATGTCGGCCAGGAAGCAGGTGGTCTTGACCACCTTGTCAAAGCCCACGCCGGCAGCTTCGAGGATAGCGCCCACATTGCGGCAGCTCTGGTCAGCCTGTGCGGCGATGCCCTCGGCGACTGCGCCGGTGGCGGGGTCTACCGGGATCTGGCCGGAGGTGAAGACGAGACCGCCCACGGTGTAGCCCTGAGAGTAGGGGCCGATGGCGCCGGGAGCTTTTTCGGTGCTGATGATGTTCATATCGATTACCTCACATATCATAAATAGGGGAGTCTCCCGCCAAAAGGGGAGCCGATGAAAAAAGTCTACCACCAACTGTCCCCGCCGTCAACGGCCAGCAGGGAACGGTCCCGGAATTTCCGGAAAAAGGGAATGTAAAATTATTTGGAAAAATCTGTGCAAATCATCTTGACAAGAAATAAACTTTTATGATAAAAATAGAGCATGAAAGTAACATTTTTGCAGAAAAACGCAGGCGCAGCGCAGGCAGGAAAGCCAGCTTTGCGCAGGCGCGTTTCTTTTTTGCAGAAAAAGCGAATTTCTGAACCCTCGGAAGGGGCAGAAAGGATAAGATATGTCGATTTTGGTAGATGATTCAAATAAAACAGCCTGCCGTGCAGCGGAGGCTGGACTGCAGCAGAAAAACTGTGCTGCGCTGGTGCGCCCGGCGGGTACGGGCAAAGGCTGCATCGTGTGGGAGCTGCTGGACGCCCACCCCGAGATGCGCGTGCTCTGGGTGGTGTCCTGCACTGCTCGTCTGGAGCTGCGCCGCGCCCTGACAAAGCGGCTGGGCCGGACGCTGGGCGGCAGGGTGCGGCTGATGAGCTGCGAGCAGCTGGCCGTGCAGAATGCGCTGGGCTGGGTGGCGCTGGCTGAGTTCCGGCCCGGCCTGCTGGTACTGGACGGCTGGAGGGAGATGAGCGCAAAGGACTGGACCGACTGTGTCCAGCCGCTGTTCCGCCTCTGCCCGGGGGCAAAGCTGCTGGCTCTGGGGGAGCCGGACGCTCCGGGCGACAGCTGCCGCGCTGCCGAGGAGATGCTGGCCGACGCCATCGTGGAGCCGCTGGCGCTGGGCGGGGCGATGGCCGAGGGTCTGCTGCCCATGCCGGCCTCCTATACGGCTCTGCTCTGGCCGCTGGAAGATGCGCTGGCCCGCCTCCGTGCCGAGGTGAAGAACCTCCATCTGCCGGGCTGCCCTGACCCAAACGCCGAGAAATATCAGGCTCTGAGCCTCGCCGTAGAGAAGCTTCCGCCGGTGGAACAGCTGCTGGCGCAGTGGCTCCCGGATGCTGCCGGGCGGTATCTTGTCCTCTGCGAGGATGATGCAGCGGCGGCGCAGACCGCAGAGCAGGCCGAGAAGCTGTTTGGTGCAGGAACACATATTTATAAGGATGCAGAAGGCTTTGCGGCCGACGAAGCGGCCACCCTCCGGCTGCTGGTCTGTGCCAACGGCCCGGCGGTGCAGGCTCCTCTGGCCGGGATCTCGGGCGTGGTGCTGGTGCGCCGCAGCGCTGGACCGGCCGCATACCGGCAGATGCTGGCCCGCGCCCTTGCAGCCTGCGGCAGTGTGCCGGTGGCAGAGCTGAGCGCGGCCTTTGAGGCGCTGACCTGTGTGCAGCAGCTGCGGAAGGAGTGCAGCGCAGCGGGGGCAGAAGCCTTCCCGCTGGAAGAGCCTCTCTCTGCCTGCCGCCGGGCTTACCGGCAGCTCCGCCGCGCGCTGGACTCCGACTGGGAGCGCTATTATGCCGCCGCAAAGCAGATGACGGCAGAGGGAAAGACGCTGGACGTGCCTCGCTCCTACCGCTTTGGGGGCGTGGCCGTGGGCCGCTGGCTGGAAAACCAGCGCCTTGTCCGGGCCGGAAAGAAAAAGGGACGCCTCACCGCCGAGCAGGCCGCCCGGCTGGACAAAATCGGCATGAACTGGAAAAAGCGGCTCGAGCTGGCGTGGGAGAACGGCTGTGCTTCGGCCCGGCGGTACCGCGGCAGCCACAGCGACCTGCTGGTGCCGGTCCATTATAAGGATAAGGACGGCTTTGCGCTGGGCGAGTGGATCGTCTACAACCGCCAGCGCTATCTGAGCGGGAACCTGCCGCCAGACCGCGTCGAACGCCTCGAGGCACTGGGCATGGTGTGGGACACCGGCAGCATCCTCTGGGAGAAGAGCTATGCCGCCGCCGTCCAGTATTATCTGGAAAATCACACGCTGGAAATTCCCGTCAAGTACGTCACACCGGACGGCATGGCGCTGGGCGTCTGGCTGGGCAGTCAGCGTGCCGCTTATAAAGAAGGTGTGCTGACCGACGCCCAGATCGAAAAGCTGGAAGCGCTGGGAGTGGACTGGACGAACCGGAACGACCGCAAGTGGCAGACCGCCTACGAGGCCGCCGTGAAGTACCACGCCGCCCACGGGAACCTCGACGTCCCCACCGAGTACACCGACGAAGACGGCATCCTGCTGGGCAAGTGGGTGTCCCGCCAGCGGTACGCATGGCAGAACCCCGAGCGCAGCAGCGCCCGGGTGACGCCGGAGCGGAAAGCCCTGCTGGACGAGCTGGGCATGAACTGGGAAAAGACCGACTCATGGCAGCACCGCTACGAGCTGGCCGTGGAATACAAAAAGGAGCACGGCAGTCTGGCCGTTCCGGCCCAGTACCGGACGGAGGACGGCATCTGGCTGGGCAGCTGGCTGTCCCGTCAGAAGCAGATGCTGCGGGAGGGCAAAAAGCTCTCCGCCGAGCGCCGCGCGGCCCTGAAAGAGCTGTTCAAGGGCGAAAAAGGCCGACGCCTCAGCGTCCCGGTGCCGCCCGCGTACAGCGTGCGGGAGCAGAACTGGCTGGACAACTACCAGAGCGCCAGGCTCTACGCCGAGAAGAAGGGCAGCCTCCTCGTGCCTGCCGGATACGTGGACGAGAACGGCTTCCGTCTGGGCGTCTGGATCTCGAACCTCCGGGCTGCCCGCAAGGCCCGGCCCGGCTCGTTCCAGGTGACGCCGGAGCATATCGCTCTGCTGGATGCCATCGGGATGCAGTGGGACGCCCGGGAGGCCAAGTGGGCCGGGGCGTTCCGCCGTGCCGAAGAGTACTGCGCCGCCCACGGCAATCTGCTGGTGCCGGTGAACTATAAGACCGAAGACGGCTTCTGCCTCGGCGACTGGGTCCGCCGGATGCGCGAAAACTACGCCTGTGCCGAGAAAAAGCTGACGGCGGAGCGCATCGCAAAGCTCGAAGCGCTGGGCATGGTCTGGACCGTGCCGCAGGAGGGCTGAGATATTGCATTTTAGGGCGGAGTGTGGTATACTTCACCTCGTCTGAATAGAAAACAGCAGGTGCCTGCCGCCGGGGTCTCGTCCCCAGCCGGGAGGATAAAAGGGAAGCGGGTGCGAGTCCCGCGCGATCTCGTCACTGTGATAAGGGAGTCCGCTGCCTTGGCGCTCAGCGCCGGTCACTGGAGGCTTTGCCTCTGGGAAGGCGGCAGCGGGCGGTGAGCTTTCAGTCAGGAAACCTGCCCGCTGTTGGTACAGGAGCGTCCGGCTCCGGATCACGAGGAATTGGTCGTACCAAAAAGCCCGAACATTCAAAGGGTCTTTTTGCTGTGCCTTCCGCGCGGTGAAAAGGCTCTTTTTTCGTTTGAGCTGGCCCCCGTTTCGTACCCTTTCTATCGGAAACGTACATTCCACACAACAGAAAGGACTCAAACAATGCGTAAGGCAACCAACAAGAACTGGCAGCGCGTCACCGCCGCTGCCGCCGCACTGGCCCTGTGTGCCGGTGTCCTCACCGGCTGCGGTGCATCTTCTTCCACTGCCGCCGGCAGCACCGCCGCAAGCTCTGCCGCCGCCAGCGAAGTGAGCAGCGAGGAGGCTGATGAAATGGCAGCAAAGAATGTGGCAGACCTCATCGACGCCATCTATGTGCAGGAGCGCAACGAGAACACCGACGCTCAGTGCGAGGCTGCAAAGGCAGCATGGGATGCTCTGACCGACACCCAGAAGGAGATGGTCGAGGGTGAAGAGGCTGACCCCGATTACTTTGGCCGCGACACCGGCGACGCCTCCAAGGACGACGCCCGCAACCAGGACAATATCGGCGACAAGGAGATCCTGGTCGTCAGCTTCGGCACCTCCTTCAACGACAGCCGCGCAGCGGACATCAAGGGCATCGAGGACGCCATCCAGGCCGCATATCCCGACTGGTCTGTCCGCCGTGCCTTCACCGCACAGATCATCATCAACCATGTTCAGGCCCGTGACGGCGAGAAGATCGACAACATGGAGCAGGCTCTGGAGCGCGCTGTTGCCAACGGCGTGAAGGATCTGGTCGTCCAGCCCACCCATCTGATGCATGGCGCTGAGTACGACGAGATGATGGAGATGGTGGACAGCTACCGCGATCAGTTCGAGTCCGTCGCCATCGCCGAGCCTCTGCTGGGCGAGGTGGGTAGCGATGCCACCGTCATCAACGCCGACAAGGAAGCTGTCGCCAAGGCCATCACCGCCGAGGCCGTCAAGACCGCCGGTTTCGACAGTCTGGACGCCGCTGCTAAAGACGGCACCGCCTTCGTCTTTATGGGCCACGGCACCTCTCACACCGCAAAGGTGAGCTACAGCCAGATGCAGTCTCAGATGAACGCTCTGGGCTACAAGAACGTCTTCATCGGCACCGTCGAGGGCGAGCCGGAGGAGACTGCCTGCGAGAACGTCATCGAGGCTGTCAAGGCCGCCGGTTACACCAAGGTCGTCCTGCGTCCCCTGATGGTCGTTGCAGGTGACCACGCCAACAACGATATGGCTGGCGACGACGAGGATTCCTGGAAGAGCCAGTTCGAGGTCTCCGGCGAATTCGACGCTGTCGATTGCCAGATCGCAGGTCTGGGCGAGGTCGCTGACATCCAGCAGCTCTACGTCGCACACACCAAGGCCGCTGTCGATTCCCTGAACGGCTGATCCTGATTCTATCATTGCCCGGAAAGGAGTGCCTTTTCGGGCAATTTCTTTTTCGGCCTGCTTTGAATTCGGGCCATTGCGTGTTATAATCTTTTCTGTAAAATAGATACTTCGAGGTATATCATCATGAAACTGAACCATAAATTTGCTCTTCTGCTGGCCGGCGCTGTGCTGGCTGGTTCTCTCACCGGCTGCGGCGCATCCAGCGCCCCGGCCAGCTCTGCCGCTTCCTCCGAGGCTGCGGCTTCCTCCGCCGTGAGCGAGGCAGCTTCCGAACCGGCGGCAGAGGCCGCTCTGCCCGACGGCGTCTACACCGCCGACTTTGACACCGACAGCTCCATGTTCCATGCCAACGAGGCCAATGACGGCAAGGGGACTCTGACCGTGAAGGACGGTCAGATGACCTTCCACGTCAGCCTCGTCTCCAAGAAGATCGTCAACCTCTACGTCGGCATGGCCGCTGACGCCGAGGCCCACGAGGGGGACTGGCTCCAGCCCACCACCGACACCGTCACCTACTCCGACGGCCTGTCCGATGAGGTCTACGGCTTCGACATCCCGGTGGAGGCTCTGGACACGGACTTCCAGCTGGCCATCCTCGGCTCCAAGGGCAAGTGGTACGACCATACCGTCCGTGTCGCCAACGCCCAGCCTGCTGCGGCGGAAGCACCTGCCGACGGCACCTACACCTGCGACGTGACCCTCGAGGGCGGCTCTGGCCGTGCCACCGTGGACAGCCCTGTGGCCCTGACCGTGGCCGACGGCAGGATGACCGCCACCATCGTCTGGTCCAGCCCCAACTACGACTATATGCTGGTGGACGGCGAAAAGTATCTGCCCACCAACACCGAGGGCAACTCCACCTTCGAGATCCCCGTCACTGCTCTCGACACCCCGCTGGATGTGGTGGGCGATACCGTCGCCATGAGCACCCCGCATGAGATCGAGTATACGCTGACCTTCGCCTCTGCATCCCTGACCGAGGCAAAGTAACGATGAAACGCCGCAATTTCCTGAAAGCCCTGCCTGCCGCCGCCCTCACCCTTGCGGGCTGCGGGCAGAACAAGACTGCCCCGGCCAATACGGCCTCTCTCGTGTTCGACCACAGCTATCCGCTGGACTATGCCACCCAGTTTTCCGCCGACTGCTATGAGGGCGGCTATGTGATGATCGACATCCCGGACACCGGGCGGTTCCTCGTCGTCCCTGAAGGGGCCGCCGAGGTGGACGACCTGCCCGAGGACGTCGTGGTGCTGCGCCAGCCGCTGGATCATATTTATCTCGTCTCCACCTCGGTGATGGACCTCTTCGTCCATCTGGACGCCCTGGACAGCATCGCCCTCTCCGGCACGAAGGCCGAGGGCTGGTATGTGGAAGAAGCCAGACAGGCCATGCAGGAGGGCCGCATCGCCTACGCGGGCAAGTACAGCGCCCCGGACTATGAGCGCATCCTTGCCGCCGGCTGCACCCTCGCCATCGAGAACACCATGGTGCTCCACGACCCCGAGGTCAAGGAGCAGCTGGAAAAGTTCGGCGTGCCGGTCCTCATCGAGCGCTCGAGCTACGAGAGCGGCCCGCTGGCCCGGATGGAGTGGCTCAAGCTCTACGGCATCCTGCTGAATAAGACTGAGATGGCGGAAGAGGTCTTCCGCCAGAAGGTGGAGCAGGTGGCCCCTATCCTCGAGCAGGAGAACACCGGCAAGACCGCGGCCTTCTTCTCCATCACCACGAATAACCTCATCACCGTCCGCCGCACCAGCGACTATGTGGCTCAGATGGTGGAGATGGCCGGCGGCGTCTACATCTTCGACGACCTCGAGGGGGAGACGTCGGCCCAATCCACCATCAAGCTGCCGCTGGAGACGTTCTACGCCCGGGCCAGGGACGCCGACGTCCTCATCTACAACAGTACCATCGAGGGCGTGATGGAGACCCGTGACCAGCTCATCGAAAAATGCCCGATGCTGGCAGATTTCAAGGCCGTCCAGTCCGGCGACTGCTGGTGTACGGCTCAGAGCCTCTTCCAGCAGAGCATGGAGCTGGCCGACCTCATCTCGGATATGAACCTCGTCTTCACCGAGGGCTCGCCCGACCCGGCGTCCCTCCGTTTCTTACAGCGCATCGTATAAAAGGAGCTTTGTCATGACCACCACCCGCCGCCTCAGCCTCGCGTACCTCGCCCTCACGGCGGGGGTCGCGGTGCTGTTTGCACTCAACCTGTTCTGGGGCAGTGTGTCCCTGACGCCCGGCGCGGTGGCGGCGGCTCTGCTGGGCCGGGGCGAAGATGCGCTGGCCGTGGGCATCGTGCTCCAGCTCCGTCTGCCCCGGGCGGTCATGGTCGTGCTGCTGGGCGCGGCCCTCTCGGCGGCGGGCTACCTCCTGCAGACCTTCTTCGCCAACCCCATCGCCGGCCCCTTCGTCATGGGCGTGTCCAGCGGCGCAAAACTGGCGGTGGCCCTGACGATGGTGGTGTTTTTACAGCAGGGGCTGCTCACCGGATCGGCCACCCTCATCATCGCCGCCTTTGCAGGCTCGATGGCGGCTATGGCCTTTGTGCTGGTGGTGGCCCGGCGGGTGCCGCGGATGAGCATCCTCGTCATCTGCGGCATCATGATCGGTTATATCTGCTCGGCTGTCACCGACATCGTGGTGACTTTCGCTCAGGACTCCAACATCGTCAACCTCCACAACTGGTCGATGGGCAGTTTTTCCGGCATGACCTGGGCCAACGTGGGTGCAGCAGCCTGCGTGGTGCTGCCCGCGCTGGCGGCGGCGTTCCTGCTCTCGAAGCCCATGGCGGCCTACCAGATGGGCGAGAGCTACGCCAGGAGCGTCGGCGTGCCGGTGCGGGCCTTCTCGACGGCCCTCGTGCTGCTTTCCAGCCTGCTTTCCGCCTGCGTGACGGCCTTTGCAGGCCCCATCTCCTTTGTGGGCATCGCGGTGCCGCATCTGGTCAAGAACCTGCTGGGCAGCGCAAAGCCCCTTTATGTCCTGCCGGGCTGCTGTCTGGGCGGGGCAGCGTTCTGCCTGCTCTGCGACCTCATCGCCCGCAGCCTGTTCGCGCCCACTGAGCTGTCCATCAGCTCGGTGACGGCAGTTTTCGGTGCGCCGGTGGTCATCTGGCTGCTGGTGCGCCGCCAGACACAGGAGGGCCGGGAATGAGCGATCCGAAATTCTACTGCTGCGCCGAGGACCTTGCCATCGGCTACGGCAAAACGCCCCTGATGGAGCACATCGACCTCGGCGTCGGGAAGGGGACTATCCTCACCCTCATCGGCCCCAACGGCGCGGGAAAATCCACCTTGCTCAAGACGCTGGCAGCGCAGCTGGCCCCCCAGGGAGGCGCTGTCCTGCTGGACGGTAAAAATCTCGCGGACTACTCCGGCACGGAGCGCGCCCGCAAAATGGCTCTGATGGTGCCTCACACCCGCCGCACCGAGCTGACCACCTGCTTCGAGATGGCGTCCGCCGGGCGCTACCCCTACACGGGGCGGCTGGGCGTCCTCTCGGCAGAAGATAAGCGCCAGGTCCACGCCGCGCTGGCCCTCGTGGGGGCCGAGGCGCTGGCGGGCCGGGACTTCAACCGCATCAGCGACGGCCAGCGCCAGCGCGTCCTGCTGGCTCGGGCCATCTGCCAGCAGCCGGAGCTGATATTATTGGACGAGCCTACGTCTTTTCTTGACATCAAGGGAAAGGCTGAATTGCTGGCCATCCTGAAAAGCCTCGCCCGCGACAAGAAGATGGCCGTCATCCTGAGCCTCCACGAGCTGGAGCTGGCGCAGAAAGTTTCCGACAAGGTCGTCTGCGTCTCGGCGGCGGGCGTCTCGGACGTCATGACGCCGGAAAAGGCCTTTGCCCGGGAAAACATCTGCAAAATTTATGCTCTGACCGATGAGCAGTACGCATTCCTCTACGGCGAAGAAAAAGCGCCGGAGGAAAAGCGCCCGCTCTTTGAGCACTACGTCCGCAGCGGCCAGAAGCTCCTGCGCTGCGGCTATACCACCGGCACCTGTGCGGCGCTGGGCGCGGCGGGCGCGGCACGGCTGCTGCTCACCGGCAGCACCCCCGAGACGGTGGCCCTCCGTACCCCGAAGGGCATCGTGGTGGAGGTGGAACCCATCTTCTGCCGCCTGTCCGGCGAGGGGGCCGAGTGCGCCATCCGGAAGGACGGCGGCGACGATGTGGACGTGACCACCGGTCTGCCGGTCATCGCCAGTGTCGCCCTCCGGCCCGAGCTGTCCGGCGAGGTGCGCATCCACGGCGGTGAGGGCGTGGGCCGGGTGACAAAGCCCGGTCTCGACCAGCCCGTGGGCGAAGCTGCCATCAACCACGTCCCCCGGGCCATGATAAAGGAAGCGCTGGAAAAAGAGGCCGAATCTGCCGGGTACGCGGGCGGCTTTGACGTCACCATCTCCATCGAGGGCGGGGCTGAAACTGCGAAGCGCACCTTCAACCCCCACATGGGCGTGGAAGGGGGACTCAGCGTCCTCGGCACCAGCGGCATCGTCGAGCCCATGAGCCAGCAGGCCATCCTCGACACCATCCAGCTGGAAATGGGGCAGGCGGCGCTCCGGGCGGTCAGCCCCCGGCGGCTCATCCTCGCCCCGGGCAACTACGGCCTCGACTATCTCCACGAGAAGATGCCCGCCCTAAAGAATATCCCGGTGGTCAAGACCTCGAACTTCATCGGGGATACGATGGATATGGCGGCGGCATCCCACTTCGAAGAGGTGGTGCTGGTGGGCCACATCGGCAAGCTGGTCAAACTGGCGGGCGGCGTCATGAACACTCACTCCCGCACAGCCGACTGCCGCACCGAGCTGCTCTGCGCCCACGCCGCCCTCTGCGGCGCGTCCCGGGACGTCTGCGCGGCCCTGATGAACGCGGCCACCACCGACGCCTGCATGGAGATCTTAGACAAAGCAGAGATGAGAGAACCGGTGCTGTCCAGTCTGCTGGACGCCATCCAGCTCCACCTCGACCGCCGCGCCGCCGGGGCGTTCCGGGTGGGCGCGGTGCTCTTCTCGAATCAATACGGCCCGCTGGGCCAGACCAGAACTGCAAAGGAGCTGCTGGACGAATGGAAAAACGGATAGGCACTTTTTACGGCGTCAGCGTCGGCCCGGGCGACCCCGAGCTCATGACCCTGCAGGCGGTCCGCCGCCTCGAAAACTGCCCGGTCATCGCCGCGCCCCAAACCCCGAAGGGCGGGATGCTGGCGCTGGACATCGCAAAAGGTGCGGTGGATCTGAGCGGCAAGACCATCCTGCCGCTGCGCTTCGCCATGAGCCTTGACCCGGCGGTGCAGAAAGCCGCCCACATCGAGGCGGCCCGGGCCGTGAAAGAATATCTCGACGCCGGGCAGGATGTCGCCATGCTCAACCTCGGCGACGTGTCCGTCTACGCCACGTTCGGCTACCTGCAGGAGATCTTGGAGGCCGAGGGCTGCAAGACCGTGATGCTCCCCGGCGTGACGAGCTTCTGTGCCGCTGCGGCCCGGCTGGGCCAGTCCCTGACGGGCGGCATGGAGCAGCCGCTGACCATCGCCCCGGGGCGCTGCGCCGCTGAGGTGCTGGCCGCACCGGGCGCGAAAGTGCTGATGAAATCGGGCCGTCAGCTGCCCGAGACGCTGGCCGCTCTGGCCGACGCCGGGCTTCTGAGCCGGAGCGCGATGGTCTGTAACTGCGGCCTGCCGAACGAGGAGGTCTGGCCCGACCTGGCCGATTACGACCCGGCCCGGTCGGCGGGCTATTTCGCAACGATTTTGGTGAAGGAGGGGTAAGATATGGTCCATTTTGTAGGAGCCGGGCCGGGCGCGCCCGACCTCATCACCCGGCGGGGCGCGGCCCTGCTGGCCGATGCCGACTGCATCATCTACGCGGGCAGTCTCGTCAACCCGGCCCTGCTGGGGCTGGCGAAGCCCGGCTGTGCCATCTATAACAGCGCCGAGATGACGCTGGAACAGGTGCTGGACACCATCCGCGCCACCGAAAAGGCCGGCGGCACCACGGTCCGCCTCCACACCGGCGACCCCTGCCTCTACGGGGCCATCCGGGAGCAGATGGACGCGCTGGATGCCGATGGCATCCCTTATGACGACACCCCGGGCGTGTCCAGCTTCTGCGGCGCGGCGGCGGCGCTCTGTGCCGAGTACACCCTGCCCAACGTGAGCCAGACCGTCATCATCACCCGGATGGAGGGCCGCACTCCTGTTCCTGAGACCGAACAGCTGGCAAAGCTGGCCGCTCACGGGGCTACCATGGTCATCTTCCTCTCCATCGGGCTGGTGGACAAAGTCCGGCAGGCCCTTCTCGAGAGCGGCGGCTACCGCCCCGATACCCCTGCCGCTGTGGTCTATAAGGCCACCTGGCCCGAGCAGAAGGTGGTGCGCTGCACCGTCTCCACACTGGCCGAGGAGACCCGCAAAAACGGCATCACCAAGACCGCCCTCATCGTCGTAGGCGACTTTCTGGGCGAAAACTACGAGCGCAGCAAGCTTTACGACCCCGCCTTTACCACCGAGTTCCGGCAGGGGACGGAGGCCGGGCAGTGAGCCGGGCATATCTGGCCTTCACCGCAAAGGGCGAAGCGCTGGCCCATCGGCTGGCGGAAGCTTTGCCCGGCAGCGTGAGCCGCTGCGGCGGAGACGTGACCCTGAAAGGCTGGACGGCGGAGCATTTTGCACAGGATGAGGCCCTGATTTTTGTAGGAGCTGTGGGCATCGCGGTGCGGGCCATCGCGCCCCACTGCAGGAGCAAGGCCGCCGACCCGGCGGTGGTGGTCGTGGACGAGGGCGGGAACTTCGCCGTGCCGCTCCTGTCGGGCCATCTGGGCGGTGCCAACGCGCTGGCCCGGGCGCTGGCGGGCATCTGCGGCGCGGTGCCGGTCATCACGACGGCCACCGACGTCAACGGCCTCTTCGCCGTGGACCTCTGGGCCAAGGCCCAGAACTGCGCTGTCCTTGAGCCGGAGCGCATCAAGCGGGTCAGCGGCGCCCTGCTGGCCGGGCAGACTGTCCGGTACTGGTCGCCGTGGCCGGTGGCGGGGGAGCCCCCCGCCGGAGTGAAAAAGGCTGACCCACCCGAAGCCGCCGACTTCGCCCTGACCCTCACGCCGCAAGGCAAGGCGCTCCACCTCGTCCCCCGCATCGGGGTGCTGGGGGTGGGGTGCCGCCGCGGCACGACGGCGCAGCAGCTGGAAGAAGCCTTTGCAGCGTTCTGTGCCGCGTCCGGTCTCAGCCCGGCGGCGGTCTGCGCAGCCGCCAGCATCGACCTGAAAAAAGATGAGCCGGGGCTTGCAGCGTTCTGCAAAGCCCACGGCTGGCCCATCACGTTCTATCCGGCCGACGAACTGCGGGCCGTGCCGGGACAGTTCACCCCGTCGGCCTTTGTGGCAAGTGTCACCGGCGTGGACAACGTCTGTGAACGCTCGGCGGTAAAAGCCTCGGGCGGGACGCTCCTTCTGCCCAAAACGGCAGGCGGCGGCGTGACGCTGGCGCTGGCCGTCCGCCCCTTTGCACCCGATTGGAGGACAGAGCAATGAGTGAGAGTAAAAAGACCGTGTTCGTCGTGGGGCTTGGCCCCGGCGGCGGACAGTTTCTGACCGTGCAGGCGCAGAGCGCCTTGCAGCAGGCCGAGGTGTTGTGCGGCTATACGGTCTATATCGACCTTGTGCGCCCCCTCTACCCGGAAAAAGAGTGCTACACCACCGGCATGACCCGGGAGATCGACCGCTGCCGCTGGGCGCTGGATACCGCCCGGGCGGGCCGGGACGTGGCGCTGGTCTGCTCCGGTGATGCCGGGGTCTACGGCATGGCCAGCCCGCTGCTGGAGCTGGCCGAAGAGTACCCGGACGTCAACGTGGAGGTCGTCCCCGGCCTGACCGCCGCCCTCAGCGGCGGGGCGGTGCTGGGTGCGCCGCTGGCCCACGATTTCTGCGTCATCTCGCTGTCGGACCGCCTCACGCCGTGGGAGGTCATCGAAAAGCGGCTGGCCTGCGCCGCTCAGGGCGATTTCGCACTGGCGCTGTACAATCCCTCCTCCAAGGGCCGCCCGGATTATCTGCGCCGGGCTGTGGACATCCTGCTGGCGAACGGCAAAGCCCCGGACACCCTCTGCGGTTCTGTGCGGAACATCGGCCGGGAAGGGCAGGAAAAGCACATCCTGCCCCTCAGCCAGCTCCGGGACACTGAGGTGGATATGTTCACCACCGTCTTTGTGGGCAACGCCGCCACCCGCGCGCTGAGCGGGCGGATGGTCACGCCGAGGGGGTACCGCCGATGAACGTCGTCGTTTTCAGCGGCACCACCGAGGGGCGGGAGCTTTCCCGCCAGCTGGCGGCGCTGGGCATCGAAGTCACCGTCAGCGTGGCCACCCCGCTGGGGCAGGAAGAGCAGGGGAGCACCTCCGGCGTCACCGTCCGGTGCGGGCGGCTCCTGCCCGATGAGATGGCTGCGCTCTTGGGGAATGCCGCCCTCTGCATCGACGCCACCCACCCCTACGCGGTGGAGGCGACCAAAAACATCAAAGCAGCGGCAGAAAAGGCCGGGGTGGAATACCTCCGCCTGCTGCGTCCGGCCAGTCCGCTGCCGGAAAACTGTCTCGTCTTTGAGAGCGCAAAGCAGGCCGCCGAGGCGCTGGCCGCAGAAGAGGGGAATCTTCTGCTGGCCACCGGGGCCAAGGAACTGGCGCAGTTTGCGGCCATCCCGCCCGAGCGGCTCTACCCCCGCGTCCTGCCCACGCTGGAAAGCATCGCGGCCTGTGAGGCGGCGAACATCCCCCACCGCAACATCATCGCCATGCAGGGCCCCTTCAGCTTTGCCCTCAATCAGGCCATGATGGAGCAGTTCCATATCCGCTGGCTCGTCACAAAGGACGGCGGCGCAGCCGGAGGCTTCGACGAAAAAGCCGCCGCTGCCTCTGCCGCCGGGGCGCAGCTGGTGGTCATCCGCCGCCCGCCCGAGCATGGCGAGACGGCTTCCGAGGTGCTGAAACGCTGCAAGGAGATGATAAGATGAACGTGACACTCATCGGCATGGGCTCCGGCCAGCCGGAGAACCTGACCCTTCAGGGTCTGGCCGCACTGCGGCAGGCCGACCTCATCCTGGGCGCACGGCGTCTGCTGGCAGTTCTGCCTGCCGGCTGCACCGAGAACCGCGCCGCCGCCTACCGCCCCGACGAGGTGGCAGAGCTGCTGCAGACCTCCGGCGCAGAGAACGCCGTGCTGGTCTACAGCGGCGACACCGGCTTTTACTCCGGCGCGTCCTCCATGATGGAAAAGCTGGAGGCCCTCGGCGTCCGCGCCCGGGTGCTGCCCGGCCTTTCCAGCATCCAGCTGCTGGCGGCGGCGCTGGGCCGTCCGTGGCAGGGGTGGAACCTTGTTTCGGCCCATGGCCGCACCTGCGACCCGGTGGCCGAGTGTATGCAGGGCAGACCCACCTTCTTCCTCACCGGCGGCAGCGAAGACCCCGCCACCCTCTGCGCCCAGCTGGCGGCAGAGGGCTTCGGGGATGTGCAGGGCGTCGTGGGCCAGTGCCTCGGCACACCGGAAGAAAAGCTCTTCCGCGGCAGCGTCAAAGAGCTGGCCGCAGGCCGGTTCAACAGCCTGAGCGTCCTTCTTGTGGAGGCGGTGGAGGGACTGCCCCGCCGCACCCCGGGTCTGCCGGACGAAGCCTTCGAGCGGGGCGACGTTCCCATGACCAAGCAGGAAGTCCGGGCCGCTGTGCTGGCGAAGCTGGCCGTCCGCCCGGAAGACATCCTGTGGGACGTGGGGGCCGGGACGGGCAGCGTCAGCGTGGAGCTGGCATTGGCCGCGCCCCGGGGCCGGGTCTACGCAGTGGAGTGCAGGCCGGAGGGCTGTGCGCTCATCAAAGCCAACCGCGAAAAATTCAGGACCCGGAACCTCGTCCTCGTGGAGGGGCTTGCCCCCGCAGCGCTTTCGGACCTGCCCGCGCCGGACGCTGTTTTCATCGGCGGCAGCAAGGGCAGCCTTGCCGCCATCGTGGACGCCGCGCTGGATAAGAACCCCGACGCCCGTATCTGCGTGTCGGCCATCGCCCTCGAGACCCTTTCGGCGGCGGTGGCCGCGCTGACGGCCAAAGGCCGAACCGTGCAGGTGAGCCAGATCGCCGTCAGCCGGGCAAAAGCCGTGGGCGGGCTGCACCTCATGATGGCCCAGAACCCCATCTACCTCATCACAGGAGAATGACATGATACAGTTTCTGCTGGCGGCGCCCCGCTCGGGCAGCGGCAAGACCACCATGACCTGCGCCCTGCTCATGGCCCTCAAACGGCGGGGCTGTGCGCCCTGCGCCTTCAAGAGCGGGCCAGACTACATCGACCCCATGTTCCACCGGGCAGTGCTGGGGGTGGAGAGCCGCAGCCTCGACCTCTTTTTCTCTGCGCCCGAGACGGTGCGCACCCTCTACGCGAGGGGTGCCGCCGGACACGGTGCGGCGGTGTGCGAGGGAGCCATGGGCTTTTATGACGGCCTCGGCGGCGTCAGCGACAGGGCCAGCGCGTGGCATCTGGCCGACACGCTGGGTCTGCCGGTGCTGCTGGTGGTGGAGCCGAAGGGTCAGAGCCTGACGCTGGCCGCAGAGCTGAAGGGGCTCGACAGCTTCCGCACTCCCAGCCACATCGCAGGCATCCTGCTGAACAACTGCACGGCCCGGATGCACGCTCTGCTGGCCCCGATGCTGGAAAAAGAGACGGGTCTGCCGGTGCTGGGCTTTCTGCCGAAACTCCCGGAGGCCGTCATCGGTTCCCGCCATCTGGGTCTCTACACGGCGGCGGAAGTGGAAAATTTACAGCAGAAGCTGGCCCTTCTGGCCGACGCGGCAGAGGAGCACATCGACTGGCCCCGCCTGCTGGCCCTCTGCGAAAAGGAGCCGCCCGCCCTGCTGGAAAAAGCCCCCCAGCCTCCGGCCCGCGTCCGCATCGCCGTGGCGCAGGACGAAGCGTTCTGCTTTATCTACGCCGAGACGCTGGAGGCCTTCCGGGACGCCGGGGCAGAGGTGGTCTTTTTCAGCCCCCTCCGCGACACGGCTCTGCCGGAAAACATCGGCGGGCTGTATCTGCCCGGCGGCTACCCGGAACTTCACGCAAGAGAATTGAGTGAAAATACCTCGCTTCTGCGCGAGATAAAGCAAAAGATCGAGTCCGGTCTGCCCACGGCGGCCGAGTGCGGGGGCTTCCTCTATCTGGGGCAGAGCCTCACGGACGCCGGGGGGCAGAGCTGGCCGATGGCGGGCGTCCTGCCGGGCGAAGCAAAAGATGCCGGACGTCTCGTCCGCTTCGGCTACGCCGCGCTGAGCGCAGACTCGGACAGTATGCTCTTCCGGGCCGGGGAGAGCTTTCCCATCCACGAATTCCACCACTGGGATTCCACCGCCAACGGCACGGCCCTTGCGGCAAAAAAGCCGGTGGGCGGCGCAGAGTGGCGGTGCGGATTTGTAAACGAGCATTTCTATGCGGGCTTCCCGCATTTGTACTGGGCGGGTACGCCCCTGCCGCAGCGCTTTGCCGCCGCGGCTGAAAATTACAGGAGAGACCATGACTGAGACAGAACTCGCCGCCCTCTGTGCGGCCATCACGCCGCCGGACGAAGCCGCCCGGGCGGCGGCGCACGCCCACTGGGCCAGCCTTGCAAAGCCGCTGGGCGGGCTGGGCGGATTGGAAACGACCATCGAGGATGCCGCCGCCCTCACCGGCAGCGCAAAGCTGGATATTTCCCGCCGGGCGGTGCTGGTGCTCTGCGCCGATAACGGTGTGGTGGCCCAGGGCGTCAGCCAGACCGACAGCAGTGTGACCCGCGCCGTGGCTGAGAACCTCGCCGCCCGCCGCACCAGCGTCTGCCGGATGGCACAGACCGCCCGGTGCGAGGTGGTGCCGGTGGATATGGGCATCGCGGGCGACCCGGTCCCGGGCGTCCTCGACTGCCGCATCGCCCCCGGCACAGCGGATTTCACCCTCGGCCCGGCTATGAGCCGGGCTGAGGCCGTGGAAGCCATCGGCAGGGGCATCCGGCTGGTGCAGGAGCAGAAGAAAGCGGGCGTCGGCCTGCTGGCCACCGGTGAGATGGGCATCGGCAACACCACGACGTCCAGCGCCGTGGCCGCTGTGCTGCTGAGCCAGCCCGTCGAAGGGATGACGGGCCGGGGCGCGGGCCTTTCGGACGAGGGACTTGCCCGGAAGATCGACGCCATCCATCGCGGCATCGCAAAAAATCAGCCCGACTCTGCCGATGCACTGGACGTGCTGGCAAAGCTGGGCGGTTTCGATATTGCCGGGCTCTGCGGCGTCTTCCTCGGCGGTGCGCTGGAAGGTGTGCCGGTGCTGGCCGACGGTTTCATCAGCTGTGTGGCGGCGCTCTGCGCTGTCCGGCTCTGCCCGGCGGCGGCCAAGGCTGTTTTTGCAAGCCACTGCTCCACCGAGCCGGCCGCAAAGCTGGTGCTGGACGCGCTGAACAAAAAAGCCCTCATCACGGCGGGCCTGCATCTGGGCGAAGGCACCGGCGCGGTGGCCGCCATCCCGCTGTGGGATATGGCGCTGGCCGTCTACGATGGCTGTTATTCCTTTGAAGAGGGCGGCATCGAAGCCTACACGCCGCAGGGGGGTGCGGGATGCTGACGCTGGTGCTCGGCGGCGCGGCCAGCGGCAAGAGCGCCTACGCCGAGAGCCTTGTGCTCAAGACCGGCCTGCCCCGCTATTACCTCGCCACCATGCAGGTCTGGGATGCCGAGTGCGCCGCCCGGGTGGAAAAGCACCGGAAAATGCGGGCGCAAAAGCAGTTCGAAACGCTGGAATGCCCGCTCCACCTCGACCGTCTGCCCCTGCCCGGCCGGGGGACCGTCCTGCTGGAAGACCTCGGCAACCTCGTCGCCAACGAGCTTTACAGCCCCGGCGGGGCAGGAAAGCACACCGCCGAGGCCGTTTTGGCCGGGCTGGAACGCCTCGCCGCCGGGTGCGATGACCTTATCGTCGTATCGAACGAGGTGTTCAGCGGCGGTGCCGACTACGCAGGCGACACCGACCAGTATCTGCTGGCGCTGGCGCAGGTGAACAACGCTTTCGCCGCCCGGGCGGACAACGTCTGCCGGGTGGTCTGCGGCCTGCCGGTGTACTACAAAGGGGGAGAAAAGCTGTGACTGTTTTGCAGACCATCGCGGTGGCCTTTGCGATGTTTTCGGCCCTGCCGGTGCCGCAGTTCGAGTGGAACGAAAAAAATATGCGGTACGCCATGTGCGCTTTCCCCCTCATCGGGCTGGTGTGCGGCGGGCTGTGGTGCCTCTGCGGCGTCCTGCCCCTGCCGGGGCTGGCCCGGGCGGCGGCGTTCTGCCTCGTGCCGGTGGCCATCACCGGCGGCATCCATCTCGACGGCTACGCCGACACTTCGGACGCCCTCTCGAGCTACGGCGACCGCGAAAAAAAGCTTGAGATCCTGAAAGACTCCCACTGTGGGGCCTTCGCTGTCATCCGGCTGTGCTGCTACTTTGTGGCCTACTTCGGCCTCTGCGGCAGTGTGCGGTTCACGCCCCGGGCGGGCCTGTGCTGGACGCTGGCGCTGGTGCTGGAACGGGCGCTGTCGGGCTTTGCCGTGGCGGCGTTCCCGCTGGCGAAGGACACCGGCCTCGCCCACACCTTCGCCACAGCGGCCGACAAGCAGACCGTCCGCCGCTTCCTCTGCGGCCTGTCGGCTCTGCTCATCCTGGCGCTGACGGCGCTGGGCGGCGGCGGGCTGGCGGCAGCAGCGCTTCTGGCACTGTGGCGCTATGATTTCGTGGCAAAAAAGCAGTTTGGCGGCATCACCGGCGACCTGGCCGGGTGGTTTTTACAGCGGGCCGAGCTGTGGATGCTGGCGGCGCTGGCCGTCAGCCAGTGGGGAGGAGTGCTGTAAATGATGTTCATTACAGGGCCGCTCTACAGCGGCAAGCGCACCTTTGCGCGGAACTTCCGGGGCAGCGTCATCGCCGATGTGCAGGACGCCGCCGCCGAGACTCAGACCCCGGAGCAGCTCGAAACGCTGGCCCGGGAGCTGGCGGAATATGATATTGTCATCGCCACCGAGGTCGGCGGCGGTGTTGTCCCGATGGATGCTGAGGAGCGCGCCGGGCGGGAGGCCGCCGGACGGCTGGCCTGCCTGCTGGCAGAGCGCGCCGACTGCGTGGTGCAGATGTTCTGCGGCATCCCGACGGTATTGAAAGGAGAATTACCCCAATGTTGATCTATCTGCTGCGTCACGGCCTGACCGAATACAACGCCCAGAAGCGCTATCAGGGCCAGCGCGACATCCCGCTCTCGGCGGAGGGCCTGAGCCAGCTGCGCCGGGCCGACATCGACCCGAAGGTGGTCTATATCACCCCGCTGCAGCGGACGGCCCAGACGGCCCGAGTGCTCTTCCCGGAGGCAGAGCTTGTGGTCGTGAAAGACCTGCAGGAGATGTGCTTCGGCAGCTTCGAGGGCAAAAACTACGTCGAGATGGAGCACGACGCCGATTATCAGGCGTGGGTGCAGGCCAACTGCGAGAGCAAATGCCCCGACGGTGAGCGGAAGGACGACTTCTCGAACCGCATCTGCAACGCCTTCTCTGCTCTGGTGGACAAGGCGCTGGCCGACGGCGAAGAGCTGCTGGTCATCCTGGCTCACGGCGGCACCCAGATGGCGGCCATGGAGCGGTACGCCCTGCCCAGGCGCGATTATTATGCGTGGTGCGGCCCCAACGCGGGCGGCTATGTGCTGGATGCCGCCGACTGGGCCGAGAAGCGCCAGCTCCGCCTCGTGAAGACCGTGCAGTACACGAAAGACGCGGAGGCCGGCGTATGATGACCGCTTGGGCTGTGCTGGGAGGCTTCGTGCTGGATGCCATTTTCGGCGACCCGGCATGGCTGCCCCACCCGGTGGTGTACATGGGAAAAGCCATCTCCCGGCTGGAAAAATTCCTCCGCGCCCGCCTGCCCCAAACGCCTCAGGGCGAGCTGCTGGGCGGTGCGGTGCTGGCGTTCTGTCTGCCGGTGGGGACGCTGCTGTTCACGGGCCTTGTCTGCTGGGGCGCGGCGATGCTTCACCCGCTGCTGGGGCTTGCCGTTCAGATGTTCTGGTGCGGGCAGGCGCTGGCCGCAAAGGGACTGGTGCAGGAGAGCACGAATGTCTATGTCGAGCTGAAAAAAGGCAGCCTGCCCGCCGCCCGAAAGGCGGTGGGCCGCATCGTGGGCCGCGACACGGAAGCCTTGACCGCCGAGGGCGTGACCAAGGCGGCGGTGGAGACGGTGGCCGAGAACGCCAGCGACGGCGTCATTGCGCCTTTGCTTTATATGCTGCTGGGCGGTGCGCCGCTGGCCCTGACCTACAAGGCCATCAACACCATGGACAGTATGCTGGGCTACAAAAACGAAAAATATCTCTATTTTGGCCGCGCTGCTGCAAAACTGGACGATGTGGCGAACTATATCCCGAGCCGTCTGGCGGCGCTGCTCTGGATCATGGCGGCGGCGTTCACCCGCAATGACGCCAGGGGCGCGTGGCGTATCTGGCGGCGGGACCGCCGCAATCACGCCAGCCCCAACAGCGCCCAGACTGAGAGCGCCTGCGCGGGCGCGCTGGGCGTTCAGCTGGCCGGGCCGGCCTACTATTTCGGGGAGTATTATCCGAAGCCCACCATCGGCGACCCGCTGCGGCCCATCGAGCCGGAGGATATTCTGCGGGCAGATCGGATGATGTATGTAGCCAGCGGGTTTGCGCTGGCGTTTGGATGTGCGATACGGGGGTTCTTGGGATGAAACAACTGGTCCACGGCGGTGACTGGATGGGCTACCGCGAACGCTTTGGCCGCGACGCGCTGGATTTTTCGGCGAACGTCAGCCCACTCGGTCTGCCCGAAGGGGTGGCGCAGGCCATCCGGGATGCACTGCCTCTGGCCGACCGCTACCCCGACCCCCTCTGCCGCACCCTGCGGGCGGCGCTGAGCCGGGCCGAGGGTGTGCCGCAGGAGCATATCCTCTGCGGCAACGGCGCGGCGGACCTCATCTTCCGGCTGGTCTGGGCCGTAAAGCCCCATAAGGCGCTGGTGACTGCCCCGACTTTTGCCGAGTACGCCTCTGCTTTGGATACGGTGGGGTGCGAAGTGAAACGCTTCTTCCTCGATGAAACGAATGATTTCGCCCCGACGGACGCCCTCGTGGACGCCGTGGACGAGAGCATCGACATGGTGTTCCTCTGCCAGCCGAACAACCCGACGGGGCAGCTGGCCTCACCCGAGCTGGTGAAAAAGCTGCTGCGCCGGTGCGGGGAGTGCCGCACGATTTTGGCCGTAGATGAGTGCTTTCTGGACTTTCTGCCCGACGCAGACGGGTGGTCCGCAAAGCCTCTGCTGGAAAGTGGGAACCTCGTCATCCTGAAAGCTTTCACCAAGCTCTACGGCATGGCCGGCGTCCGGCTGGGTTACTGCCTCTGCGGCGACGAAACGCTTCTGGAAAAAATGCAGACAGCGGGCCAGCCGTGGGCCGTGTCCAGTCTGGCCCAGGCGGCAGGCGTCGCGGCCCTGAAAGAAACCGCTTATGTGGACGAGGTGCGCGCCCTTGTCGCCCGGCAGCGGCTCGTTCTGACGGCGGGCCTGCGGGCGCTGGGCCTGCGGGTCATCGACGGAAAGGCGAACTATCTGCTCTTCCGCGCGCCCGCCGACCTGAACGAGAGGCTTCGCCCTCTGGGAACACAGGTGCGCAGCTGCGCGAATTATCCGGGCCTCGGGCCGGAGTGGTACCGCACGGCGGTGCGCACGGCCCCCGAGAACGCCCGGCTGCTGGAACTTATGAAAGAGGTGCTGGGATGAGCAGGGCAAAATGCATCATGGTGCAGGGTACGATGAGCGGTGCAGGCAAAAGTCTGCTCTGCGCGGCGCTCTGCCGCATCTTTGCGCAGGACGGCCTGCGCGCCGTGCCGTTCAAGAGCCAGAACATGGCTCTGAACAGCTTCGTCACCAAAGACGGCCTCGAGATGGGCCGGGCGCAGGTGGTGCAGGCGCAGGCCGCCGGTGTCGAGCCGGACGTGCGGATGAACCCCATCCTCCTGAAGCCCAGCAGTGACGTGGGCAGTCAGGTCATCGTCAACGGCGAGGTGCGGGGCCAGATGAAAGCGTCGGAGTATTTCCGCACGAAACGGCAGCTGGTGCCGGACATCCTGAAGGCATATAACAGCCTTGCCGAGGAGGCTGACGTCATCGTCATCGAGGGCGCGGGCAGCCCGGCAGAGATCAACCTCAAGAGCGAGGACATCGTGAACATGGGCCTCGCCGAGATGGTGGACGCGCCGGTGCTTCTGGTGGGCGACATCGACCGGGGCGGCGTGTTCGCCCAGCTATACGGCACGGTGGAGCTGCTGGAAGAAAAAGAACGCCGACGCATCAAGGGGCTCGTCATCAATAAATTCCGTGGAGATGTAGAAATTCTGCGCCCCGGCCTTTCGATGCTGGAAGAAAAGACCCAGCTGCCCGTGGTGGGCGTCGTACCGTACCTGAAGGTGGACATCGAGGACGAGGACTCCCTGAGCCAGCGCCTCGAGATGCGGGACGGCAAAAAGCCGCTGGATGCGGCGATCATCCGTCTGCCGCATCTGTCCAATTTTACGGACTTCATGCCGCTGGAACAGCACCCGCTGCTGGGCGTGCGGTATGTTTCGAACGCTCATGAGCTGGGCGCACCCGACCTCATCCTGCTGCCGGGGACGAAAAACACGGTGGACGACCTGCTCTGGCTGCGGCAGTGCGGGCTGGAAACGGCTCTGCTCAAGCTGGCCGCGAAAGGCACGCCGGTGCTGGGCGTCTGCGGCGGCTACCAGATGCTGGGCCAGACCCTCGACGACCCCACCGGCAGCGAGAGCGGCCGACCGCAGACTCTGCGGGGGCTGGGTCTGCTGCCCACCCGGACCGTGTTCAGCGAGCAGAAGCGCCGCGCACAGGTCAAAGCGACCGTCGCCGCCGCCCCCTTTGCGGGTGCAGAGCTGGAAGGCTACGAGATCCACACCGGCGTGACCGAGGCTGAGGGCGAACCCTTCGCCCACTACCCCGACGGAGGCCGGGAGGGCTGTGTGCAGGGCAATGTATTCGGCACCTACCTCCACGGTCTGTTCGACACCGGTACGCTGACCGAGGCGCTGGCGGGCTGGCTCTGCCGCCGGAAGGGCATCGACCCCTCCGACGCGGCCCTCATCCCGATGGAAGAGTACCGCCGCCAGCAGTTCGACATCCTGGCCGACGGCGTGCGCGGGGCGCTGGATATGGACGCGGTGTATGCCGCGATGGGAATGGAGAGGCGCTGAATGGAACAGGGACTTTTGCATCTGTACTGGGGCGACGGAAAGGGAAAGACCACCGCCGCAATGGGTCTTGCGCTCCGTGCGCTGGGGTCCGGGAAGCGGGTGGTCATCGTCCAGTTTTTGAAGGGCGGGAACAGCGGCGAGATCCCGCTTCTGGCCCAGCTTGGCGCGGAGATCTACCGGGGCAAGGCCGGACAGAAATTCGTCTTCCAGATGACGACGGAGGAAAAGGCCGCGACCCGGGAACTGCAAAACCAGAACCTCGCCGCTGCCATGGCACAGCCTGCCGACCTGCTGATACTGGACGAAGCCGGGAGCGCCGAAGAGCTGGATATGGTGGACGTCGATCTATTAAAAAAGGCCGTTCTGGAGCGGCCTGCTGGGTGTGAGTGCGTCCTGACGGCCCACACGCCGCCCCAGTGGATGCTGGACGCCGCCGACTACTCCACCGAGATGAAATGCCACCGCCACCCCTACCAGAAGGGGATAAAAGCACGAAAGGGGATAGAATATTGACGCCGCAGCATCATTTACCTGCCGACATTGAGCGGACGAGCTTCCACATCATCACCGAAGAGCTGGAAATGATGGGCCTGACCCCGCCGCCCGAGCACGAAGCCGTGGTCAAGCGGGTCATCCACACCACCGCCGACTTCGACTATGCGCGGAATCTCCGCTTTACCCCCCGCGCGGTGGAGCAGACCGTCAAGGCCCTCCACGCCGGGGCCGTCATCGTGACCGATACGAATATGGCGCTGGCCGGCATTACCAAGCCCGGTCTGGCGAAGCTGGGTGGCACGGCCTGCTGTTATATGGCTGACCCCGAGGTGGCCGCCGCCGCAAAAGAGGCTGGCACCACCCGGGCCGTCGCAGCGATGAAAAAGGCAGCGCAGGAGCATCCCGGGGCCATCCTCGCCGTCGGCAACGCGCCCACGGCTCTGCTGACGATCGCAGAACAAATCGAAAGCGGCCTGCGGCCTGCGCTGGTCATCGGCGTGCCGGTGGGCTTTGTGAACGTGGTGGAGAGCAAGGAGCGGCTCTTCGCCGTCTGCGAAAAGCACGGCGTACCTGCCATCGTGGCGATGGGCCGCAAGGGCGGCAGCAACGTCGCTGCGGCCATCTGCAACGCCCTTATCTACTCCGCCGCCGAAATGCTCGACCCCTCGGCCCGGGGGTGGAAGTGAGCGATAAGTTTTGGAGGAGCGCAATGAACCCTACAAGAAAGACCGATGAAAAATTTTATCGGCTGTTTTCGACCTTTCATGCCTTTTCAGAGCATCTGACCAAGCGGGAAGACAATGAACTGCGCGATAAATACGACCACAATGCGTTCTGTTATTCCGGCCAGCCCACGGAGGACGAGCTCCGGGCCGCGCTGGCTTATCAGAAAGCGCGGGGAGACGCCTTCCTCAAACTGGAAGGATACGAGCCGCTGGCCAATGCATTCGGCATGGAGTGCGAGGAGACCCTGACGATGGTTCTGCCGAAGGGAACAGACATCAGCGGCTGGAAAGCGAATCCGGAGGTCTCGATCAAACCCCCGGACTTTGACCAACTAGAACAGCACGAGCTGAAATACTACGGGCCGTTGTACGGGGAAGATTTCACCGTGCGGAACAACCGGCATCTCCGGGAAAAGCTGACCTACCTCGGCGCGTATCTGGGCGGGAAGCTGGTGGGTGATTGCTATATTTTCGCATCCGATGGGTATGTCTGCATGGACGGCCTGCTGGTGGACGAGGATTTCCGGCACCAGTACATTGCCATGACCCTGATGAAGCATATTGCCGAAAAGGCGCAGGAGCGCGGAGAGATCCTGTATCTTCACGCTGACTCCGAGGATACACCGAAGGAACTGTATGCGAAGATGGGATTTCAGGCCGTTGACAAGCTCTATGAATATCTCTGCACCGATTTCTCGAAACTGAAAATATGAACGAATGCGCGCCGGATACGGCGATGGGCCTCCCAATGCGGGAGGCCTTTCTGTTACACCGTCGCCAGCACGGCGAGGATGCTCTGCCAGCGCTTGTTCTCGACGGCGGGAGCACGGCGGACGGGCCGGGACTGTACAGACTGAGGCCGCTGAGCCGTCTGGGGCAGGGGAGTGAAAAGCGCGGCCTGCCATGCGGCGGCAAGCTGCATGGCCTCCGGGCAGCTCTGCAGGGTGCGGCGCTCGGCTCCGGCGAGGTAGTCGCCCAGCCAGCAGAGGATGGCCGCGATATTCAGCTGTTCGGCGGCGCGGGTGCTCCAATAGCTCCAATGGGCGGGACGGCCCACGAACCGCTCCACCGTGATGAGCGCACCCTCCCGGGCAGCAGAGGGGGCGACGGCCCCACAACCACCGGCAGTATGGGCCAGAACGTCCAGAATGCGCGCCATCCGGCCGCTGTCGAGGGCGTCGTCCCGGACAAAGGCGGAGAAATCCGTCTGGGCCAGCAGACCGTCGGCGGTGGCGGGGAAGCGCCCCGTCAGCTCGCCCGAGGCGTTGTGGCAGCTCTGCCACCCTTTGCGGACGAGCTGGAAGTTCAGCTTCTGACGTCCCATCGTGGAATAGAACACCCGGGCCTTGCCGCTGACCGGCTCCTGCCGCAGCTCGAGATAAGCGTCTGAGCCTCCGAGGTCTTGGACCTTGACGCTGAGCACAAGGCGGTACTCAGGCTTCTGGCTGGACATGGTAAGATGCATCTCTTCAAAATAACGTGCGGCATCCATAGCGGTTCTCCTTCCTGTGGGCGCGGGGTGATGTGTAGGTGTGCGGCCCTTCGTTGGTTGTAGTATATCATAAATTACGCCAGAATACAACTATAAGTTTGCAAATAAACCAAAAAACTTTTTGATTCTTCCACGACACAAAACAAGATGGTTGTGAACGACAACAAAAATACGGGGCCGCTGGCAGCAGATACAACTGCACAGCGGTCCCGTACATTATTATGATTCAGTCGCCCAGCTCCCGTATCTCGTTCTGGATGAGTCGGCCTGCGGCCCGGGCCAGCTGGTCCATGCCCCGGATGCGGGCCATGTTTTTGCCGTAGATGCGGGAGGCGTCGGCGGCGCTGGCGTCTTCGCCCATAAAGACGGCGGAGACCCGCAGACCCTTCCGCTGCAGCGCCCGCACCTCGGCGGCGGCGTCCTCCACGCCCGCGCTGCCGCCGTAGTCGCGGCCCAGCGGGTCATCGGGGGAGGGCGGGATGCGGCGGCTGTCGTTGGGGGAGGCGTCCGTCAGGAGAATGAGCAGATGCCGCGCGGCGGGGCCGGGGTCGAAGTCGATGAGGTCGCCTGCTGCCCGCAGAGCCAGACCGTCCCGGTTCCAGCCCGAGGCGAAATACTGGCAGATGCCCTGTAAGCTCTTCTCCTTGAAGCCCTTGAGCACCCGCAGGACGGTATAGCCCCGCAGGCTGGAAAAGCAGCTCACCCGTACCGGGATGCCGCAGGCCGCGAGGCTCTGGGCGAGGATAGAACCCTGCGCCGCGATGACCTCCTGACAGTGGAGGCGGGAAGCCGAAGCATCCAGCAGCAGGTCAACGGTGAAGGACGGGTGGTTCTCTTCCTCGGCACAGCGGAACACCCGGTCGTCGTCCATGACGGTGCGCCAGACCCGCTCCGGGTCGAGGTTACCGCTGCGGGCGACCCGGGCGTTGGGCTGCTGGTGGACGAGGATGCAGTTCCGTATCTGCTCAGTCAGCCGCAGCACGACGTTGCGGTGAAGCTCGAGATTTTTCGAATCGTACGCCCGGTTCCGCTCAGCCTGAAGCTGGGCCTGTTCGGCCAGGTGCTTTGCCTCGGGGGTGGGGGCCTGCTCCGGGCTGGGGACGCCGGAGGCAAACCAGAGGTGACAGCCCAGATGCTCCCCGGTGCAAAGCTCCTGCTCGGCCTTCCGCAGCCGTTCGGGCGGGTAGAGCGACCGGCCAAAGCAGCTTTCGATGTAGGCGCGGTCTTCCTCGGCGCGCTGGCGCAGGGTGATGTGGGCCAGCCGCTTGTCGGCGTGGATGCCGCCGCCGGAGGCGTCCACCGAGCCGGAATGTTCCACCGTCACCCGGTCGGTCTTTATCATCTGAGTGGGCATGGTGCGGGTCATGAGGGACGCCAGCAGGCCATCCAGATGAAGATGCAGCCCGGCCTTCTGATGCACCGTGCCGTTGAACAGCTCGAATTTGGCGTAGACGGCCAGCAGTGCGGCTTTCAGCTCGTCCGGCTTTGGGGGCGTCTCAGGACTGAGGGCGGCGTCGAGATCCTTTTCGTAGGGGGTCATGACCGGCGGTGTGCGCCCCTGCACAGCCCGCCAGCGCGCGGCCTGCATGGAGTAGACCAGCTGGTTCTTCGCCATCCATTCCTGCCGCGAGAGCTTGTACTGGATGCCGAAAAAGTAGTCCGCATGGGCGCGGCGGAGGGCCGAAAGCACCGGGCGGCGGGGCAGTTCCAGCGCGTAGGCCGCGCTCTCGAGGTAGAGCCAGGTCAAATCGTCCAGCATGGCCTGCCGGATGTCGCCCTCCCATGCGTCAAAAAGGCTGCGCACCAGCTCGTCGCCGTAGTATTTGTGGACCAGCCCCACGACGCAGTTCATGTAAAAATCAATGGTGCCGTCGGTGTTCCGGGCGAGGAACAGCGGCTCGAAGCCGTAAGCTCCTGCCGCCGCCCACACCTGATTGGCGGCCCGCCGCTCTTCGGCGGTGTAGCTCTGCGCTTCCATAAAAACGCCCCTTTTTTTTTTTTTTTTAATCGAAGAGCTTTGCGGCGGTGAGCTGGGCCGGGATGCGGGCGGCAATGGCGTCCCGGATGAGGCCCTGTTCGTAGGAGTCGAAGGCTTTGTTGGTGATGCCCATGTCCAGCGCAGCCCCGGCAGCGACGCCCCGGCGCATCAGGCGCAGGGCGTCCAGCATACCGCGCAGGTCGAGAGCTTTGGTGGAAATTTCCGCGCTGTCGCACTTTTTCTGCAAATCGAGGAAGAGCAGGGCGAACTGTCTGACGTACTTGCTGTTCAAATCGGGGAATTGGGTGCGCAGGAGCTTTTCGAGGTTCTCCTCGGTGATGGTGGGCATCTGGATGACCACGAAGCGGGAGGTGAGGGCCTCGTTCAGCTCACGGGTGCCGGCGTAGCCGTAGTTCATGGTGGCGATGAAGCGGGTCTCCTCGGCCAGCGGGATGCGCTCATAGCCCGGCACATCAATGGCACGGCGGAAATCCAGCACCGCGTGCAGGACGGCCAGCGCCTCGTTTTTGGCCATGTTGATCTCGTCCAGAACGCCGAAGCCGCCGCTCTGGGCGCAGCGGTAGACCGGGCCGGGGCGGAACTTGACCTGTCCGCCCTCAAAGGTGTCCATGCCGATGAGGGACGCCGCGTCCATATTGACGTGGAACGAGATGTCCCACGCGGGGCGTCCGAAGGCGGCGGCGAGGTTTTCGGCCAGCACGTTCTTGCCGGTGGCCTTGCCGCCCGCCAGCAGCAGGTTTTCGCCGCAGAGCAGGGCGGCCAGCGCCTGCTCCCACACCTCTCTGCCATAGTAGACGAAGGCAGGGGAGGGGATGCGGGGGCGCAGGGCCTCCGCCAGCGGGTGGGCGGTACGGTATTCTTCCACAGCGCGCAGCAGGTCGGGGGAGACCCCTTCCTGCCGCAGCGTATCCATCAGAGCAGATGTTTCAGACATCCATGACATCTCCTTGCGGTTGGCAGTGCCAAACCGAAATTTCACCCTTATCATAGCACAACCCGCGCGGTTTGTGTAGGGCTTTGACGGGCAAAAAAGCGGCAAAGAAACAGAGAAAATAAAGGTGAAGCTATTTTAACAAACTTTCAGCCGGGACGTGCAGATTTCACGTTCAAAGTAAATTGACAGGCCGCTTAAAATACGATAAAATAATTTTCGTTGTGTCAAAGTGAAAAAGAAAGGCGTAAAAGTATGCTCGAAACCATCACGGCCGTCAATCAGGCGGTCAACAGCTTTATCTGGGGCATCCCGGCGATGGTCTGCATCATCGGCGTGGGCCTGCTGCTCAGTGTGCGGACAGGCTTTTTGCAGCTCCGGAAATTCCCCTATGCCATCAAAACGATCATTGGCCGCATCTTCCGCAAAAAGGACGCCTCCGACGGCGCGATGACTCCGTTCCAGGCAGTGTGTACGGCGCTGGCTGCTACCGTCGGCACCGGCAACATCGCCGGCGTGGCGGGCGCGATCGCCATCGGCGGGCCGGGTGCGGTGTTCTGGATGTGGTGCTCGGCTCTGCTGGGCATGTGTACCAAATTCTCCGAAGTGACGCTGGCCGTGCATTTCCGCGAGCAGAACAAAAACGGCGAGCTGGTGGGCGGCCCCATGTACTATATTAAAAACGGCCTCGGCAGCCGGTGGCAGTTCCTCGCGGTGCTGTACTCGCTGTTCGGCGTGCTGACGGTCTTCGGCACCGGCAACGCCACCCAGGTCAACACCATCGTCACAGCCATCGACTCGGCCCTGCTGGCCTACGGCAGCAGCCTGAACAGCATCCTGCCCACGGTCAACCTCGTCGTGGGCGTGGTGGTGGCTATGATGGTGGCCATGGTGCTGCTGGGCGGCGTCAAGCGCATCGGCAGTGTCACCGAAAAGCTGGTGCCGTTCATGGCGCTGTTCTATGTGGTGCTAGCGCTGGGTGTCGTGGTCATCAACTACCGGCGCTTCCCGGCGGTGCTGGCCTCCATCGTCGGCGGTGCATTTGACCCGCAGGCCTTCACCGGCGGTGCCATCGGCAGCATCTTCCTCAGTATGCAGAAGGGCGTTTCCCGCGGCATCTTCTCCAATGAGGCCGGCCTTGGCACCGGCTCCATCGCCCACGCCTGCGCAGACACCCGCAAGCCCGTCAAGCAGGGGATGTTCGGCATCTTCGAGGTCTTCGCCGACACCATCGTCATCTGCACCCTGACCGCCATGGTCATCCTGTGCAGCGGCGTGCCGGTGGGCTACGGCAGTGCGGCAGGCGCAGAGCTGACCATCTCCGGCTTCACGGCCACCTACGGCGGCTGGTCGTCCATCTTTACGGCGGTGGCGCTCTGCAGCTTTGCGTTCTCCACCATCATCGGCTGGGGTCTCTACGGCTCCCGGTGCATCGAGTTCCTGTTCCACACCGACAAGGTGGTCGGCCCCTTCCTCGTGGTCTACTCCTTCGTGTCCATTCTGGGCGCGACGGTCGATCTGGGCCTGCTGTGGAGCATCGCCGACACCTTCAACGGACTGATGAGCATCCCGAACCTCATGGCCCTGCTCCTGCTGTCCGGCACGGTGGCAAAGCTCACGAAGGAGTTCTTCGCGGGCGAGGGCGCAGGAAAGTAAAGAATCATTCAAAGCGCCCTCCGGCCCGCGCCGGAGGGCGCTTTGCTGTCAATAAACCCACGGTTTTGTCTACTTTCTCTGCAAAAAATCAAAATAGTATAAAAAATTCATGGAAATCATAAGAAATGACATTGAAAATGTTTTAACAAAGTGGTAAAGTAAAAGCAAAGAGAGTCGTGCCCGCCGCCCGGCGGGGCGCAAAATCAGGAGGTTTTACCAATGGCTGATCGTATCGTTCTGAATACTATTTCTTATCATGGCCACGGCGCTATCGAGAACATCGTTCCCGAGCTGACCGCCCGCGGCTACAAGAAGGCTTTCGTCTGCTCTGACCCCGACCTTCTCAAGTTCGGCGTCACCAAGAAGGTCACCGACCTGCTGGACGCTGCAGGCTTCGCCTACACCGTCTACAGCGAGATCAAGCCCAACCCCACCATCGCCAATGTGCAGGACGGCGTGGCCGCTTTCAAGGCCGCAGAGGCTGACTGCATCGTGACCATCGGCGGCGGCTCTTCCATGGACACCGCAAAGGCCATCGGCATCATCATCAACAACCCCGAGTTTGCCGATGTGCGCTCTCTGGAAGGCGTCGCTCCCACCAAGAAGCACGCCGTCTTTACCATCGCTGTTCCCACCACCGCCGGTACTGCCGCTGAAGTCACCATCAACTACGTCATCACCGACGTGGAGAAGAAGCGCAAGTTCGTCTGCGTCGATACCAACGACATCCCCGAGATCGCTGTGGTTGACCCCGATATGATGGCCTCCATGCCCAAGGGCCTGACTGCCGCCACCGGCATGGATGCTCTGACCCACGCCATCGAGGGCTACATCACCAAGGGCCACTGCACCATCTCCGATATGTTCCATCTGGAAGCCATCAAGCTCATCAGCGAGAATCTGCGCGGCGCTGTCCAGAACACTCCGGAAGGCCGCGAGGGCATGGCTCTGGGCCAGTACATCGCCGGCATGGGCTTCTCCAACGTGGGTCTGGGCATCGTCCACTCCATGGCACACGGCCTGTCCGCTCTATATGACACCCCCCACGGCGTGGCCTGCGCTATCCTGCTGCCCGTCGGTCTGGAGTACAACAAGACCGTCGCCGGTGAGCGCTATCGCGCCGTCGGCAAGGCCATGGGCGTGAAGGGCATCGACGAGATGAACGACGCACAGGCCGCAGATGCCACCATCGCCGCTGTCAAGCAGCTGAGCGCTGACGTGGGCATCCCCGCAAACCTGAACGGCATCCTGAAGGAAGAGGATATCCAGTTCCTCGCCGAGTCCGCTTATGCGGACGCCTGCCGTCCCGGCAACCCCCGCGACACCAGCGTGGAGGAGATCGTGGAGCTGTACAAGAGCCAGCTGTGATCTGAGTCGGAGCGCTTTACCCTTATAAAAAATACAGGCTGCTGTAAGAAACCTCTCCGTCAGCGCTAACGCGCTGCCACCTCCCCTCGGTAGGGGAGCTGTCGAGCGAAAGCGAGACTGAGAGGTCGCACAGAGAAGAAGCCTTCCCGTCATACCGCCCGTCCACCCCTCATACACTGACGGACAAGGGGGGGTGTGCGGATGGAGCGGGGGATGGAGATGCTCTTTGCGCTGTTCGGCGGGCTGGCGATGTTCCTCTACGGGATGGACAGGATGAGCCGCGCCCTGCAGCGGGCGGCGGGCGACGCCATGAAGCGGCTGCTGGCCCGGCTGACGGCCACGCCGCTGCTGGGCGTCCTCACCGGGCTGGCCGTGACGGCGGTGCTCCAAAGCAGCTCTGCGGCGACGGTGATGGTCATCGGCTTTGTCAGCGCCGGGCTGCTGGAACTGCCCCGGGCGGTGGCCGTCATCTACGGCATCAACATCGGCACCACCATGACGGCCCAGCTCATCGCCTTCGATGTCCAGACGCTGGTGTACCCGGTGCTGTTTCTGGGCTTCCTCCTCGACTTCGCGGCCCGCAGGCCCCGCTGGCAGGCCGTGGGCGAGGCGGTGTTCTCCTTCGGGCTGCTCTTCGAGGGCATCGACATCCTGGGCCGGGCTTTGCAGCCGCTGGCCGGGCAGACAGTCTTTCTCGACTGGATGACCCGGGTGAAGGAGTCGCCGCTTCTGGGCATCCTGCTGGGCCTCTCCATGACCATGGTGGTGCAGAGCAGTTCGGCCACCATCGCGCTGCTGCAGAACGTGGCCCGTCAGGCCGGGCCGGACGGCATCCACAGCGTGCTGGGCCTTGCCGGGGCGGTGCCTGTCCTGTTAGGGGACAACATCGGCACGACGGTCACGGCCCTGCTGGCCTGCATCGGGCAGGGGAAGAACGCCGCCCGCGCCGCGCTGGCCCACAGTTGCTTCAACCTCAGCGGGAGCCTGCTGGCGGCGGTGCTGCTGCCCTGGTTCGTCCGGCTGGTGGAGCTTATCTCCCCCAAAGGCCCGGAGCTGGAAGTCATTTCCCGGCAGATCGCCAACGCCCACACCGCCTTCAACGTCTGCTGCGCCCTGCTCTGGCTGCCGTTTTTGCCGTGGATGGTGCGGCTGGTGTGTGCGCTGGTGCCGGAAGATCGATAACAGAGAAAGCCCGATGCGAAGCATCGGGCTTTCTCTTACTTCTTAATTACGCTCTTCCGATACACCGCAAAGGCGATGACAGCCGACAGCACTTCCGTGACCCAGAAGGCGTGCCAGACGCCGGTGGGGCCGAGCTGGCGGCAGAGCAGCCACGCCAGCGGCATGATGAAGATGACGTACCGGCAGAGGGAGATGACCAGCGAGGCCGCACCCTTGCCCAGACCTTCCAGCGCGCCGGAAGAGGTGGTGGACACCGCCGACACCACAAAGCCGAGGCAGATGATGCGCAGGGCGGTCTGGCCGATGGCGATGGTCTCGGGGTTGGAGGAGAACAGGCCGATGAGGGGCGCGGAAGCGGCCATACAGATGACGGTGCCTGCCGCCATGATGACGGCGCTCATGCCGAGGGTGAGCTGGTAGAGCTTTGCCACCCGGGCGTGCTCTTTTGCACCGTAGTTGTAGCCGATGAGGGGGCGCATTCCCTGCACGATGCCGTTGGCGGGCAGATAGAGGAAAGTCTGGAGCTTATAGTAGATGCCAAGCACCACCACATAGCTTTCGGAGAAGGCCGCCAGCAGGCCGTTGAGGAAGGTGACCAGCAGGGAAGGCAGGGCCAGATTCAGGATGGCAGGCACACCGATGGCGTAGAGACGGCCTTCGAGAGAGAGGTCAGGCCGCAGGGCCTTCCGGCGCAGATGGACGGGCGACTCGGTGGTGCTGTAGACCACGAGGTAGATGACGAGAGTGGCGGCCTGTCCGATGCCGGTAGCCAGCGCCGCGCCTGCAATGCCCATGGCAGGCACCGGGCCAAGGCCGAAGATGAGGACGGGGTCCAGCAGGATGTTGCAGACACAGCCCGAGATGAGGGCGGTCATGGTGAGCTTCATCCGGCCCACGGCCTGGAAGAGCTTCTCAAAGGCGAGGCTGGCCATGTTCACGGTAGCGAACAGGAAGACGATGGTGGAGTAGGTCACGCCCATGGAGACGATGGTGCCGTCGGCGGTGAACCGGGCCAGGAAGCCGGGCATGATGGCGGTAGCTGCCAGCGTGCAGAGGATGCCGTGGAGCACCGAGAGAGCCATGCCGTGGGTGGCGGCGGCGTCCGCCCTGTCGTAGTCGCCTGCGCCCCGGTAAAGGGCCACGAGGGCGTTGATGCCTATGCCGAAGCCGATGGCAACGGCGTTCACGAAGTTCTGGATGGGGAACACGAGGGAGAGGGCCGTCATGGCCTGCTCGTTGATCTGGGCCACGAAGAGGCTGTCCACGATGTTGTACAGCGAGTTCACCAGCATGGAGATGACGTTGGGCAGAGCCATCGACACCAGCAGCGGGAACACCGGCTTCGTCTTCATAAAAGTATCGTTCATGGGGGCAAAAGCTTCCTTTCCTGAAATTTCCGCACAAGAAAAGCCACACAACGGCGGCTTGAAGCGGGCCATTGTGTGGCGAAAAGTAGCAAACATCTATGCTGTAAAAATCCACACGGGTTTTATTGAAGTGCCGAGAAATACGGTGCATCGCAAAAGCGGTGTTACGGGACGCCGCCGGACGGCACCGGGATGCGGGCCGGAAAGGGCAGTACGGGAAGAGCCTTTCTGACCGGCCTGCGATAGGATACCATGAAACGGGTGGATTGTCAAGGGAAAAGTATGACTTTTCACAAAAGGCTTTTCAAGCGGCCATTTCGTGATACAATAAAGCCAGACAGAAACGGAGGAAAAGCGCCATGAAATGGATGATCGCGTCCGACCTGCACGGGTCGGCTTATTACTGCAAGAAGATGGTGGAGGCCTTTGAGCGGGAGGGGGCTGACCGGCTGCTGATGCTGGGCGACCTGCTTTACCACGGCCCCCGGAACGACCTGCCCCGGGACTACGCGCCGAAAGAGGTCATCCCGATGCTGAACGGCCTGAAAAACAAACTCTGCTGCGTCCGGGGCAACTGCGAGGCCGAGGTGGATCAGATGGTGCTGGATTTCCCGGTGATGGCGGACTACTGCATCCTCCCGGCGGGCGAAAAGCTCATTTATGCCACCCACGGGCATATCTATAATGGAAAGAACCCGCCGCCGCTGGCCGAAGGGGACATCCTGCTCCACGGCCACACCCACGTCCCGGCGTGGACGGAGTTCGGGCAGAGGAACGTCTGCCTCAACCCCGGCTCCCTGAGCATCCCGAAGGAAAACAGTCCCCACAGCTATATGATTCTGGAAAACGGTGTCTTCTGCTGGAAAGACGTAGAGACGGGAGAAATATACCACACCCGTGTACTGTGAGAAACCGGCACTTGCAATTACCATACCGGTGTGGTATGATGAAAGCGGAAACAGAAAAACAGGGTCTTTTGTCTCGGGCGCGAAGGGGTGCGCGGGGCCGACGGCCTTTTGTTTCCCATAAAAAGTTAGGTAAAACTAACAAAATGACGAAAAACACCCGGGCGGCTTGTGCAGTCTGCCCAGTGGATAACGATCCTTAGGAGGTACTGACCAATGGTTCAGACGACGCTGAAGGTAGACGGCATGATGTGCGGCATGTGCGAGAGCCACGTCAACGAGGTGGTGCGCAAGACTGCGCAGGTGGAGAAGGTGACTTCCTCCCACACGAAGGGAGAGACGGTCATCGTCTCGGTCCAGCCGCTGGACATCGAGGCCCTGAAGGCTGCCATCGCCGACACGGGCTATACCGTGACCGGCGCAGAGGAAAAGCCGTATGAAAAGAAGGGATTCTTCTCGTTTTTGAAGCACTGATGACTTCCGGCCCCGGAGAGGGGCCTGTATAAGGAGGCAGGCAGAGATGAGGATACTGGTCTATGGTGCAGGTGTGCAGGGCTGTGAGCTGGCCCACCGTTTGCTGCAGAACAAAAAGAATGTCGTCACCATGCTGGCGCGGGGCGAGTGGAAGGAGAGGCTCGACCAAAGGGGCCTCGTCATCCGCCACTGGGCGCAGTGCCGCACCACGGTGGACCGGGTGGCCACCATCGACACGCTGGCCCCGGACGACTGCTACGACCTCGTTTTCGTGACGCTGCAGGCCGGGCAGCTGCCCGACGTGCTGCCCATCCTCAAGCAGAACAGGAGCGAATACTTCGTCTTCGTGGGCAACGACCCCCACGCTGTGGAGGTCATGCAGGCCATGCAGCGCCCGGCGGATAAGATCGCCTTCGGCTTCCAGAGCAGCGGCGGCCATCGGGATGTGGATAAGGTCGTCAGCGCCCACGTCGGCGTGGGCATGACCATCGGCGGGGCTACCGCGCCCCTTTCGGGCGTCTTCCGCTACCGGGTCAAGACGGCTTTCGAGGGCGCAAAGTACAAGCTGACCTTCGTCAGCGACATGGACGGATGGCTCAAGTGCCACCTCGCCCTCATCCTGCCGGCCTGCTATCTCTGCTACGCCTGCAGCGGCGACCTCTCCAAGGCGACGAAGGAGCAGCGTGACCTGGTCCTCGACGCCGCGTGGGAGGCCTGCGAGATGCTGAAAGCCGCCCACATCCCCGTGGACGACAGGGAGAACACCGACTGCTACCGTGCCGGTACGCCCGGCCGCCGGAAGATGGACGCCATGGTCCTGGCGCTCTGTAAGACCCCGCTGGGCCGCCTCTGCGTCTCCGACCACGCGATGCATGCTGTGGCCGAGATGCAGTACCTCGATGAAGCTTTCGAGGGTCTGCGCGCCCGGACGAGCGTCCAGATGACGGCGTGGGACACCCTGCGCAGCCAGATGCCCTCGTGGGACATCATGCGGAAAAAGACGGCGAAAGCAAAGCGATAAGTGCATGGAAAAAGAGGCAGATGCGAGTCTGCCTCTTTTTCCATATAAAAGGCTCTCCCTTTGGGGGCAACGGCGACGACCGCCGCCAGCGGCGGAAACAGGGAGGAGCTGTTGGGGCCGCGGCCAGCAGGATGCAAGCAGCAGCGCAGCAGACGCTGGGAGCCGCAACCCGGCATGGGCGCGGAGCGCCTGAGAGGGCAAGGATGCTGACGGAGAGGTTATTCCCCCCAAAATTCCGCTAATTTTTTCTTCAGCTCTTCCGTATCCCTCAGATACTCCAGATGCCTCCAATGCTTCGGGAAGAGCCGGGCGTACTCGCTCTGGGCAAAGCGGTCGTCGAGGAGCAGCACCACGCCCTTATCTTCCTGCGTCCGGATGACCCGCCCGGCAGCCTGCAGGACTTTATTCATCCCGGGCCAGCGGTAGGCGTAGTCGAAGCCTGCCCCGTTCTGGGCGTCGTAGTAGCGGCGCAGCATCTCCTGACGGGGACTCACCTGCGGCAGGCCCACGCCCACGATGGCGCAGCCGATGAGCCGGTCGCCCGTGAGGTCCACGCCCTCGCCGAAGATGCCGCCCATGACCCCGAAGCCGAGAAGCGTCTTCTCCGGGCAGGGCGAAAACCGCTCGAGGAACGCCGCCCGCCCGGCGTTGTCCAGACCGCTCTCCTGTACCAGTGTGCCGATGTCCGGGTAGCGGGCGGTGAAGTCCTCCCACACCTGCCGCAGATAGGCATAGCTGGGGAAGAAGGCCAGATAGTTGCCCACCCGGCTGGACGCCAGCGCCGCGAGGGCGTCCGAGATGGGCCGGATGCTGGCGTCCCGCTGGCGGTAGCGGGTGGAGATGGAGGGCAGACAGTAGAGCCCGAGGTTTTCTGCCGGGAAGGGGCTTTCCAGCGCCACGGCCCGGGCCTCGGGACAGCCGAGGACGGTGCGGTAGTAGCCCGGCGGCGTCAGCGTCGCGCTGAACAGCGCCGCCGCCCGCCCTGCCGAAAGGCTTGCGTCCACGAAGGGGGACGGGTCGAGGCAGAGCAGCTGCAATTCAAGGTCACTGCCCCGGGCGGTGAGCTGGGCGGCAAAATGCTCGTCGTACCGTTCCGACGCCCGCAGGATGTCCTGCACCTCAAAGTAGAGATCCAGCAGGGCCGCGTGGGCTTCGGCGTCGGGATCGTCTTCCAGCCAGTCCTGCAAGGGAGCCGTCAGCGCCCGCAGCGGGGCCAGCAGGGCTGAGGGAAGCTCCTTGCAGAACACCGTGCCGTCCTGAGCGTAGTCGGCGGCGGGCAGCTCGATGGCGGGCGTCTCCGCAGATCCCGGCAGGGAGGTCTGGCCGCTGTCGTCCTCTTCGGCGGCAGTGCTGCCCCGGCGGGGCGCGAGGGTCGAGACCGCTTTCCGTCCCTCTAAAAAGGCTTTGTCGGCCTTGCTCAGAGCTGTCTTAAGGGTGCTTTTGCCCCGCCCGAGTGCGCGTTTTGCCTCGGTGAGGCTGCTCTTGCAGAAGCGTGCCGAGTACATGGCCCGCGCCCGCTCGGGCAGATTGTGGGCCTCATCCACGAGGAAGAGCCAGTCGCCCGCGCTGTCGAAGAACCGCCGCAGATGCACCACGGGGTCGAAGAGGTAGTTATAGTCGCCGATGATGACGTCGCACCACTCGCTCAGGTCCAGCCCCAGCTCGAAGGGGCAGACCGTGAACTGCTTTGCGGCGTCGGCCAGCGCGGCCCGGTCGAAGCGGCCGGTGCCGTCGTCCAGAAGGGCTTTCAGGGCCGTGTTCACCCGGTCGTAGTAGCCGTTTGCGTAGGGGCAGAGCTCCGGCAGGCAGGCGGGATGGCCCTCGGCATCCGGGTGGAGGCAGACCTTCTCCTTGGCTGTCAGGGTCACGCTGCGCAGAGCCAGCTTGGGATCAGACGCCCGCAGCCGCGCAATGGCATCCTCGGCGGCGGACTGAGTCGTGTTGCGGGCCGTCAGGTAGAACAGCTTCTCGCCGCAGCCGGTGCCGATGGCCCGCAGAGCAGGGAAGAGGACGCTCATGGTCTTGCCGATGCCGGTGGGGGCCTGACAGAAGAGCCGGACGCCGCTTTTAGACGGCGCGGCAGTGCAGGCGCGGTAGACTTCGCCTGCCAGCGCCCTCTGCCCGGGCCGGTAGGCCGGGAAGGGGAAATCCAGCGCCGAAAGGCTCACGCCCCGCTGCTCCTTCCACGCCAGCTGACGCTGCGCCCAGGGGGCGTACTGCTCGAGCAGATCCTGCAAAAACGCTTCCAGCTCTTCAAGGGTGAAATGCCGCACGAAGCGGAGGATGTCGTCGGTGTCGATCTGGTAGTAGGTGAGCCGGACGTCCAGCTTTTCCAGCTCCTGCTGACGGCCATACAGCGCCCCGTAGACCATTCCCTGCGCCCAGTGGCAGGGGTTCATGTCCTCGGCGATGTCGTCGGCGGGGACGGCTGTGGTCTTTATCTCGTCGATGACCGTCACGCCCGCCTCGTCGGTGAAGATGCCGTCGGCCCGGCCTTCGATGGTGAAGGGGATGCCCGCCGCCTCCCGCTCGCCGGAGAGGAAGACTTCGGCGGCGTAGCCTTCGCCTGCGGCCTTTTGGAGCTTGCGGTGGATGCGTGCGCCCTCGTTGGCGCGGTCGAAGCCGGTAAAGCGGCTGTCGATGCTGCCGGTGCGGAGCAAAAATTCCACCAGCTGGCGGACAGGCAGGCGAAAAGCAGGCATAGCGGGTCACTTCCTTTTTGACTTTTTATATTTATAATTGGCAGGCCCGTCTTTGTACAACCTCTCAGTCTGCTTCGCAGCCAGCTCCCCTAGTAGGGGAGCCCTTGGCAGGCCGGGCAGCTCTGAGCTGGACGTTTGAGGCGCAATATGGCGCAAAAGGGCGGGCCTTGCTACAGAGGGCAGCAGCTTCTGGACAATGCAACTTTGTCAAGCTGCCGCTGACCGCCGCAACCCGGGCAGTGGCACGAAGTGCCGGAGAGGTTGACTCCTACGCCAGCCCCAGCATCCCGGCGCACTGGGCGGCAGCTTCGTCCACCTTGCCGAAGTCCACGGCGGCGCGGTAGTACGTCTCCAGCTCGTCGTGGCAGGCTTTGGCCTGTGCCATCAGGTCGGCGGCCTGTTCCAAAAGCTCTGCTGCCGCCCGCTCGTTGAAGCGGAGACGGGCGCGGTAGCCCGCCAGATTTTCCCGGTCCACGAAACGGGTACACCGGACGGCCTGCACGCCGGGCAGCTGCACCGGGTGCCACCGGTTGTCGGTGAGGAAAGCCAGCCGGAGGGCCGGGATGAAGAGATGGTCGATCTTGTCGTCGGGGTGCATGGCGCAGGGGCAGGTGATGATGTGGTAGCCCCGGGCCAGCGCCTCGGCCCGGATGAGCTCGAGAAGCAGGCGGGAGACGGCGCCGTAGTCGTCATGGAAGACCACATACCGGTCGGCCAGCGCCTGTACGGTGCCGCGGTAGAAGACCGGCCCTTTCGGCGTGATGGCCGACAGCAGCCGCAGCTCTTCGCTGGCCGAGGCCCCCTCGGGCAGGCGGGGGAGAGTCCGGGCGCAGAGCCGCTTGACGTAGCGGCGGACTTTCTCGAAGTTGGCACTGCACGCCTCAGCCCGGCGGCTGTCCAGCAGCAGACTCCCGGCAGATGCGATATATCGCGCGGCCCGGCTGCGCAGAGCAGTGTTCTGGGCAAAGAGCCGCTTCACCTCGTCGGCGTGGGCGTGGAGGGCGTCGGCGTCCAGTGTGTGGTACAGGCTCACCACCTGCTCCTCTGCGCCCGGGGCGTCCGGCTCCATGACATGGGGTGCGGTGGCGTCCACGATGGCGGCGCGCTTGTCAAGAAAGATGACGCCGTCCAGACTGTCGGGGTCGCTGGCGCAGTGGATGCGCTGGATAGGCTCGCCCCTCTGCTCGGCCTTGACGGCCAGCCGCTTCATCAGCGTCGATTTGCCGCAGCCCGGCCCGCTTTTGATGAGATACATCTGCATCCCCGGTTCCCGCCGAAGCGGCTCAAAATAGCCCTTGAACCCGGCGGGGGTGGTGGTGCCCAGAAAGAAATCAACAGAATTGCTGCGTACAGCATTCATACTCAAACACCTCACTTTTGCTATAGGGTATGCAAAAGTGAAGGAAAAAGTGAGGAGTGTGGATGGCAAAGGCTCCCCCTTTGGGGGAGCTGGCGCGAAGCGCCTGAGAGGGCAAGGATGCTGACAAAGAAGCATGGTGCAGCGATAATATGGCTCTGACAAAGAAATTGCCTATCGCTGCGCAGAGGCCTTATCTTGCCGGGCTTGCCCTCTCCGTCACCTGCGGTGACACCTCTCCCAAGGGGAGAGGCTTAGCCCCCATCAGTAGGTATGCTCGCACACCTCGTGTATTTTATCCCGCAGGGCCACAAAGTCGCCGAAAGCCTCCGGCTTGTTCTGGGGCTGACGGAGCAGGGCGGCGGGGTGGAACGTCCCCATGAAGAGGATGTCGTTCTTCTCAATAAAGGTGCCGTGCTCCTTCGTCACCGAAAAGTCGGCGCGTATCATCCGCTGGGCGGCGACTCGGCCCAGGCAGACGACGATTTTAGGCCGCAGCAGACGGAACTGCTCTCGCAGCCAGGGCATACAAGCCTCGCTCTCGGCGGGCAGGGGGTCGCGGTTCTGGGGCGGGCGGCACTTGACGATGTTGGCGATATAGCAGTTGGAGGCACGGTCGAGGTCGATGGCGAAGAGGTATTTGTCCAGCAGCTGGCCGCTGCGTCCCACGAAGGGCAGGCCCTGCTCGTCCTCGCTCTGGCCGGGGCCTTCGCCCACGAAGAGCACCTCGGCATTCTCCACGCCCTGCCCGAACACCACGTTGTGCCGGGTGGTGTGCAGCGGACAGCGCTGGCAGGCGAGACAGTCGGTTTTCAGTGTTTCCCAATCCATAAGCTCGGTATCCTCTCACAAACTAAATGACATTTTCTTAACAAATTATCGCACGATTCCTTCCTTAAAATATACCACAAAATTCAAGATTTGTCTTGAAGTTTTCTGACTCTGTGCTAGAATAAAAAAGAAGGGCATATCTGTGATGCCCGGGAATAATTGCAAAGTAATTTCGGAGGTAATCAACAATGGCTGATATGTTTGCACCCCTGGTAGCCCAGCTGAAGGCAAACCCCAAGACGATCGTTTTTACCGAGGGCAATGACCCCCGCATCCTGGAGGCCGCAAGCAAGCTGCTGGCTGAGGGCGTGTTGAAAGTCGTTATGGTCGGCAACGAGGCAGAGTGCAAGGCTGCTGCCGCTGCTGGCAATTTTGATATTTCCGCTGCTGAGATCATCGACCCTGAGAACTACGCCGGCTTCGATGAGATGGTCAACACCATGGTCGAGCTGCGCAAGGGCAAGCAGACCGCAGAGGAGTGCACTGCTCTGCTGAAGAAGTCCAACTACTTCGGCACCATGCTGGTCAAGATGGGCAAGGCTGACTGCCTGCTGGGCGGCGCGACCTACTCCACCGCCGACACCATCCGTCCCGCTCTGCAGCTGGTCAAGACCAAGAAGGGCGCTCATCTGGTGAGCTC